>Ga0209575_10000175_pt1 | contig 65497 bp, 59 predicted proteins | sample Medcelwee11metaG_FD_187172 | JGI IMG/M metagenome (GOLD analysis project Ga0209575, IMG submission 187172) | Freshwater pond sediment microbial communities from the University of Edinburgh, under environmental carbon perturbations - Medium... | ecosystem: Environmental > Aquatic > Freshwater >...
AGATGGCGATAAAAACAAAATATTAGAACTGTTGAAGCGAATAACTGGTCAAGAAATTCAGGTTAGAATTCTGGACGCTGATCGTGAAACCGAAAAACTAATTGTCAGTGAAAGAGCCGCTTCCAGTGAAAAAGAAAAAGCTGTTATTTCCAAATTAGATGTTGGAGATATAGTTGAAGGCGAAATCAGTGGCGTAGTTGATTTCGGAGCTTTTGTTAAATTCATGCCTCCTTATAAAAAAGATGGTCAAGAAACTGATAAATTAGAAGGATTGGTGCATATTTCAGAATTAGCTTGGCAACTTATTCAAAATCCCCGTGATGTTGTAAAAACTGGTGATAAGGTTCGGGCTAAAATCATAGGGATTGATGACACCAGAATATCCCTTTCCATGAAAGCGCTGGAAAAAGATCCTTGGAGTGAAATTGAAAAGAAATATAAGATTGGCGAAATAGTTGAGGGCAAAGTTGATAAAATAAATCCATTTGGAGCTTTTGTTTATCTGGACAAGGACATCCATGGCTTAGCTCACGTTAGCGAATTTCAAGAAATTTATCCTGGCAAGAAAATGGAAGAAATACTTTGCGCCGGCGGAATATTTCAATGGAAAATATTATCCATTGAACCTAAAACTCACCGCATGGGACTTATTTTAATAAAAGAATCCAAGAAAAAGGCTGAAAAAGAAACAAATTAAAAAAATAAGACGCTTTTATTTTCAAGAAAACCGCGTATCCAGAAAAGAACGCGGTTTTTCTATTTTTTATACAAATAGACTTGATTTTACAATAGTTTATAATATAATTGTAAATCAATAATCAAGTAAAGCAAAAAAATGATAATCACTATTACCGGCGATGCCGGATCAGGAAAAAGCACTGTCGGACAAAAATTAGCTGAAAAATTAGGATTTGAAAGATTCTATATGGGACAAATTCGACGCAATGCCGCAAAGAAAATGGGAATGACGCTTGCTGAATATAATACTTATGGAGAAACTCATCCCGAAACAGATGTAGATATAGAAGAATACCAAAAAAAATTAGCCCAAGAAAAGGACAACTTTATTATTGAAGGCAGAACCAGTTGGTTTTTAATGCCTACGTCAATAAAATTATATTTTAAGGTTGATCCGCTGGAGGGAGCAAGACGAATATATAAAGAACTGCAAAAAAATAATAACCGAAACGAAGACAAAAATATCCAAACACTTGAAGATATTCTTGAAAGTAATAAAAAAAGACTAGCCAGTGATAAATTTCGCTATCAAAAGTATTACCAAAAAGATTGTTTTAATGAAAATAATTTTGATTTAATAATAGACACAACAAATCTAACACCCGACCAGGTTTTGGAAAAAGCCCTTGTTTATATTAAAAAAAAGATTAATGCCTAATTTAATCAAAAATGTTCAAGCCTTCGCCCACCAAAAAAATCTTTGGAAAGAAGGAGCTAAAATTTTAGTGGGAGTTTCCGGCGGTGCTGATAGCATCTGTCTTTTTCATATATTATTAGCTCTTTCCAAGAAATATTCATTTTCTTTACACATAGTTCACGTTAACCACTGTTTACGCAAAAAAGATAGCGATCTGGACGAAAAATTTGTTATTAATTTAGCTCAAAAAAATAATATCAGCATAAGCACGCTGAAACTGGAAAAACCCCTTAATTTTTCTAATTTAGAAGATCAATTACGCCAAAAAAGATATGCTTTTTTTGAAGAAATTCGAAAAAAACTGAATTTTGATTCAATTGCTGTCGCTCATCATCAAAATGATCAGGCTGAAACAGTTCTTTTAAGAATATTACGTGGCAGCGGATTGGATGGCTTATCATCCATGAAGGCTAAAAATGGAAAAATAATTCGCCCATTGCTTAATATTTCCAAAAAAGAAATTCTTTTTTACCTCAAACAAAATAGGATAAACTTTCGTACTGACAAGTCAAATTTTCAGCAAAAATTTTTTCGTAACAAAATAAGACTTGATCTTATCCCCTATTTAGAAAAAAATTTTAATCCTCGTATTCAAAAAAATTTAGCTATTCTGGCAGAAACAACCGCTGAAGACTTTGCTTTTATTAATAATTACGCTGAAAAAAAATGTGTCTTTTTTGAAATTTCAGAAAATAATATCCGCTTTAATTGCCAACAAATGCTTTCCCTCCCAGTTTCAATTCAAAGATGTTGCCTGCGAAAAGCCATAAAAAAACTACGAGGCGATATTTTTAATATTGAATATGGACATTTATTAGAAATAGAGAAGATTATTAAAAGCTCAAAAAACAAAAACCAACAGCTATTTTTTAAAGGCTTGAAAATAACTAAAAAAGGTGATATAGTTGACCTGCATCTTTAAAAATAAATTAACTAAAAATTACAATAAATTTTACAAAATTATGGAAAAATTGATAAAAAATATTTCAATGGCAATACTAGTATTTCTTTTTGTATCTGCAATCATAATTCTCTATAGCGCGCCGACAACCAAGCCTAAGGATATTCCACTTAGCGACTTAGCTGCTAAAATAAATGAAGGCTTGGTGAAAACAGTTTCCGTTAATGAAAATTCCCTACAAATCGAATTGACTGATGGGACTAAATTAAAATCAACCAAAGAAGCTCAAAGCTCCTTAACCGAAACACTAAACAATTACGGAGTTGACAAAGAAAAATTTAAAACAGTTAACATCGAAATTAAACAACCATCTGGATTTTCTTCTTTTATGATAGCAGTCCTTCCATTTTTACTGCCAATTCTAATGATAGGACTTTTTCTTTGGTTTATGGTAAAACAAGCTCAGAGAGGAAATTCCCAAGCTATGTCTTTTGGCTTAAGTAAAGCTCGCATAACTGATCCTAAGGATAAAAAGAAAAAAACAACCTTTAAAGATGTTGCTGGGGCTAAAGAAGCAAAAGAAGAGTTAGGAGAAATAGTTGAATTCCTTAAACATCCTAAAAAATTTATTAACATTGGGGCGAAAATACCTAAAGGAGTTCTACTTTTGGGAAATCCTGGTACTGGAAAAACCTTAATGGCCAAAGCAGTTGCCGGAGAAGCCGGTGTTCCCTTTTTTAATATTAGCGGGTCAGAATTTGTTGAAATGTTTGTAGGAGTTGGCGCCAGCAGAGTTCGCGATCTTTTTAAACAAGCCAAAAAAAATGCCCCTGCCATTGTTTTTATCGATGAAATAGATGCTGTTGGGCGACATCGTGGAGCTGGTTTAGGCGGAGGACATGATGAACGAGAGCAGACTCTTAATCAAATTTTAGTTGAAATGGATGGTTTTGAAACCGGCACCAATGTCATAGTCATTGCTGCCACAAACAGACCCGATGTTTTAGATCCGGCCCTCCTAAGACCAGGTCGATTTGATCGTCGAGTAGTAATGGACCTGCCTGATATCGAAGAAAGAGAGGCTATTTTAAATATTCACCTCAAAGGAAAACCTCAGGAATCAGACATAAAAATTCGCACAATAGCTGAAAGAACGCCGGGTTTTTCTGGTGCTGATTTGGCTAATTTAGTTAACGAAGCCGCTATAGTGGCTGTTCGCAATGGAAAACAAACCATTTCCATGACAAATTTAATAAATTCAATTGAAAAAGTAATTTTAGGACCAGAAAGAAGAAGTCGTGTTATAAATAAAAAAGAAAAAGAAATAGTGGCTTATCACGAAGCCGGTCACGCCTTAGTCGCTGCAAATCTAAAAAATGCTGATCCGGTTCACAAGGTGTCTATCATATCTCGTGGACAAGCCGGAGGCTACACATTAGCTGTTCCATCTGAAGATGTGCGCCTACACTCCAAAAGCTATTTCATAGATGAGCTCGCCACTTTATTAGGAGGATACGCCAGCGAAAAAATAGCCTTTAAAGAAGTAACTACTGGAGCATCAAACGATCTTGAAAGAGCCACTCACATGGCCAGATCTATGGTAACTCGCTATGGAATGAGCGAGCTGGGACCTCGAACTTTTGGCAAGAAAGAGGAACTTATATTTCTCGGTAAAGAAATAAGCGAAGAAAAAGACTATTCTGAACACACCGCTCAAGCAATTGACAGTCAGGTGTCTTCTTTTATTGATCAAGCTTTTGCAACTGCTGAAAAAATAATACTAGAAAAAAAGGTTGTCATGGAAAAATTGGTTCAAGTGCTTTTAGAAAAAGAAACTCTTGAAAAATCAGAATTTGAAGAAATAGTTGGCAAAAAATAGATTTTCAACTTTTAAAAATTAATTTAATCTTCATGGAAAAGATTGATTATTTGGCAATTATAAAAAAATCCTGGACATTGACTTGGAAAAATAAAATTTTTTGGATTTTTGGATTTTTCATTTTGCTTGAATCACTGATTACCGGCTTATTAATGAATCGGGAGGAATTATTTTCAATCCTATCCAAAGTTAATCTAGATATTCCATTATTCAAAAAAGAATATTCGCCCACCGTTGTTATTATTTTTTTCCTAATAATATCCCTGCTGTTATCCGTACTTAAAATATTAGGAAAAGCTGCTATCACACTATCAGCTACCAGCAAAAACGCTATAAATAAAAAATTAAAATTCTTTTCGCTACTTAAAGAAAGTCAACTTCGTTTCAAACGATTATTTTTATTGGAAATATTATTTTTAATCGTAATGCTTTTATTTTTGTTTATAATTTTTTTGCCATTCATATTCTTACTTAAAGCAAAATTGATAGTTCCGATTTTTTTTCTAGGATTTTTCGCTTTATTACTGATTTTTTTAGTCAGTGTCATTGTTTATTTTGTTAAGAAATTTTCATTTATATATATAACTCTTTCTGAAATAACCTTGCGAGATTCATTGGAAAAATCCTATGCATTGCTTAGAAATTTTCTCAATAAAAACATTTTCTTTTCATTGTTAATTTTGATTATAGAATTATCATTAAACTTAATTTTAATTATAATATTTCTACCCATACTAATACTATTATCACTCTTTGTTTTCTGGATATCATCTTATTTTTTATCAAAAATAGTATTTATTATATTAACATTCTGCCTATCAATCATTTTACTGCTCCTGTTTATAACAATCAGATCAGCTTTTGAGGTTTTTCATCAAACGTCCTGGGTGTTTTTCTTTGAAGAACTCACTAGCATAAAAACTAAAGATGATAAACTACCGCTAGAAGAAGTGTCTGGCGAAACTATTGGTCTGGAAAATGTCTAAATCATAAAGATGTACAAATAAAAATATTCCTGTAAAATAAGCATTGTTATCAAAAATTTCAGAATAAAATTTGGTCGCTTAGCTCAGTTGGTTAGAGTATCACATTGACATTGTGAGGGTCAGTGGTTCGAGTCCACTAGCGACCACATTTTCATAATAAAAACCCTAAGCTTAACTTAGGGTTTTTATTATGAAATCATCTAAATGTCTAAGTATATCATGAATCAATTAGGCCATCTTTAAGTGATTTCATTGCTGATTGCATAACCAAGTTAATGACTGCTCCGGCCAACTCGCTAGTTTTAGTTGCATTAACAATCATTTCGCGACCCATATTGCTGGCACTATTATAAGCATTTTCAATAACAGCTGCCGGGGTTTTTATGTTTCCATTAGCATCCATCATCGGAATGTAACCGTTAACTTGTTTTTTTTCTGCAATTAACCTATTTTCCTTGATTTTTTTATCATAAGCATTTTCCACAATAACAGAAAGCGACTGTGGATTGTTTCCATTTTTTAAAAATTCATTAAAAGCTTTCAAATTTCCATTCATAAACATATTGCTTTTCAAGTCTCCATTTGCTGATGAAATTCCGATATCCAATTTCGATTTATTAACTGAACCCAGTGCTTGTTTCCTTAAATAAGCATAATAAGCTGAATTAGTATAATTAGCAGACGAATCTCTGCCTCGCAAAGAACTGTCCAATAATGAATTAACATACACACTAGCTTCTTTCTCTGGTGTTTTTATTAAATAATCACTCCAGTTAGTAACCAAATAAGGCTTGCCGTTATTTCCCTTAGTAACAATTTCCGTTGTCATGTTGTTAACTTTTTGAATGGCTATTTTTTTCAAAACCGGAAGCATGTTATTTTCATAAATCTCTTTCCACCATGATTTTGTTTGAATCGACTTAATTACTTCATTTGAATATTGCGTATAAAGGTTTGATATTTGCGACATAACGTCAAATCTAAAATCAACTCCATCAAAAAATATCACTGCTTGAGAATTTTTAGCATTAAACGGAGCCACAGCCAACATCAACACAAAAAAAGCCACACAGAAAAGCTTTGTTATTTTTTTGTAAATTTTTGTTTTATTTATTTGCATAATATTACTCTGTAACTGAAGCGCCTCCAAATAAATCAGCACTTAGATCAGCAATTAATTCACCCAGTGCCATTGATCGAGAAATAATTATTAATTTTCCAGTGGAGTCTTCCATTGGCAAAGAAAATTCTTTCAAAACAACAAAGCCCTTGATTATTTCCAATAACTTAATATGCGAATCCAATAATTTCTCCGGCACTTCAATCAATTTCATTTGCTCCTCAATAATTACTAATCTTTCTCCAATTTTACGAAAGTATGAATAATCAGACTTATCTGATCCAAGCTTGTCTAATTCAGTTAAAAAAACTTGATAATTTGTCTGGAGATTGTTTTCACTCCTTATTTCCATCGGCGCATTTCTTATCAACACCTCAAAAACACTGTTAATATATTGTACCGCGTCCTGCTCTTCTTTTTCTTTTACTTCATCCGAAGAAAGATTGATATAATCTTGTTTTTTCACTTTTATACTAGCCAACTCCTCTTCTGTTAGAATTGATTTTTTTTCCAAGTTTTCAACCTCTTCACCAATTGATGTTGAAACAAAAGTACTCAAATCCTCCAGTGAAACATCGCCTTCCTGCTTTTCATTTAAAAATAAAGCGAAATCCTCATCAAATTTCCCAGCTAAGTTATCAGCTCTATACCCCACTAGATCTTCAGGCACTGTATTTGTTACTAAAAGCCTATCTCCCGGGGCAGGTTTTAGTGGATCATAACCACTTTCTACTTCCGTTCCATCTGAATAACTATCCCCGTCCGTATCTTTGTTGGCTAAATCAGTGCCATAAGCTTGTTCCTCTTTATCACTCAAGCCATCTTGATCAGTATCATTAAAGTTTTCCCTAGCTAAATCCTGATTTGCATAAACAAAATACCCAAAACAAGCTAAAAAAACAGAGGTTATGGTCAGTGATATTTTTTGTTTTAAATTTATTTTTATCATGTTGACATTATACCATATTTTTTTAAAAAAAACGAGAATAATGCAATGCCATAAAAATTTAAATACATTCTATCCACTCAATATTTAATATTTTAAACATTCATATATCAAAAAAATTAATTTACCAAACAATTTTTACACTCTTTTAATAAAAACTTAAACAAATAAGCATTTAATAAAAATCACTCTCTTTTATTGTAAAAAATAAGTTATTTTCATATTAGACAATAAATAACATTATTTGTCAATAATAACATTTTTTTCTTCAATAAAGTCTTTCATTTTAATTATTCCTGCCAATATTGCTAGCGATATCCATAACATAATTTGACCCTGTTGGATAGTCCAAAAATAATGATCAGATAACATGACTACCAATAAAACTATACTCAAAATCTTAGCGTAAATTATATATTCATTATAAATAAGCCATTCTTTCTTATTTTTAAAAATGTTCCACGTGGAACATTTTACAACACCAATTAGCCATATTGATTTTATTAACAAAAATAAAAAATAAAACCAAATAATTAAACCAAAAATACCAACTTCAGACCAAATTAAAAGAAAGACATTATGCACTGGTTGATATTGCCATTTTAATAAATAAGCTTCATTTAAAAGATTTAAGACATATTGACCTGCACCAACCCCACTAAAAAAATTATTTGCAATTGTTCCACGTGAAACATTTATAAAAAATAATCTATCACTAATGCTTTTTAATAAAACTGAATCTAAATTTGGTTTTAAAATAAAAATTAAATAAACAATAATTATAAAAATTAATATATATGTTTTTTTTACTTGATTGATCCACTTAAAAAAATGTTCCACGTGGAACATTTTTTTTCTAAACATGCAGAATTCTTTTAAAATGTTCCACGTGGAACATTTTTTATTTAATAATCTTGATGGACGCTTTTTTATCGCAAAAAGACCCAATGTAACAATAAAAAGGCTTATAATAGCAGATTTTGAGAATGTTAACATTATGGCTAAAAAGTAAATTATGGACATAAAACGAATTATTTTATTGTTCCTATAAAATTGTTCCACGTGGAACAATTTTATAGGAACAAGAAACATCAAAAAAGAAAAAACCAAAAAAAATCCCAGTAAATTTGGATGTGGAAACATGCCATAAGACCTCATTATTATTTTTTCACTAAAAACAATCTTCGCCACTCCATAAGCCTCTGGAGATAATACGCTTTCCTTGAGCCATAAAAATCCTATAGATTTTTGTAATAAGAACTGCCAAATTCCTAAAATAGCTTGAATAAAGCCTGAAACAAAAATAACCACAAAAAAATATTCTCTCTTTAAATAAAAAATGTTCCACGTGGAACATTTTTTATTTAGACATTCAATATTCTGTTTTGTTTTTTTATAAAATTGTTCCACGTGGAACAATTTATTATAAACATATAAAAACAACAAATAAAACTCTAGAAGTTTTATTGACCTAAACAAAGCCAAAAATTTATCCTGAGACCATGCTGTGGATAACAATAAAAATAACACCAAAAGCCCCGGCAATAATAAAAACTCACTGTGGATAACCTGTGTGTATAACTTTTTTATTACATTTTTTATATTATAAATTGTTCCACGTGGAACAATTTCTACGTCAAGCTGATTTTGATAATTTTTTTTAAAAACACTCTTCCAAATAACATTTCTATTCAATACTTTAGCTATTGACATTTTATATTTATTATTGTATAATAAATATATTTTAATTATTATAACCAATAGCAATATTAAATCCGAAAAATACAAAGAAATAGCAGTAAATTCATTAAACTCTCCGTTAATTGGAATAAAATACAAAATTTTTCTAATAGAGAATGGAAATACTATCAAAAAGAGATAAAAAAACCACTCATCTGGATCATTTTTAAATTTTAGCCAAAATTTGTTAAACATAATTACGCCCCTAATTATAAACTATTTTTACAAAAAAATCTGTCTTTAAATCATGATACCATTTTTTTAAAAAAAATATACCAGGGATTGACCCATTCCATGAATCTGCTAAGATTAAGTTTATTCGGGCCTATAGTAAAGTGGCATTACGCGTCCATGGCATGGATGAGGGCGGAGTTCGATTCTCCGTAGGTCCACTTACATTTATCTTGAATTTTAAAAAAACGTAAATGCCCCCATAGCTCAATGGATAGAGCGGATCCGTCCTAAGGATACGATGTGTGTTCGATTCATGCTGGGGGCACCAAAACACAGCCTTCTTACAACAATACCACTTTTTCCGTGACAACACGGAACGTGTTTTGGGTGTTTTTTCCAAAATTCCAACTAAAATACTGATTGATTGAATTTAAATATCCTAAAATAAAGCTGGTTTGATTATTTGCTATTTTAAATATAATTTGATTGAATAAATAAAAGCACAGCCTGTTGGTTATATCCTTAAAAAAACTGAGCGCTAAACCATAAATTCCACCACAACCTAATTAAAGCTACCTATTATAGTCGATTTTATGATTAAAAAAATTCCACCTCCTGTTTTAAAAATATTAGAAAAAATCAAATCCAATGGCTTTGAGGCATATATTGTTGGAGGTTGTGTGCGTGACTTAATAATGAATAAAACCCCTAAAGATTGGGACATAGCCACTAGCGCCAAGCCGGAAGAAATTATCAATTTATTTGGACAAGACAACTCTTTCTATGAAAATAGATTTTTTACCGTTGGCATTAAAACTGATGATGATCCAGCAATAGGAATTGTAGAAGTAACTACCTATCGAACCGAATCCGGATATTCAGATAAAAGAAGGCCTGATCAAGTAACTGCCGCTGAAACTTTAAACGAGGATTTAAGTCGTCGTGATTTCACAATGAATTCTTTAGCATTAGAAATAGGTGACGCATTGAATGTAATTGATTTATTTGGTGGAAAAAAAGATATTTCTCAAAAACTTATTCGAGCGGTCGGACAAGCTTCTGATCGCTTTCAAGAAGATGCTTTGCGCATGCTAAGAGCCATTCGATTTCATGCGCAGTTAGGCTTTGAGATCGAAGAAAGCACCTTTTTCGCTATCAAAAAAAATTCCTCGCTTATTAAACATGTTGCCTTTGAACGAATACGTGATGAACTTTCTAAAATAATCTTATCGGAAAATCCTGCCGATGGCATTGATATGATGCATAAAACCGGCTTACTTTCCTATATTATTCCGGAGTTAGAATTAGGTGTTGGCATTGCGCAAAACCGTCACCATATTCACACTATTTTCAATCATTGTTTATTATCCTTAAAATATTGCCCTTCTCAAAAAATAACTGTTCGATTAGCGGCGCTGTTACATGATATCGCCAAGCCTCAAACAAAAAAAGGCGAAGGAGAGTTTGCCACGTTCTATAATCATGATCACCTTGGAGCAAGATTTACTGAAAAAATATTAAAAAGACTACGCTTTTCCAATGAAATAATTGAGCAGACTCGATTATTAGTGGATAACCATATGTTTTACTATAATCCAGAAGAAGTAGGGGAAAGTTCAGTGCGAAAACTTATTAGCAAAGTCGGTCTAGAAAATATCCAAGACTTGATTAACCTGCGTATTGCTGACCGCTTAGGCAGTGGAACGCCCAAAGCTAAACCATATAAACTTCGACACTTAGAATATATGATTGATAAAGTTTCTCGGGATGCAATTTCAGTCAAAATGCTAAAAATTGGTGGTAATGAGCTGATAAATGAGCTATCATTACAGCCCGGACCAAAAATTGGAGCTATTTTAGATGTTCTCTTAGCAGAGGTAATTAGTGATTCTAGCCTTAATAATCGCGAATACTTGCTGAAAAAAGCTGCCAAACTTAATAAAGAAGATTTAAATCAACTTCGCTTAATGGCCAAAGAGAAAATAGAAGAAAAAAAAGAAGAAGATGATAAAGAAATAAAAGGAAAATATTGGCTAAAATAACTGATTAATCACCTACCTATTGCCAAAAAATAAAATATGTGCCATTATAAAAATATAAATTAATTTAGTTTAGGCGAGCATTGGTTCTCCAAAATAGAACGAGCGTTCCGCTGGTCAATTTTTATGGCTTTAACAAGCAAACAAAAAGAGAAGGTAACCAAGGACGTAAAACGTCACGAAAAAGACACCGGATCACCAGAATATCAAATATCTCTTTTTACAGAAAAGATAAAACGATTAACCTCCCATCTCAAGAAAAATAAACATGATTTTCATTCTCGTCGAGGACTTTTAAAAATGGTGGCCAAAAGAAGGAGTCTTATGAGTTATTTACTCAAAAAAGACGAAAAAGCATACAAAAAACTAATCAAGAAACTAGGAATAAAGGGTTAGAAAAAAAGCGGCTGATAAGGCTGCTTTTTTTCATATAATATAAATTTAATATAAACATTATGGATATTGTTTCCAAAATGAAAGAACAACGTGTCGGACTTTTAGTTGATATTCAAAATATTTATTACAGCGCCAAGGCTCTTTATGGCAAAAAAGTTAATTTTCAAAAAGTTCTTGAAGAAGGGGTTTCTGGTCGAAAACTTATCCGCGCCATCGCTTATGGCATCAAAACTATTGAGGGTCAGGAGGAAAAATTTTTCGAAGCATTGTCTAAGCAAGGATTCGAAGTAAAAACTAAAGATTTACAAATTTTTCCCGGGGGCGTTAAAAAAGGCGATTGGGACGTTGGAATAGCAGTGGATGCTATTAAGCTTTCTAAGAATTTAGACGCCCTGATATTGGTCTCTGGGGATGGCGACTTTATCCCGCTAATTGAATACATTCAAAATACTACCGGCAGTCGAGTGGAGGGCATTGCTTTTGCAGAATCAACCAGTGGAAAGTTAATTGAAAAGGTTGATAATTTTATTAATCTTTCAGAAAATAAGAAAAAATTTCTCATTTAAAAAATACCGATATTTCCTTATTGACAAGGAAATATCGGGTTGACTTATGCTTAAAAATCGGCTATTGTTCATTTAATAATAAATTAATAAAAAAAGTGCTTCGTCTTAAACTGATAGACACACACGCGGAATAAATAATTATTAATTCCGGATGCGTGTTTATAGGCAGTTACGACGAGCCGAAACTTCTATGGAAGAAAAAAAATGGTCCCTGCAGATAGGAGGGAGGGTTTTAGAAATTGAAACCGGCATGTTGGCTAAACAAGCTAATGGATCGGTAACCGTGCGTTATGGTGATACAGTAGTTTTAGCTACTGCCACAATGAGCAAGGGAGCCTCCAGAATAAGCGGTTATTTTCCTTTGATGGTTGATTACGAGGAACGCTATTATGCTGCTGGAAAAATAAAAGGGTCTCGATTTATCAAAAGAGAAGGGCGACCATCTGATGAGGCAATTTTAACTGGCAGAGTTGTAGATCGAACAATTCGTCCGCTTTTTAATGCCAGAATGCGTAATGAGGTTCAGGTTGTTATAACCGTATTGTCAATTGATGGTGAAAATGATCCTGATATAATATCCATGATAGCGGCTTCAGCTGCTTTAACTCTTTCTGATATTCCATGGAATGGTCCTATAGGCGCTGTCCGAGTTGGTAGAATTAATAATGAGTTTATCTTAAACCCAATTAATGGTGAAATTGCCGATGGCGATATCGATTTGATATTATCCGGAACTCAAGAAAAAATAAACATGATCGAGGCTGGAATAAAAGAAATCTCCGAAGAAGAGGTTGTCCAGGCTTTTGAATTTGGATTTGACGCTATTAAAAAAATAACATCTTTTATAACTTCAATTCAAAAAGAAATTGGTCGAGAAAAGGCAGTTCCCGCACTTTTACAGGGCAAACCTGATTTTGAAACCAAAATTAAAGAGATTCTTATGTCCAATAATTTGGGTGAGGCTCTTTACGATAAAAACAAGCAAATAATCGAAGAAAAATTAAAATCCATTAAAAACATCGTTAATTCCTATATTGATCAAAATTATTCTGAAGAAGTTGATCGATTGAAAGAAATTGCTGAACAAGTTTTTGAAGAAGTTTCTGATGAAATTGTACATGAAAATGTTTTACAAAAAGGTCAGCGTCCGGATGGGCGTCAATTAGATGAAATTCGACATATCGATTGCAAAACTGGAATTTTACCTCGAACCCATGGCACTGGTCTTTTTACTAGGGGAGAAACTCAGGCGTTAACGGTTACCACTCTAGGATCGCCAGGTGATGAACAAATTATTGATACCATGGAAATAGATACCAAAAAAAGATATATTCATCACTATAATTTTCCACCTTTCTCAGTTGGAGAGGTACGTCCAATGCGTGGACCTGGTCGTCGAGAAATTGGTCACGGAGCCTTAGCGGAAAGAGCCCTTATTCCAGTAATCCCTTCTAAAGAAGAATTTCCTTATACCATATTATTGGTTTCTGAAGTTCTTTCTTCAAATGGATCATCTTCAATGGCATCAACTTGCGGATCGACACTGTCCTTAATGGACGCTGGCGTTCCAATCAAAAGACCAGTCAGTGGCATAGCTATGGGAATAATAATCGGCAAAGATTCTTCTTATAAGGTACTTACTGATATCCAAGGATTGGAAGATCATTATGGCGACATGGATTTTAAGGTAGCTGGAACAGAAAAGGGCATAACCGCCTTACAGATGGATGTTAAGGTTGATGGAATAACTGTAAATATGCTAAAAGATGTGCTTTCCCAATCGAAAAATAATCGAAAAACAATTTTAGAAAAAATGTTAGCCACTATTGCTGAGCCACGAAAAGAATTGTCTCAATATGCTCCCAGAATCATAACTATGCACATTAACCCGGAAAAAATTCGCAATGTAATTGGCACTGGAGGTAAAATTATCAATGAAATAATTGATGAAACTGGTGTTGAAATAGATATTGAGGATGATGGTTCAATATTCATAACATCTCCCGACCAACAATCCGCTTTAAAAGCTCAGGAATGGATAAAAAATCTTACTCACGAAGTAAAGGCTGGAGAAATTTTTAATGCTAAAGTCACCAGGCTGATGAATTTTGGAGCTTTTGCTGAAATACTTCCAGGACAAGAAGGGCTTATTCATATTTCTCAATTATCCGACAAGCGAGTTGAAAAAGTAGAGGACGTAATTAAGATAGGCGATGTTGTTCCAGTAAAAGTCATTGAAATAGATGCGCAGGGCAGAATAAATCTCTCTGTTAAAGCAGTTACAAAAATAATTTCCTAGGAAATTATTGGCAAAAAACACCTTTCTATTGTAAAATAAAAGCACCGAAAAGTGCTTTTATTTTTTATATAAAAACAAAATTATGTTCAGTCCAAAAAATAATAACAAACCGCTTACGACAACTTTTTCCGTTGATCCTAATTTCGGTCAAGACTTTATTCATACAATGAAAGACGAACTCTCTTCCTCTTCAAACAATACTCCCGGGGAATCATCATTTTTGCCAAAAAATCCATCGACACAGAAAATAAACAGCAATACTTTACTTGAAAAATCTTCTAGCCCATTTTTAGACGCCACCGAAAAAATACCAACCATTCAAATAAAAAATGAAGCTTCATTATCAGACAATAATAACGAACAAAAAAAGATACTTGACAGCTCAACCTCAAATCAAACAGTTTCTTCCGAAAATCCTATTAAAAACGATTTTTTTGTTGAAAATGAAGAAAATATTTCCACAAATAATTCTATTTTAAAAAAAATATTATTAATTTTAATTATTACATTAACAGTAGCGCTATTGGTTGCTGGTGGATATTATTTTTGGATAAAAAATAACTCCAATAAGCAATCGGGGGGAAATCCTTCCACTCAAAATACACCGACTAACGAATCAATCGAAGAAAAAATTGTCATAACGCCCATTGCTGAAAAATACTCCCCAGAAAAACCTAATTTTCTATCAATAAATATCGAAACCACTTCTTCCGAACAAATTAAAGGATTAATAACTGCCACTGCAACAGAAACAAAAAACATTCAAACAAAAAAACCTTTTGAATTTGTAATTACTGACACAAATAATGTTCCAATATCTTTTCAAATTTTTTCCATAGCTTCCGACCTGAGTTTATCTTCAGAATTACTGACCAATTTAAATGAAAACTTCTCTTTTTATATATACAATGACCCAGCCAGTGGTAACCGCACTGGAATTGCCATAGAAATAAAAAATAAGGAGCTGATTTCAAGTGAAATGTTAAAAGAAGAATCGGTTATATTACAAAAATTATCTTTTCTTTTTCTTGAGTCACCAAGCCCAAAAGAACAATTATCCTTTAAATCAGGCGAATATGGTGGGGCTCAAATAAGATACGTTAATCTAGATACAGAAAATTTAACATCTATAGATTATACAATTTATAATAATAAGCTTATTTTAGCCACCAGCAAAGAGGCTATGCGATCAATAATTGATAAGATAAATGCATCTCTGTAATAAATATTTTAAATTAATTTATTAGTTAATAACTGTGGATAAGTTGTTAATAAAAACTCGATTTATTAGTATAATGGCATTTTAAAGCCATTATACTAATAAAAATTAACATATTATTACCTAAAAAATTATTTTTATCTAAAAAAATGTGTACACTGGTTATTCATGGCTTATACAAGGCATAATCAATCAATGTGTATTGACTGTTGGCATTTTCTTTGCTATAATTAACACATAAGAACGTTAACAACTGCATAAACGGACACGGTAGAAGTGTTTCCAATCACAATTTCCCCCTATTTGCGATTGGAATTCTTCTACTGTTCAAGTGTTTTAACAATGATTAAAACCGCCTCCGATTCTGACCGGAGGACCTAAAACAAAAACAAAAAATGGGACCTGCCAATAAGTTCGCGAAATTCGTGATTTTATTGGCAGGATCTCAAAAAACTTTTTCAAAATAAAAATAAAAAGAAAAAGACAGTTCTTTCAAACAAAGGCCATTGAGCCAGAGAACGGTATGAAGAAAAGTGCTTATTAATAAAAGGTCAGAAATAAGTACGAAAAACATGTGTACAAAATACATGTTATCTATAACTTTCGATGCCTTCACCCGGGCTAAAAAGTATTCGATCAACACGTTGACACATGACAAACACCTGGCGCTGCCGCCATATTATATATATTTTGGGCGCTGTCAGCGCCGGGTTTCCCCTAAAAAAGAAATTCGGAACAAACAAATAAACACGAGCCTTAAAACTATTTTAATTATCTGCTTTTATAATAAACGTCCCTTTTGAGGGCTTTTTTTGTTGAAAAAATATTCATGCATTTATTTAATCAATCAAATAATAATATTTCTTTAGGCAAAAAAGGGGAATTAGTCGCTATAAAATACCTTAAAAAGAGTGGCTATGGAATTTTAGAAAAAAATTTTAAAAATTCTACTGGTCGTTGCCTAGGAGAAATAGATATAATAGCTAAAGAAAAGGATACTTTTGTTTTTGTTGAGGTTAAAACTAGAATTTTTTCAGAAAAATTTACTATTCTGCCAGAAGAAAACATAACTCGTGACAAGCTTTATAAATTAAATAAAATAATATCTTTTTATATTAAAAAACATAATTTATGGGAAGCACCTTATCGAATTGATGCTATTTCTGTAATTTTTAATGAAAAAACCAAAAAAAACCAAATTAAGCACCTTCAAAATATATTTTTCTAAAAAACTTGCCCTAAAAGATTAAAACAATTATAATTACTTTAATATCGGCTATTAATTACTTTTTATTAACGTAAACTATATGATACTGACTCCTGAGTTTATTTCTAAATCTAAGCAAAAATTATTACAAGAACAAACTCGCTTAAAAGAGGAATTGAGTCGATTTGCCAAACCCACTGAAAATTCAAACAATTATGAAACTACTTTTGACAATATAGGATCTGGTGAAGATGAAAACGCTTCTGAAGTAGAGGAATATACCGACAATTTAGCCTTGGAGGATAATTTAGAAAAACAACTTCGAGAAATAAATCTTGCTTTGAATAAAATTGAGAGTGGCACTTACGGCATTTGTGAAAATTGCGAAAAAGAGATTGATTTTGCTAGGTTGGAGGCTTATCCTGCTGCAAAAACATGTATCCAGTGTAAATAAAATGTCAAAAACAACTTTTAATAAAACAGAAATAGCTGTGATTGGTGCGGCTATTTTTATTTTTTTAATATTAACTGATCAAGCCCTAAAATATTATTTTTTTCTCAAAAATCCTCTTTTGCCTTGTAATGATAATTTATCATTGGGTTTAAAGCTTAAAAGTGGTTTTTTTTGGTCCATTTGGTTAATATTTGTTCTATTATTAATATATATTCAAAAATATTATTTAAAAAATAATATTTGGGGTTATTTTTTTGGAATTATTGTTTTAGCTGGAACAATTTCTAATGCCTTAGATAGATTAGCCATAGGATGTGTTCGTGATTTTATTCCTTTTATTAAAAATTTATTTTTTTTTAATTTAGCTGATATCTTTATATTCACTGGGGCTAGTTGGATAATTTTCTTGTTTTTTAAAAAAAGTTAATAAACTGTTAATAATTACTTAATTTATTTTAATTACCAGTGCACAATACCCATCCTAACGCTGTGTATAAACTAATTTCAACTGTGTATATTTCTTATAAATATCTTTTTAATTTATTAAACTCAACTATCCACACCATCATCCTGAACAAAACTAACACTTATTAACATTTTTATTGATGAGCTAATGCTTTATTTAATAGTTTTTTTGCCAATATCCACCTTTTTAGCTTCTTTAATTATAATAATAATTTATTAAATATATTATATATAATAAATTTATATTATAGATTAAAATTTTTTAAAAAATATATTTGGAAATAGAATAAAAATATTGTATTATATATAAAAGAGATATTCAAAAAAAATAATTAATAATTTAATGAAGGATAATAAAAATAAAATAATTATATTAAGTATATTTGCCTTGGCTGATATTTTGATTTTTAATTGGTTTCCTGTTAAAGGAATATTTCAAGAAATTTTAGCTATAATAACATTCTTCTTGATTGCCCCATTTATTTTATTATATTTTGTTTTAAAAGAAGAAATAAATACTTTTTATTTGAGAATAGGAGATTATTCCAGTGGAATTAAATGGTCATTTATTTCATTAGTTTTGGTTTTTTTGATATTTTATATAATCTTTCAATACACTGGTTTTTTAAATGAATATAGATTACCTGGCTGGGCAACAACTAATTTTTTAAATTTCATTTTGTATGAATTTTTGGCGGTTTTCTTTTTAAGTTTAATTTTTGAAATTTTTTTTAGAGGGTTTATTATGTTTAAATTTTCAAAAATAATTGGTTATTTATCAATATTATTGCAATGGTTATTTTTTTTGGTATTGGTGTTTTTTAATTTAGAATCAATTAGTAATTTAATGCCTTATATAATATTTTTTCCTTTTGCTGGTTGGATTGCTTATAAAAGTGAATCAATTTTATATTCACTAACAGCTCAATTTATATTTATATTTATGGTAGATGTTTTTTTTATAAAAACAGGATTTTAATAAACTAAAATATATGAATTTAAAGAAATTTGTAATTAATAAAAAAAAGGCTTTTTTGTCGTTTTTTATTGTCCTGGAAATATTATTAGTAGGTGGACAGTATAATTTCGTTAATGGCGCGAATTTATTCCCAGATTTAGATGATGATGATTATTCAGATGCAGATGAGCCAGTTCCTGGAATAGCTGATTACAACTTAGACGGACCTGGTTTAAAAATTACCTTTGATAATTCAGATGGAGATGGAGAAATAACAGCCATAGCTTTGCCGGGAAATTTTGAAGGCGAAAACAGTGAACTTTATTTTACCTGGTATTTGAAAAAAAATAATTGTGATTTAAGTAAAAATCCTTCAGTAAAAAATAAGGAAAAATGCGATAAGGATAATGATGGAGAAATAACAGAAAATGATTGGAAGATAGAAGCGGCTAGGATAGTGGCTTTAAATAAATATGATGGCCAGGGAAACGGAAATACTAATAATGATGGAAACAAAGACGGCTATGAAGCCGAGGTTGATTGGTCTGGTGATAATGATGATCCAGAGTGCTATGTGCAAGATTTTGATGATGGAAGAACATATGAATTAAAAGAAACGAAAGATGTTTTTAGTTGTTCAAATCCGGTTTGTGTTTCAACTCGCAATCTTACTTGCCAAGAAGAAGATCTTCCCGATAATCCAGGAATATTTGTGGATGTTTCAAAACAAACTTGTCAACGATCAGCTACTTCTCCGAGTTGCAATGTTTTAAATGCAGAAAATTTTACCACAGAAGCTGAATGTGACAATGGCACGTTGCTTTGTTTATCAGGATCTTATGCTAACAATTTAACAAGCGATCAACTATGTTCGGAAATCGGAGATGATTCTTTGGGCGAAAGCTGTGCTTCTTTGAGTTCTACTGTTCCAACTTGCACTTTTGAAGAGAAAAACGATGGAAATATTTGTAAGCACTTATTTGCTCAGCCAGATGAAGCAATTAATGAAGAAAGTGGTGATGGGGAATTTAATGAAAGGGAGGAATCTTTTTGGGGAACTGACCCAAAAAACGTATCAACAGCCGGAAATTCTAGTTTAGATGAAGCTAATATTGTTGGTTTGGGGATTGATAAATTTACTTGGACGTATGAATCGGGAGATAAAATTGGCTTAGTGGTGGAAGGTGAATCTGTCATGAAAACAAAACACAATGATGGAAAAAATATGATTATGTGGGCTTTTTCTAATAATAAGTGCTCAGCTATAAGTGATGCGGCTGAAGAAAGACATTTTTATATAGATAATTATTTTGGTTTTAAAACAGGAATATTAACCATTGGAAATTTGGATTTAAATGATTGTCTAGAGGAAAACTTGTTGGATCCATACAGCGCGACGGAAGGAAATTATTTGAATGTTAATTTATCCGCGTCTCCTTCAAATCCAGTAAATGACTCCGTTGGCTCCGGAGTGAATAATCGTGGAAGTGTTGTTAAAATAAATTCAGTTGTGGATAATGTTGATAACGCCTCAACCCTTTCTTATCAATGGAACGTTGAGTTAAGCAGTGACGGCACTACCAATCCGTCTTTATGGAAAAATATAACAAATAATTTAACAGAGCATGGGGTTATTTCTGGTCTTGGAAATTCATATTTTAATTTTAAATTAAATTTGCCTAACGAAGTTTTTTTAAATGAAAATACAGAACAATATTTAAGGGTTAAGGTAATTGTTTCTGAAAATGGTAGCGGAAATCAAAGTGGTAAAGGGGAAATAGTTTTTAAATTAAATCGGCTTGGATTAGAAATTGCCCCTTATGGTGTTGTTGCTTCAGATACTGATAGTAAATTATCTTTGAATAGCAAAATTTGCGATAATGAAGATGCTGGCACTCTTTGTTCAGTTTCTAAAAATGAGATAGTCGGAGTTAAAATTCCTAATGATGAAAAAAATCTTACGAATTTTTCTTGGAAAATTAATGGGGAAGAGTTAGTTTGTAATAAGTCGATTTCTAATGATTGCCAAGATGGCAAAGCGGTTAACTTAGCTTTTTTTCCAATATTAGGCGAAGAAGGGGATAAAATTGAAATCACTGCCAGTGCTATTGAAAGTGATAGTGGACAGGTTAAAAATTTTAGTAAGAAATTTATAATAATAAAGCCTTATGTTAAGATAATTTCGAGTGATGTTGATCAGGTTTGGCCGGTAAACTTGGGATATTATAAAAACTTAGATGGAACTTTTACTCCGGATGTTAGCGAGGAATTGTTTAGAGTTGTTGAAAATTTAGAAATTAAACTAAAGGCAGCATTTTCTCCTGAGTTTATAGCAAGCTCAAGTGGTACGGAAATATTTTGGACGATAAATCGTGAAAGCAAGAACGGAACGGCAGATATTTCATTTAAAGCCTCTGAAAAGCCGGGAAGTACTTATAATATTAATGTTAAAGCGACGTATGTTCAACCGGTGCCAATAAGAAAAGCGTTGGAAAGGGTTTGGAAAGTTTCTCAATCTCAAACAGCTGAAGAAACTATGGAACATTCAATTCAAGTTGAAGTTATTGACAGTGAATATGATGAAGTTGCACTGAAGGGCACTAAGAAATTTTTGGCCAACATAGCTTCTAATGTTCCAGAACAAGTAATTTTTCTATTAAAAATGATATTAGCAGTAGGGATGTTGATTGGATTTTCAGGGTTGGCATTTTCTTTAGGAAATGGTTTAAAAAAAGAAAATTAAAATAAAAAAATGTACAAAAAAATAACAACAAAAATAATCCTATTGTTAATAATGGTTATTTTTCCAATTTTAACTGTTCAGGCAGCCAGTGATTTAAATTATAAGATAATGGAGGGCATTCCAGGATTTTTTAATCCCGGATCGGTCATTACATTCCCTGAATTAGTTTCAGTTCTGTATAAATTAGGAATTTGGGTGGTGGGAATAGCCGCCTTGTTTATGATCACGGTGGGTGGATTTATGTATGCGACTAGTGCCGGAAATACCTCAACTGCTAATTCGGCAAAAAACATAATAAAAGATTCTATTTTAGGTTTGGTATTAGCCATGACAGCTTATTTTGTTTTAAATTTTATAAATCCGGATCTGGTTAATACAAATTCCTTAAAAACAAAGGATGCTTTTCCGGAAATTTCTGCTGTTCCTTCAGTTCCTGTTACTCCGGAAACTTCCGAAAGAATAAAACAAATGGGATTGTCCGAACTGGCCCAGGAAATATTAACAATGGAAAAAGATGGAAAAATAGTCCTAGAAGGTTCGGCTGCAGCGGACTGCAAGGACGCTACAGGCGTGCCAGTGAGTCCACAGCGCAATATTCAAGAATTAGCTAACAGTGAGCCGATGACGGCTTGTAATGGCGCTTGTGCTTCCGGAGACTCTCCTTGTGTAGGCAAAGTTGTGCCGCCCAAAGAATTATTAGAAGCTATAATCGGGGTTGCTCAATTGGGTAAATACAGAATTTCTAGTTTGTCGGGCGGTAAGCATGGAATGCGATCATCTCATTATACGGGTAATTCTTTGGATATAATACCATCTGGCGGGGACTGGAATAGTTATGTTACAGCTCTTAAGAATTCCGGATTTAATCCAGATCAAACTTTTTGTGAGGATCCAAAAAAAGAAGGAGGTAATATCAAAAGTCTTAATTGTAAAATTAAGCATCATATCCATGCATCTTTTTTAAGAAAATAAGCGAAAAGTAATGATGAAAAAACTTTTTATAGGCTCATGTTTTTTTTTGATTATAGTTTTGATATTGCTTCTGGCTTATAACTTTGCTTTTAAGGGTAATGATAAAATTGAACCAAAGGTTTCCTTGGAAGAAAATAGGATTGAATCACCAGAAGAAGAAAATAGAATAAAAGCAATAACACAGGAGCCGGTAACCGGAATTTTTTTGGATAAAATAAAAGAAAAAATATTCTTTTATTCACTTGCAAATGGAAAACTTTGGCAAATAGGATTGGAAGGTGGTCAGGTTGAAAATATTTCTAATGTTGATGTGATTGGTTTGCAGGACGCTTTGTGGTCAGTTGATGGAAGTAAAACAATTTCAATTATTAGTCAAAGTGACAATCAGAAAGGGTTTTTATTCTGGGATCGTAATAACAACAAAAAAATCAACCTAAAAAATGGGGTGGATGAGGTTGCTTGGGATAATCTGGGAACAAAAATAATTTATAAATATTTTGAAAAGAATGATAATTCAAAGAGTGTTAATGTGGCTAATCCCGATGGTAGTAGTTGGAAAAAAATAGCCGACACTTCTTTTAGGAATGTTGCTATAGAGCAGATTCCGCAAACATCACTAGTTTCGTTTTGGAATAAAGGAAAATCAGAAGAGGAGACAAATCTAATGGTTGCGGGAATGAATGGCGGAGAATTGCAAAAAGTTTTTTCGGGTAAGTTTGGAGCTGATTATAAATGGTCCCCTGATGGAAAAAGAGCGATTATTAGCCACCTAAAAGATGGCTCAAAAAAAGATTTAGCAACCGGCTTGGTTGACAGAGAAGGTTTTTATAAGGAATTGGGAATTCCAACAATGGTTTCAAAAATGGAATGGTCTTTAGACAACCGACATATTTATTACGCCTTGCCGGCGATACCGGAAGGATTTAATCTCCCAGATGATTATAAAACTAAAAAATTTAATACAGTCGATACTTTTTGGAAAATAAATATTGAAACCGGAGAAAAAACCCGATTGATTGAGTTGGCGGATATAGACGGTATTTATGACGTATATAAACCATTTCTTTCGCCCTCAGAGGATGCATTTTTTTTCATTAATAGAGTTGATGAAAAAATTTATAGACTCAAATTATAAGTTTTCTGCATTTTTATTGTAAAAGGAAGTGGACAAAAAAAACATTATCCAAAAAAAATAAGCTAAATCATTTTTCCAGAAAGGAGTATCTATTAATCCATGAATAAGGGTATAAGAAATAATCCCCAGTAACATTATAGAAAGATTAATGTCTTTTTGTTTTATTCCAGAAATAAACATTTTTTTACAGATAAATAGAAAAGCTAGACCGCCCAAGAGACCGGTTTGTAAATAGAATGCCAAATATAAATTATGGGGATGGGGAACCGCCCATTCTAAGTAAGGGCTGAAATATTTTTGATTTTCTAGATATTGAGCCTGAAAATTTCCCGGCCCAATTCCATGCAAGGGATTTTCTTGAATCATTTTTAAGCTCGAACGCCAAATTATCAAACGGGAGGATAATGAGGAGCGCGAATCAAACAAGGTTTTTATTTTGGGATTATCGTGTTGAAAAATAAAAAACATTAAAAAAATAGAAATTAAGATAAAAATATATTTTTTTGAAAAAATAAAACTATTTTTAATTTTGACAAGAAAAACAACAACTAAAGAAAAAATAGTTGCAGTCCAGGTGGCATAAGAAAATGTTAAATAGCTAGCAATGAGAATTGGCAAGATTGAAAAGCGAAGCCATTTTTTTGAGCGTGGGTTGGTTGATGTGGATATGATTAGCGGGTAGATAAAAAACCCAAAAGCTAAAAACATCGCCAAATGATTAGGGGAGAGATAAAAGGCTCTTAGGCGTTCGTCATAAGTTAAAAATCCGTTCAATTTATAACCAAGTGAAATTAATGATACTGAAAATATAGAAGCGTATATAATCTTTGGAATTAATAATCGTTGGTGTTTGTTTTTAAGAATAGATAAAAGTGAAAGAGAAAATAATAAGGGAATTAAAAACCAACCTTTTATTATTCCTAATCCAGACAATGTCCAGGGATTTGTTAAAAAAGAAAGAAATAAACCTAAAAACAAAAAAACAATTGGATAGACGGTGTTTTGTAGGATAGTTCGCCATTTTTTTAAAGCCCTGCTCTTTTCTTTGATGATAAAAAGAATGATTGAAGAAATAGCTGAAATTTCTAGTATGTTTGTTGGTAAGCATAAAAAAGAAAACCCAATAATATAGGTGGGCAAAAGAAATAGTGTCAGAATAAAAAACAACTCAGTTGTTTTTTGGAGAGTAATTAACATTGGAAAATGATAATATTATAAAAAATAATGTTAAGATGTGTACTGAGTAAAGAGGGGTTTCTACTAATGAATAGGTAGCAAAAAATGATAATGAGGCAAGCAGGCCCAGAAAAAGAATATTTTTTTCAGCCATTTCCCAGAAGGTTTTTCCGGTTAAAAATAAGGCAATTATAAAACTTAAAAAGGCCAAGACTCCTAGTTCAACAGCAATATCCAGGTAAAGATTGTGGGCATAAATTGGATCGCGGTAAGAGGCGGTTGGCAAGAATGTTAAGGATAAATTGCCAATCCCAACACCCAGAGGCCGTTCCTTGATTGAGTCAATCGCCTTGCTCCATAACTCCATTCTGCCACGATTCGATCCTTCTTGAAAGTTAAAAGAATCTAAGAATCGAATTCTTATGGGATCAATGGAAAATAGTAATCCAATAATAAGTGATAACCCTAATATTGCACCAATAATTTTTTTAGGGCTAGGTTGAGTTTTTTTGATAAAATAGATAATAATTATCAAGGAAGATGCTATAAGACCCAGATATCCTCCTCGTGAAAATGTTAGCAAAGTGGCGGTGAATATGCAAAAAAACATTATTAACGGCCAAATTTTTTTAGAAGATGAATGAATAAAAAGAGTTAGCGCTAATGGTGCGGTCATGCCAAGATAAAAGGCGAACATGTGCGGATCAGGAAAAATTGAAATAGCTCTAAAAACTGTTTTGCCGGATATGTTAACCAGCCAACTGGAATGTTCCGATACCGCTGTGGAAAAAGCCTTTCCTAGAAATAATGGAGTAATAAATTTTCCCCAAAGGTAATAGATTTTTTCGATTCCAAATATGAATTGTAAGAAAAACTGTAATATTCCTATCAGGGAAACGGCGAATGATCCCCAAACTAAACCTTGGATTATTTTTTGAAAATCAATTTTTTTGATGATATCGGAAAAAATTAAATAAATCGGAAATATTGAAAGAATAAATGCAATTTTTCTTACTCCCCATAATATATTTTTTGTAAAAAAAAGAGAAAAAACAGAAAAAAAGATAAATAAATAGATAAAGAGTGAATTTGGTTTAACTGGAATAGTTAGATTTTTTTTCAAAAGACCTCCAAAAAGCCAAAAGATAAATAAAAAAATTATCAAAACTCGAATAAGCGCTAAATCTATCGACGGAGATGGATTTAGCGCAAATTGTAGAGGCATAAAAAATGAAAAAAAGAAAAGTAACTTAGCTGACATAAAAGAATATTAATCAATGGTTGACAGTTTAATAAAGTTTTTGAAATATTTTTAATAAGAAAAAAGATAATTTTCCTAAATGTTTAAGGAAATAGATATCTTGTGATTTGCGATATAATGATTTTTGTATTTTTGTTTTCTTAAAACTTCCTCCGCTAGAATGCATTATTTCAGAATTATGAAAACAGCACACTTTGAAAGATTGTTGGCGTATTCTTTTGCAGAGATCCACATCTTCAAAATACATGAAAAAATCTTCATCAAAACCTCTTAATTGTTTAAATAAATCTTTTCTTATGAAAAAAGCCGCGCCACTAATCCAGTTAGTTTCAAAAAAATCTTTTTTTGGAAAATCTTTTTTTGGAAAAATATGATTTTTTATTAAATTTAAAATAGTAACTTCTTCACCAAAACTCCATTCCTGGATAGTTTTTTCTGAGGAGATTATTTTAGGTCCAATAGCGCCTATTTTTTTATCAGAATCAAATTTTTTTAATAAATCGGAGAAATTTTCAGAGATTATTTGAGTGTCGGGATTAAGAAAAAGAAAAATTTCCCCAGTCGACATGGCTGCTCCCGCATTACAGGCTGTTCCGAATCCGACATTGTTATTAATTTCCAATATTTTCAGGTTAGGTTTAAAAACCGACGGATCAAGCGGTTGAGCGTCATTGTTGATAACCAGCACCTCTACTGGAAAGTCTCGCATTTTAGAATAAATACTAGCCAAACAAGATTGTAGATATTCACGACTATTGTAGTTTACTATTATGACAGAAAGCATGTCTTTTATTAAAATAATTTTTTATAGTCCTTATAAGCTCGACGTATTTCCATAATTTGTGGCGAGGTGTTTTTTTTAACGTAAATATCTAAAAAATTTTTGACTTTTCTTAAAGTAAGGTAAAAAAACATCCATAATCTTAGTTTGTTGGGGGTATTTTTTTTAAAAAAAACTAATCCGGAGAGAACCAGCCAGTAAAGCTTGGCGGAATTAGTGTCATTGCTTTTTTCAGCATGGTAAGCAATAGCAGAGGGTTCAATTATTAAATCAAATCCAGCCTTGAATGCTCGATGAGACAAATCGGCATCCTCATAATATAGAAAAAATTTTTCATCAAAAAGACCTATTTTTTTGAAAACGTTTTTTTTAATAAGCATGGCACATCCAGAAATATAATTAGTTTGATAGGGGGCGGGAGACTTGATTTTGGTATGGTGAAAGGTTTTCATTTTTTTCCAATCAATATCACCTCCGGCGAACCAAACAGCTGTTTTTTCCCAAGACAAGATGACAGGACTTATTATTCCTCGCGAAGATTTTTCTTCAGCTATGGCCACTAATTTAGCCAAGGTGTCTGGTTCAATGGTGGCGTCATTATTAAGTAGAAAAATGTAATCAGCCATTTTTTCCAAAGCAAATCTAATCGCAACGTTATTTCCGGCCGCAAATCCTAGGTTTTCTGAGTTTTTAATAAAATGAAAGCGTGGAAATTTTAAACGAGCATCTTCAAAAGATCCATCTTTGGAGTTATTGTCAATAACTACAACCTCTAAATTAGGAAAATCAGACTTATAGAGACTATCTAAACAGGTTGAAAGAAATTTCTTGCCATTATAGTTTAAAACTAACGCATAAACTTTAGGCGTGGTTTTAATATTCATTTTTTTAAATCAGCATTATGATTATCGGGGATCGCGTTTCATTGAAATTATTGCTAATATTTCAGCTAAAGAAATAGTTTTTGTTAAAAAAATAAAAAGAAAATAAACAATGGTCGCTCCGATTGCCAGTAAAAATAAGTTTATGTCAGAAAAAACAAACAAGAATATCCCCATAGCTAATCCCGAAAGTAATATTTTGGGTAAATTTTTAAATGAAGGAACATACCCAATATATTTTTTAGTTAGATAGAACGTAAATAAAACAACTAAAAATTCCGTAAAAACAGAAACAAAAGCAGCCCCATAATAAGAAAACATCGGAATCATGAATAAATTAATGGAGATATTGAAAATAGCTGCTAGTGAAAGTACCAGCATAAGCTTTTTTTGTTGATTGCCCGCTATGAGAACATTGTTGAAAAAATTTCCAAAAAATATAAAAGCTAATGAAAAAATCAATATTCGAAGTACAATTGCTGACTCTTGAAATTCAGGGCCAGCTATGAGATTGATTACTTGATCGGAAAGAAAAATAGTGCCTATAACCAAAGGGACAACTAGTAAAAGAAAAACTTTCATTGTTTCATTTGAAAGAAGTTGAAATTTTTTCTTGTCTAGAAAAATATTGCGTGCCATTAGTGGCATAACTAGTCCAATTATCATGGAGGGAAAAAAGGTGAAATTTTCTATTACTTTGTAGGCGGCATTGTATATTCCAACCTGGGAGCTGTCTTTTAGAATAGAAAGAAGGATGGTGTCGAGTTTGAAATACAGAAAAGTTACCATAACAGAAATCCCCATTGGCAATGATTCCTGTAGAAATTTTTTCCAATAAAGAAAATCGAAATGCAATTTTATGGTTATGTGTTTTTTAACCATAAAAAGCACAAAAATTAGATTAAAAATCATGTAAAAAAGCAAAGAAGATGTGATTGCAATAAAGCCAAGATCCATTTTAACCGAGATTATCATGATTGAAACTTGGATTATTTTTCCTAAAAGCTCTATTATTGCCACTTTATCCATGGCGATATTTTTTTGAAATACTCCATTGAGAACAGAGTAAGTTGAAGAGAAAACAAATGCCAGAGCAGCTAATATTATGCCAACTTTTACTTCAGCTGGGTAGGGCAATGCTAATGTTATCAATGGGGAGATAATCAATAATCCAATAGATGAACAGATACGCAGTGCTAGAACGTTACCGATAATCTTTTCTTCATCGGCGCCTTCTCGTGAAATATTACGAGCTGTTATTGAATAAAGCCCAAGATCCGCTATAGCCCCAAAAAAAGCGAAATATGCCAAAACGATCGAATAATTTCCAAAACCTTCTTGTCCTAAATAGCGCGTAACAAATCCTATTCCAATTAACGCCAAAACAGTCGACAAGACCTTGGAGGCGGCTATAAATAAAACATTATGAGCAATTTTTTTTGCAATTGTCATGGATATTATAGATAATTCGACAATGAATTATTTTTGAAAACGAAAAATAAAACAACTCCTAGCGGATTTTTTCATTCAGGACCAAATGTTATTTTCAAAATTTTGTCTGGTAATTTTAATATTGAAAAATATCAAAAATTTAAACTAAATCAATGGGCTTAATGACTATTTTTCTGTTTTCGCCCTCGCCGATACTCTCTGTCTTTATCTTCTCATTAGTCGAAAGTTCAAGGTGAACAAGTCTTCGTTCATAATTAGACATAGGTTTCATTATTACGGCTTTTCTCTCATCCAATGCTTGAGCCGCCATTTCTCGAGCTAATTCGGAAACAGATTCATTTTTTTGTTTTCGATAAGAATTAACATCCAAAATAAATTTTATCTTATCTGTAGTTTTTTTTCTAACTAGCAGTCGAGTAAGGTGTTGAATTGCTTGAAGATTGATGCCGTATTGTCCTATAAGAAAATTAGAATCATCAGAAGTGGTTATATTGCAAATAATACCATCAGAATTATCTGAGAATGATTTTTCCTCCATTTCTACCACCGAGGAAAATCCCATTTTTAGAAGAAATTCTTCCACAGTATCTTTAATGAGTTTGTTTTGTTCATTCATATAATTTTATGGAAAAATAATGATTATTTCAGTGAATTTTCTTTCTTTTTGAGATATATTTGCTGTATTAGCATAAAAACAGTTGAAGAAAGCCAATAAAGTGAAAGTCCGGCGGCAAATTTTACCCCAATAATCAGAGTTAAGATTGGTCCCAAAAAAAGCATCTGCTTGTTCATTATTTGGGCTATATCTGGTTGTTGCTCGTCTTGAGGGGCAGCCTTTTTATCTTTCAAAATTAAAGCGGGCATCATCATTTTGGTTTGAAAGAACTGAGCAATAGCCGCTAGTAAAGCGATAATTATATTAGGCTTGGTAAGATCAACCAAAAATATAAAATAACGGTTTATGTTTATAGGATCTTTCACGAAAGAATAAAGCTCCATTGGGTTGGCTTTTAGTCCAGCGTCGGAAATATTGATAAGTATGCGATAGATTGCTATAAGAAAAATAAGTTGTATTATCAACGGAAGACAACCAGAGAAAGGATTGGTTTTGTGGGTTTTATACAACTCCATTAGTTCGCGAGCTTGTTTTTCTTTGTCATTTTTAGTTTTTTTCTGTAACTCCTTTATTTTAGGTTGTAATTCTTGTAATTTTTTTTGCGACTCTATTTGTTTTTTATATATAGGCATTAATAAAAAACGTAAAAATATGGTTATTATTATTATTGCAATACCAAAATCAGCACCTGGAATAATATTATATAAAAATATTAAAATATTATACAGCGGTTGATATATGAATGTGTGAAAAAGCGCTCCCATTTTTTATTATTTTTTGAAACGAACGGAAGTCTTTCTTCCGGGCGAACTTTTATTTTAACAGATTACATTTTTTAAGAAGATCCCTTAATTCACTGGTTATTTCAACAACGGATATTTTTTTTTCAACTGTGAGTTTGTTTATGCATATAATCAAACAAAAACCCGGAATGATATCTTGTTTAAGAGAAAAAATAGCTGAACGCAATATTCTTTTTGCTCTATTTCTACCCACGGCTGTTTTGGAATATTTTTTTCCGACGGCGAATCCGAAACTACTAACATTTGGATTTTTATTTTTTGCAAAACGCAACGTTAGTTGTTTTGAAGAAGAAAAACGTCCTTTGGTGTATGTATTTTGGAAATCTTTTGAATTTTTCAGGCGATTTTCCTTAGGAAGCATTGGATAAGTATAATGTTATTTATATGGAAAGTTTTTTTCGACCTTTTTGTCTCCTTCTTTTAATAACCGCTCTACCAGTAGATGTGCTTATTCTTTTAAGGAATCCGTGCCTTTTTTGTCGCTTACCTTTTTTAGGTTGATATGTCATTTTCATAAGTGTTTTAAAAATAATTAATTAATAACTTTATGCTAAGTAAAGTTTACCAGCAAGGCAGAAAAAGTCAATGTTTTTAATGGCAAAAAAGCCAAAATAAAAATTATTAAAAAAATGGAATATGGGGCATTTTGAGTAAAAACAAAAAGTATCGATTTTTATCCACAAGTTATACACAAGTTGGATGATTTAAATTACTGGTGTGGATAACTTGACCATGATATAATTTTCTGTGCATAATGAAATATATAAAATTATGAAAAATGAAGAGCTTTGGCAAGCTGCCCTAGGGGAAATAGAGCTTTCCATTTCAAAGGCGAATTTCATAACATGGTTTAAAAATACGTCAATTGTTTCTAATGAAAACGGACGTGTGGTTATTGGTGTTCCGAATGGTTTTGCCAAAGAATGGCTTGAAAACAAATACAATACTTATATTTACAGGGCTTTGCGAAATTTTCAAGATAATATAAAGGAAATAAATTGTGTAATACACAGTCCTTTGCAAAATGTTTCAACTGATAAGAAAATCGAAGAAGTTTCAAGGGATTCCGTTGTTTCCGCTAAGAATGAAATAGATCATAGGGAGTCTTTTGCTACCAATCAATATCATGGTTCTAGTGGTAATGTTCAGCAAAGTTTTAATTATGGACAAGAGTCAAACATAAATCCTCGTTATACTTTTGAAAATTTTATTGTTGGAGAAAATAATGAATTGGCAAGGGCGGCTTGTTATGCCGTTTCGCAAAATCTAGGAAGAATATACAATCCCCTGTTTATCTATGGTGGAGTTGGGTTGGGTAAAACTCATCTTTTGCAGTCCATTGGAAATGAGATATTAAAAAAAGATCCGAATAAAAAAATAAAGTACATGACTTCGGAGCGTTTTGCCAATGAACTCATAGATTCTATCAGAAATCAAACAATTAATGATTTTAAGGCCAGTTATCAAAAAATTGATCTTTTAATTATTGATGATGTGCAATTCTTAGCGGGAAAAGAAAAAACTCAAAATGAATTTTTTCATATATTCAATGCCCTTTATCAGATAAATAAACAGATAGTACTTAGCAGTGATCGGCCACCCAAAGCCATTGCAACCTTAGAAGAAAGATTACGTTCTCGTTTTGAAGGTGGTATGATTGCTGATGTCAGTAAGCCTGATTTGGAAACCAGAACAGCTATTTTAAAGGCAAAGTTAGCTGAAAAGAGTTTTTATTTGGAAGATAATGCGATTGAATTTATAGCGGAACATGTTAAAAATAACATAAGAGAGTTAGAGGGGTCACTGAATCGCATTATTGCAGCCTGTGAATTTAATAAAAAATCTCCAACACTGGAATTAATAAAGGAAACGTTGTCAGAACTTATTTCTAGCGGAAAAAAGAAGGGAATTCAGCATAATCACATAATAGAGGCGGTGTCTCAATTTTTTGGAATAGAGAAAAAAGATCTTGTTAATAAAGGACGAAAAAAGGAGATTTCGCGAGCTAGACAAATAGCGATGTATTTGATGAGAAAAGAATTAAATGCTTCATATCCGGGAATTGGTGATATTTTCGGGGGCAGAGATCACACTACAGCATTGCATGCTTATGAAAAAATAAAAAAAGACTTGGAAAATGACGACAAATTAAAAGAGGACGTGGCTGTTTTAAGTGAAAAGATATATACAATATAGGTTTATAAGCTGTGGATAAGTGTTAAAAATCCCAATATAAGCCAAAAAATTAAAATAAAAACATTGCTCGGTCATGAATAAAATGATTAAAGAGATAATTTAACATCTTGATGAAAAAAATATGAAAGTTATTTGTACTCAAGAAAATTTTAAAAAAGCCATTTATAGCACAGAAAGAGTTGTTGGAAAGCAAATAACTCTGCCTATTTTGGAAAATATTCTTTTGGAAACAGAGGGCGGAATGTTAAAAATTTCTGCTACTAATTTGGAAATAGGAGTATTTTTGAAAGTTGGCGCTAAGGTTGAAAAAGAAGGAAAAATAACTGTTCCAGCTAAACTTTTAAGTAGCTTTGTCAATAATTTAGCGGCAGACAGCACGGTTTCACTGGTGGTTGAAAATCAATCATTAAAAGTTTCTAGTGGAAGCGTTGAGGCGACAATGAAAGGTCTTTTGGCTCAGGATTTTCCTATTATTCCAGAAATGGAGGGGTCTTTTTTGTTTTCTTTGCCTGCTCAGGAGATCAAGGAAATTATTTCAAGAATAATTCCCTGTGCCTCTCTGGACTCTTCTCGACCAGAACTTTCAGGAATAAACATGCTTCTTTTTGAAAATGAAATTAATTTAGCGGCAACTGATAGTTTCCGATTAGCTGAATCCATAATTGCAATGAAAAAGGAAAATGAGAATGAGTATAATATTTTTAGGGAAAAAAACAACTCATTAATAATCCCCGCCAATACATTAACAGAGGTTTTACGGGTTATAAATCCGGAAACAAAAGAGGTTAAAGTTTCAATAGAAGAAAGTCAAATTTTTTTTCAAGTTGATAATGTTAGAATCGTTTCTCGTCTTATAAATGGCAAATATCCTGAATATAAACAAATAATCCCTAAGCAATTTTTAACAAAGGTTATTTTTTTAAAGGAAGAATTGCTACGAGCGGTTAAGATTGCTGGTATTTTTGCAAAAAATAAAACTGGGGAAGTTAAGTTTGAAATAGATCCAGAGTCTTCCGAAGTTAGAATTTATTCAAAAGCCGAAGATGTTGGTGAAAACAAAACAACTTTGCAGTCAGAAACTACCGGCCCCAAACAAGAAATAATATTTAATCCGCGTTATATCGTAGATGGGGTACAAGCTATTTCTACTTCAAAGATTGCGCTTTTGATGAATGATAATTCTTCCCCAGCCGTTTTAAGAATGATTGAAAATAAAAATAATAAAGAAATAAAAAATTATACCTATATTATAATGCCAATAAAGGGTTAAGGTGGATTTATGAAAAAAATAGGTTATTTTTTAAATAAGAAAGAATTAAAAACCCCGGTCGCACTTGATGATAAAAGCATTTTTTATGTTTTTGATAAGATTATTAAGGAAGAATATGGCAACAGGGGAATTGAAAATATCAAAGCAGTTTATTTGAAAGAAAAAAAACTTTTCTTGAAAGCGGAAAATTCCAATTGGGCTAATGAAATATGGCTTAATAGAGAGCATATTATTGAAAAAATGAACCAAGAGTTTGGCTTTGAAGAAATAACAGAGATCACTATTTAAGTAAATGCAAGAAATAGGTATATTGCCAAAAATGGTAATATGTGTAAAAGTATTAAATAGCAATAATTAAATTTATATTACGATTAGGTCAGAGTTATTCTAGTATTCAGACAATTCGTATTAAAAAAATGACAATATGCCAATAAAGAAATCAGCGAAGAAGTACATGCGGGTTACTGAAAAAAAGACCTTGCACAATAAAGAAGTGAAAGGTGTTTTTCGCAACGCTATTAAAAAAACTCGGGATGCAGTAGCTTCAGGGAAGTTGGAAGATGCTCAAAAATGGCTCAAGGTTGCGACCAAGGCTTTGGATAAGGCTGCGCAAAAAGATGTTATTAAAAAAAATACTGCTGCTAGGAAAAAATCAAGACTTAATAAAGTGGTCAAAAAAATTGCTATTAGTAAATAATTTCAGACCTTTGAATAAAAAACGGACGCTAAAAGCGTCCGTTTTTGTGAATAGGGTTTATATTTTAACTAATAATCGATCTAAAAGAGAAATAATGTTGTCTTTTCCAGTTTTAGCTAAGGTGTCAATTTTTTGAAATTCTTGAAACATCATTTTTAAATTCTCCAGAGAATAATGTTTTAATTGAGGTAAAGATTTTTGTATGACATATGGATGTAGCCCAGTTTCTTTGGCAATTAGACTGGGATTTGTGTTGCCACTGTTGACGGCAGAAGAAATTTTCAATAAAACCCTTAACTGATAAATGTACATTGAAAGTAAATAAAAAGGATCTTCTCCTTTTTCCAATTGTTGGTGCAACAATTGGAGTGATTCCTTTTTATTTTTAGTTAAAAGTGCCTCAATCATTTGAAAAACAGTTGATCTTATTTGTTCTTTTATTAATAATTCTATATCCTTTTTAGTTATTTCCCCGGTAATTTTAAAGGTTGCTAATTTAGTAAGTTCATTTTGCAAAAGATAAAGATCATTACTGGTATAAGCAATTAGCATGGATAATGATTCAGGCGAAAAAGAGACTGTTGGGAATTCGGATTTTAAATAATTGGTTATCCATTTTTGTAAGCCGACATTATTAAGATGAATAAATTCTTGTTTTTGAGCAACAGTAAAAAGGTATTTAAAAAAAGATAGGTTTTTTTTTGGTACTCCCTCTTCGTGAAAAATAACAGTGATATCTAAATCAGTGGGGATTGTTTTTATTTCCTTAAATTTTTCCAATATTGTTTTTTGTTTTTCGACGGGCAGGCTTTTTATTAAGTTGGTTATAATAATCAATTTTCTTGTCGAAAAAAGACCCTGAGATTGTAAGGATTTAAAAATATCACAATCATAGCTATCTTTTTCAGAAAAATCAAAAATAGATAATTGTGCCGAAGGGTTGTTTTGAGTAAAGTGATTTTTTAAAGCTCGAAGCTTTTCTTTGGAGCGAAAGACGTCTTCTCCGTAAAGAAAAAATAACATAAATATGGAATTATAATGACTTATCTTAAAATAAAAACCCGATTATCGTGCAAATTAACCATAGCACTGATAATCGGTATTTGAAAGTAATCTTGATTTTAAGTAAGTGGTTCCCATTTAAGGGCTTGTCCTGGCTCTAAAATCTCTACCCAGATTTGACCGGGCACGAATTTTATTTCTTGTCCCAGGTTATCATAGAAAAAAAGTTTACTGTCAATGCTGGAATGATCTTTTTTCCAAGTACCTTTTGTTTCTTGACCATTTGAGTAATAATAAGCTTCACCGGAATCAACACTGTCATACCAAGGATCTCCAAGTTGCATATTATTATAGCGTCCACTTATGCTTTCAGTCCCGGTATTTTTTACTTCTGGTACGCCCTCCCATGGATTTTGCAATCCTTTGGCTATATAATCTTGGTCATTAGTTATTTGTTCGGAACTAGCAAACATCACAACAACATTTTTTGGGGCAAGTCGTTGGTTGTTATTGCGATCAGTGTCTTTTTCTTCCCCCCAAGTTCTCAAGTAAGAATTGCTAGATTTATCATAATCGTATTCAACGTCATAAGGCTTGGCAAATGCCACTCGTAGATGTCCACCAGAGGGGCGTTGGCTTTCGGGAATATCTTCTTGATGAGGATAGCCAGAAAATTGATTTTCTTGACGATAACCGCTTTCAGAAAGCATTTTTAATACATTTTCTTGCGTTATGCGTCCAGTATCTTCCATGCGCATTTGGCCGCTGGCTTCTCGTCGATCACAATAGGAGCTAGTTAGACAATTTATGTTATCAATAATTTTTTTAGCTAATAAATTTTCTGCAAAAATTGAATAACCCCAGTGTATAAAAATAGCATCTAAACCTTTAGCTATGTGAATATTGTCATGTCGTCCACTACGAATGGCTCCTATTTCAGTAGGTATATTGCAAGCATAAACACCCATCAATCTAGTATTAGAAGCAGTATAAGCCGGCATCTCAATTATCATATCTGCTTGAGAAAATCCAGCCGCTGGGCGGGCTTGAATATCCGAAGGTTGCATTACTGCTATTGGTCTTCGGTTCCAGTCGTCACAGGTTAAGCCGGAAATTGGGTTAACGGGACCTTCATTTTTGGGTTCTTGGCTTTGTTTTTCATTTTTTTCAAGCTGGATTTGTCGTGAATTTTTAGATTTTTTTGTGTCTTGAAAAAATTTAAAATAAACAACAGATCCAATCATTGTCGCAATTAAAAAGCCAACTACCATTTTTTGTTTTTTATTCATTTTTTAGAAAGTTATATAAATTATTTTTGACATTTTGGGCAGAAAAATGTACTGCGTTGCCCAACAATTATTTTCTCAATAATTGTACCACAAGTTTTGCATTTTTGACCATTAGAACCATAGACTTGTAATACGTTTTGAAACTGACCTTTTTTTCCCTGGCCATCTCGATAATCGCTAATGGAAGTTCCGCGTAATTTAACCGCCCTAGTTAATATTTTTTTGATTGAATGAGTTAGTTGGAAAATTTCACGTTCTTTTAGGGAGTGGGATTTTTTTTGCGGATTTATTTTAGCGTCAAAAAGTATTTCACTGGCATAAATATTACCTATGCCAGAAATCAATCCCTGCTCTAACAATACAACTTTTATATTTTTTAATTTATTTTTTTCGAGAATTTCCTTTAATTTTTTGGAATTTAATTTTTTCGATAAAGCATCTATGCCAATTTTAGTAAAATTTTGTTCTAATTCACCCAGTGGCATTAATTCTAGAGTTGCGAATTTGCGTGCATCATAAAAACCCAAAAAACCTTTGTCTAGAAAAAAATAATGATGCAAAAGCTTGTTTTTGTGGAAATTTTTTTGGTAAATCAGCTGACCAGTCATTTTTAAGTGTATTGAAATAATCCAATCATTTTCTAGGAAAAGCAAAATGTTTTTACCTCTCCTTTTTATTTTTAAGATTTTTTGTCCAACGATCGTTTGTTTGAATTTGGCAAAAGATATTTTTTTTATCGCTTTGCGCCAATTGCTTTTAAAATCAATGATTTTTTGATGAGTGATTGTTTTTTGTAAATCATCAACAATAGTTTGGACTTCGGGTAGTTCTGGCATGGATTTTTATTAAATTTAAAACGAGAATTTTTCAAAGTTCGCCCCAATTATTTCCGATCTCAAAATCTACCACTAACGGAACAGCAAGTTTTAAAACGTTTTCCATGATTTTTTTTGCCTCTCGAGTGAATTCTGCCGCAACATCTTCGTGCGCTTCAAAAATTATTTCATCATGTATTTGCAATATAGCCTGAACTTTTTCTGAATAACTATCAACAAGGGGCTGGAGAGCAATCATAGCCAGCTTAACTATGTCTGAAGCTAGACCTTGAATCGGCATGTTAATAGCCATTCTTTCAGCGCTAGCGGCTATTTGAAAATTGGGAGAGTTTATTTCTGGTAAATATCTGCGACGACCTAAGATAGTTTCCACGAAGCCGTATTTTTTTGCTGTTTCGCGTGTTTTTTTCATGTAGGCGGCCACGCCGGAAAAATTTTCCATATAGGTATTTATGAAATCCTGTGCTTCTTTACGAGAAATTCCAGCGGATTGAGAAAAGCCGAAAGCGCCAATTCCATATATTATTCCAAAATTAAGAGCCTTGGCGTTTTGACGCATTGTTTTAGTGACTTGCGAGAGAGTTACTTTATTGATTTCAGCAGCGGTTATTTTGTGAATGTCTTCACCCCCTTGAAAAGCTTTAATTAATTTTTCATCTCGACTGACGTGAGCAATGGCACGCAACTCAATCTGGGAATAATCGGCGCTAATTAAAACATGATTTTTTTTAGCTTCAAAAGCAGTGCGCAAAAGTTTGCCTAAATCGGTTTTGATTGGAATATTTTGCAAATTAGGATCGGTTGAAGAAAGTCGACCAGTGGCGGTTATGGCTTGATTTAAAGTTGTGTGAATTCGAGAATTTTTATCAACTAGTTGCGGTAAAGTGTCGAGATAAGTAGTTTTTAATTTAAAAAGTTCTCGATATTCCTCGATTTTTTCGATTATTTTATGCTCCCCTTTAAGCTTTTCTAATTCAGGGGAGGCGGTAGAATAACTGGTTTTTGTTTTTTTAATTAAATTAGTTGGTAATTTTAATTCATAAAAAAGAATATTGGAAAGTTGCGAGGGGGAGTTAATATTAAAAGATTTTCCGGCTAATTGATGGATTAATTCTCCTAAATTTTTTAAGCGAGTAGTTAATTTTTCAGAAATTCCTAGAAAAATAATTGAGTTTAATTTTATGCCGGTTAATTCCATCTTGGCTAAAATTTTTATTAGTGGCATTTCCATTTCAGTAAATATTGATTCTAACGTGCCTATGGTGATAGCTGCCTCTTTTTGTTGGATGCTAATTTGGGATATTTTTTTCATCAGAATATTTTTGATTTTCAAGGTATAGTCAGCTTTTTGACAAGTAAGATTGAAAGATTTTTCTTCTTCTTCGGGATTTGACACTAAGGTTAACTGACCGGGAGATTTTTTTTCAAAAACAACTTCTTCACCCAATTCGGAGAAAGTTATTTTTTCGAGACTAATTTTTTCTCCAGGATTAAGGACATAGGCGGCTAACATTATATCGAAAGATAGGTTTTGCAGAACAATATCTTCTAAAAACAGTTGTTTATAAATTTTTTTAAGATCAAAACCAATTTTCTTAATGTCTGGATTTTTTAAAATCGTCTTTAATTCATTGAAGTGTTCACCGGAAGCATGAAAAAAAGCAACGCGCCCAGTTTTCCAGGAAACCGCTACACCGGTTAATTTTTCAAGATTAATTTCAGTGGCGACGGATATTTCAGTGGCCAGGGATATTTCGGCAAGCAATTTGGTCCCATTTTTTTTGTTTACTGTTGAGTACTTAAAATCTTTAATTTCGCAAACTTCTTTTGGAATAGTTTTTTCAGCATCTATATTAGCAGAATCAGGCAATCTCTTGATTAAACTGAAAAAATTGAGATCACTGAAAAGTTCAATTATCTCTTGACGATCAAAATCATGCAAAACGGCTTTTTGTAAATCGAATTTTAATGGGACATCTAAACGAATAGTGGCCAGATTTTTGCTCAAATATGCTTGGACTTTTTCTTTTTCAAGTTTATTTTTTATTGAATCTTTTATTTCATTGAGATTGGCGTAAATTGCATCAAGCGTTGTATATTTTTGCAATAAAGTTACAGCGGTTTTTTCGCCGATGCCTTTTACGCCAGGAATGTTATCCGAGGGATCGCCGCGTAAGGACTTATAATCGATTATTTGTTCGGGCATTAAACCGTAACGTTCAAAAACTTTTTCTTTGTCGTAAAGAATAGAATCAGAAAGACCGCGGCGCATAGCATAAACACTGGTTGAATCATTTATTAGTTGTAGCGTGTCCATGTCGCCAGTTACGATTATAGTCTGGATTTTCTCGGTAAGTTTTTCATTGGTTTCTTTTATTTGGTTGGCGATTGTTCCGATAACGTCATCAGCTTCGAAGCCGGATTTTTCATAGAGCGGAATGTTGAAAGCCTTAACAATTTCTTTGATGCGGGGAATTTGCGCATATAACTGATCATCAGCTTTAACGCGAGTAGCCTTGTATTGTTCGAATTGTTCATGTCGAAAAGTTTTATCAGCCAAATCAAAAGACGCCACAATATAATCCGGTTTAAACTCAGCAATCACACTTAGCAGTGTCGAAGTAAAACCGTAAACCGCATTAACTAACTCACCCTTTTTTGTGGTAAAAGGAGGCAGGGCGTGGTAAGCTCGATGAATAATGGCGTTGCCATCGATAAGAATCAGCCGTTTATTCACGTTAGAAATTGTTTTATTTTCCAACATATTGCAATTGTCCTAAAAAGTTATTTCAATCTTTATTATCTCAGTATACTTTTAGTGACAAAATGTTGCAATATTTTTAGTAGAAAATTTATTTTTTATAAAATAAAAAATTATATAGTATAATATAAGTATGTTAAAGAAAAAAATAGCAAAAGAAAATAAATCATTCAAGCCAATTTGGAAATATCTCAGGGCGTATAAAAAGCCGATACAGGTGGCTTTTATTTTAGTTTTTGGGGAAAATGTCTTGAAGCTCTTCGCCCCGCTTGTTTTCGGCAAAATGGTTGATGAGATAGGTAAGGGTAATTTTTCCAAAACAGTGATGGTATTTTTGTTAATCTGGATAATGCTGGATATTATTTCAGGCTGGCTGGGGAGGGTTAAAAGTAAAAAAGTTGCGATTATTGCTTATAAAGCATCATCTGATTTGACCATATCTTCAATAAACCATGTCTTAAGATTGCCACTGGCTTTTCATAAAGAAAAAAAAATCGGAGAAATAATCCAAAGAATATCTCGGGCCGATAAGTTTTTATATCGCTTGGTGGATGAGGGGATTTTTTATATGTTGCCAATTTTAATAACCTCTATAGCGGCTTTTTTTATTATTGCTTTTATTGAATTTAAACTAGCATTAATATATTTAATATTTATTATCGTACATATTATAATCACGATTTTTTTCACCGATCCGATAATTAAATATCAAAAGAACATTAATAAAATATTTGAAGGTATTTATGGCAACATATATGATCGAGTGTCAAGTATTTTAAATATAAAATCAAACACAACCGAAGAATTGGAAAATCAAAGAAATATTCAGGGATTTGAAAAAGGAAATTTGGCTAATATGAAGCAATATGATATTTGGCTTCGGTTAGGATTTGGTCAAAATTTGGTTATTAATTTGGGATTACTTTTATTTTTTGGCATGGGATCATACTATATCTCTAACAATCAAATAACGATTGGAAATTTCACGACATTGCTTTGGTACATAACCATGCTTAGTTCCTATTTGTATACATTGGGATATTATTATAAATCTTTAAACGAAGGATTGGTAACAATTAATAATTCAGAAAATATTTTTAATGAAGAAACTGAGGATTATGAAAATCCGGATGCTATTTTTTTAGATAAATGTGAAGGAAAAATTGAATTTAAAAATGTATATTTTAAATATGAGAAAGCAGATGTCTTGAAAAATATATCATTTTTAGCGGAAGCTGGAAAAACGATTGCAATAGTTGGAAAAAGCGGAGAGGGAAAAAGCACTCTAACCAACCTTATTTCTAGATACATCAAGCCGTACAGGGGAAAAATATTATTAGATGGCGTGGATATTAAAAAAATAAAATTAACCGATTTGCGCTGTCAGATAGCTATTGTTCCACAGGAAGGTAGTCTTTTTAATGACACCATTGAAAATAATATTCGTTATTCGAATATGAAAGCGACCAGTAATCAAGTTAGAGAGGTAGCGATTAAGGCAAATTGCGATGAATTTATTCAAAAATTTCCTAAGAAATATAAACAAATTGTTGGTGAGAAGGGCGTTAAGCTTTCAGTTGGTCAGAAACAACGAGTAGCCATTGCCAGAGCTATTTTACGTAATCCTAAAATATTAATTTTGGATGAGGCGACTAGCGCACTGGATAGTGAATCAGAAAGGCTTGTTCAGGAAGCTTTGGAAAAAGTTATGAAAAACAGAACAACTTTTATAATAGCTCATCGCTTAAGTACGATTAGAAAAGTGGATAAAATAATCGTTTTGGAAAACGGTTATGTTTCACAAATTGGAACACACGCAGAATTGATTGCTAAAGAAGGAATTTATAAAAAATTAAGCGATCTTCAACAGCTAAGCATATAAAATAGATTATTTGGCCATTAATTCAATTGAATTAATAACTATTTTTTCTAAGGGCTGATCTGCTGAATTAGTTTGGACGTTTTCTATTTTATCCACCACTTCCATCCCAGAAATAACTTCACCAAAATTTGTATGCCTGCCATCTAGGTGTGGTGTAGCTTCATCAGTTACAATAAAAAATTGTGAACCGTTAGTGTTTGGTCCGGCATTGGCCATAGCCAATGATCCGCGTACTATTTTTCGAGAATTAAATTCGTCAGCAAATTTGTATCCAGGCCCGCCACTTCCAACCGGCACATTAGTCCAATCGTCCGCCTTAGAAAGAGGATCACCACCTTGAATCATAAACCCTTTAATAATCCGATGAAAAGCGATGCCGTCGTAAAATTTATCATTAGCCAATCGTAGAAAATTATCGACAGTGGCCGGAGAATCTTGACCATAAAATTTTATCTCAATGTCGCCTAAAGAAGTTTTAATGATGGCGCGATCATATTTTTTAACAAATTCTAAATCTTGATTTTCCATAAGAGTTTCATTTATTTTATTAGTTTCTTTTTGAACAGCTTCATCAATATTCTTTTTTGCTGATCGATTAGCTTCGTTGAGAGTAGAGATATAGCCGGTATTGTTTTTTTCTTCGGGCAGCGGCACGTCCAGCGGAATATATTTATAAATCAGCCAAGCCACTAATGCTATTATTGGTAACAATAAGAGTTTTTGCATAGGATTTTTTTTATTTTTTATATAATAGTAATCGTTCTGGTGTTTTCATTAATAAATTCCAGATTGATTCGCAAAATATTTTTAGGCAAGATGTCTTTTATTTTTTCCGCCCATTCAATAATTGTAACAGTATTTTTTTTTCCGGCAAAATCTTGCCAACCTAAGTTTAATAAATCTTCGGTTTTTATTCGGTAGACATCTAAATGATAAATTTTGAATTTATCAGTTGAATGATCGGATTTTTTCCAGATAACCGGGTATTCTTTAATAATGGTAAAGGTTGGACTAGTATAAGGTTTTTCAGCACCAAGTTCTTCTAGCATGCCCTGGGCGAACGTTGTTTTGCCTGATCCTAAATCACCAAAAAGACAAACGATTTCTCCGCCTTTAAGTGTTTGGGCTAATTTTTTGGCAATGAATTGTGTTTCATAGCCGTTTTGGGTAATTAATTTTCGCATAACGATATAAGTTTAACTTTAATTGAGGTATTTTTGCAAGAGTCGGATTGTTTATAAAAAAGGCGGACACTGCAGTGTCCGCCCTCGGTGATGTTTTATCGCCAACGTCTAATAATCGCGCTGGCTCCAAACGAGAGATTTCCAAACGGCAAGCCACGGCGTCTGTTGAAGTCGCCAGTGGTTTCGATGACTACTTTCCCCCCCCAAATACTTTTCTTCGATTCGGATAGTTTCTTTTTGGCCAACGACTAAGGCTGTTAGCGTGTTGGCCAGTTGTGCTGGAATTCCGGGAGAAAAACGGGTTTCTTCAAAAACTACCCCGTTTTGTTTTTTTTCGTAATGAACCTTATAACTAGCAGGCTGACAACCGGCCAATAGCACAAAAAACAAAATTCCAAGAACTTTCATTAGGCAGTCCTTTCCGTTTAGGATTGTTGGCAGTTGAAAACTACAAAAAACTAAATTGACAATAAATCGATTAATTTTATATTATACTCTTTTTTCGTTAAAAAGTCAAGCAATCGTTGACAGGGTCGTAAAAGACTGTTAATTTATATTACTATTTGATTTTTATAGATATTTTAAGTAAATCGGAATTTTTTTTGAGTTGGTAATTCGGAGTGTATAATTTTAGTGGTTATGATATTGGATCAAGGACAACAATTTGAAAAAATAATTTCCGAATCTAGGGAGATTTTGGTTTTATTGCCGAAGGATCCTGTTGGTGATGCCATCGGCGCCGCCTGGGCTTTGTATTTTTTCTTGGAAAAAAGAAAAAAGAATGTAAATCTGGTGTTTGAGGGCGATGGAATGATGGAAAAATTTTCTTTTTTGCCTAAACCGGAGCGAGTTTTGCATGAGCTTTCTGGAACACAAGATTTTATTTTGTCTTTTAATACCAAATTTAATAAAATTATTGATATTAAAACGGAAAAGTTATCCGAAGAGCTGAGAGTGTATATTACACCGGAGAAAGGATCAATTGATCCGCGAGATTTTTCCTTTATCCCTTCTCGTTTTAAATATGACGTGCTGATTGTTTTGGGCAGTCCTGATCGTGAATCGTTAGGAAAAATTTTTGAGGAAAGTCCGGATATTTTTTATGAAGTTCCGGTTATCAACATCGATCATCATGGATCTAACGATCGATTTGGAAAAATGAATATAGTGGATATTGCAGCTTCTTCAACCTCGGAAATACTATTGGATCTTTTGGAAAAAATTAGTGAAGATGCAGTTGATGATGTCATGGCAGAATGTCTGTTGGCTGGAATAATTGAAGCTACTAATAGTTTTCAAAATAAAAATACGACACCCAAAGCCCTACGCATGTCTGCGGCGTTGATGGCTAGGGGTGCTGATCAGCAAAAAATAATCAGATTTCTGTTTAAAACCCAACCCTTAACCGTTCTTAAGCTTTGGGGCAGGGTGATGGCTCGGTTACGTTGGGTGGAGGAATCCGGATTAATTTGGGCGCCAGTTTTGTTGGAAGATTTTGTGCAAAGTCGCAGCAATCCAGCGGATATCGTTTTGATTTTGGATAAGATTATGGAAAATTATTCTAATGGAAAAATATTTTTAGTGGTTTATAATGAATTGCCTGAAAAAATAAAGGTGATTGTTAAATCTGTCGATCCTGATGTAGCTAAACGCATAGCAATGATTTTTGACGGTAAATTTTCAGCTCAAATTGGGGAATTTAATTATGAGGGGACTGACGCACAAGAAGCCGGAGAAAAAATAGTTAATAAAATTAAGGAAATAGTGAGATAAAATAAATAATTTAAAAAATATAATTTCAAATCAGGCTTTGCTTTTCAGGCGAAGTTTTTATTTTTTGCTATTAACTGGAAAATGGGATAAAATATGGTTAGAAAAGTGAAAAAATAAAAATAAATCAACGCATTGACCAATGTTTAAAATTTGAAATTTGTTTGGTTGGAGCGTCTTGGATATTGATGTATATGGTTAAGATAGGCAAAAATAAAAAAATTCAACAAAACACAGAAGATAATTCTGATAAGTTGTTGCGCAAAATGCGAGATGAATCGGAAGAGCAACAGGCGGCTATAATGGCTCAAAAAAATAATCTTCCCTATATAGATCTGAATATTTTTCCGGTTAGTGTGGAGGATTTGCGGGTTTTGCCGGAAGAAGAATCCAGGAAATATCAAATAGCTCTTTTTCAAAAGGTTGGCAAGGAAGTGCGTATTGGAATGGTAGATCCTGTTAATAAAGAATCTTTGAATTTTTTAGAAAAATTGAAAGAAGAAAATGGTTGGAATATACACATATACGTTTTTTCCCTATCTTCATTGAAGAAAATTTGGAATAGGTATTTGGAAGTTCCTTTTATGGAAAGTTTGGAAATGTTGCAGATTTCTTTAGCGGGAAGGGATTTAGAGGAATTTGAAAGAGATTTTGGCGGACTTCTGGGATTGAAAAAAAAGATTAGAGAAATACCGACAACCCAAATAGTTTCTATTATTATGGCTGGAGCAATAAAAATGAAAGCCAGTGATGTTCATTTTGAGCCACAAAAAGATCAAGTACGATTACGTTTTCGAATCGATGGTGTTTTACAGGAAATAGGAGACTTGCCATCGGATATTTATAAATTCATCCTTTCTCGCATTAAAATGATGGGAAAAATGAAAATAAATGTTAGAGATATTGCTCAAGATGGTCATTTTTATATCAATCTGGAAAACGGCGGGTTTAATATTCGTGTAAATATAATTCCAGGGAACAATGGGGAATCAATAGTGATGCGTCTTTTGAGCCAAGCGGATGTGATGCTTTCAGTGGAAGATTTGGGTTTAAGGGGGTTGGCTTATGATCAAGTAAAGAAACAGATCGAACAACCACATGGAATGATTTTAACCACTGGTCCAACTGGAAGTGGTAAAACTACAACCCTATATGCCTTTGTTAATAAATTAAATACGGCGGAAGTTAAAATAATTACCATTGAAGACCCGATTGAGTATGAGATAGCGGGAATTTCACAAACGCAAATAGCTAAGGAGAGAAATTATACTTTTGCCGAAGGGTTGCGCGCGATAGTGCGTCAAGATCCCGATGTTATTTTGGTGGGGGAAATTCGAGATGAAGAAACGTCGGACATTGCGGTTAATGCCGCACTTACCGGTCATTTAGTGCTTTCTACTTTGCATACCAATAATGCAGCAGCTTCTATCCCCAGATTTATTGAGCTTGGAGTTAAGCCTAATTTGATAGCGCCAGCTACCAATGCTTTTATTGCACAAAGATTGGTGCGTCGGCTTTGTGATTGCAAAGAAGAATATGAACCGGCCAAGGAAACAGTATCCTCCATTAAAAAAATATTATCAATTATATCTCCAAAAGCGAAAGTGGAAATTCCAAAAGAAGTTTCCAAATTGTATCGCCCTAAGGGCTGTCCAAAATGTCACAATTTGGGATATCGCGGAAGAATTGGAATTTTTGAAGTATTGGTTATTAATGAAAATATTGAAAAATTAGTATTAGAAATGGCTGGAGAAAGAGAAATCGCGCAAGCAGCCATGGAAGATGGAATGATAACAATGGCTCAAGACGGAATATTAAAGGCGGTTATGGGTGAAACTTCTATGGAGGAGGTTTGGCGGGCAACCGGACAAAGTGAATTTTTGGAAGAAATTTATGAAAAATTAATGGAACAATCACTTTCCAGAGCAATTGAACTTTCACAGGAAGATATGGAGTTGGCTGCGGAAAAACTGAATTCAATTGAAAAATTAGCTGATTTAATTGAAGGCGCTAATCAAAAAAGTGTTGCTAAATATGTTTTTGCCAGCAGTCTTTTATTGGGAGTAGGTGATATTCATATTGAACCGGAGGAAGATTGTGTGGAAATAAGATATCGAATAGATGGGATATTGCAGACGGTGGCAACGATTCCGCTTAATGAATACCCGAGTTTTTTGGGTGAAATAAAATTTCTTAGCGGATTGAAAGCGGATGTGCGAGACGGTGTTAAGGATAGTCGTTTTACGATTATTTTGGAAAAACCTTTCGGTAAGATATTAGAAAATAAGGTGGATGTCCGTGTTTCAATAATTTTAGGCGGTCATGGAGAAACGGTTGTAATGAGGTTATTAAATAAATCTGCCGTATCATTGGATTTGGAAAAATTAGGAATTCGTAAGCAGAATTTAGAAAGAATTTTGGAATCTTCCAAAAAACCGAACGGCATATTTCTTAATACTGGACCAACCGGCAGTGGAAAAACAACCACCCTATATAGTATTTTGGCGATATTAAATAAACCAGAGATAAAAATAATAACGGTGGAGGATCCGATTGAATATCAAATGAAAGGTGTTTTACAAACACAAGTCAATGAAAAAGATGATTATGGCTTTTCGACAGCGCTGAAATCGTTGTTGCGACAAAATCCGGACATTATGATGATTGGAGAAATTCGTGATGAAGAAACTGCCAACATAGCGGTGCAAGCAGCTCTTACCGGTCATTCTATTCTTTCAACCATCCACACTAATGATGCGGCTTCATCAATTCGTCGTTTGTTGAATATGGGAATCAGTGGTGATGATTTAGCAACAGCGTTAAACGCCCTGATGGCGCAAAGATTAGTGCGAAAACTTTGTGATTGTAAAGAAAAAATTATACCAACCCCTGAAGAAAAAAATAAGATTGAAAATGTGATTAAAACTATTTCAGTAAAATCTGGAATTAAAACTTCACCAGTAGAATATATTTATAAACCAAAAGGTTGTGAGCAGTGTAATCATATTGGTTATAAAGGAAGGACGACAATCAGCGAGGTTTTGCTGGTTGATCGTGATATTCAGGAGCTTATTTCGCAAGGAGCGCTTTCTTCGCAAATAAAAGATAAGGCAATGGAAAATGGCATGATTTCAATGACACAAGATGGTATGTTGAAAGTCTTGGAGGGCGAAACAACTCTAGATGAAGTGGTGAGGATGGTCGGAGAATGAAGGGATTATTTTTTTGTTTCAATATCTATTTTTTCATTTCTGATTTTCAGAGAAATCCAGCTCATTTCAAAAAACTGAAAATTATCTTAAGTAAAAAGATACAAAATAAATTAAGGAGATAAGCAATTAGAAAATCTAAAGCGTCAAAAGGAAGAAACTTGGAGAATTGAAAAGATAGACGCATGAAGAAGTCATTAGGGCTTAATAAGGAGCGTGATAAAAAGATAAAAGATATCGAAGACGCCATCGCATCCCTTATTGATTTCAAGGTCAGTGAACTAGACATGAAAAAAGATTTGGAATAATATAAATTTGAAGTATTTTAATATCTAAAAAACTGCCTTTCGGGCAGTTTTTTGCTGTATAAAGAAAATTTTCACTAATCTGTAGACAAATCCCAAGAATTAGATCCTCGGGGAAGCATCAGTGTCGAGGAATACCGCAGCCGAAACCACAATACCCATGTCTGGACAAGAAAGATGCCAGATTTGAGGACAAAAGATAGAAGCCCCCAAATTGTCTACAGGTTAGCGTCAACTTATTTTTAACTTTTTAATTCCGCAATTTCATTCTGCGAAATATTAGCTTAGCATGACTTTATTTTTTTGTCAAGTTGTGCTAATATTAATTAATCAAGGAAAATGGAACGAGTAAAGTAATTGATTTTTATTATTACGCTTTCTTTAGATTAAATATTTCATTTGTGGTTTATATCTAGTCTTTTTTATTAATTTTCTCGATCATTATGATTACTAATTCTCAGGAAAATCAGGAGGATGTCGTTTTGGATAATACTCTCAGACCGCAAAGATTTGAAGATTATGTTGGACAGGAGAAGATCAAGAAAAATTTGCGTATTTTCATAGAAGCGGCTAAGAAAAGAGGTGATATCATTGAGCATGTTCTTTTGTATGGACCAGCGGGTTTAGGAAAAACTACTTTGGCCAATATTATTGCTAAGGAAACAGGCGTGAATATTCGCGTAACCTCTGGACCGGCGATTGAGAAAGTTGGCGATTTGGGTTCGATTTTAACCAATCTTTCCGATGGAGATATTCTTTTTATCGATGAAATTCATCGCTTGAACAAGTTAGTAGAAGAAGTGCTTTATCCAGCCATGGAAGATTATAAGTTGGATGTGATAATTGGCAAAGGACCGTCGGCACGCACTTTGCAGCTTGATTTGCCCAAGTTTACATTAATAGGCGCAACTACTAGATTAGGCGCGCTTTCCAATCCTTTGCGTAATAGATTCGGGGCAATTCATCGATTGGAGTTTTATAATGAGAATGAGATGGAAAAAATCATCAATCGTAGTGGAAAAATTTTAGAAATAGAAATGGATGAGGCTGGTTGTCGTGAAATTGCCCGATGTTCTCGTCAAACTCCCCGGGTAGCCAATCGGATTCTTAAAAGAGTGCGGGATTATTCGCAAGTTCATGGCAACGGCATGATTGGACAAGAAACCGCTAAAGAAGCGTTGGCAATGTTGGATGTTGATCACTTTGGACTGGAGCCGACAGATAGAAATATTTTGGAAACAATAATTCAAAAATTTAAGGGTGGACCGGTGGGAATTCAAACAATTGCAGCAGCTACTTCGGAAGAAGTTGAAACAATCGAAGATGTCTATGAGCCTTACTTGATTCAGTTGGGATTTCTGGCCAGAACCCCGCGAGGCAGAGTGGTTACGGAAAATGGCTATAAACATTTGGGATATGATTTTCCGATTGAAAAATAAAAAAATATGTTATAATAAAAAAGTAATTTATCTTCTTGATTAGTCATGATTTTTATATTTCAAATATTATACGCCTTGGTTATTTTGATTTTATTATTGCTTAGCAGTTTTATTGTTTTTCATCTGGCTAAATATTCTTATGATAAAAAAGCGGCTTTTTTGATGATTGTAATATTTTTGGCATTAACTAGCGTCTTGGTTTTTTCTAATGTTATTTTGTTTTTGAAGCTACCCCTAGATGAGATATTTTCATTTATTTTATAATATTTTATTTTCCATTCATGTATTCCTTAAAAGATTTTAAAATCAGTGGCATTGAATCATCGCAAGAAGATGTGATCGATGTTTTGCATCGAAATTGGTTTGATATTGCCAGTCAATATTTTTTTGTTATTTTTGTGGCGGCTGTTTTTTTTCTAGGAATATATATCTACCCATTGATATTTCCAAATATGCGAGATTCTGGTTATGATATTTTATTTTTCTTTATTCAGAATACATTTTTTTTGGCTTTTTGGGTGTATTGTTATTTGATCTGGGTGGATTATTATTTGGATATTTGGATAATAACCACCGAAAGAATAATCAACATTGAGCAAAAGGGCCTTTTTGTTAGACGAGTTAGCACGGCAGAATATGAAAAAATTCAGGACATAACAGTGGAGGTTACCGGTTTTTTACAAACTATGATTAACTTTGGCAATGTTCGTATTCAAACAGCCGGAGAGCTGGAGAATATAATATTTCGAAAAGTTAGCAATCCATATGAAGTAAAAAATTTGTTAGTCAAGTTACGTCGAGAAAAAGAACAGCGAGAAAAAGGCGCTTTTCGACAAAATATAAAGTAAAAAGAAGCGGGTCAGAAATGACCGCGCTTTTTTAAATAGAAAACAAGGGGGATTAATTGCGGGTGAAAAATAGAATTAAAATAAAATTTTTGCAAAGAGCGTTACCAATGTTATTTTTGGTGGCGTTTTTTTGTCCAAGTGTTTCTTGGGCAGTTTCATCTAAACTATTGGTGACGGAAATAATGTATGATGCCGATGTAGAGAGCGGTCACGTGGAGTGGATAGAATTCCTAGCTTTGCAAGACATTAATTTTGAATTAAAAAATAGCAGTGGAGGCGTCAACCAATTGAAAGATTTTTATATTTGCGTAAAAAATAATCAAGAAGTGTGCGCTTCTTATTTTGCCGTATATTCTCCGGGGGCGATAGTCACAATTAAAGAGGGGGAGTTTTTTGTGATAACCAAGGACGAAGATTTATTTAAAAGTGTTTATTCTGATTTTGAAGGAATTATTTTACGCGCTTCATCGACGTTTAATCTTTTAAAAAATGATCAAGCCACTGTGGCGGTAAGCTTTGACAATAAGATTAGCTGGGAAGCAAGAATTGATTACGGTAACTTTATTGATAAAGGAAGATCGGGTTTTACTTTGGAGCGAATTGATAATTCGAATTTTTCCAATGATAGTTTTAATTGGCAAACTAGTTTTTCAAAAAAAGGAACGCCTGGTCTTAAAAATTCGCAAGCAGAAAATATTATATCTGATGAAAGTTCGCAAGATGACGTTGTGCTGGGTAATGTAGATGAAAATAATAATTGTTCGAAAGAAATAGTTTTAAGTGAAATTTTGCCAAACCCTTCAGGAGCTGAAAGTGAAAATGAGTATATAGAAATAAAAAACAATTTTAATGAAGCTGTGAATTTGGATGGTTGGAAAATATATGACACAGCAGAAAAACTCAAGCAAGACAGCGATCCAAGCGGAGAATATGGATATGAAATTGGCGAGAGATATATTGAAGAATATTTAATTATTTATAGAAGAGATTTCAGCTTTGCTTTATATGGAGAGGAAACTGTTTTTTTGCGTGATCCTTGTGAAAATTATGTTTCCAAAGCGCACTTTGGCGGAGGCAGTGAGGATGTTTCATATAATTTTGATGGCATAAATTGGCGATGGAGTTCACGGCTGAGCCCGGGAAAAATAAATGTTTTCGAAGAATCATTAAAGTATGAAATTAATATAGATAAAAATATCTATAAAGATGTTAGTGCTAATTTCGAAATAATATCTGATGATAATAAATTAAAAACTACCTGGGATTTTGGAGACGGCAAAAAAAGCTATAAAACCAAAGTAAGCCATAAATATGAAAAAATCGGAAAATATTTTGCAAGTGTGAAAATTACAGGAAGTCTTGAAAGTGTCATTAGGAAATTTGAAATTGAAGTGAAAAAATTTCCTGAAATAAAAATTAAAATAAATAGAGTTTATCCTAATCCGCCAGGAACAGATAGCGGAAAAGAAAGTATGACGATAGAAAATAAATCTAAGAAAAAAATAAATCTCAAAGGCTGGAGTATAGCCACCGGAAGCAGTTTGAAAGATTTATTCAACCATCCAATAACGGAAGATTTTGAAATAAAGGCGGGAAAATTTTTGGAAATTACTAATGAATTTTCCAAATTTACACTGGGCAATACACAAACGGCGATAGAACTGCGTTACCCAGATGGAAAAGTTGCTTATGAAGTTGAGTATAAAGAGGATAAGGAAATTAAGGAGGGAATGGTGTATGAAAAAAATCTTGACGGAAAATGGGAGTGGAAATTGGAAGAGGAATATGAAAAGCAAATTGCAAAAGGAGGATTTGATTGGATAGACAGCGGTTTTGGATTTGGTGAAGAGGAAGATGCGCTGGAAGTTGTAGCTATGCTGGTTGATGAATTGAATCGGGACATTGATGCGATATATGCAGAAGGCGATCAAGAAAATGTGAAGACAGTTATCAGTAAACAGTTATCGGTTATTGAATCCGAAATAAAAAAAGAAGATATTGGAAAAAAATCAGAAATTGAAGTTGAAAATATTTTTGAAAAAACCCGAAAATATTTCATCGCGATATCTTTTCCGGAAAATTATTTTTCAAGTCCGGCTGTTTTGGGTACCAACGTCCTTTGGGTGGACGAGAAGGGCTTCTATCGTTTCATCTTGGAAAGTCCGCAAAGCGAGCATTATGCGATCGTCTTTGTGAAAGATATTTTTTCCAATATCAACTATAAGCTCAATCTTTTCTTGAATCGTTTTTCCAAATAAAGAAAAGCCCCGACAGAAAATTCTCTGTCGGGGTGGGGGTAAGGTATTTATTTTTGCAGTGAATTTTGGTAATTCCTGTAGGCTTCATCTAATTTTTGTTCCGCCGTTTGCTCACTCTTCAGTTTGTAAATGACAGGATCAATGGAATCCTTGTGTTGCATATAGTATGCAAAGTCTTCTTTGGATAACATCTTCCCTTTAGCTATCTGCGCCACGATTCCTTCTTCTTTTTTGATACGTTGGAAAAACGAAGGAACCGCAATAGCCCAAATCACAAACAATATTATTATTACTATAATGAGTTCTACCAATGTGAATCCACTACTGTTTTTCATGGTCATAGTGTTTTCTCCTTTAGCTTTGAGTTCGTCGGCTATTATTTTGTTGTAAAAAAACTTCCCATTTCTGAATCCGCCAATTATTTGATGAACTCGGATAGAGAGGGGAGAAAGTTAGTTTTGACTTTCTCCCCTGATTTTTTTCACGGCATTGGAATCATTGTTCCACCGCAATGGCTACAAAAATTTTTACATCCAGTTTCACCACATTGTTTGCACATTTTAAACATGGCTTAGTCTCCTTAAGTTTTTGCCCATGGGCGTTAGGTTATAAAGAGCTGTTGTTAAGTTGAGAGTTTTTATGATATTGCATCTTAACAGCATAGTATACTCCCAAAAGGTCAATATGTCAATAATTAACGTCAAGTATTCTGGATTACGAAAAGGGTTAAAATCAATAAATTGCCTATAATAAGCAAAATATTGACAAATTATGCCACTGTGCTATACTGTATATGTTGACGAAAAATATCGACATAATCATGCAATATGTAGCATAAAACATGTAACAAGACGTAAATACATGGAAATCAGGAAAATGTTGGAACAATTCGGGCTAAATGGCAAAAAGGCGGATGTCTATCTAGCCTCTTTGGAATTGGGAAGCGCTTCGGTTATCGAAATTTCCAAGAAAGCTGGAGTTAAAAGGACGACCTGCTATGACATTTTGCAGGACTTGATGCAGGGCGGGCTTATTTCGGAAACAGTCAAAGAAAAAAAGCGCCTTTTCGTCGGCGAGGAGCCGGAAAAAATCCAAAGGCAACTGAAACACAAAGAGAGATTGTTTTCAGAAATCCTTCCGCAATTGCAATCGATCCACAACGTTCGTGGCTTAAAACCGAAAATAAGATTTTATGAAGGCAAAGAAGGATTAAGGCAGGTATATGAAGACACTTTGAAACATGGCGGGGAAATAATCGGTGTCGGCTCTTATGATATTGTTACTGTGCTGGGAAAGGAATGGTTGGATGAATATCTGCGAAAACGTGTTAAGGCTGGAATATATGCCCGAGGAATGGCCCCTGGCAATGAATTGATGATGCGTGATTTTGTTTCAATGGATAAAGAACAACGCCGTTCGACTAAAGTGATAGATCCCAAAAAATACCCTTTCTCTATTGAAATCAATGTCTATGGTTATAATAGGGTAGCTCTAATGTCCGCCAAGGAAGAAATTGGAATAATTATTGAAGGTGCCGAGATCCACAACACCATGAAACTTATTTTTCAATTGATTTGGGATTTGCTTCCAGAAATAAAGATAAAATAGAAAAATGTATATGTTTGTATATATTATTGACATATTTTGTATATGTTTATATAATATATGTATACAATGCAATAATTCAATTTATGGATAATAATCTGATTTCTATAGGAAAAGCTGCCAAATTATTGGGAGTAACAACCATGACTCTGCGTCGATGGGACAAAAGTGGCAAGCTTAGGCCGGTGAGAACCCCCACTGGGCGAAGGGCTTATTTTGTTACACAAATAGATGAAATTGCCCAAGCCTCTGTTTTTTCAATGGCAATTAATTGGATTTCAAATGACAATGGAATTGAACCATTGAAAAATTTTTATTGTTCAAATGGATCAATTTTTCAGACACGCCTTGTTGAATTTGAAAATAAATTGGCAAATGCGCCAGGATTTAGTGAAAAATATTCGCTTATCACTGCTGCTGTCGGTGAGATAGGAAATAATTCTTTTGATCATAATCTTGGAAATTGGAGGGATGTCCCTGGAATTTTTTTCTCATACGATCTGGAAAAAAAGGAAATCGTGCTTGCTGATAGGGGTCAAGGAACTTTCAAAACACTTAAAAGGGTTAAGCCAGAGATAGTTGACGATCAAGAAGCACTTAGGGTTGCTTTTACTGAAATTATTTCAGGAAGAGCGCCAGAAGAAAGAGGAAATGGTCTCAAATTCGTTAGAAAAGTTGCTGCGTTGATGAATTTAGAGTTGGAATTTCAAAGTGGAAATGCAGTTTTAAGTCTTGAAAAAAAATCATCAGAAATTAAAATTAAAAAAACAAAAAATAAGATAAATGGGTGTTTGGTTCGTATTAGATTTAAATCTTAAAAGATAAATATATGGTTATTGAACTTAAAAAATTTGGAGCAACACTTATTTCGCGTCAATCAGGCAGGGAAGCATTTTCAGCCTTTCTTCCAACTTTGGAAATTGTGAAAAAAGACGAAATCGTTGAAGTTTCCTTCGAAGGAATATCAACTTTTTCTCCATCATGGGGCGATGAATTTTTGCGGCCGCTTCATGAAAAATTTGGCGAGCGTCTATTTTTGCAAGCCTCAGTCAATCCTTCCGTCTTGCTTACATTGGAACTTTTGGAAGAAGTAAATAAATTAAAATTCAAAATTAAAAAATAAAACTGGGAGAATGGAAAAGGTGACGAAATTCACAACACGATGAAACTTATTTTCTAATTGATTTGGGATTTGCTTCCTGAAATTAAAAAAGACAAGACAATGCTTGCTTGATTTTTCTTTAAATAAAAATGCCCTGACAGTTTCCAGCTGTCAGGGCGAACCGATTTTGCCGAGCTCATTTAGTATGTGCTTTGCAAAACTCTTCTATTTCCCTGAGAAGTTTCTCTCCGAACTCATAATCTTTCGGTTCCTCACGCCCGTAAACATGCTTGCAGGAGGAGCTGTCCCACTCTGCCCGCATATCGCGCGGGTAGAAATAGCCGGCACCTACTAAATTACGTAGACGCATCTCATGGCACTTCTCGTTCGTTTCACTGACCAACTCAGAATGGTATTTATCCGTGTGGCTGTATACGCGGACAAATACCTCACCATTCTCCGTTGAGAGAACGATGAATTTAGCTTTAATGATGTTACTGGGGACGCATGTTCCAATTAATTCGATTTTCATGACGCGCTCCTTGCTTAGTTTTTAATGAACTAATATCCTTCTTTGAAACTGCTTCATTATGAAACAATTTCGGAAAGGGAGCCTACCGAGGCATGATAGCGTTGGTGGGCTGAATTGATCAAATGATCTTGACCAAATTGCTTTTAGCCAGCATTTCGATAACTTCCACAACTTTCACCAGTGGCGCGCATGATGTTTCTTCTACAAGGCGTAAGCTGAGAAAATTTCTATTGCACGAATCTCCATAAACATGTTCAGACAGGGTTTTCACAATGATGGTCATTTCTTTCCCTAGAGCTTTTTCAATAATCTCAGAGGGATTGATTGTTTTGTTGGAACCGCCATCACCACAAAGGCAGTGGCAAGCTCCAGTTTCAACCAGACTGAGCAGGGTTCCGATGAACAGGTGATAGGCGCTCTTGGTGATCTCGTTGTTGAGCATGGATCTTCTCCTTTGATTGGGTTGTAGTTTTAATGAACTTGTTACGTTTCTCATCGTAACACCGTAGTATATCAGAAAAATATAAAAACGTCAATAATTAGGACTTATAAAGAATAATGGTACCATTATTGCTTTATTTGAAAGAATATGATATACTAATAATGTTGACATAATTGACGACAATATATGAAAAATACACTGCAAAAAGACCTTTTGGAGGCGGGACTGACTGAAAATGAGGCTGGAATATACCTGGCCGCTTTGGAATTAGGGGAAACAACGGTCAGTCGTTTGGCCAAAAAAGCCGGCATTAAAAGGACGACCGCCTATCTAGTGATCGATTCGTTGAAAGAGAAGAGTCTTTTGACTTCGATTAAGAAAGAGTCGGTCTCCGTTTTTTTTGCCGAAGATCCGCGCAAATTGCACCAGATATTGGAAAAGAGAAGGGAAAAAATTGAAAAGATTCTTCCTCAACTGCTGGCATTCAATAATCTGATCGACAAAAAGCCTGAGATCCGCTATTTCGAAGGGGAAGAAGGCATCAAAGATATTTATAGGGATAGTTTGAAATATCCGAATCAAGAGATGCTGACTTGGTATTCTGAGGAATATGCGACGCATTTCGACGAAAAGTTTTTTTTGGAGGAATATATCCCGAAGCGCGTAAAAAAAAGAATTCCGGTGCGGGCGCTTCTTGTCGATAATGAAATAATTAGAAATTTGGTTACCAACGATCAACAGCATCTTCGCCAAACAAAACTCATTTCCAGTGATAAATATAATCTTTCAATTGAACTTAATATTTATGGAAATAACAAAGTCGGCGTGATTTCATATGAGGAATGTTTCGGATTGATTTTGGAAAGCGAAAAAATCCATACGAGCCTTAAAAGCATTTTTGAGCTCATCTGGGACTTGCTTCCGGAAATCAAAAAGGATAGGACGATGTTGGCGTAAAATTCGTAAAAGCCGACTTTCCCTTGAAGTGCCTGTTTTACAGTGCTAGTATGAATTTAGAATTACATAACATATAACATGTAACATGAGGTGGATACAGAAATTAGATTAGATTTTTGTTACAATCTTCATGCTATATGCTTCATGAACCGATATGTCAGGACACAATAAATGGTCAGGAATAAAGCATAGAAAAGGAGCACAGGATGCTAAAAGGGCAAATATCTTCACGAAATTTGGACGCCTTATTTCAATTGCCACAAAAGAAGGTGGAGGAAATCCTGATTCTAATGTGAAATTAAAATTTGTCATCGATCAGGCTAGAAAGTTTAATATGCCCAAAGACAACATTGAAAGAGCAATAAAGAAAGGTGCGGGAGAATTGAAAGATGAGGCTCAGATTGAAGAAGTTCTTTATGAAGGATATGGTCCGGGTAACGTCGCCATGCTTATTAAATGTGCAACTGACAATAAAAATCGAACAGTTGGTGAAATAAAAACCATACTTAATAAATTAGGAGGAAAACTTGTTCCCGAGGGAAGCGTGAGCTTTTCTTTTAAACAAATGGGAAATATCGATGTTGTTGTAGGTGATAACGATTCTTGTGAAATTGAAATGGAAGCGATTGACGCGGGAGCCGAAGACATTGTTAATTCGGGCGAGTTGCTTATGGTTTATACTAAGGCTGAAGATCTCTGGAATGTGAAGGTTAAGCTTGAAAAGAAAAATTTTGAAATTGACGGAGCTTCTTTAGTTTACATTCCAATGCAAAAGATTGAAATAAATAAAGAGACCAGATTTGAATATGAAAAACTTCTAGAAAAATTAGATGAACTGGATGATGTGCAAGAGATTTATGACAATCTGTAAACCCATAACCCATAACCCATAACCCATAACCCATAACCCATAACCCATAACCCATAACCCATAACCCATAGCCCATAGCCCATAGCCCATAACCCATAACCCATAGCCCATAACCCATAACCTAAAACCCAAATAAATAAAAATTTATAATACAAAATAAAAATGGGGAAGGATTTTCACAAAGATTTAAAAATACTCATGGATAATTATGTTCACGATGTATATAAAGTTACGAGAAATTTTCCTAGAGATGAAATATATGGGGCAACTTCTCAATTTAGACGTTCAAGCTTATCTGTTGTGCTTAATTATATTGAAGGTTATGCTCGAATTGGAGAGAAATCATATTTAAACTTTATTAAAATTTCCTATGGCTCACTTAAAGAATCAAGATATCTGATTCAGTTTTCATTAATTGAAAACTATCTTTCAAAAGAAGATTTTGAAAGAATGGATAGGATAGCAGATAAAACTGGAGGAATGCTATGGGGAATTATAAAAGATGAAAAAAGAAAATAAAAAGGATTCGAATTTTGGTGTTAAGGCTACGGGCTATGGGCTACGGGTTTTGGGCATAGATCCCGGCACCGCTATCGTTGGTTGGGCGGTTTTAGAGGAAGTTAATGGAAAGGCAAAGACCATCGCTTATGGAGATATTAGTACAAGTAAAGATAATTCCACCGCTAGTCGTCTTTTGGAAATTGCCACGGATTTAGCAGAAATTATTAAAAAATATCAACCGCAAGAGGCCGCCGTGGAGGATCTTTTCTTTTTTAAAAATGCTAAAACAGTAATTAAAGTGAGCCAGGCGCGCGGAGCAATACTCTTGACTTTAGAGAAATTAAGTGTTATAATTTCTGAATATACGCCACTTCAGGTAAAGCAAGCAATAACTGGATATGGTCGAGCGGAAAAAAATCAAGTTCAAATGATGGTTAAGAATATACTGAAATTAAAAGAAATACCCAAGCCGGATGACACAGCTGATGCAATTGCTATTGCCCTTTGTCACTTAAATTCGAGAAAAATGCAAAACATAGGCTGTTGTTGATAGTTTTTATTTAAATAATCAATAGTTAATGATTAAAATAACCAATCAATAATCGGCTAATCCGACTTACTCGGGCTTAGCATCGATTGCTGATTTTATTTTTGAGTTAGCGTAATTATATTTATGGATAAAATTAGTCCAATTTTTGCTTATTTTATGGAACAGGGATTACCATTTGATACGGTAGTCATGCTTTTGATGTTGCCTATCATAGTTACGTTAATTGCTTTTTTCCGCCAAGTAGTTGGAATTAAGGCTTTTGGTATTTACACCCCGGCCATGGTTACTTTCGCTTTTTTGGCAATTCCTCGATTGCGTTACGGAGTGGTGGTATTTATAGTGGTTATATTAGTAGGAATGTTGATGCGCTATACGCTTAGAAAATTAAGATTGCTCTATTTGCCTAGAATGGCCATGACTTTGAGCATAGTGTCATTTTCTATTTTATTGCTATTGGTTTTTGGAGGAACGATGCATCGGACTGGTTTGGCATCAGTTTCGATTTTTCCAATTCTAATTATGATAACCTTAGTAGAAAAGTTTGTTAGCACTCAAATTGAAAAAGGAGACAAGGCGGCTTTGATTTTGGCGTTGGAAACGTTGTTTATTTCCATTATTGGTTTTTATATCGCTAGTTGGTTTGGTTTGATACATTTTATTGTGACTTACCCTTGGGTTGTTTTATTGACTTTGCCAATTAATATTTTCTTGGGTAAATGGGACGGCTTACGAATTCTTGAATATATAAGATTTCGAAAGGTGCTTAAGGAAATATAAATAGTTTTTGAATATTAAGAAATTAATCATGCTGAGACTGCTCAAAAATAGGAAGAAAATATTAGGGATGAATGCTAGAAATCTTGATTATATTCGTCTTTATAATTCTAAAAAATCCAAACTTATCGCTGATGATAAGCTTTTAAGCAAGCGCATTTTGAAAAAGGCTAATTTACCGGTACCGGGACTGATAGCTAAAATAAGAACCAAGGAAGAATTGGAAAATTTTAATTGGAACAGCTTGCCGACCAGTTTTGCGCTTAAGCCTAATCGTGGTTTTGGCGGGGAGGGTATTATTGTTGTTTATGGCAAGAAAAAAACAGTCGTAGATGCAGATGCTGACAGTGTTAAAAATGGAGAAAATAATCGCTGGATAAAGGCCAATGGAGATGTCTTAACAGTTGAAGACCTAAAAAATCATATTCGTAATATAATTGAAGGAACTTTTTCGCTTTCGGGCACTTCGGACATAGCTTTTTTTGAAGAAAGATTGCAGCTACTCAAGCTTTTTAAGCCATATTCTTTTAAGGGCATACCGGATATTCGAGTAATTGTGTTTAATAAGGTACCAGTAATGGCGATGTTACGATTGCCTACCCGGGAATCAAAGGGCAAGGCTAATTTACAACAGGGAGCAATCGGATTAGGAATTGACTTAGCCAATGGAGTTACCACTTCAGCAGTTTTAGGTAAGGGGCGCATTATTGAATATGCGCCAGGTACGCGGATGCTCTTATCAGGAATTAAAATTCCATACTGGAAAGAAATTTTAACTTTAGCGGTTAAGGCACAAGAACTTTCTGGGCTTGGTTTTTTAGGCGCAGACGTGGCGATTGATCGTGAACAAGGCCCGGTTTTTTTGGAACTTAATGCTCGACCGGGACTTTCTATTCAGGTTGCTAACTTGGCCGGTCTTAAGGAGCGATTGGAAAAAGTGCGTAGCCTTAAAATCAAGTCAATAGAGCGCGGTGTGCGTATTGGGATGGATTTATTTGGAGGGGAAATTGAGGAAGAAGTGGAAGATATTTCAGGTCGCAAGATTATTGGAACAGTTGAAAAAGTTAAGCTTATGGGCAAGAACAATAAAGAAATTGAAGTGGAAGCCAAGATTGATACGGGGGCAGGGTTTACTTCAATTGATGTTGATTTAGCGCGCGAATTGGGTTTTGATGCAGTTGCTGAATTAGTAGAGCAAAATAGGATTGATTTTACCGAAATTAAGGAATTAACTATTGTTGAGAGGGAAAAAATCTTTAAACGACATTCGGACGTTGTAGACACGGCAATAATTCATTCTTCGCACGGCACTAGTTATCGACCAGTTGTGCGTATGCATTTTGTGATGGACGGTGTGACAATTCCAGCTAAGATTACAATTATCGATCGTTCAAGTTTAAAATATCGAGCAATTATTGGTAAAAGGAATTTGGGAAGATTTTTAGTAGATGTAACCAAATAGTTGATTTTTAAATAGTAAACTTTTTTAACGAGGTTATGAAAAATTTAGTTATTATTTATTTTGGTGATGATTGGCACAAAGAAATTCCAATTTCCAATGAATTAACAAGAGAAGCTTTTAAGGGTTGGGGTAAAATGGGCGCAGAGATTGGAGTGGCAGTTTATCGTGCTTCAATCGCTTGGTATAATTTGGAAGAAAATGTTTTTCAAAAGGCGTGGGCTTTTAAAAATGGACAATGGTTGAAATTGGAAGAAAAGATTAAGCCAGATTTGATTTACGATAAGGTAAGCAGTCGGCACGATTATGAATTATTTGAATTAAAAAAACAAATCGCAGCAAAGACCAAGCTGTTTAATGACCCGCAATTTCGAGCCATTGTTGGCAATAAGTTGTCGCAATATATGTTGTTTCGCGAGTTTATGCCCAAATCTATGATTGTTAATAATGAAAAAGAGTTTAAAAAATCCATAAATAAAATTAAAAGCGCTAAAATAGTAGTTAAGCCACTATACGGTTCAGGTGGTAACGGAATAGTGATTGATGAACGGGATAATATTTTTACTCACGAGTTTACCTTTCCTGTTTTAATCCAAGAATTTATTATAAGCGAAAAAGGCATTCCAGGATTTTCCAAGCAAGCAGAGATTTCAGATTTACGTTTAGTTTTCAATCATCATGAATTAACATATGCGCTTTCCCGAATTGCTAAACCCGGCTCATTATTTACCAATCTGCATCAAGGTGCTAGTGGGGTAATGGTGCCTGTTGAATCAATTCCAATGACTGTTCAAAAAATTACCAAAAAAATTCTTAAACGATTAAGTGTTTTTCCTGAAGCTCAGTATTCATTGGATTTTATTTTTAATAATCAAGGCAAGCCATATTTAGTAGAGCTTAATACTACCCCAGGAATTGATTTGATTTATACACTGGGGACTTCGGAAATAATTTTAGCTAATTTTAAAGCAATAGCTGAATTAATCAAAAAAAATAAACTTAAAGACAAGTGTAGTTAATTTATAAATTGTAATAGCTGATGAAGAAAGATAAAATTTCTGTGGCAATGGTGGCGCCGCCATTTGGTGATACGGGTGGTCCGGAAGTAGTAGTGCAAAATTTAACAGACGCTTTTTTGAAAATAGGGATTGATGTAACCTTATATGCTCCGGCTGATTGGAAAACTAGAGCTAAACACAAGGTAACCCTAAAAGAGAGCATTTGGAGCATGAAAGATCGTGGGGCTTTAAATAATAAGGAGTTTAGGGAACTCAAAATCTCGAGTCAGGAAAGTGTCTTGAGGGATCAGAACAATTTTGATTTGATTCACTTGCATTCTCAACGTTATGCGGCAGCAATTGCTAAAAAGACTAAAGTGCCATGTGTGGTTTCGTTTCACAATAAAATTAAAACCGAACAATACGCGCAAGCGGTTGCCAGCGGTTTGCATATAGTTGCTTTGAGTAAATTTCAACAAGGCAAATTGAAAACTGAGGCAACTATTCACAATGGCGTGCCAATAGCAACAATTAAGCCATCATACGCTAAAGGGGATTATTTGATGTTTGTAGGCAGATTGACTGATCAAAAAGGGGTTGATGTTGCGATTCAAATTGCATTAAAATCTCAAAAAAAGTTATTAATTTTTGGACGGATCGGAAATACTACTGAAAGGCGGAATTTTTTTGCCACAGCAATTGAGCCATTTTTGGATGATGAAAAAGTTATTTATAAAGGTGAAGTTACACATGCAGAAATTTATGAATATTTGTGCGGGGCTGCCGCTTTGTTGTTTCCGATTCGCCGACCGGAAGTTTGTCCAATGTCAGTAATGGAGTCTCTGGCCTGCGGAACTCCAATAATTGGAACACGAATTGAGCCTCTGTCTGAACTTTTAAATGATTCACGAATTGCTTTTTTGTCAGATGATTTTACTGAATTAGTTAAGGCCGTGCAAAATGTAGAACAGTTTGATCGCAAGGTGTGCCGCAAATATGCCGAAGAAAATTTTGACAGCTTAGTTATGGCCAAGAAATACTTGGTGCTCTATGAGAAAATTTTGAAAAAACAAAAAAGGCGCGTATAATTCAGCTAAAATTTAAAAAAAGTGGTATAATCTAGAAAACCGCTTTTTTGTTTAAGTTGAATGTTTTGTGGACCTAGGGCGTATTATGCGCAGATGTTTAATTAAAAAAATATATGAAACCTATTATTGTTTTTTCAAATTTCAAAAAAATGAACAATAAACAACGCTGGAAGGCTTTATTTAAAGTTTTATTGTGGATTTTTGTTGTTGGTTTGGTGCTAGTAATTGCCGTGTTTATTTTTTATATTAAAGACTTGCCAGATCCTAATAAAGTAAATGTCAGAGTAGTGGCTGAATCTAGCAAGATCCTGGATCGCACAGGTGAGCACGTGCTTTATGAAATTCATGGAGAGGAAAAAAGAACTTTGATTCCATTTGCACAAATGCCGGACGCGATTAAATATTCCACTATCTCTTTGGAGGACCAAGATTTTTATTCGCATCACGGAATAAAATTGACTTCAATTATCCGTGCGATACTTAAAGATGTAATCAAGGGTGGTGCGGCACAAGGCGGATCAACCATAACCCAACAGTTTGTTAAAAATTCCTTATTAACTTCAGAAAAATCAATTTCGCGCAAAATTAAAGAAATTATTTTGTCGATTGAAATGGAATTGAAATTTAGTAAAGATGAAATTTTGGGAATGTATCTTAACGAAATTCCATACGGATCGAATGCTTATGGAATTGAATCGGCAGCGCAAACTTTTTTTAGCAAGCCAGCCGGAGAACTTTCTTTAGATGAAGCTGCTTTGCTGGCTTCATTGCCACAAGCGCCATCACGATATTCACCCTATGGTTCTAAAACGGAATTACTTAAGGCTAGACAGGAATCAGCCTTGGACAAGATGGCTAGTCTTGGATATGTAACTGAACAGCAAGCGCAGGAAGCTAAAACTATCGACGTATTAGGAAAAATTACCGCCAAAAAAGAAAACATTAAAGCTCCGCATTTCGTGATGTATATAAATGAATATTTGGAGAATAAATATGGCAAGGATGTTTTGGAAAAAGGTGGGCTTAAAGTATATACCACACTGGATTGGGATAAACAGCAAATAGCAG
>Ga0209575_10000176_pt1 | contig 65487 bp, 46 predicted proteins | sample Medcelwee11metaG_FD_187172 | JGI IMG/M metagenome (GOLD analysis project Ga0209575, IMG submission 187172) | Freshwater pond sediment microbial communities from the University of Edinburgh, under environmental carbon perturbations - Medium... | ecosystem: Environmental > Aquatic > Freshwater >...
CTAATGCCGCTAACTTGTCATTTTTTATGGTCAATCTTTCTCACTTGTTATTGGAGAAACATCCTCAATTATTTGTCAACTCTAGTATAATTGACCTAAAAGCCTTTTTTCGAGGTTATAAGTATGTGGCAGAAACTATGAAAATACTTACGGAAAAACCTGAGCCGATTTTATTGACTCAGATTTTTATACGGATTTGTTCTTTAGGTCGTGTTCATCCTATTCCTGCTACTTCTTCTCATTCCTAAATTTGGCGAAGGTATTGATTGAGTAAAGTATTAACTGGTTGATCGCTACCGGCTAAGTCTGGGATGAAATCTGGTAAAAATTGACTACCGGCCTGAATTGCTAAATTAGCTGCCGAATTTTCCCCATGATTAATAAAAGTGGTGAAACCTCTGGTTGTTCTCCCTAATACTGCTTTTTCATGATTAGCTTTAATAATTTGTCTCACGTGGGAAAAAGTGGTGGCAAAGGTAGGTTCTATCTCTTCTTCCCTTTGAATAGTGGTTTCTTGGGATTGGCTATTACCAGCGTAAGCACCTGTATTAGGGAAATATAAATCTACACCAAGGATTTGCCCATTAGCTCCTGACTGAAAACCTGGTCGGGTCATATTATACCAAAACCAGTTGATATAGAGTACAATAGAGTACACTATTAATAAATTCCAGGACTTACGCAGATGAACCAAAATAGGGGTAAAGTTACGACAAATATTATTAAATTTATTGAGTAATGCCATTAAGTTTACTGAAACAGGCGGAGTAGTGTTGCGAGTTAATTCTGTTTTTCATAAAAATACAGAAAACTATACTTTAGATTTTAATATTAATGATACGGGTGTGGGAATTGCCCCAGCCGAATTATCTCAACTATTTGAGGCTTTTAGTCAAACCCAATCAGGGCAAGAATCTCAAGAAGGAACGGGTTTAGGTTTAGCGATTAGTCGGCAATTTGTGCAGTTAATGGGCGGTGATATTAATGTCACGAGTCAATTAGGTGAGGGAACAACTTTTCAATTTTCTATTGAAGTGAAAGCTGGTCAAGCAATTAATAGTGGTAAGAATATTCATGAAAAACGAGTAATCGGCTTGGCTCCTAATCAACCTATTTATAAAATATTAGCAGTAGATGACAAACTAATTAATTGTCAATTATTAATGAAATTATTAATACCTTTAGGATTTGATGTACGGCCAGCCAGTCATGGTCAAGAAGCGATAAATATTTGGGAAAGTTGGCAACCCCATTTAATATTTATGGATATGCGAATGCCGATTATGGATGGTTATGAAGCGACTAAATATATTAAAAGTCATGTGAAAGGTAGTGCCACGGCAGTGATTGCTTTAACTGCTTCTGTCCTAGAGGAAGAAAAAGCGATAGTATTATCAGCCGGCTGTGATGATTTTATGCGAAAACCTTTTAAAGAATCAACTATTTTTAATATGCTCCGTAAATATTTGGGGGTACAGTATATTTATGCGGAAAATTTAGATACAGACGAAAATTCTCCGACAGAAATACCCTTAACATCAGATTTATTGCAAGCAATGCCTCCTGTCTGGTTAGATCAATTACTTCAAGCAACAATTGCTGGTGATGATAAACAAGCATTAATATTTATTGACGAAATTGCCGAAACTAATACTAATTTGGCTAATATTTTAACTAAATTAGTATATGAATATCAGTTTGAGCAAATTATTAATTTAATAGAACCTTTGATCAATCATGAATAAACTATTAACTCGAATATTCCCTAAAACGAGACAAATTCCCCTCAGACTAATATTAGTTATTCCCTTTATTTTGCAAATTGTCGGGGCAGTGGGATTAGTGGGTTATTTATCTTATCAGAGTGGACAAGAATCTGTTAAGCAATTAACCGATCAATTGAATAATGAAATAACGACTCGTGTAATACAGTATTTGGATAACTATTTAGCTACTCCAGTTTTGATTAATAAAATTAATGCGGATGCTGTGAAATCAGGTAATCTAAATCTTCAGGATGCTGATCAAATAGAAAAATATATTTATAATCAAATCAAACAATTTGTTGAGATTAAAGAATTTAATAATATTACTCATCTTTTAGTAGGGAATGAGCAAGGAAATCTGAGAATTGCTAGTCTCAGACATGGCATCCAATATACAATGAGACTAGCAGATCCTGATAAACCTGGCCGTATTTATGAATATAAATATGATAGTTTTGGTAATAAAATTCAGTTGCTGGACATACCTGAAAAATGGAAAATACCAGAACGTCCTTGGTATAAGGCAGCCGTGGAAGCAGGTAAACCAACCAGGGTTCCCATCTTTGTTCTGGGTGATAATAAAGATTTATCTCTTAATACTAGTTATCCTGTGTATGCACCTCAAACTAATCAGTTATTAGGGGTATTTTCCGCCGCTTCTAGTATGAGAGGTTTTCGTCAATTTCTCAGTAGTTTAGAAATTGGTAAAACTGGACGACTATTTATTATTGAACCCAATGGTTTACTAGTTGGCACTTCCATCAAAAACCAATTACCTTATCTGAAAAAACAACAAAATGGCAAGATTAAATTAGAAAGAAAGAAAGCGACAGATATTAGTGATCCTTTAATTCGAGCAACTAGCCAACATCTTTTGACAAAGTTTAATAGTTTTAGCGAGATTAAGTACAAGCAAAATCTTGATTTTGTCAAAGATCATGATCGTAATTTTGTGCAAGTGATCCCTTATCGAGATAATCTGGGCTTAGACTGGCTAATTATTACAGTAATTCCTGAGTCTGATTTCATGGAGCGTATTCAAGAAAATACTCAATTAACAATTTTACTTTCTACCATTACTTTACTGATCGCTATAGTCATCGGTATTCTCACAGCTCGATGGATTACTAAACCGATTTTAAAATTAAGTCAAGCTAGTCAGGCTTTAGCATTAGGAGAATGGGAAAATCATGATCAGAAAAATGATCTAATAGAACCTAACAATATTAAAGAAATATCAACTCTTGCCGATTCCTTTAATAGTATGTCTCATCAGTTACAAACATCTTTTGCCACGTTAGAACATCGAGTAGAAGAACGGACAGCAGAATTAGTTATTGCGAAGGAAAAAGCAGAAGTAGCAAATCAGGCAAAAAGTACCTTTATTGCCAATATGAGTCACGAATTACGGAGTCCCCTTAATGCTATTTTAGGATTTTCTCAATTGATGTTACGTAACAAAAATTTACCGCAGGAACAGTCAGAAAATGCTGGAATTATTCACCGCAGTGGGGAATATTTATTAACGCTGATTAATAATGTATTAGACTTTGCCAAGATTGAAGCCGGTAAAACGACGTTAAATAAAAAGGATTTTGACTTACATCAATTACTAGATGATTTAGAGGATATGTTGCATTTAAGGGCAACAAACGCTGGACTAGAATTAATATTTGACCGAGCCGAAGATTTACCTCGTTATATTCATAGTGACGGAGTGAAGTTACGACAAATATTATTAAATTTATTGAGTAATGCCATTAAGTTTACTGAAACAGGCGGTATTATTCTCAGAGTAAATTCTATTTTTCATGATCAAACAAAACAATATACTTTAGATTTTAATATTAATGACACAGGTGTGGGAATTGCCCCAGCCGAATTATCTCAACTATTTACAGCATTTTCTCAAACTAAATCAGGGCAAGAAGCTCAAGAGGGAACAGGTTTAGGTTTAGCGATTAGTCGGCAATTTGTGCAGTTAATGGGCGGTGATATTAGTGTTAGCAGTGAATTAGGTAAGGGAACAACTTTTCAATTTTCTATTCAGGTTGAATTAGGTCAAACGACAGTGAGTAATAAAAATAATGAAAAACAAGTTTTAGCCTTGGTTGCCAATCAACCTATTTATAAAATATTAGCGGTAGATGACAAACTAATTAATTGCCAATTATTAACTAAATTATTAATACCTTTAGGATTTGATGTACAGCAAGCCAGTAATGGTCAAGAAGCAATAAAGATTTGGGAAAATTGGCAACCCCATTTAATATTTATGGATATGCGAATGCCGATTATGGATGGTTATGAAGCGACTAAATATATTAAAAGTCATGTGAAAGGTAGTGCCACGGTGGTGATTGCTATAACTGCTTCTGTCTTAGAGGAAGAAAAAGCGATAGTATTATCAGCCGGTTGTGATGATTTTATTAGAAAACCATTTAAAGAATCAACTATTTTTAATATGCTCCATAAATATTTGGGGGTACAGTATATTTATGCGGAAAATTTAGATACAGATGAAAATTCTCTGACAGAAATACCCTTAACATCAGATTTATTGCAAGAAATGCCTCCTGTCTGGTTAGATCAATTACTTCAAGTAACAATTGCTGGTGATGATAAACAAGCATTAATACTTATTGGCGAAATTGCTGAAACTAATACTAATTTAGCTAATATTTTAACTAAATTAGTATATGAATATCAGTTTGAGCAAATTATTAATTTAATTGAACCTTTGATCAACCATGAAGAAACAACTATCCTGGAAAACTCGTCAAATGATCCTGAGACTAATATTAATCATCGCCTTTCTCCAGATTAAAAATGACCATACAAATTCCAAAAAAACTTTTCCTCGTCTTAAATCGTCTTGGCTTAGAAATTAAAAATGCACAATGGTGGATGCAAGTTCTCAGTTTTGCGATCGCTTACCCTCTATTTGGTTGGTTTATTATTAACAAAATTCCCATGTCTAGCTATGGTTCCCCTGTTTGGCCGGGAGCGGGTTTAGTGATCGCAGCCTTATTGAGATGGGGATATTCTCGGTGGTTAGGTATTTTTATCGGTGCTTTGATCATGGGCGGTATTGTTTATGGTGATAATTTAAGTGCAACTTTACCTGCCCTGATCCTAGAGAGCATCAGCATGACCTTTTGGAATATGTTATTTGTGCTGTTAATACACCGTCTGACAAAAACCAAATATCCTTTTGAAACCATTAATCATGTTGTGATTTTTATTGCGATCAGTCTGTTTTGTATTGCTTTTTTAAATGCTTTGATTGGTACAGGATTTCTCTTGGTAGGCAAGCTGATTACTTGGTCGCAATTTTTGATTACCTTAATTAGTTGGTGGATAGGGGATGCCATTGGTATTTTAGTATTTGCCCCCCTCTGTCTGATTTTGCCACACAAACCGAAATTTCCTGCCCCGAAAAGTTGGTTAAGTGCTGAATTTCTGCTCACCCTGATTTTTCTCAGTATTATTATTTATTTTTCATTAATTCAGAACCAGTCTATTGAATATTTATTATTACTGCCTTTGCTCTGGTCAGTCTTCCGTTTTGGGCAAAGAGTCACCACAATTTTAGTCACAGGACTTGCCAGTATTGCAGCCATCTCCACCGCCTATCAAAGGGGGGTTTTCTATGAGACTTCCCTAGAGAGTAATTCCCTCATTTTACTCCAGTTATTTGTTGGGGTATTGTGCATTACTACCATGGTGATGGCGGCAGTTGTATCAGAAAATCGTCAAGCGGCTTTTGAATTACAACAAATTAATGCCGAGCTAGAAAAACGAGTGTTGACACGCACTCTAGCCTTACAGGAAAGTGAGGCGATCGCCAAAGAATTAGCGATGGAAGCAAAAACAGCAAACCAAGCAAAAAGCACCTTTATTGCTAATATGAGCCATGAATTAAGGTCGCCTTTAAATGCTATTTTAGGATTTTCTCAAATCATGTTACGGACAAAAAATTTACCGCAAGCACAATATGAAAATGCGGGAATTATTCATCGCAGCGGGGAATATTTATTAACTTTAATCAATAATGTCTTAGATTTTGCCAAAATAGAAGCCGGTAAAACGACTTTAAATGAAAGAGATTTTGATTTATATCAATTGCTAGACGATTTAGAGGATATGTTGCATTTAAGGGCAGTGAATGCCGGGTTAGAATTAATATTTGACCGAGCCGAAGATTTACCCCGTTATATTCATAGTGACAGCATGAAGTTACGACAAGTATTATTAAATTTATTGGGTAATGCGATTAAGTTTACCCCAACAGGCGGAGTAGTTCTCAGGGTTAATTCTATTTTTCATGAAAATACCGAAAACTATACTTTAGATTTTAATATTAATGACACGGGTGTGGGAATAGATCCGGCAGAATTATCGAGCTTATTTGAGGCTTTTAGTCAAACCAAATCAGGACAGGAAGCCCATGAGGGAACAGGTTTAGGTTTAGCAATTAGTCGGCAATTTGTCCAGTTAATGGGCGGTGATATTAATGTGAGCAGTGTATTAGGTGAGGGAACAACTTTTCAATTTTCTATTGAAGTGAAAACTGGTCAAGTAATTAACAGTGATCAAAATATCAATAAAAAACGAGTGATTGGCTTGGCTGCCAATCAACCAATTTATAAAATATTAGCGGTAGATGACAAACTCATTAATTGCCAATTATTAATGAAATTATTAATACCATTAGGATTTGCTGTAGAGCAGGCTAGTAATGGACAAGAAGCGATCAGAATTTGGCATGAATGGCAACCAAACTTAATATTTATGGATATGCGGATGCCGATTATGGATGGTTATGAAGCCACTAAATATATTAAAGGTCATGTAAAAGGTAGTGCCACGGCGGTGATTGCTCTGACTGCTTCTGTTTTAGAGGAAGAAAAAGCCCTTGTATTATCAGCCGGCTGTGATGATTTTATCAGAAAACCTTTTAAAGAAACAACTATTTTTAATATACTTCATAAATATTTAGGAGTAAATTACATTTATCAAGCAATTATAGCCGCTCAAATTAATCAACCATCAAAAATATTGACAGGTGAAGACTTGAAAATAATGCCACAAGAATGGTTAGAGAGATTTGTAAAAGTAAATTTAGAGGCTGATACTCATCAGGCTTTAATTATTCTGCAAGAAATACCCCAAACAGAAGTAAAATTAATCAAAGGTTTAAATAAATTAATTTATGAATATGAATTTGAGAAAATTCTTGATCTAATTGAACCTCTCTTGTCAGAAAATCTTTAATCTCACCCATATTTTCTTCACCCTTCTCCCCAACTTGGGGGTTGGGGGTGAGGACATACAGTTGTAGAATATTACGTATTTTTTCGTTGAAATAAATAAACATCATCTTGGTTATAAACTAATTGAAAATCAATATTATTTTGTAATATTTTTAATAAACCCGCCACAAATTTTTGATCACTTTTCCAACCAGGATGACGAGAATTTAATAATATATAATCATATTTTGCTAAATCTTCTTTGGTGAGGGGTGTATCATTTTTCGTTAATTTAATCACTTCCCTTTGACTTAAATGGGGGGCAATTTCTGAAGTAGTGTAAACGCCACCTTTTGATTTGACTAAATTCACCGCATTTCTCGTCGCCTGCCAGGTATCCAAAGAGTCAGCATAAAGACTCCAAAAATAGCCGTATTTAGCTAGGGCAATAAACGCAATCAACGACCACAACACTATTAATTTTGGTAAACTTAATTTACTAATTAATTCTTGACAAATATTTGGTAATTTTTTAATAAAGTTTTTAACAGCATCTTTTTCTAACCAAAGAGAAATTCTATGCCATAAGCCAACTTTACCATCAGCTAAAGTATAAATCACCGCTAATATTAAAAATGGTAAAACTGGTAAGGAATATTGATGAATCAAATCCCGTTGGGCATCAATCCGAGACAGAATATTAGCTAAAATCGTTAATGAGCCTGCCCATAGTGGTGATAAATATTGGGGCGATAACCACCAAATAACGGGCGATACTAATAAAAATAAATATTCTAAAGTTTTTGCGGAAAATACTTGGAAAAATATAATATCTGGTCGCAATAAAAGATTAATAATAATTTCCCCTAAAGATGACCCTAAATAGAGATAGCGACCCACTCCGCCCGGTCCCGCTCCTGCTTTATAAGCGGGAATAATTACTTGGGTGGCAATGATTAACCAGGCAATACCTAAACTCAGGGCGATCGCCCCTAATTTCTTTTTATTCTCCCAAAATATTAGCCAAAAGCCCAGCATGATCACTGTCAAAGCTAGGGCATCTTTACAACTTAAAATCCAGATAATACTGAGAATAAACCACTTATTTTGATCTAACTTAGCTGCCAATATTGCCCCTAAAATAGCTGGTAAAGCCATAACCTCTGGGTGAAAATCAAAGAGATTAATATTAAATATTAAGGGGTAAAGTAAATAGGCTAAACTGATCGCTAGGCTAAGAGATTTATTTAAACCGGCGTGTTTGGCTAAATGATAGGTAGGCAAGGCTCCCATTGCCAAACTAAAAGATTGAATAAATAATAATGTATAAACACTGGGAAAAATCGCATAAATTATTCCCACCGGATACATGGCAAAGGCGACATGATTTCCTAAATGATGTACTTCTAAAAAAGATGAATAGGGTGTTTTACCTTGACTAATTAAATAGGCAACTTGATCATAAATACCCATTTCAAAGGCAGTCGATTGGAATAGTATATGTCGCAAACTGCTGAAGGCAAACAGGATAATTGTACTAACAATAATAATTAGTGTTAGGGGATGGGATTTAATAGCGGAAAAATTTATTTTGTTTGATATATTAGACGGGTTTAACATTTTTATTAGGGAATGGGGAATGGGGAATAGGTAATAGTGTTTATTTGCGTAGATTAATTTGTTAACTATTTAATCCTGCTGAATAAAACAATATCATTATCTTGAAAACTCGTTTGCCATTGGGGATGATTTGTTAACTTCTTAGATAAAGCTATTCCCTGGGATTTTGTATCAGACCAAGGATAACGTAAGTTTAATAAGACATAATCAAATTCTACTAGATTAGTTGGGGTTGTTTGATCTAGCAATTTTACCATAGGCCGATGGGTGACATGGGGAGCAATTTTATTATCGGTTAAAACCCCTCCTTTTGTCTGAATTTTTCCTACTGCCTGTTGGAGCGATCGCCCGTTATCAATTTGCTGGAAATAGCCAAGATATTCGTTAATATTACCGATTAATATTAGGGCAAATAAAGACCAAACTAGGACGGTTTGAGGAAATAAAAAGTTAGGTATTTTTAAAGGAATATTACCTAATTTAGCGGGTAAAGTTACAAACCACGTTGGTGCAGTTGATCTAAAATTTTGCCAATAGGTCTGATTTACCTGTAAATTTCTGATCATCGCTAACAGGAAAAAAGGTACAAAGGGCAAGGAATATTGATAATTTAAACTACGTTGAAAACTGACATCTGATAGAATATTTAAAAATAAAATAATACTAATTGGGGTGAAAGTTGTCAGAGTTTGCCATATTTGAGCTTTGGCAGTCATTTTATGTAAGGGTACAAGCCCCCAAATTACGGGTAATATTAATAAAAATAAATAACGAAAAGTCTCAAAAGAAAATATTTTACTGAAAACTAAATGGGGTAATAAAAAAATATTACTGGCAATACTAACCACCGAATCCCCTAAATAAGAATACCTGCCCACCGCCGCCACTTCTTCCCCGCTAAAAGCTGGAATTATTCCTTGGGTGACAATAATAAACCAGGAGCTGCCTAATACTAGGGCGATCAAACCTAATTTAGCCCGATTCTCAAATATTAATAGCCACAAACCTAAACCGATAATTAATAGGGATAAAACCGCTTTACAGCCTAATATCCAGATCACCCCTAGAGTGAACCAGCCCACTGCTTTTTTTTCTGCTGCTAATAAAACAAAAAAAATTACGGGTAACGCCATCACCTCTGGATGAAAGTCAAATAAGTTGACGTTAAATACAATCGGATACAGTAAATAACTGATGATCACACCTAAACTAACTTTGTCATCCAAACCCGTTAATTTTGCTAAATTCCACAGGGGTAAAAGGGCGATCGCTAAACTAAATGATTGAATAAACAGTAACCAATAAACACTCGGCCAAATTTTATAAAAAAGTGCAAGGGGATAAACTGACCAAGCACCATGATTACCGAGATGGTGATAACCCAAAAATGAAGAGATGGGTACTTGTCCTTGACTAATTAAATAAACTACTTGATCGTATATACCTAAATCAAAACCTGTGGAATGAAAAATTGCATGACGTACACTACTAATCAAAAATAAGATGAATAGGGCGATCGCCATGATCCACAAGATTTTTGCCGGTGGTAATTCTATTAATTTTTTCTTTATAACAACATTATCAATCATTCAAAAATATATAGTGATTTTCATCCTAGGGTAGTAGGGGCAATTCATGAATTGCCCCTACGGTAAGTTGATCAACAGATTCTTGTATGCCGATAGCCTGAAATTGACTATAATTGGCTGATTACTACAATAAGGACTGCGAACGTCTGAATTGCTATTATAGGTTTGAGCAAGGGAGCGAGACGCTCCCACTCCCAATCCCAATATTTTTACTAAAACCTATTTAGAATTACTATATTAAGTTAACTTAAACTTAATTAGTAACTTGTTCTACCATCACCTCTATAACCGATGGTTTTTCCTTGGTAATCACTTGATAAGAATTCTTATTGGTAAATAATAATTTATCTCCGACGGTAATTCTCACCCCAATCGCATAGGTATTTTTCCCATCAATTGCCTTTGGATCATAACTAATACTAAAAGGAATCGGTACTTGACCCGGTGATTTAATCACTTGCTGAGAAATAATTTTCGTCGGGGCATCCTGTAAAGAAACATCTTGTAAACTCACTGTTACTACCGCATCCGGTGGTAAAGCAATTTTTTGTCTGTAGGTAATTGTTCCCGTCACCTTACCACTGACCGAACCACTAATCTCATAGGGAATAGTTGGTTTATCTGACATATTATCAACAGTAAAGTCTTGAGTAGAAGGCACTGATATTAAACTGATTACACCGAAAGCTAAAGCTCCTAGTAATGTACCTGACATAAATTTGATCTCCTCTACTATTTTTAAAATCTTTGTTCTGTACAAAGTTATATACAGAGCAATTTAGCACAAAATCTATTTTTTATTAGTTTTCACAGCCTGTTTACCAAAATTATCACCAGGCATATATTGGTCAATTATTAAGGCTTCTGAACCATTACTGACTAATAATTTCAGCATAGATCCTAACTGCACCCAAATAAACAAAGTTGTCGGGAATACGGTGATCGCTGATAAACTATAGCCAAAAGTTTGTCCTAAACCAAAATTAGCAAGAACTGCCCCTATGACAATCCAGGCAAAAAATGTCATGGCACTATAGGCAACAATAATATTTTCTTTGTTATATCTAATCGTTTTTACCGTTTGCCGATTTTGTTGCCAATAAGTGACTTGATATTCCAACATATCTTTAAAAATAAAGCCAAAGGCGATCGCAAAAAATAAACTGATTGATACTAATTTTTCCAGGGGAATATTAGATAAAATGGGAATATTCATGATTTTTGGCCACTATTTGTAGAAATAAATTGAATGATTAGATAATTGATGAAAACATTATAACGGTTGTTAACCTTACCACACAGCTTCCCGCTCAAGAATATTCTCTAATTCTGTTAAGGTTCTTGTCAAATCATCATTAATTACTTGGTACGCAAATTCACCGGCTGCTGCTATTTCTGCCTGGGCGATCGCTAATCGGCGGGCAATCACAGCCGGTTCATCTTGTCCTCTGGTATTTAAACGGTTTTCCAGTTCTGTTATAGAAGGAGGTAAAATAAAAATCCGCAGAGTTTCGGGAAAATTTTGTTGCACTTGTCTGGCTCCCTGTAATTCAATCTCTAATAAAATAGAATTACCTTGATCAAGTTTTGCTATGACTGGTATTTTTGGTGTACCGTAACAATTACCAGCAAATTCCGCCCATTCTAACAATTCACCATCTGCTACCATTTGCTCAAATTCCGCCCGACTTTTAAAATAATATTCCTTACCGTCTATTTCCCCGCTACGGGGAGAGCGAGTTGTCACCGATATGGATAAGGCTAACTGGGGATGACGAGCTAAGAGCGATCGCACTAATGTGCCTTTGCCTACGCCACTAGGTCCGGTGAAAACAATTAATTTACCTTGGGTCATAAAATATTTTTAATATTTGCAATATTTTAAAAATAAAAATTTTTCAATCAATTAATGACTAGCCATTCTACCTTGCCGACCTAAACGCACCATAACAAAGTGACAAAAATATACAACATAAACCAACAGGGCAAGAAAACCGATAATTCCCAAACGTTGAGTCGTCCAACCGGCATGAAATAACTCTTTATAACCCCAAGGAGCATTTAACCAAACATGACAACTATCATCATTTAAAATGAACTGTTGCGATTTAAAGGCACAGGGAACAAATATAGCCTGGGCAAATATTCCCAGCCCAGAATAAATAGTAATTAACCACCGCCAAATATTAAAACTAAATTTCAATGGGGAAGGAGACTGCTCACTCAGTTCCTCGTTTAAATCTTCCCAAAACCAGAGAGAAATTGGTATTAAAACCCGGGCTAAAAGAGCCGTCAGGAAACTAATCGGAGCCGCCGCAATCATTAAATAGACGGTAATCATTAATAAACTAGATACCCGCCAATAAATTGTTAATAAATGCTGAATTGCTGGGGAATTTTGAGCTACAGCCCAAATTAATAAAATTAACGGTACGATCACCGCAAATAAGATAGCTAGACGATAATCCATCCAGACAAAAGGGGTAAACCAGGGAGTAACTTGCCCTATTGGTAAATATTGCAACATTTTTGAGAATATTTGATTTAATATTTGACTGCTGTATAAAATTATCATAGGGGCAATTGTCACTATTACCCCTAATAATTTAATAAAAATTGAAAAATTTTCGCAAAAAATTTGAAAAAAAAATCAGCAACCGCTAGTTTTAATTAACTAAGTCGGTTGCTGACACAAATTTAAAATTTAGTCATCATAAAGACGACATTCTGCTGCGTCAGGATTATCATCACAATATTGTTGAAAATTTGTTTTAGGTTTTTCTTGTTTTTGATGAGAGGCTTCTGCTTGTAATTCTTCTACTGCATCCCAAGCTGCTGCACATTCTTTAGAGTTAGGACCAGAAATTTCGCAAGCATTACGAGCATCAACAATTTCTTTGTCAATTTGTTCTTTGATATTACCCATAGGTCTCCCGTTTTTTACGATGATCACTGTCTGCACTATCTACAAACAGTTTAAATAAAATATGGCCAGTTTTGTGAGGGCTTACCCGCAATATATCCGAAAATATACACAAATTATTAGGTTTGTGCCTAATTCCCTCAAATTCACCTAAATTCTAATAGAGAATTTCAAGTTTTTTTATAGGCTTGATTGTAACATTCTCTCGCAGAAATGCCACCGCTACCAGACCAATTAATTTTAAAGTAATCTATTAGTTTTCGCTATAATTACCTGAATATTAATGGGGATCAATAATAAATTTATCCTGTTGTGACTGATTAATTATTGATGACTGTTGGTATAACTTGCTTATCTCTCATCCGATTACCTTAGTCATATTAGCTTACACATAATATTGTCAGCAAGCGTTTAAACTATTTAAAGAATAATTTATACAGTTTATCCAATTATCCAAATATTTAGAAATTATAGGGGTTTGAATGCGTTGGGCCAATGCTATATCCACTCGTCCTTCCTTAGAAGCAGCTATTCAAGAAGTTATAGAAACCTGTCAAAGTATTTTGCAAGTTCCAGCAGATCTAGGCATGATCTTTATTTCGGCTTCCTTTGCTAGTGAGTATTCTCGACTGATGCCTCTTTTACAAGAGTTTCAACCGGCGAAGGTGCTGGTTGGTTGTAGTGGAGCGGGCATTATTGGTATGGACAACTCCCCGCAAGTATGGGAATTAGAACAAAAACCCGCTATTAGTTTAGTTTTGGCCTCTTTACCAGGGGTTCAGGTCCAAACATTTCATTTATCAGCATCGGATTTACCTGATTTGGACAGTTCTCCTGATGCTTGGTGTGATCTAATTAATGTCCCTAATCAAAATAATCCTCATTTTATTCTGATGGCCGATCCCTTTTCGGCCCGTATTAATGACTTAATTCAAGGTTTAGATTATGCCTATCCTGGTTCGGTGAAAGTGGGTGGTTTAGCCAGTGGTGGCGGTATGGGGCAAAGTGCTGGTTTATTCTGCAATTATGAATATTACACCGAGGGAAGCGTTGGCTTAGTTTTATCAGGGAATATTACGGTGGAAACTATTGTGGCGCAGGGATGTCGTCCGATTGGTCAGCCCTACCGAGTGAATGAGGGGGAAAAGAATATTATTTTAGAAGTGACGGAAATTAATCATGATGGGCAGGAGGGGAAAACGCAACCACCTTTATTTGCTTTACAGAATTTAATTGAGAAGTTGAGTGAAGAGGATCAGGATTTAGCTCAAAATTCTTTATTTGTCGGTATGGTGGGAGATGAATTTAAACAGGATTTACAACCCGGTGATTTTTTAATTAGAAATTTATTAGGAGTAGATCCGAGAGTGGGAGCGATTGCGATTGGCGATCGCATTCGACCGGGGCAGAGAATTCAATTTCATTTACGGGATGCGAAAACTTCCGAAGAAGATTTAGAAATGTTATTAAAACGTTATACAAAACCTGCTAATACCGATGAACAAGACTGCTTTGCCCTAATGTTTGCCTGTGTAGGTAGAGGAGAAGGTTTATATGGCAAACCGCATTTTGATGCCCGTCTATTCCGTCGCTATTTAGACATACCAGTCAGTGGTTTCTTTTGTAATGGAGAAATTGGTCCGGTGGGTGGTAGCACATTTTTACATGGTTATACATCCGCTTTTGGTATTTTGCGACCATTGTCGTTATAATTAAAGAAACCTCAGTCCATGGTTAAAGAATCTGAAAATAATTTGGATACATCTTCCAAAATTTTACTAATTAGTTCAGATATTGCTGGGTTAGTAAATATGGCAGCCCATTTATCTTGTTTGGGTTATGATGTATTTTCTGCAACCAGTAGTGTCAGTGGTTTAGAACAGGTTTCTCATAAACAATATGACCTAATTATTTTAGATGATAATCTATCTGATCCTGATGCCTTTATTTGTTGTCAGGAATTAAGAACGTATTTATCATCATCAGTTTCTTTGATTATTATGTTGTTGGATTACCAGCAGCCAACAAATATAGATAAGGCTTTACAGGTGGGAGCAGATGATTGTCTGAGTAAACCATTGCATATACCCTTGATGCTACAACGGATCAAACTAGTATTAGATGATCGCCTCAATTTGAAAAAATTAAAACAACAAAAACAAGAAAATTATTTACAGACCATAGAACATATTAAAAGTTTAACTTTATTAAATCAGCGACAGGTTTGGTTAGAAGAGAAGGTTAATGAAAGAAATCGGGATTTAAGGGAAAGTAATTTGCAATTGCAAAATTTACAAACTGAATTAGCAGCATCTTTAAGTAAAGAACATGAATTAAATGAATTAAAATCTCGAATTATTACTACTATTTCCCACGAATACCGCACCCCTCTAATGACAATTTCCCTATCGGCTGGATTATTAAAAAGATACCGCCATAAATGGGATGAGGCAAAACAAAATCAGCATTTCCAAAGAATAGAGAGTGCGATTCAGTATTTAACCCATATTTTAGAAGAAGTATTATTTATTAATAATACGGAAACCTCCGCAGAAACAGTTATTTTTAGTAATCAGGATATTTTATCCTTGTCTCGCAAAATCCTAGAAGATGTCAATTCCATGGTGACAGAAAAACACAATCTCAAGTTAATTTCTCACCACGAGAAAATTCTAGCTGATATTAATGAAAATTTATTTAGGCAGTTATTAAGAAATCTCTTGAGTAATGGTATTAAGTATTCTCCTGATGGGGGTTTAATCATGTTAGCTATAGAAACTAATCAGGAAAATCTGATAATTAAAGTTAGTGATCGGGGTATTGGTATTCCAGCGGAACATTTACCAAAATTATATGATACTTTTAGTCGGGCTGATAATGTTGGGAATATTGGGGGAACTGGTTTAGGGATGTTAATTATTAAAAAATGCGTGGATTCTCACCGTGGCACAATTGATGTAGTCAGCAAAGTAAATGTGGGTACGACATTTACTATTATTCTGCCGATGAAGCAAGTTAATCCGCCTAAATCTTTATTAATTAATTAATTTAATTTTACATGAAAAAATCTGACGTAACACACGCATAACTTGCTTAACCAACGTAGGGCAATTCTTGAATTGCCCCTACTGTCGTTGTTTTTACTTTAAACCGCTGGTGATTTTTCTTGCATAGCAACTTTTTGTTTTTCCGGTAACTCCACATATTCAGCTACTATTTGCCGGAATACTTCCCCATCTAAGGTTTCCTTTTCTAATAGCATTTCCACTAATCGATCCACTAAAGTGCGATTTTCCCGAATCACTTGACGAGCCTTAGCATAACAACTTTCTGCCATTTCTCGTACCTTTTGATCGATTTTTTGGGCAACCTCTTCCGAATACTCGATTTGCGATTGCCAACCCCGCCCCAAAAATACTTCCGCACTAGGATTTTCTAAAGTAATCGGTCCGAGATCCGACATCCCATAACGGGTGATCATTTCCCGTGCTAAATTAGCCACTACCCTAATATCATTGGCAGCCCCGACCGTTACTTCATCCCGGCCAAATACTTCTTCCTCCGCTGCTCTACCACCCAGGGCAATAGTAATCCGATCTATTAACCAGGATTTCGTATATAAACCACTATCGATCATGTCTTCGTCAAAGGCTTGTTGAGCAAAGCCTCCCACCCCACCAGAGCGAGGAATAATCGTCACCTTATTCAACGGATCAGAATTTTTCAGCAATGTCATTAATAAAGCGTGACCGACTTCATGATAACCAATTAACCGTTTTTTCTTACTATCTAAGAGAGGAGTGAGGGTTAAACCAATAGTTACCCGATCAATTGCATCATCTATTTCTAAAGGCGTAATCGCTTCCTTTCTACGTCTAGCGGTTAATATAGCAGCCTCATTTAACATATTAGCTAAATCAGCCCCGGCAAATCCCGGAGTCCGCCGGGCGATCGCCTCTAGGGAAATTTCTGGGGATAATTTTTTATTACGAGCGTGTACTTCTAAAATACCTAAACGACCTTTATAACCAGGTAAATCCACTGTCACCTGTCGATCAAAACGACCAGGCCGTAATAAAGCTGCATCTAATACATCAGGGCGATTAGTGGCAGCAATAATAATAATGCCTGTATTCCCTTCAAAGCCATCCATCTCGGTTAATAGCTGATTGAGAGTTTGCTCCCGTTCATCATTACCACCGCCAATCCCAGCCCCTCTTTGCCGACCAACTGCATCAATTTCATCAATAAAAATAATACAAGGGGAATTTTCCTTAGCTTTACGAAACAAATCCCGCACTCTGGAAGCACCCACACCCACAAACATTTCCACAAATTCTGAACCAGAAATAGAGAAGAAAGGTACACCTGCTTCCCCAGCGATCGCCTTAGCTAATAATGTTTTACCTGTTCCCGGCGGACCAACTAATAAAACTCCTTTAGGAATTTTTGCCCCGATAGCCGTAAACTTTTCTGGCTTTTTCAAAAAAGTTACAACCTCTTGTAATTCTTCCTTCGCTTCCTCAATTCCTGCCACATCATCAAACAAAATACCAGTTTTTGCCTCCATCTGAAAACGGGCGCGGGATTTGGCAAAATTCCAAGCATTACCCTGGGATTGACTAGTCCGTTTAAAAATCATCATCAACAAACCAATCACAATAAAAACCACCAGTAAATTTAATAAAACTCCTACCGCCGCACTATTATCAGGAGTTTTTTTAATCTCAAAATCTACCTTTTTTTCCCGAATTAAATCTAATAACTCCGGGTTATAGTCTAAAAGATTGACTGTGAACATAGGTTCTGTGGCGTTTTGACTGGCTAACCTTACCCTGGCAATTCTTTCCACGGGATAAGCATCTATTTCTTTCACTTGCCCGTCAACTATTTTTTGCCAAAAATCACTATAACTCAAATTTTTGCCAGTGGTATTAGCATTAGCGTGAGCAGGATTAGCCATAATAGCCGGTGTTCCCAATAATATACCGGGAGCCATAATACTAGTGGCCAATAGACTCCACCAGCGTCTCGCTTTTTTTGGTGACTTTTGGGACTGAATATGGTTGATAGATTTATTGATCATTGATTTATTAATCAGAGATTCTGACTGAGATAATTTGGCAGAAGAGGGATGAGTCATAATTTTTATATTGAGAAATGAAAATACTTTTTTCAGTTTAACCCAAACATCAAGAAATTGCCCAGGGGCAAAAGGCTATTCGCCCTTTCCATCGGAATAGATGGATATTGATTGACAAAAAAAGCAGGGATTAATAAATTTATTAATCCCTGCTCAATATTCATTTGAAATTGAAATTTGAAATTTTTTTTAAATTTTTTTTAAGTAATAAAATTAAACAGTTTGTCTGGAGATTAACTTCTCATATTTGGCCTGAGTTTGTTGCAATAATTCCTCACGACCATCCTTGGCTTCATTGAAAGAAGGTACTAACTTGCGAGCGTGTAATGCCATGTGCAGTTGTAGGTCTGCCACGTATTCGCTAACATCTTGACGCAAAGAACAGGCGGGATATTGAATCTGATTGCTTTTCAAAGTGTTCTACCTCTCAATCTGTAGTTGATATACTCTCCCTTAAATTGCTCGCTATAGAGCTAAACCAGGGATAATTAATAAATTGAGTATTTTGAGTATTATTGACTAGCAATCTATCATAATTTTTTTTTCTTGACCGATCTCGTTACAAACGTTTACAATTGAACTTATGTCTTTTTTATCAAGTCATTTGCCAAGAAAATCATAGTAAAATTCATACCACTCAGTGACATGAAAAATATGGTATTCAACACAGCGTAGGGGCAATTGATCAATTGCCCCTACTATCCTCAAAGCAAAGCTGTATATAAATTAGGTAGATTAATCAGGTAAATCAATTTCTTGCCATAACCGAGTAGTTTCTCGCAAACTAGAAAAATCCCCATTACCCAAAATCACATGATCTAATAGGGGAATATTCAAAAATTTTGCTCCCTCTAATAGTTGTCTCGTTAAATTAATATCCTCCTGACTCGCTTCCACACTGCCAGAAGGATGATTATGGGCCACTATTAAGCGGGCGGCTCCCTGGCGAATTACTTCCCTAAATATTTCTCTGGGATGGGCAAGGGTTTCTGTCGCCGTACCAATCGTAATAACTTGCCGACTAATCAAATGATTTTTCACATTTAAAAGTAAAACAGCAAAACGTTCTTGGCTTTGCCACATCAAATCAGGTGCTAATACTTGGGCGGCCGCTTTGGGAGTATCAACAGTAGTGGCATCTATCGGTTTTGATTGAAATACCCGTTTACCCAATTCTATCGCCGCTAAAATAGTAGTTGCCTTGGCCGGTCCTACCCCATGAATTTGAGTCAACTCCTGCACCGTAATATCCCGTAAAACCGCTACAGGGTCCCGTTCATTTTGGCCAATTTGATTGAGAATATATTGACCTAAACCCACCGCAGATAATTTACCTTTACCCTGTCCTGTCCCCAAAAGAATAGCAATCAATTCCGCCATGGATAAACTGACAGGACCAATATCCATTAAACGTTCACGGGGTCTTTCCGTCGGGGGTAAATCTGCTATTCTCAGGCTATAAGTCATAACTAAATTAGAAATTTTTACTAAATTGCTATAACTTTTTCATACAATTCCCCTTTTACTGTTTGCTGATAAAATTTATTTTTGGCTTAGATAAACATGATATTTTAAATTGTTTATATAGACATTTTAATTATTATCAATACATTTAATTATTTATCTATTAAAAAATTTGTTAGGAGGGGAAACAGCCGTTCGCCCCTAAAATGTTTATTGCAACTGCACCAAACTAAATCCAAGATTTAAACCACATTCTCATTTGCCAAGCCTTAGCAGAAATAGGTTCACCTAAATATACTGGCAACCAAAAAACAAAGGATATTAATACTAATAAAATGACAGTTAATCCCATAATTCTTAAATAACTTTTTTGACTATATAACCACCTTTCAACCCACCAAGCTAAAGCCAACATAGCGAAAATAGAAGCCCCCATATAGTGGTAAATAAATACACAACGGGTGACTTTTGCCCAGGGTAATAAATTGGCTAACCAATTGCTGACTAAGTAGAATATTAACCACATTTCGGCGACCGGGGGAAAAGATATATTATTAATTATACTATTAATATTATTGCTATCATTATTAATTGACTGATCTGAATAGTGATTATTTTTTTTCTGGAATTTACTATTAATTGCCACCCATAAATAATGAATTAATATTAAGATAAATAAAATAATTGCCGCTGCTGAAAACCACCAAAGAGCAGGATTACCCATGGCATGAACATCATAAATAGCGGACTGCATATTAGCAGGTAAATTAGGTAAAGTCAGGTCTGGTTGCTTTAATAATTCAGTATTCTGATAAAAATAAACTATTGGTCGAATCATCAAAGGCCAAGTAAACCATTTCGCACAATAGGGATGTACTTTTGGACCGTCTTTAATGCGTTGGTGATAACCTAATATTTCTGACTGCATTTGCCAAAAATCAGGGGTGGGATTTTGTTGTAAATGTGGTATCCACATCAACCCATAAAAAACAATGGGAATAATAATTAAAGTAAATATTAATTCTAATAGATTTAATTCTGTTAACCGGGCAATTGGTGAAATAAATTGATTTTTGTTTAGTTGAATATCATAATTTTGATTGACTTTTAACTGATTTTTAGAATTAAAAAATATTTTAATAAACCAGGCTGCTAATATAATTAAATAAGTCCCTAATAAAAACCATAAACCATTCCATTTAATAGAAAAACTTGCCCCAAAACTTAAACCGGCAACTATTAACCAAAACCAACGTTTTTTGCTATTATTTTTATGATTTTTATGAGAAAAATTTAAGGCAACAAATAAGCATAACTGCCCTAATAAACCAAATATTACTAAATAAATATTATTTAGCGCATACCTTGATTCTACTAATATGAGACCATCTGTAGCGACTAATAGGGTGGCAATTAAACTATAACTTTTCCGCCTAGTTAATTGATAGGCGATCGCCCCTACTACTAAGGGAATAAAGGAACCAGTCAAAGCATTTAACCAGCGATAGGTCCAGGGAGCGAGGGAAGAACCAGTTAAATTATTAGTAATTTCTTGTCCGAAAGGTAAGTGAGAACCTAGCCAAATACCACCGGCAATTAAATATTGACTGAGGGGAGGATGGGCATTAAAAAAAGGTGTATTAGTTAAATAATCATTAGCAAATTTAGCGTAATATACCTCATCAAAAACCAGACTATTAAAACGACCTAATTGCCAAAATCTTAAAATTACAGAAACTATGAAAATAACACTCATACCAAAACCATACCAAGGAAATTCCCGCTGGTTTTGCTGATCTATTGACTGCCGATAAGCCATGTTTAAAATAATCTATCAAAATAAAAAATTTAATTGACTGTTTCTAACATAGTGTTACTGGAAAGTCAAGTTATTTAGTTAATTAATCAAGTTAATTTAGAAATATTTGTGGTGCGAAAATAATATTAAAATGGTGATAAATATAATAAGCAATTTTAGCAGTTATAATTGTTTAAGTTTATCTATTTTTATAAATTCTGCCCCCGCCATCAAGCAACTGATAAATTGCCCTAATACCAAACTATTTGGTATGTTCAACCCGTTCAGAATTAAAAGTAAAAAAGTTACCAAATGCCCCGATAGTTTGATATTTTTTCCCCATAATTTCTGTGGTATAAAGACTTAATAATAAATAATTTTGGCGGGCGGTAGAATTATCTAATACTTTTTTCACATTTTCTCTTTGAGAATTTAGGGTACTTTGACAGGCATCGACAAGAGTATCAGCTATTCCTTGTAAAAAATCAGGGATTTTAGAGGGACGACACACCTGTTTTTTCAATTGTTCTGATAATTTATCGGCCCCATAATTAATATATTCTGAGCGTGTGGGGTTGGTGTGTGCCATGGCTCCTCCTAAAATAGCTAAAGTCATTAATAAGACTCCCAAATATTTGGGGAAACCGCTGGCAGAATGGGAAAAATTAATAGACTGTTTATCTGTAGTCATAGTTCAAATTTTTGATTTAATGATTTGATTTAATAAATTTTTGTATAATTACCTGATAATAGCTATCCAATAATCATTACTTATATTATCAGCGATAAATAATTATTTCAGGGCGATCACTTCAGATCAGCACAAGTGACAAATTATATTTGCTTAGAAAATTTGTCAAGATAGGTAAGACTACACAACACATTAGATAGACTAACGTAAATTTTATAAAAAGTGTGATAGCATGAAAAACACTGAATTTATCAATCAGAACTGTGTAAAAAATATTACTCAATTAATACTATTAACGAATATCTTGGATAGTAAAAGATCACTGATCTACCAAATTTTTCCTTGAATTACATCAGATAATTGATGTAAAAATATGCCCTAGCAATATATTACAGACAACCAATCAACATTTACCAATTATCAATATATTGTAAAAATATGACTAATAACGTTTTAGATGTCCGCCATTTATCAGTTAATTTTCTCACCGATACTCATACTGTGCCAGCTGTGCAAAATATTTCTTTTCAGGTGCAACGGGGCAAAACACTTGGTATTGTAGGAGAATCGGGTTCCGGTAAATCGGTGACATCTTTAGCCATTATGGGTTTGTTGCCAAAAGATTCGAGTCAGGTACAAGGGGAAATTTATTTTCAGAATGACAGCACGGCAAATCAACCAGTTGATTTATTAAAAATGCCAGAAAATGTCAAGGAAAAATATCGAGGTGGGCAAATCTCCATGATTTTTCAGGAGCCTTTAAGTTCCCTCAATCCAGTTTATACTATTGGTTTTCAACTAATAGAAGCAATTAAATTACATCAAAATATTTCTGATTTAGTAGCGAAAAGACAAGCCACCTCTTTATTACAGGAAGTAAAACTATTACCGTCTGATCAAATATTGCGGGAACGATGTTTAGAGGAAATACAGAGTAAACAATTACGGTCTAATTTACCAGCTAATTCATCGCCACAGTTAGATCAACAAACTGCCACAGTTAATACCTTATCAGAAAATGAACTGATGCAACGGGTAAATCGGGAAAAACAGGCAATGTTAGATCGTTATCCCCATGAGTTATCTGGTGGGCAGATTCAACGGGTGATGATTGCTATGGCGATTTCCTGTAATCCCACTTTATTAATAGCAGATGAACCGACTACGGCTTTAGATGTGACGGTGCAAGCGACTATTTTGCAACTATTACGGGAATTGAGAAATAGTCGGGGTATGTCGATTATTTTCATTACCCATGATCTCGGCGTAATCTCAGAAATTGCTGATGATGTGGCGGTCATGTATCAGGGCAAAATTGTTGAAGCGGGTCCGGTACAACAAATATTTACGCAGCCAGTACATCCCTATACAAAAGGTTTATTAGCTTGTCGCCCTCCTTTAGATCGGCAGGTGACTCGCTTGGCAACGGTGGCAGATTTTATGGAAGTATTCACTGCACCAGATGGTACGATAGAAATTAAAGAAAAAGTGACTGATTTTAACTTATATGATAAGCCGGCTATATTCAGGGAAAAGATAGAAAATAATCAACCCCTATTAACCGTGAATAATTTACGAGTTGGTTTTCCCATTAAGGGAATATTTGGAGAAACTAAACGTTTATTTATGGCAGTGAATGATGTATCTTTTGAGATTTTACCCGGTAAAACTTTAGGTGTAGTCGGTGAATCAGGTTGTGGCAAAAGTACCTTAGCCAGAGCTATTTTACAGTTAATTCCGATTACTAGTGGTCGAGTATTTTTTGAACAACAGGAAATTACCCCACCCGTTGTCAATAATATTAGTCTATTTCATAAAATACAAGGCTTATTTGCCGATAAAGCAAAGTCTGCACCAGCCGAAAATACAGCCCGTCAACACGCCAAAATGTTACGGTGGTTAAGACGGGATTTACAAATAGTATTCCAGGATCCTTTTAGTTCCTTGGATCCTCGTTTGAATATTGGGGCGGCGATTATGGAACCGATGGTGATTCACAATTATGGGAAAAATTATCGGGAAAGACAGGAGCGAACCGCCTATTTATTAGAGCGAGTTGGTTTAAATACGGCTTATATGAATCGTTATCCCCATGAGTTTTCTGGCGGTCAACGGCAACGGGTTTGTATTGCTAGGGCATTAGCTCTCAATCCTAAGTTAATTATTTGTGATGAGTCGGTATCAGCTTTAGATGTTTCCGTGCAAGCCCAGGTTTTAAACTTATTAAAAGAGTTACAAAGTGAATTGGGTTTAACTTATATGTTTATTTCCCATGATTTAAGTGTGGTGAAATTTATGAGCGATCGCATTATGGTGATGAATAAGGGGAAAATTGAGGAAATAGATGATGCTCAAACTATTTATTATGATCCGCAAACAGCATATACTCGTCAGTTAATTGCTTCAATTCCTAAGGGGATGGTTTTTAGTTAAGGATTTAGGCGGGCGATCGCCCTTTTATCGACTTTGACAGAATTGTATAAAAGATGTTTAAGTTAAAATTCTTAATCATAATCATTTTGATATTGTGAAAAAACATCAGCATCAGGTTTAAAATATTGACAGTCAGTTGCCATGTTAGAATTGCCAGTATTTTTGAGAAATTTACAAAATATACTTTCCTCTCTATACTCATATCTGTTACTTTCCTCTCTATATTCAGATCTGTTAATAGCATGATACCTGCATAAGAAACAATTTTTTATTTTTAATCCTTTTTGATAACTTTCAATAACTTTAATTATATAGATAAGACCCATGCTATAAAATGATATATTTATTGAAGAAATCAATTCAAAATTTAATATATTATTGCTAGAATTAAGATTTTTTATTTGTTCAAAAGTTTGATCTTTAAAAATTGTGCTTTTTCCATTTTTAAAAATTATAAAGGCATTATAAATACCTTGGCAACGTCCTTGACACCATGGTTTTTTTTGGAATCTATTAAATTTAAAGAATTTAATTTTTTTTGATTCATTAAAAATACAAGATTCTATAACTTTAATATCATCTTTACGATCAATTATAAAATTTATAATTCTATTCTTATATATAGATTTTTCTGGTGAAAATTCATCATTTTTAGTAACTTCAAAGTATATTTTTTCCTTTTGTTTAGATTCCAAAAAAACACTAGGAATAGATGAATTATTGTCATATTCTAAGTGGATTTTTTGAAAGTATTTAGTTAAGTCATACTCAAACAAATCAGAGCCTATTTGACAAGTTTGTAAAAATTCCTTTTCATAAAAGTTACAAATTTTATACATTTTAAGTTTAATAAGAAATGGTTTTTGCTCATCTATGCAATTTTGATAAACTTCATAAAATTTTAATTTGGCAGTTCTACATAAATATGTTTCTAATGAAGAGAAATATTCAATTTCTAGTATATCATCTGTATTTAATGTTTCAATTTTTGGCAGAGTCTGATTTTGTAATAATATCCATTCACCATTTTTGAATTTTACACAAATATTATATAAAGCATCTTCTTTTGCATAATGAGTCATTCCTTCAATACATTTCCCTTCACACCATCCCTTCTTGTGTAATCTATTAAAATTAAAAAAACTAATTTTTTCTGATTCTTCCAATAGGCATGATTCAATGACTTGAATATCCTCTTCTGAATTGATTACAAATTCTATTATCTGATAATTAGATTTTATTTTTTCTAGCTCAGATTTATGTGTGACAGCAATTTCAATAAATAGCTTTTTGTCTTCACTAGATGTTAATAAAATATCAGGAATAAAAGAATCCACTCTCTTTTCTAAATAAATATTATTAAATTCTTGAGTTAAGTCAAATTCAAAAAAACGAGGTGGTATTTTACAAGTTTGTAAAAAGTCTTTTTCATAAAAATCACAAACTCGATCCATTATAATTTTAATGATAAACGGCTGTTTTTTCTCTAGGCAATTTTGATAAACTTCATAAAATTTTAATTTAGCCAATTTATGTAAATATGTTTCTGGAGAACAATTAATTTCAGTAATTACTTTATGTCGAAAATGCTTACGTCTCTTTTCTCCTAGAACAGTCACTAGTTCATTTTCACAACTCAAACATAAAAACTTGTCTGACTTATTTTTGCACTCTTTCGATAAATCGTTAATATTAATAATATTTCTTTCTGAATCATAAGCAAACTGATACTTAATCATGTTCATTTATCAAGTTAATTATTTTCAGTTGTTTAAACAAAAAATCAGGTGTCATAAAATACACCTGATCTAATAATAACTTAAACTTAATATTCTTCTTCCGGTTGATACTCAGGAGCCTTCGTCTTCTGAGGAATATTTACCTTGGGAGCCTTATACCCCGGTTGCGGACCATCATCATCCTCACCCCAATTATCATTTTCCTCCCCTACAGGTTCCGGTACTTTCTCCTCTACCTTCGGTATAGAACGATATTCTCTCGGATCATAATCATCATCATATTCCCCATCACTCCAATTTTCCCCCTCATCATAATCATCCTCATAAACAGGTTGACGTTTGGCTGGAGGCGGTGCAACTGGCTGATCATCATATTCATCTTGATAAACCCTGGCTACCTGCTGCCGTTTCGATGGTGGCACTTGAGAGATCGGTTCTTCCCATTCCTCATAATCATCCTCAACTACAGGCGTTGCCACAGAACGCATTGGTTCCGCTTGTACAGTTTGCCCCTTCGGTAACTGATTAGTCGGCTTAATAGTAGGCGTATAATACAAATCATCGCCCCGACTCCAAGGAGCTTCCCCTAAACCTAAGCGCTCTAATACTCCCACCGATAACTGTTGTAATCTTTCCTCAGAACCTTCAAATACAATTAAACGATTAGGTCCGCTACTGACGACCTCCTCTATCGATAATTCATAGGTACTTAATAACTGTTCTGGTATTTGGGGTAAACCAATCGAGGCAATAATAATAGAAACTAAATTACCATTGTCTGTATTAAAACGAAAACCTCTGACTTTACCTAATAAATCACCAGTTTCAGTAATTACCTCACTATTAATCAGAGTGCTGTAGGCTTCCACATCAATATCATCTTCAATTACATCCTCGTTTTCCACCAATACTACATCACCAATTTCTTTCACCTTGGCTAAATACATATACTTGGGAATACCAGCTACCCCTAAGATGCCATCTTTCAGACCAATTGCTACGACTTCCCGATGATCAATATCAACCCAAATTTGATTGACTACCCCCAAACGTTTCCCCTTATCACGGGTAATCACTTGAGTTCCTAATAATTCAGAGCGTTGACGGATATTTTCGACTGTCATTTTTTTCTTCCTAAGCGGATGTTTATTAATTTACAAAATTGTGAATAGGGATTCGTTATAGATTTTCTTTACAAATTTAGATTTAATGGCAAAGTTATTCTAATGTCAAATTGCTGGCATATATTTAATATTTTTATACTTAATATTTTAATTTATATTTCAATTTATATCTTGATCCCCAATACCTGCGTATGGGCTCCCCTGGCTTGTGTCACCCCGATGGCTCGTTCGGAAGACTCCATCATGGGCCGTCTGAGACTGACTACAATAAATTGGGCAGCTTGAGATTGTCTTTTGATCATTTTAGACAATCGTTCGACATTTGCCCCATCTAAGAACATATCCACTTCATCAAAGGCATAGAAGGGGGAAGGGCGATAGCGTTGTAGGGAGAAGATAAAACTGAGGGCAGTTAAAGATTTTTCGCCACCGGACATGGATGCTAAACGCTGGACGGGTTTCCCCTTGGGATGGGCAACTAGTTGTAGGCCACTACTAAAGGGATCCTCTGGTTGATCTAATTGTAAATGGCCATCACCCTGGGAAAGTTCGGCAAAAATAGTTTGGAAATTTTCATTGACGGCATTAAAGGCCTCAAAAAATGAACGTTGTCGCAGGGTAGTAAAATTCTCGATTCTTAATAATAATTCTGTGCGCTCGCCGGCTAGGGTGGTTAACTTTTGACTGAGTTCTGCTAAACGGTTTTGCGTCTGATCATATTCTTCTAGGGCCAACATATTCACAGGTTCTAGGGCTTGTAATTGTTTCTGGAGCGATCGCACGTCTTTTTCTAATTCGCTCAATTTCACCTTAGGCGGAATAGTCGGTAAGGGGTCGGGCAATTCTATTTTTTGAGTTTGTAATTGATTTTGTAACTCGGTTAATTGTTGGCGACGGGTTGCCTGTTCCTCCTGCTGTTTTTCTAACTGCCACGCCAACTCCTGTTTGGCTTGCCGTAAATCTCTTACCTGAGTTTCCACCTCATCCCGTTTTTGTTTTTCTGCCCCTAATTTTGCCTCAATTTTTGCCAAGGCTGCGACGGTGATAGTAATTAAGTTATTAATCACTGTTAACTGACTGATCACTTGTTGACAAGCCTCTTGGGTTTTACCTAAATTTTCCTGATATTCCTGCTTGCGTCGTTCGGTTGCCACAATTTTTTCCTGTAAAATTGCCTGTTGATTGCCTGTATCCTGTAATTGTTGGGTTGCCTGTCGCCATAATTCTTCTTTTTCTTTGGCGATCGCCTCTTGGGAGCGGATTAAAATCTGCATTTTTTGCCATTCCGTATGACTGTGGGAGGCTTCCAACTGAGTTAAAGTTTGTCTTAATAATTGTAACTGTTCTTCCTGGGTAGGAATTTCTGTTTCCAAAGCAATTAAGCGGGCTTGAGCCTGGGTGAGATTTTGATGATTTTGCGATAACTGCGAACGGGTTTGGCTTAACTGTTTATTTAATTTCGTTAACTCTGTCGCTAAATTATCGGTAAATAATTGATTTTCCCGCAAGGATTGACGCACCTCGGTTAACTCGGCTGATTGCTGTTTGATTGCCTGGGTTTTCGTGGTAATTTCTTCAGCACACAAACTCAAAATATGTTCAATTTCTTTTAAGCGTTGCTGATGACTAGCTAACTCAGCTTTTGCCTGGGATTCCCGATTATCAACCGTGCCAAAATGTAAACTAGATCGCTGGGAAATACTACCGCCGGTCATCGCTCCACTGCTTTCTAATAGTTCACCATCTAAGGTGACAATCCGGTAAGAGCCTAAATATTGCCGGGCTTTTTCCACATTTTGAAAAACTACCGTATTACCAAAAACGTAGGCAAAAACGTCATCATAAGGTTGATCGCACTCAATTAGATTAATCGCATAATCAATAAAACCTTGAGCGGACCGTAAATTTTGATCATAATTAAACTGGGGCGGACGAATTTTATTTAAAGGTAAAAAAGTCATCCTACCAGCCTTTTGCCGTTTTAATAATTCAATGCCTTGGGCGGCGATCGCATCGGTTTCTACCACCATATTAGTTAGACGATTACCGGCTGCGGTTTCTAGGGCTAATTGATATTTGGGGGCAACTTTCCCTAATTCTGCTACTAGACCACAAATCCCTTTAATATTAGACTGTTTAAAAATTTTCGCCGCATGACTGCCAGAAGATTCTTGCATTGCCTGCTGTTGCACCTCTAATTTATCTAGCTGCCTTTGGTGTTCCCGTTGTTCTTGTTGCAAGCGGGTTTGGGTTGCCTGTTGCAGTTGTAAATCCTCTTCTAATTGGGCAAGGGCTGTAGCTAACTCTTGTACAGTATTAGTTAAAATAGTCTTTTCACTAATACCTGTTTCATACTGCTCCTGTTTTGTGGCAATTTCCTGCTCTAAATTAGTTAAATCTGTTTGTTGCCCCAGGGTTTGCTGATCTAACTGCGTAACCTGTTCCCGTAAGCGAGCCTGTTCCTTAATTAAAGGATTTAAAGTTTCCTGTAAAGTTTCAATTTGCCGGTGTAAATCCGTTTGTTGTTTCACCAAACCTTCGGCATTACTAGCTAAAGTGGTACTAGCATCCCGACTTTTTTGCAGAATAGTCTCAGCCTGATTTTTCTGATCCTCGGTAGCCTCCACATTCTGACTAATCACTAATTGTTCAGTCGCTAACTTCTCTAAATTTTTCTGCTGTTGACTAATCTCCCGTGCCGTATCAGCAATTTGTTTGGTTAACTGCTGAATACTCGCCTGTAATTCCTCTCGGCGTTGCTGTAATTGATTTTGTTCCGCTTCCTGTTTGGCTAAAGTTGACTGTTGGGCTAATAATTCTGCTTCCCCTAAAGCCTTCACTTGAGCATTTAAAGTTTCTAATTCCCCAGCGGCCTTGGTAATAATTGTTTCCCGCTGACTAATATCATCAGTTAAATCCCGACAAGAGCGATCGCCCTCCTCTATTTTTTCCCGTAAAATATTTGCTTGTTTCTGAGCATTTTGCCACTGTAAAACCACCTGCCAAACTAATTTTTCTTCTAACTCAGTTCTAATTTGCTGATATTTACGAGCCTTAATACTATCCTGAGAAAGGCGATCGCACTGTTTTTTTAACTCGGCTTCTACCAAACTATGTTTTTCTTCCTGCTCCCGCACCTCTTCTAATTTTTCCTTGGCAATCACAATTTTCCGATCAAACTGTGCTACCCCCGCCAACTCATCAATAATTTCCCGTCGTTCCTTTGGCTTCATGGAAATAATACTCGTGACATCCCCCTGTAAAACAACGTTATAACCCTCTGGATAGACCCGTAATAAATTTAAACGTTCGTGTAATTCCAACTGCGTACAGGGTTCCCCATTAAAATAATAGGTGGAAGTATAAGTTCCCTGTTTTGTCACCCGCAATTTACGGGAAATAGTCAACTCTTGTGGTACAGCGATTTTATGCCCATTGGTTGCCTCTTTTTCAGAATGTAAAGTCTTGCCATCAATATCATGATAAAACTTGCCATCTTGCTTATTTTCCACCACTGGCACGGGTATATGATCGGCTGATTGATTAATTAACTCTAAATAGACATCAACCGGCAAATCAGAAATATCAAAACAAACTACCACAATAGTTTCTACGGTTTTTTTGCCGATCATGGTATTATTCACCAAATCCGGCAACCGTTCTGCCCGCATCCCTTTAGAGGAAGCTAACCCCAAAGCAAATAACAAAGCATCTAAAATATTAGACTTACCCGATCCATTCGGCCCAGAAATCACCGTAAAACCCTGTAATAACGGTACTTTTGTTGTACCGCCAAAGGATTTAAAATTAGTGAGTTCTACGCTTTTAATGTGAACCATAATTTAACAAGACGGCGTTAAATTCCAATCAGGGCGTAAATCTTTTGCCCCCCGTAAATAGGGATGATAAATAGTTGCTTGCTGTTCTGGTAAATTGACATGAACTAAAAACCGAATACATTTTGACAAACTACCCTGCACATACATTTGTTGAACATCTAACAAAGGTACATTATCCCAATGGGGGCGTTCCCGGGCGATCGCAGCTGGAAAAATCACATCAATATCAGCAGTCACAGAAAAAGTCATGCTAATAATGTGTTCTGGATCTAAATTATTCCGCTGTTCCAACTCATCCATTAACTCTGTTACTGCCTCCCGCACAGCAGCAATAGTATTTTCCGTTACCGTCGTTGCTCCACGAATTGCCCGCACTTGCCAACCCACTGAAATATCCTCCCTTGATATAAATTGATATAATTAAAAATGTCAAAAATGTTATGGAATGTTTATGAAAGATGTATGAAATACCGATGAAAAATTTGTGAAAGAGTTATGAAAAATTAGTGCAAAATAGTTGTCAAAATGTGAGAAAAAGTTAAGGTCGATACAGCCACAAAGGTAAACCACTTGTAGCAATTTCCCATGTCAACCAGTTAGTGCCGGCTGACAATCCTGATGATACCTGATTGCGGTTTATTAAACGATTTAAGAAAGGTTTTGGTTTCTCAATTTCAAAAGTTTCTGTTTTCTCCGGGTCTAAACCCGCTAACTCACAGGCCCAACGTCGGGCATCCTCTTCACCGCCTAAACGATCAACTATTCCCAATGTGACGGCCTGTTCCCCGGTAAAAATTCGGCCATCAGCAAAAGTTTTTACAGTCTCTAAAGGAATATTCCGGGCATTTGCCACAGTTTGAATAAATTGAGCATAACTACTATCAATTAATTCCTGTAATATTTGTTCTTCCTCGGCTGTCAGGGGGCGATCAAATGACAGAATATCCTTATAAGGGCCTGATTTGATCACCTTAAAAGAAATACCGATTTTTTCCAGTAAACGCTCAATATTATTCCCCCGCAAAATCACCCCAATACTGCCAGTAATCGTCCCCGGATTCGCCATAATATGAGGCACACCCATGGCGATATAAATGCCACCACTAGCAGAAATATTGCCAAAACTCGCAACTATTTTGGTAGTTTTCTGAGCTTCTAGCAGGGCCTGATAAATTTCCTGGGAGTCGGCCACCGTGCCACCAGGGCTATCAATCCTTAATAAAATCGCTGGAAATTTCTTTTCTTTGACAGTTGCCAAGGCTTCTAATACTTGTTTGCGAGTATCACCGGCGATCGCCCCGCTCACTTCAATGCGGGCAATTTGTTTCTTGTAATTATTAAAGGGCCAAATCATCTTTTTATTTACTTCTCTTGACTGTGTATAATTTTTGCCAGAACACTTAACATAACTTAATAATTTAACATTTGACGGTGGGACATTTTTCGTCCCTGCTCAATTGCCGATGCAAAATACAAGTGCAAAATACAACGGGTAATGGCCATGTCATCAGAATTAAAGGAATTAGAGGAATTAAATAGTACAAATCAGGGAAATTCTATTCAGAAATTTACCGCTAGATTGATCAGTAAATTTACCAGTAAATACAGCAATAATATTAATAAACCCTTCAATCAATCTTTTATTTACTATCTGCTGTTAATTTCTCCCTTTTTCTTTTGGGGTACGGCGATGGTGGCAATGAAAGGCGTGATGCCCCACACTACTCCTTTTTTTATGGCAACGGTCAGGTTATTACCTGCGGGTATTTTAATATTATTAGCTGGCATGATTGCTCAACGTCCGAGACCGACAACTTGGCAGGCGTGGTTATGGATTATTCTATTTGGCCTGGTGGATGGTACTTTATTTCAGGGTTTTTTGGCAACTGGTCTAGTAAAAACTAATGCCGGTTTAGGGTCGGTGATGATTGATACCCAACCTTTGGCGGTGGCTTTACTGTCTTGGTGGTTATTTCAAGAAAAAATTGGTTTATTTGGTTGGTTGGGTTTAGCGATGGGAGTCTTTGGTATTGGCTTAATTGGTTTACCGGAGAGTTGGTTATTACAATTATTTCACTTAGTAGAAAAAGGGGAAGAGGTCGGCAATAATCAATTTTTTGAGCAATTATTGGCGGGGGGAGAATGGTTAATGTTATTGGCTGCTTTGTCTATGGCGGTGGGAACTATTTTGATGCCTTGGGTGAGTAAATATGCTGATCCGATCATGGCGACGGGTTGGCATCAAATTATTGGGAGTCTGCCTTTATTGATTACTAGTGTGATCACGGAACAAAATCAATGGGTGAATATTACTGCCCCTGATTGGTGGGCGATCGCCTATTCTACGGTATTTGGTAGTGCTTTAGCTTACGGGGTATTTTTCTATTTTGCCTCGCAAGGCAATTTAACTAGTTTAAGTTCTCTGACCTTTCTCACGCCAGTTTTTGCTTTGCTCTTTGGTAATTTATTTTTGGGAGAATTATTAAATCATTTACAGAGTTTTGGTGTGATTTTAACCATAGTTAGTATTACTTTGATTAATCAAAGACAGGTATTAATGGAAAAATTCAATTTGCATAAAGCCACAGAACAGTCTAGTTAGCGAATAGGGAATAGGGAATAATAACGCACCATCAATACACAGAAATTTGGGTTTCGTTCCTCAACCCAACCTACTTAACTGCTATGATTCTGCGTAGGGTGGGTTAACGGAGTGTAACTCACCATCAAATATACTTAAGTCAATAATTTAATTATTATGATTCAGCTAGGATTGTTATCAATTCAAATAACGATCAACTTGTTTCAATAAATCAGCCAAACTACCAGAATTATCTAAAATCACATCTGCCCGATCGCACTTTGTGGCTAAAGGCATTTGACTATGAATCCGGTCTAAGGCTTGTTGCTTAGTTAACTGATCACGTTGGATCAAACGTTGAATTTGTAACTTTTCAGGTAAATATACCACCCAAATTTCTGTAACTAAATCAGTCATATTTGCTTCAAATAGTAGAGGAATTACTAAAACAGCGACTTTTTCCTGGAGTTCGGCTGTATTTTGTAAACTATTAATATTTGTCAAAAAACGTTGTCTTACCCACGGATGAATTTGCTCTTCTAACCAGCGTCTTTCCTCTGGATTATTAAAGATAATATTACCTAACTTTGGTCGGTTTAATGTGCCATCTGCCAATAATAAATTATTTCCATAACGTTGCACAATATTTTTGAAAATTTCACTACTAGGTAATACTGCTTCTCTAGCGTATAGATCCGCATCCCAAATTGGTATTTTGTAGCGATCGCCCAGATAATTTGCCACAGTAGTTTTACCAGAACCAATACCGCCAGTCAGGCCAATTAAACGCATTTTTATTGATGAGAGAATTTTAGCAAGAATTAAGTGTGAAAATATTGCATGAAATTAGGCAACAAATCCCGATTAAACAGAATCATGTGTTAATAATAGAAATGTCTATGATTTTCATATCAGAATGTATAGATTTGTCAACTTCTATTGACATTATTAACTCAAGATGGTAAGGCTCGTCAGATCATGTCAAAGCAAAATTGTGCCAGACTGCCATTAATTTGTCAAATCCTGATCGCTACCCCCCTAAGTAGTTTATGGGTTTTGCAAATACCCGCCACTATTGCCTCGGTAGTTGGCCAAAAACTCGCGCCTGATTCAGCAAAAATACTGGTTGTTGATCAATCCAGTTCTCTGATTACCAAACACTTAGTCAGTGTTGCCCAGGCTCAAATGACTCCAGCCGTTAACTCGACAACGGTCGTTACTCCCACATCACCTGGTAATAATCAAACCCAGTTTAATATTACGGGGGGTAATATTTCGGGCGATCGCGCGAATTTATTTCATAGTTTCCAACAATTTAACTTGACAGAAAATCAGATTGCTAATTTTGTCACCGAAAGTAATATTAAAAATATTTTTACCCGCATCAATGGTGGCGATCCTTCTCTGATTAATGGTTTGATTCAAATTACAGGTAGTCAGGCTAATTTATTTTTAATGAATCCAGCCGGCATGATTTTCGGACCAAATGCCAGATTAAATTTACCGGCTGCTTTCACTGTCACCACCGCTTCAGGTATTGAGTTAAATAATCAGTGGTTTAGTGTGCATGGTCATAATCAATATGAATTATTAACGGGTAGTCCCAGTGCCTTTGTCTTTCCCAAAATGGAAGCAGGTGTGATTATTAATGCTGGTGATTTGAGTGTAACTGAGGGGCAGAATATTAGTTTATTGGGTGGCACAGTTGTTAATACGGGAAATATTACGGCTCCCTACGGTCAAGTCACGATAGCGGGTGTACCAGGTGAAAATGTTGTACGGATTAGTCAAACGGGTAAATTATTAAATTTAGAATTAATTGCTGGTAATGGTGATTTCAATCAAAATTTAGTGAATACTGATGGCACAGAATCATCAAGCGAAATAGAAACACCTAATAATATTAATCCCTTATCCTTACCAGCTCTATTAACCGGCCAGAGTGAAGTATTGCAATTAGCGACGGGTTTAGCGGTTGATGCTAAAGGTCAGGTAGTTTTGACTGGCACTAATCAAAAGATTCCAGATGGGTCTGGTACAGCTATTATCGCTGGTAATATTGATGTGAGAACTAATACCTTTTTTCCCTATATTTCCGGGGTAGTGAATATTTTAGGGGATAAAATCGGGGTTTTTGGTAGCACTATTCAGCTATCTGGTATTGCTGATGCAGGCTTAGTAAGAATAGGTAGTGATTTACCAAATAATCGTCGGCTGTATGAGGCTAGTCGCACCTATGTGGATGATCGCACAACTATTAGTATTAATGGGGAAGGCGGACGAGTAATTATTGGTAGTCAGGATATAACTAGTTTTGCTGGGCGGGTAGAAATTGAAGGTGGTCAGACAAGTAGTGTAGATAGTTCAGATAATTTATCTTTAACTAATCGTTTAATAGTAGCCACTAATTTTGATGATTTACAAAATAATAATTTAGTTCATGTTTTTAGTAATAATAATTTAATTTATGATGGTTCTGTTCATACGAAGGTCTCTAGTCAGACTGCACCTAGTAACTTAAGTAATCTTTTATTAGAACAAAATAATTTAGAAATTACCGATAATAATCCTTATAAACAACAAAATATTTTATTGGGTGATTTGCCAGACGTATCGCTGGTTAGTCGCCAATCTTTAGAAAATAATACGGGTACTACTAATATTTTTCTGCGGAGTCGGGGTGATATTAATATCAATGATTTATCTGCTCAACAATTAAATTTACCTAATCAGCAAGGCATTGTTCAGCTACAAGCCGATAGTGATGGTAATGGGCAGGGTTCCTTAATTATGCCGACTAATTATACTTTAACCACGGAAGGCGGGGCGATCGCCCTGGCGGGGGTAGATATTCAGGCAGGTAATATTATTAGTCGGGGTGGGGAAGTGTATTTCTCGGCTAGTAATAGTTTAGATGTGCAAAATATTAATAGTGGGGTCGGTAATATTAGTTTGATGGCTCCGCAGGTGGTGAATGTCAGACAAATCATCACTAGGGTTAGTGATCAAGAACAGGGTAAAATCACGATTAGCAGTGATGAAATTAATCTATTAGGTGGTGAGCAAAGTATTACGGGGCAAGGGGCAATTATTTTAGAAACTTATCAACCGGCTCAAGTTATTGAAATTGGTGGCACAGAGGATAATAGTGCTTTAAATTTAACTGATGCTGATCTCGCTAGTTTTGCTGATGGTTTTTCTTCTCTAACTATTGGGCGGGCTGATGGCAGTGGTAATATTAACTTACTGAATAGTCAGAGTTTTGGCTTTACTGATTTAGTGACAGTGCAAAGTCCGATGAGTGGCGGAACTATTCAGGCGGCTAATCTAACCGGACAGGGTAATACATCCCTGACATTCATTGCTGATAGTAATATTACCTTAGCTAATATTAGCGGGTATAATACGGTAAAAATTGATAGCACCAGAGGGGCGATCGCCCTGACTGATATTAGTACGGCAAAAGGGGCGATTGATCTACACAGTTATGGCAAAATTACTGGGGGAAATTTAACTGCTTCCTTGGGTATTACTTTAACGGCAGAGCAAGGCAGTATTGATCTAAAAAATCTGACGACTACTGCGGTCAATAATATTAGTGGCAATGTGAATATTACTACTAATAATGGTTCTGCCCGGATCGGTAATATTAATACCTCTGGTAATTTAGGAGGCGGTCAGGTACAGATTAATACGGTCGGTTATTTGACAACGGGTCAGATTAATTCTAGTAGTCAGCAGGGCAATGGAGGATCTGTCACCTTACAAACTAGTAATAATATAGAAGTTAATACAATTAATACCCAGGGTGCTTTGACTGGTAGTGGTGGTGATCTGCAAATTACTACTGGTGCTAATTTACGGGTGACTGGTACATTTACCGCTGATAATCAGGTGACTGCTAGTATTGCTACTAATGGTGGTGAAAAAGGTGGGGCGATCGCTATTGAATATCGGGGGGCAGAAAATTCTTTTACGATTGGTGATAGTTCTCTCAATGGTACAGCCGGTGCAATTACCGATGGGCAATCTACTATTCAGCCGACTCGCACAGTACCTAGTAATTTTAATTTACAACGAGAAGCAGATAATATTCAATCTACTGCTGAACCAGAAACAAGACAAGATAATTCTGCTATTTCAGAGGAAAATACGACGACAACGGAGCAAACTACTGAGCAAACTACAGATAATTCGACTGTCAGTCGGATTGATCAAAATCTCACGAGGGAAATAGTACCAGTAGATAATAGTGAAGAGCCAGCAAATAGTAATTCTGTTAATAATCAATCAACTCCGCCAGTAGATCAGGATAGAATAGTTACCCCTGTAACAGTTGTGCAACCTATCAATAATCAAGACTCGAAAAAAACTGCTATTGCTAAACCGGCCTTACCTGCGTCTAATAGCACAGACAATATTCCTAACACTACTGCTAATAATACCACTGATAATAGTACGAGACAGGTACAAGATATAGTAGATGGTAGCAATACAGCTATGAATACAACTGTTGCTAATAGCACTCAATCTATCAATGCTCAGAGTCAAATTGATCTAGCAAATACTATTGAAACTAATTCTAGCGGTGAAAATATTTCTACTGCTATTACTTCACCGTTGGTTAATAATCAGGTAAATAGTTCAAATATTACAAATAATAGTTCTATTAATCCGGTTGTTAATAATCAAATAAACTTGACAGAGGATACAGGTAATTTATCCCTAACTTCTAACCAAAATAGTAATGATTTAATTAATAATACGACCGTTGATAATACTCAACCGATTGTCAATGTTGATTCTTATTTACCTGGGCAATCAGTATTAAACAATAAAACTAATTCATCATCGGCTATAGTTGCTTCTGCCAATACTTTAGAGGTGGTTAATAATATAGTAAATACGGAGCAGGTTAATCCCGTAAATACTACTGTTGTCAATAATAATCCTAGCATTGTTCAAAGTTCGCAATCCGTTGATGTGATTGGTTATCAAAATATCCCTGCCCCAGAAATAAATTCTAAACAGCCGTCAAATTATAATTTAATTCAAATTGATCAAGTTGATCAGAGACGGGGTAGAGAATTTAGTAATTATTTTGGTAGAGATATTGTTGCCAAACAAGTTAATGCCAGTGGTATTAGAAAAACTCTCAGTAGCGTCACCCATCTGGGGATTAATTCAGTCATTTTATATGTCTCAGCTCAAGATCGTTATTTAGAACTGAAACTATTTTTACCGAATGGTAAGTCTGTGGTGAAAAGTATTGAGGTCGGTCGGGATACTGTATTGGAAGTGGTGAAAGAATTTACTAACCAAGTGCGAAAACCTACTAGCTTAGATAGTCATGATTATTTAAACAACGGTAAGAAATTATATGACTGGTTAATCAGTCCCTTAGAAAAAGAATTACAGCAAAATAATATTAATACAATTATTTTCTCTATGGATACGGGTTTAAGGGGTTTACCTTTAGCGGCTCTCTATGATGGTCAGAATTTTTTAGTCGAAAAATATGCTTATTCTCTAGTACCAAGTTTTAGTTTGACTGATACCAAATATGTTGGTTTAAAAAATGCTCAGGTTTTAGCGATGGGAGCTTCGGAATTTCCACGGGATACAGCCCAAAGTCCTTTGCCGTCTGTACCGATTGAATTATCTAATATTATTACAAAAATTTGGTCGGGTCAGTCTTTTCTCAATCAGGATTTTACTTTAGCTAATTTACAGGCACAACAGGCTAAGGGAGGATTTCAAATCATTCATTTAGCTACCCATGGGGAATTTCATCCAGGCGGGGCAAAAAATTCTTATATTCAATTTTGGGATCAGAAGTTAAGAATAGATCAGTTACGCCAATTAAATTTGAGTGATCCGCAGGTGGAATTATTAGTTCTCAGTGCTTGTACGACGGCGATTGGTGATGAGGATGCAGAATTAGGTTTTGCTGGTTTAGCAGTACAGGCGGGGGTAAAATCGGCGCTGGCTAGTTTATGGTATGTGAGTGATACGGGAACTTTGGCTTTAATGACAGAATTTTATCGGCAGTTAAAAATTAAACCGATGAAGGCGGAGGCTCTGCGTCAAGCTCAATTAGCTTTGTTATATAAACAAGTGCGTTTAGAGGAGGGAACTTTACGGAGTGATACGGGGCGTTCCACCATTAATTTACCTGTGGCTTATCTGGGCGATCGCCCGTTATCACATCCTTATTATTGGGCGGCTTTTACGATGATCGGTTCTCCTTGGTAGGGTGATAATTCCAGAAAATATTATTCTGACTAATACCTGTTTCACTAGTTAGGTTAGTAATAGTCAGCGATCGCAATTGGGGAAAAATTAATTTACTAGATTTTACTAGCAGGTTGAAAACTGGTAATTTGCTAGTAAATAGGTTTTGATTAGCCGGCCAATCTATATATAGATAACCATTATTAGGAGCAGGTAAATTACTAGTAATCTGCTGAAATTTGCCACTATGGAAAAAATCTGTTTTGGCATTTAGTTGCCAAACTTTTTGTAGGGCAGGGAGAGAATTGGCGAAAATTTCATATTGATTTTCATTAATATTCAGGCTAGTATGCAGGGCTTTAATATCAGTGGTGACTAATGGTTGATTTTTGTCAGAATTTTTATACTGATTTTTCTGAGAATTTTTATTAAATTCTTTTTCAGATCGGGCATTTAACTGAGTCCAGGCTTTGATTTGATGATCATCGAGGGTGAATTTGCCTGAACTGAAACCTTGTTCAGTAGCGATCGCATCAAAGTGCGATAGTAACTGATCTATTTGGGGATAATCTTTGACAATAAATAGCCAATCTGGTGAGTCTTTTGTTTGATCAGGTAAAAGAGCTAAAACATATTCGCCTGTGATCGGCGGGTTAATATCTTTAGTGAAATCAATGCCCCAAGCAGTTTGTAATTGTTTCATGGGTGGTACGAGAAAACCGGCAAAGGGACTATTATTACCTGCTAAGGTGGTGAAATTTTGCCAAAGTTGACTAAAATTTGTACTGGTTGCCACCAGGGTGCTATCAGCCGGAATTAATTGTAAGGCGGCTATCGATGCGTTTAATAGAGCGGGTTGTCCTGGTAAATTTTCCTGAAAAAATAGGGTGGGTGTGGTAATATTACCCTCTTTTTCCTGCAGGGCGATCGCCATTTGTGGCCAGGTGATCACTTGTTCATCCCCGACACTAAAAACCCAATCGGCTAAGTTTACCCAAAGCAAACCTAAAGGATTTTCTGTTTGGGCGATCGCCCGTTGGAAATTAGCAGTTTTTGGTAAATTGCCCATTGGAGATTCTACCTGGGCGATCGCACTTTTTAATACTTCCGGCTGATTAGCAATTAGTAAAAATTTTTCACCGACTAAAGCCATGGATAGTTGGGGATATTTGGATTGAGATTTATTTTTTATATTATTAGTCTGATTTTGGGAAATAATCTGCACTCCCCGATAGGCTTGATAATTAATCGGAATATTTTGATTAGCTTGCTCTTGCCAAAAACTACTGACAAAATCGCCAGCAACTTCACTATTATTAATGGTGAGGGCTACTAACCAGCCTAATTGTTGACCATTGCGAGGGTCCCGGTCTAAATCGGGGGTGGTGATGGCAAAACTAATTTCTTCACCTAACCAAGGTTGAATTTGTCGTTGATAATTAATATCTAATTCTTGAAATAAATTTTGTGGTAATTTGGCAAAATCCTTACTCCACTGGCGAGAAATTGCCTCTTTTCCCAGTTTCCCTAAATCGTCTGGCGGGGTTAATAATACTGCCATGAAGGGAGTATTATTCGGTAAAAATATACTAGTTTTTGGTTGTCTAGTTTTAATTGATAAACTAGAAATTTGTTGATCAATGCCAGGTTTAATAGTAGCCGGTAAAAATTCAGCCGGTAAGCTGATACCGAAAATACTTTGGAGACTAATCCAACTAGTAAGACAGATAATTGATATAATTGACAGCATAGAGGTATTAATTAAAATAAGATTGCTATAGAATAGCTGGAAGTATTCACTTATTATTTCACTATATTTGACTCATTATAACAAAACGATTGATCACCTATGACAACCCATCATTCCCTTGCCTCCGCTTGGCAACAACTACGTAGTAAAGAAATTAACTGTGAACAAGCCCTACAATTATTAATTGATCCAAGAGGTATTGTCAATTTAAAATATTTAGATAAGGGAGTGGGCGATCGCTTTTTTAAAGACTTTCCCGATAAAAATTCCTTACCGCCCGTTATTCCCCTCCTATTATGGCAAAATTGTTATTACTTAGGTTGTCCCGTTGATGTACCCTTTGATGTCATCAGAAAAATGAGCGATCGCACCTTCACCGAGATTAAAATATTATCAATCGCAGATCGCAGTTATCGGGCGTGGTTTTATCGAGAAAATATTGATCCAAATCGGATTAGTGCTACCCGGCTAATTAATCCTTTAACAGGTGAAATAGATGAACAAGATGTTTCCGTCACCACCGAATTATTTTTAGATCAAGCCGTCGATCAAATTAGTCGGATCAAAACTATTATTTCGGGAGCCTTACAAAATCGGGCAAGTGATATTCATTTAGAACCCACCACCGAAGGTTTACGGGTACGTTATCGGATTGATGGCATATTACGCAATATTACAGTATTACCCCTAGATATGGGGCGACGGGTGGTAGTTGCCCTGAAAGTAATGTGTGATATGGATATTGCCGAAAGTCGTTGTCCTCAAGATGGGCGCATTAGTGATAAATATGCCAGTGATGAAACCAGTAGTGTTGGTTTAGATATGCGAGTGAGTACCTTACCCTGTGTGGGTGGCGAAAAAGCGGTCATTAGATTATTACCCGCCGAAAATCCCTTTACTGGTTTAGAAGATTTAGGTTTTTCTGAAAGTGGTTTGGAAACCTATAACAATTGGTTAAATCAACCCCAAGGCATGATTATTTTCACGGGTCCTACGGGTTCCGGTAAAACTAGTACCCTCTACACTAGTTTATTATCCCTAGCTACAGAATTTGTTAATGTTGTCACCGTCGAGGATCCAGTAGAATATGTTTTATCTGGTATTACTCAGACTCAAGTAAATGAAAGAGCTGGTATGACCTTCGCAGCCGGTCTGCGAGCAATATTACGTCAAGATCCTGATATTGTTATGTTGGGAGAAATTAGAGATCGGGAAACGGCTGATACGGCAGTTAGAGCCGCCTTGACTGGTCACTTAGTATTAACAACTTTACACACCAACGATGCAGCCGGAGCAATTCCCCGTTTAAAAGATATTGGTCCTGATCCCGGTTTAATTAGTGATGCCCTCTTAGGAATAGTCGCCCAGCGTTTAGTGCGGCGGGTTTGCCCCCATTGTAGTGAGCCTTATTCACCGACTAATAATGATTTAAAAATATTAGGTTTAGATACGGAAGAATTATCTGCTTCCTTCAATAAAATTCAAGATGTGAATGGCACAAAGGTGGCGATCGCCCAAATACCGCCTTTTAATCCTGAGAAATTTCAAAATAAAGATAATAATTCTAGTTTTAACGGTTGGCGCAAAGGTAAAGGTTGTTCTAACTGTTTCAATTCTGGCTATTATGGGCGGGAAGCGATCGTCGAATTATTAGATATTAATGATCGAGTGAGAGAATTGATTTATGAAGGTACAATGACCGATTTACAACAATATTTATATGCCAGCGGTTTTATTTCTTTCCGTATTTCTGCAATTGATAAGGTGACTCAGGGAGTGACAACGGTGGAAGAAGTGCAAAGGGTATTACCACGGGCGGCTTTAGCGAGAAAATCTTATGGTACTTTGACTTAGTGACTATAGTTTAGACTAATTACGTAAAAGGACTCTAATCGCTCGTTTTACTTGATTTAAAGCCTTGTTTTTACAGGGCTTTCATAATTTATTTCTATAACCATCTTTGAACTTTCGGGCTGTCTTGAGAGATAAAAAGACTTTTTGAAGGTTTTGATAAATATTGGTTTATTTCTAAACTCTGTGAAAAGTCATATTATAATAAAAAAGCCTCAAGAAAGGATGCTAGATTAAGTTTTGTTTAGGTCAATATCCAATCGTCATTTTGTTTTAGATAAAATTTTAATCTAAACAACAGTAATAAACTGCCTGTTCCTTTCTTTTAACTTTTATTTCAGCAAGCCCTACTATAGAAGCAAATCACCGTCAATTGTGAAAAATTAGGCTTGCAATAGAAAATCAGATGATGTTAATGGTGATGGACTTCCCGTTAATACAGCAAATTGACCACCTGAACCTAAGTCTGTTCCCGTGTCTCCATCCTGATTGTAGAATAACCTACCATTACTCGTATTGTAAACAATTAAAGCAGAGGAATTTGCTGCGTCAGCATCAGTTGTCACCGTACCAAACTGAGCATTAATATTAGTGACATTAGTGAAAGTAGTTTGATCTAAGATAATTTTATCTGTACCAATTACTAATTCGCTAATCACATCATTACCAATATTGGCTGAATTGAAAACTGCATTAGTATTGAATACAAAAGAATCTTCACCAACTCCACCAATTAAACTATCTATGCCATTACCACCAGTTAAACTATCATTTCCATCACCACCAATTAATGTATCAGCTCCATTACCACCAATTAATGTATCAGCTCCATTACCACCTGACAAAGAATCTTTACCAGCTAAACCTCTCAGACGATTCTTTCCATCATTGCCTTCTATAGTGTTGTTTAATGTATTACCATTACCATTAATATTGTTAGTCCCAGTCAAGATTAAGTATTCCTGATTAGAACCAAGGGTATAATTGACTGAAGCAGAAATTGTATCAGTACCTTCATTAAAGTTTTCTATCACTACATCCAGCAAGGTATCGACAACATAAGAGTCATTACCTAGACGACCAATCATGGTGTCATTTCCTCCCAGGCCGTCTAAAATATTATTACCACTGTTACCTGTAATTTGATTAGCACTAGCATTACCTGTGCCTTTTAGGCTATTTAAACCAGTGAGAATAAGGTTTTCAACATTCAGGGGTAAGGTATAAGATATATCGGTATAAGATATATCGGTAGAAACTGTATCTATTCCCGCTCCTGCTAATTCTATGACATCATCTAAGGCCTTATCAACATAATAAATATCGTTACCATCACCGCCTGACATGATGTCATTACCCTGCAATCCATTAATAGTATCTGCACTAGCTCCCCCATATAAATTATCAGGGTCATTAGTACCTAATACTTGGGCAGGTGGGTTAATATTTAAGGTAATATTACCAGTGGCTCCCGTCGCACCACTACCAACCGCTATATAATATGTTGTATTCGCATTAGCATTGAAACTAACCTGACTTTGAGGACCGATTAAGCCGTAATTATCGTTACTAGCTTGCAAAGTTAACGCATCATTATAAACAACTAAATTGGTATCGTAATTACTGCCAACTGTATTAAATAAAACGGGTCCTGTATATGTTGCCTCCCAAGACCACCAAACTGAATTATCTGGTTCGTTAGCAATACCTTCTGTGGTTGCCCCAATATTTGTACCGTTTACAGTATCAATTACCGAAACTGAAGGAATATTATCAGCATCAGCAAAATTATCATTCTCTAAGGTTGGTGTGATCAGAGTATTACTTTGACCAAAATTTTGATTACTAAAAGTTTGGCTACTACTAATAATTTGTAAGTTATACACTCCGCCAATTGGCGCTGTATTAGACCAACCTTCAGCTAAAGTCGCACTAACTAAATAAAAACCTGTAGTTAAATTATTAAAGGCATAATTGCCATTACTGTCAGTCCTTTGAAATATTAAGGAACTCGTCGGCTTTAATAGGTTTTTGATATATACTTGCCGACTACTAATACCCGTTTCTTCAATATCTTTAATGCCATCTCTATCAGCATCACTCCATAACGTACCTTGTATTGTGGCCATGATTTTCACCTCAATTATTTAAAAAGATTTTTGATTTACTACATCTATAATAATCCTAAAAAATAGGTTGTATCAAAGGCCATCTCTGAATCCCGCCTACAGTAGGGATTACAGTTTTAACAATATTACAACTCAAAGTAGGATTGCTATATCTATAATTCTACTCCATCTATCTGGAGTTTTGGGAAATTTCAGGCAAAAAGAATAATATTTTTTACAAAAAAAATAGGGGAAACATAAACTAACCCCTAAAATTGTGTGATTGATGTGAATTTGTATAATTAGGAGAAATCTCCTAAAAATCATTAAGAATCAGTAGCGGGTTTTAATTCCCCTGGCATGACAGATAACTCTTGCATTTGTCCACCCCGTTGAATTTGAATTTTCACCGCTTTACCAATTTGACTATTTTCCACAACACTTTGTAAAGATTCTGCTGTATCAATTGACTTGCCATCAATAGCCGTGATCACATCACCCCGTCGCATACCACCTTGAGCAGCCGGACTTTCTGGTACAACCTGCATGACTAATACCCCGTTAATTTCTGGTAGAGTAATACTGGCATTCGGATCCTTATTAATTTCTTTAGCGGTTTCCGGGTTTAAAGTAATCATTCTAATTCCTAAATAAGGATGCACTATTTTTTCACCCTTCGCTAATCGATCCTGTACAGCTTTCGCCTTATCAATGGGAATCGCAAAACCGATCCCCTGACCATCTGCCCGAATAGCGGTATTAATACCAATTACTTCGCCATTTTGATTTAATAAAGGTCCGCCTGAATTACCGGGATTAATAGCGGCATCGGTTTGAATAAAGTCAATGCGTTTATCAGGAATACCAGCCTCGGCACTAGAGCGGTTGAGGGTGCTAACAATACCAAGAGTAACTGTATTATCTAAACCGAGGGGATTACCAACAGCGATCGCCCAATCTCCTACTTTCACTGCACCGGAATCACCGAGGGGGGCAACTGGTAAATTTTCCCCTTCTATTTTCACGACAGCCAAGTCAGATGGTTCATCCATACCTTTGACGATGCCGGTAAATTTGCGACCGTCTTTCAGGGTGACAGTTACTTTATCTGCTCCACTCACCACGTGAGCATTAGTTAAAATTACACCTGTACCATCGATAATAAAGCCAGAGCCTTGTCCATGTTGTTGTCTTTCCTTGGGCATATCGGGAAATTGATTACCAAAAAATTCCTGGGAAAAGGGATTTTCAAAATTATTAGGACCTTTTCTTTGCACTATGCTTTCTGTATCTAAGCGGACGACTGCTGGCCCCACTCGATCTACGGCATCAGCGACAAAACTAGTTTGATCATTAATAATATTAGGGAGGCTGGCCACTGACTGCTGATTAACGCTTTGAGTCGGTAGGGCGATCGCACTTTGATTACCAATGTCTAATACATTAGGGAAAGCACGTAAAGCACCGACTGTTACACCGGCACTGATTAACGCAACGAGAAGGGGAGAAATAATAGTTTGTGAGTAATTTTCTTTAGATTCTTTTGACATGATAAATTTTCCTTTGACCAAGATTGGTTTTTTAATACTGCTAACTAAACAGCGGAATTATTAACAATTCCGTAAAGTAGATATTTTACCTTAGAATAAGATAACGACTATTTTTTGACGAGGATCATCCCCGATTATACTAAATTATTTATCACCTATTATGACATTGGAAAAATCCGAAATTCAAGTACGTAAAGCCGATCACCTGAGAATTTGTCTGGAAAATGATGTACAGTTTCAAACAACTACCACAGGTCTAGAAAAATATCGCTTTAGCCACGTCTGTTTACCAGAGATTGATCGACAAAATATTGATATAAGTACAATTTTTCTTGGTAAAAAATTACAAGTTCCTCTATTAATTTCTTCTATGACAGGAGGAACCGATTTTGCCCAGGAAATTAATTATCGTTTAGCAGAAGTGGCAGAATATTATCAATTAGCCATGGGTGTAGGTTCCCAAAGAATAGCGGTGGAAAATCCGGCGGTAGCTAATACTTTTGCGGTGAGGAAAATAGCGCCGAATATTCCTTTGTTTGCTAACTTGGGAGCAGTGCAGTTAAATTATGGTTATACGATTAGTCAATGTGAAAAAAGTATTGATTTATTAGAAGCGGATGCTTTAATTTTACATTTTAATCCTTTACAGGAGGCAATTCAAACAGCGGGTAATACTAATTTTGCTGATCTGTTGGGAAAAATTGAACAATTGTGTAAATGTTTACCTGTGCCAGTCATTGCTAAGGAAGTAGGTAATGGGATTTCTGGCAAAATGGCTTTACAATTAATCGGGGCAGGTGTCAAAGCGATTGATGTGGCAGGAGCTGGTGGTACATCCTGGGCAAAAATTGAGGGGGAAAGGGCTTCCCATCCTTTACAAAAACATTTAGGTGAAACTTTTACTAATTGGGGTTTACCAACGGCAGAATGTTTAATCGATGTGCGGCGGGTGGCTCCCCAAATTCCTCTGATTGCTTCTGGTGGTTTGAGAAATGGTTTGGATGTGGCAAAGGCGATCGCCCTGGGGGCAGATTTAGCGGGTTTGGCTTGGCCTTTCTTACAGGCTGCTGCTGAATCTCAGGAGGTATTGCATCATTTAGTTGAAATATTAATAGCTGAAATTACCACTGTTTTATTTTGTACGGGGCAGATTAATTTATCTCAATTGCAACAGTCAGAGGTTTTAGAGAAAATTAGTTAATATTTTGAATTTATTATAGTAGGGGCAATTCATGAATTGCCCCTACTATAATGGAGAAACAATAGTTATAATTAAATAATCGTCATACTAGGCAAATTTCTATCAATTCTATTAGGTAATAAATAATGCGTGAATTTTTTAAATATACTTTTGCCAACATGGTTGGTACTTTACTCAGTCTAACTTTATTGGTTACTGTCAGTTTAGGTGGTTTAGCCCTATTAGCAATGTCGATAGCTTCCGCTAATAGAGATAGCGGACCGAAAGTGGAAGATAAAACTATTTTAGTCTTAGATTTAAAAGACACTATTAGAGATACTAAACCCAATCCTTCTGCCAGTGAAGCCTTTTCGGCTGCTTTCTCCGATGATGAAATACAGACCTTAACTTTACGTAACGTATTAGCTAGTATTGATCATGCTAGTCAGAATGAAAAAATAGTTGGTATTTTTATTAAGGGCACTAATACTGGCTTTGCTACAGGTTCCGCTAATTTGAAAGAAGTGCGGGAAGCTCTACAACGGTTTAAGGATAAGAAAAAACCAATTATTGCCTATGATACAGATTGGACGGAGCGAGAATATTATTTAGGTTCAGTTGCTAATGAGATTTTTATTAATCCTAATGGTTTTTTAGAGTTTAATGGTTTGAATGCAGAAACTACTTTTATAACGGGGGCTTTAGAAAAATTTGGGATTGGGGTGCAGGTGGCAAAAGTTGGCAAATATAAATCAGCCGTAGAACCTTTTACTTTAAAAAGTTTGAGTCCAGAAAATCGTCAACAATTGCAACAACTTTTAACTGGTATTTGGAGTGATTATTTACAGACTATTGCTAAAACTCGCAATTTGGACCCACAGGCTTTACAGGCGATCGCTGATCAGAAAGGTTTATTATTAGCGAATGAGGCGATAGAAAATAAGTTGATCAACGGTACTGTTTATTATGATCAGGCTTTAGGCAAGTTAAAACAATTAACCGGGGAAAAACCAGAAAATGCGACGGTGAGAACTATTAGTTTAGCTGATTATGGGAAAACTACTGGGGTAGAAAAAGCCTTGACTGGTAACGAAAAAAGTAAAAATCAGGTTGCCATTGTTTACGCAGAAGGAGAAATAGTAGATGGAGCCGGTAATAATCAGAATATTGGGGGCGATCGCCTAGCGAAACAGTTGCGGGAATTACGGCAAAATGAGCAGGTAAAAGCAATTGTTTTACGGATTAATAGCGGCGGTGGTAGTGCCACTGCATCGGAAATTATGGCGAGAGAAATTACTTTAATTAAAGAAGCAAAAAAACCTATTATTGTTTCCATGGGTAGTGTGGCGGCTTCTGGTGGTTATTTAATATCCATGGATGCTGACCAAATTTGGGCACAACCTAATACGATTACTGGTTCCATCGGTGTGTTTGGTGTATTATTTAATCTGCAAAAATTAGCCAATGATAATGGGGTGACTTGGGAAACAGTGAAAACAGGTCAATTGGCTGATATAAGTACGATTTCTCGCCCGAAAAATCCTCAAGAATTAGCGATATTCCAAAAGAATGTTAATATTGTCTATGATCGTTTTGTTAGTGAAGTAGCTAAGTCTCGTAATTTACCAAAAGAAAAAGTCAATGAAATTGCTCAAGGTCGTATTTGGACTGGGGCTGATGCCAAACAAATTGGTTTGGTAGATGAATTGGGTGGTATTAATTCTGCTATTCAGGCGGTGGTGCAGAAGGCAAATTTAGCAGGTGACTGGAAAATAGTCGAATATCCCAAACGGCAAACTTGGGAGGAAAGACTATTAGAGAAGTTAGCGAGCAATTCTACTCACTTCACCAAAACACCTGATCTATTTAGTCGGGAATTACAGGTTTTACAAAAACAATTAGAGGTAATTCAACTATTCAATGATCCTAAAGGAATTTATACTCGTTTGCCTTTTAATATTAATTTTGATGGTAATTAAGTCAACCTAATATTCTGACGGGTTGATCATCTCCAGAAAAACCCGGTTTTTTCAAAAAACCGGGTTTTTAATTTAATTTTTAATCATTCAAATACGTATAACCACTTAAACACCGCTCATAATTTTGTAATAACATTCGTGATTCTTTGATCGTAATCTGATTAGCCTGTAAGGCTTTTTCTGACTGACGACGAATATGCTCTAATAGATTTTCTGCATCATACTGCACATATCCTAATACTTCCTTCATGGTGTCACCTTTCACCACGTATTCAATATTATAGCCAGCCGGCGTTAATTTAATATGAACTACATTGGTGTCACCAAATAAATTATGTAAATTGCCCATAATTTCTTGATAGGCTCCCGCTAAGAATAAACCTAAATAATAGGGGGCAAATTCTGTGTGAGGAGTATTCTCTAATTTTTCTAAAGGATGTAATTCTAAAGAATGTTTGACATCCCGTAGATCAATGAATACATCTATTTTACCGTCACTATCACAGGTTAAATCTGCTAAAATAGCCCGCTCGGTCGGTTCTTCCTGTAAACGGTGTATGGGCATAATCGGAAATAATTGATTGATCGCCCAACTATCTGGAGCTGACTGGAATACGGATAAATTTATATAATAAATCGCCGCCATATTCTTGGCTAAATCTTCCAGTTCATCGGGAATATAATCCATATTCTGGACAATTTCTAATATTTTCCGACAACAAGCCCAATATAATTGTTCTGCTTTCGCCCGATCAGAAATACTTAAATAACCGAAGGTAAATACACTAATTGCTTCTTCTTTGAACTGAATTGCATCATTATAAGCCTCTTGATAATTTTCCTGATTGATGGATTGATAGGTATCGTATAAATTACGCAAAATTAAATGATCACTATCGGTAATATTCGGCAAATCTATTTTTTGTACTTCACTTGTGCCTAATACATCAAATACTAATACCGACTGATGGGAAGCGATCGCCCGCCCACTTTCACTGACAATTACAGGTGGAGCTAATTTTCTTTCCTCACAGGCCTCCTTAATTTCTGCCACAATATCATTCGCATAATTTTGCATATTGTAATTTTTAGAAGCATGGAAATTAGTTTTAGAGCCATCATAATCAACGGCTAAACCACCACCCACATCAATATATTGCATATTTGCTCCCAGTTTCGCTAATTCCACATAGATTTGACTAGCTTCCCTGATAGCATCTTTAATCACACCAATAGAAGAAATTTGCGAACCAATATGAAAATGTAATAATTGCAAAGAACTGAGTAGATCAGCCTTTTGTAACTGTTCTACGGCTAAAATAATTTCGGGAATAGTTAAACCAAATTTTGCCCGGTCGCCTGTACTAGTTGCCCATTGCCCGACACCTTTAGTATTTAATTTTGCCCGTACTCCTAATATAGGTTTAATACCAAGTTTTTCGCTGGCATTAATTACTAATTCTACTTCCTCAATTTGTTCTAAAACAATAATTGGTGTTTTGCCTAACCGTTGCCCTAATATAGCTGTTTCAATATATTCCCGATCTTTGTAACCGTTACAAATTAATAAAGCACCGGGGGTGTCTAAAGAAGCTAAGGCAATTAATAATTCTGGTTTGGAACCAGCTTCTAAACCAAATTGAAAAGGTTTGCCAAATTTCACTAAATCTTCTACTAAGTGACGATGTTGATTACATTTAACGGGAAATACACCCCGATAAACGTTTTTATATTTATATTTGGCGATCGCCTTAGCGAAACAAGCATTTAATCTTTCGATGCGATCTTCTAAAATATCAGGAAATCTGATTAATAAAGGTAAACCCAAATTACGCTGTTTCAAAGATTCTACTAAATCATATAAATCTAAGGAACCGCCCCGATCTGCTTGGGGGGAAACGGTGATATGACCCTCCGCATTAATAGCAAAATAGGGTTCTCCCCAACCGGCTATTCTATATAGTTTTTCGCTGTCTTCTATCGTCCATTTTTTCGGTGGTGTCACGGGAGGATTAACTGGTGGCTTGTCATCGGGATTGGATGCTAGATCATCTAAGGAATTAGTTGACAAAGCTGATGGTAAATTTTTCATAAAATCAATAAAAATAACTATGTTTGTTGATCATATCATGGATTGATGATTGAGGCAGGGCGGTATATTTCTGAATTTTTCGGTTATTTATGCTCAAAAATATCGTGATATTGTAATAAATCTAAACTGACAATAGTGGGTAAACAATCAAAACACTGCATGGCTATATCTAAACGTTCTTCCCGTGTTAACATATTAATTAATTTTTCTCTAGCACTCAATAAATAACGCACATCATTACCAGCATAACGTAATTGTTCTTCGCTGAGATTTCCCACATTGCCCCAATCAGAACATTGGGAAGTTTTATCTAATTCTATACCTTCTAAATCCTGAATTAAACTTTTTAAACCATGTTGACCTGTATAGGTACGGGCTAATTTACTGGCGATTTTTGTACAAAATACGGGATTGACAAAAATATTTAATTGTTGTCGTAATATGGCTAAATCAAAGCGGGCAAAATGGAATACTTTAGTAATATGAGAGGCTTCCATTAATTGATGTAGTTTTACCGCTTCAGTCTGTCCTTTATGAATCCTAATCGCTGTGACTGTACCTTGCGGATCACAAATTTGTACTAAACATAGCCGATCCCGCCAAGGAAATAAACCCATGGTTTCTGTATCAACCGCTAAAGCCGGGGCTTGCATATATTGTTGGAATAAATCATCGGTTAAGTCGCCGTCACAAACAAAGAAATCAGTCATGGTTATTTTGAAGTTGCAATTATTTAGATTAATTTAGATTCATGAATGTACTGGTTTTTATCCCAGACTAGTAGGGGCAATTCATGAATTGCCCCTACGGTATATTACAGTATTAATGAATATTTTGGGTGAATAATCAATCAGAAAAATAACAAATTATTTTTTAGGCTGATAATAGGGTTTAGCTAATTGCAGAGCTTGGGTGAATTTTTCCGCTTTCGTTAAATCTGGTTGGCGGGCGATCGCCACAAAATCATTAATTTGACTAGGAACAAAATCTAATATTTTTTCCCTTTGCACAATATCTAAGACCAAATCAATTAACGCCTGCTGATATTCTGCATAAAGGGTTTCCCCTAAAATTGCCTTTGCCCCTTCCGGTACAGGATGATTAAAGTCAATTACCTGTAAATTGCCAGATTCATCTAACATTAATTCCACCGCATTCATTTCATAACCCAAAACCCGGTTTAAAACCTGACAAATATCAATTACCTGTTTTTCTAACTCCGGGGCAAGAAAATCAGTTTCTGTCAGATATTGACCAGCCTCATTTTGCTGAAAAATATATTTAATCGGCAGAATTTTCCGACCAATACATAAACAATATATTTGCCAATCGTGGGGATTTTTTACCTGGGATTGTAATAACATCACCCTGGAACCAGAATACTCATAATAATGACTTAATTCATCGGCACTTTGGGCCTTGTCAATACCGCTAATTTCCTTACCCGCCGAAGGTTTAATCATTAACGGTAAACCTAAATCATCAGTGATTTTTCCCCAATCAATATTCTGATGAAAACGATAATCATCGGGGGATAAACTGCGGACCTCTTTGGGCGGTAAAACATAAGTTTTAGGAATATTAATACCGAGTTCCTGCGCAATTGTATAAGTTGCTTCTTTGTTATTTAAATAATAGGCAAAACAAAAGGGATTGTTAATTAAATAAACGCCTTGAAAAGCATAACCCGTCAATAATCCGCTGATCTGAGGATAAATATAACTACTGCGATCAATAATTAAATTATATTTCGTTTTTTCTGACAGAGCGATCGCATCTATCGCTAAATGTTCGGCTTTAATTTGATATTTTTTGCCGTTAATTGTGGTAATTGGCGCTAAAGCATTTAATTTTTGTAAAAATTCCTGACCAAATTTTTCACTGAAATGAATACAGCCAATCCAATAGTCTTCTATTAGAATTTCTTTGACTGGTACTTGCTTGACAGGCTGTTGTTTTGGCGTTGGGTCTTTAGCAGGTTTAGGCATATTTTAATAATATTTAATTATGAATTACTGGTTTTGCTGAATTATATATCATAGGAGACAATATTAGACATAATAAAAATTAGGCAAAAGTAGCAATCTGATTACCCCATAAATACCAATCGTGTTCACCTTCCCAAATTTCCATTTGATGCTGAATACCGTTTTCCGTGAAAATTTCCGATAACCTTAAACTATCATCTAAACAATGATCATAATTAGCTGTTAATAATTTAATTTCCGTGCGATCGCCCCCCATTTCCCGCCAGTGATCGCCCGATAAATGGCTGGCATAATCAATCGGATTAATATCTGATAAATAGACCTTTAGATCAGTCAGGGAAAAATCATTAAATAATTGACAATTAATCAAATCAGAATAACCAGAAAGTGCGATACAACGTCTGATTAAATCGGGATGACGTAAGGTCAAATTGATGGCATAGGTAGCTCCCAAATCAAAACCAGCTACCACTAAAAAATCATTTTCTGCTAATTTTTTAGCGTGAGGAATAAATTCCTCACACCAATGTTTTTCTAAATTTAACCAATGATTTTTTTTATGAAGCAAACTACCACTACCGGCAAATATTTCTTGATCTAAACTATCCAAACAAAATACCTGTAGATAACCTTCTTCTAAATGATGATATAGACTGGCGATAATGCCATGATTTTCCATGTCATAAAATCTACCGTTTTCCTGGGGAAATAATATTAAGGGATAACCCCAATTACCAAAGTGCAAAACTTCCAGGTCGTGACGGAGAATCTCCGAGAAAAAACGAAAGTACCGCCGGGTATATGCCATAAAATTTAGATTCCTATGCCATTTGAATTACATCAGAAGAATTATACTTAACTAAGTATATATGCTTTAACGACTCAACGCAAAGATTTGGGTAAAATAATATTCTCCTTTCGTATTTTTGACAACCCCTACCCCAGCTAAATTAAATTTTCCTTCAATATTTTTCTTATGACCCGGACTTTTTAACCAGCCCTCTACAACTTGGGTGGCTGGATCCTCATAACCATAATTAAATGCAACATTTTCGGCAACCTGACTATAGGCTATTTTTGCCCCAATAATTTCTGCTCTCTGCTGAAACTGATCATGACCAAGGGGAAATTTACCACTTGCCATATTAGCACTATGGATTCTTGATTGTTGACTAATTGTTTCATCCCACATTAAAGGATTGAGACCAATAGATTTTCTATATTGATTAATTTGATTGTGAATATTTTGCTCAATCTTACTCAACTCTGTATTTTGACTAGCTAACACTTGGGAATTTACAGTATTATTTAATGCTGGAGTATTTAATGAATCAGTAGATAAATTTGGCAAAATACGTAACAATTTTTTTGGCATGAAATAACTGAAAGCAATAAACCCGATACTTAAACCAGCTAAAGTGAATATAACCAGATCAACTAATTTAATACTTTTTTTCATGTTTCAGATAAAAAAATTTTCAGAAACTTAAAACAGTAGGGGCAATTCATGAATTGCCCCTACTACAATCAGTATCACATTTTTACTTTTGCAAATATTTTGACACTGCTTGCACATCCTTATCACCCCGCCCAGAACAATTAATCACAATCCGAGGACTACCAGTTAATTGACTACATAATGTTTCTAAAAAGGCGATCGCATGGGAAGTTTCCAAGGCAGGAATAATTCCCTCTAATTGGGATAAACGTTGGAAAGCATCTAAGGCTTGTTGATCCGTCACACTATGATATTCTGCCCGACCGACATCCATTAAGAAACTATGTTCTGGTCCGACTCCTGGATAATCTAAACCGGCACTAATAGAATAGGGTTCCACTACCTGCCCATCTTCATCCTGTAATAAATAACTCATTGCTCCATGTAATACTCCCACCTTACCTTTGGTTAAAGTAGCAGCGTGTTTATCCGTATTCACACCTTGACCAGCAGCTTCTACGCCGATTAAACGCACGCTCGGTTCATCAATAAATTCATGGAATAATCCCATAGCATTAGAACCACCACCGACACAAGCTAAAAGAATATCCGGTAAAACTCCCCAGGCTTCCTGTGCTTGTTGACGGGTTTCTTTGCCAATCACTGCTTGGAAATCTCGCACGATCATGGGATAGGGATGGGGACCAGCAACCGAACCAAGAATATAATGGGTAGTTTCTACATTCGTCACCCAATCCCGAATCGCCTCAGAGGTAGCATCCTTCAAAGTACCTGTACCGGCTGATACTGGTTGCACCGTTGCTCCCATTAATTTCATCCGAAATACATTAAGGGCTTGCCGTTCCATATCATGCACACCCATATAAATCACACATTCCAAACCAAACCGAGCGCAGACTGTCGCAGTCGCAACGCCGTGTTGACCAGCTCCGGTTTCGGCAATCACCCGTTTTTTTCCCATGCGTTTTGCCATTAATACCTGCCCTAAAGCATTATTAATTTTATGGGCTCCGGTATGATTCAAATCTTCCCTTTTTAAATAAATCTGGGGACTGCTACCAGGTTTCGCATAATAATGAGTTAATCTTTCCGCAAAATATAAAGGGGTCGGCCTACCCACATAATTTTTTAAAAGCTGTTGTAATTCTGCTTGGAAAGTCGGATCTTGAGAATAGGCTTGAAAAGCTGCTTCTAGTTCAAATAAAGCAGGCATTAAAGTTTCTGGTACATATTTCCCGCCAAATTGGCCAAAGCGACCTAAACCATCGGGGCGAGCAGTATTGGAGATAAGAGGAGTTGTAGTCACTGACTTTGATTTATGATTACTAAAAGAATAGAAAAGTTAAAAAATATCACCTTTCATCTTAATCTCAAATTAGGTAATTGTTATTATGGACGCAACAGAATTATTAGCTCGTTACAATGATGGCGAAAGAAATTTTCGTGATACTGACTTATTTAGGGCTGATTTAAGTAATGCTAATTTAAGCGGGGCCAGTTTCTTTCGGACAAATTTATTTAGAGCTAATTTATTTCGGGCCAATTTAACCGGGGCAAATTTATTTAACGCTAATTTAATCGGGGCTAATTTATATTGTGCTAAGTTAAGCGGGGCCAATTTAAGTGGGGCCAATCTTACCCGCTGTGACTTAACAGGAGCCGATTTAAGCGGAGTAGATTTAAGTAGCGCTGATTTAAGTGGAGCTAATTTAAGTCATGTGAAATTGAATCATGCAGATTTGAGTTTAGCTAATTTATTCAGAGCGGATTTAGTGGATGCGAATTTAACATCTTGTAATCTGCAAAAAGCTAATTTAAAAGAAACTGTTTTGACTGATATTGTGGCGAAGGATGCTTTATTTAATGATGCTCTAGGTTTGACACCGGAAGCCCTGGCTTGGTTAAAGACTCAAGGGGCTTTGTTTAAACAGGCTTCTTAATTTATTGATTGTCATCGAAACAATCACAAATTTTGCTGAGGTGTACATGATTGTGTAGGGGCGAACGGCCGTTCGCCCCTACGAATTTTTTTTTGATAAATGAATAATTTAGAATTGTCAAACTACAAATATTATTCACCCATCGTTAATACTATTTTACCGACCATAGAACCTGCTTCTAATAGACGATGAGCCTCTACCGCATCATCGAGGGCAAAAGTTTTATTAACATAAATTTTTAATTTACCCCGGTCAAATAAATCAGCACATTTAGTTAATATTTCCACTTGTTCTATTAGGGCGGATTCTAGTCCCTGTAACATGGGAGTTAACATCAATTCTAAGCTAATCCGTAAATTCCGCAAACGGGCATTTTTTAAACTACCTAAACTAGGATCCGGCTCTAATATTGTGACTAAATCTCCATAAATTTTGATCGCCGGTACAATATCAAAAAAGGTTTTACCGCCGACCGTATCAAACGCCACATCTACTCCCTTAGCACGGGTCCAGATTAATATTTGATCAATACAATCATCCTCTTTCATGATCACTAGATCGGCTCCCATAGATTTGACAAAATCGGCTTTTTCTTCAGAACTAACCGTGGTTGCCACTTCAGCCCCTTGAATTTTAGCTAATTGAATAGCCACATGACCAACCCCACCGGCTCCCGCTAATATGAGGGTTTTATCACCAGATTTCAAACGCGCGCGATCATATAAGGATTCCCAAGCAGTGATTAATACAAGGGGAGCGACCGCAGCTTCCACAAAACTGAGAGATTTCGGTTTATGGGCGACAAATTGCTCATTAATCACGGTGTATTCAGCATAAGTACCGGGAGGATTACCGACACCACCATAACAAAAATAGACGTGATCACCTACTTGAAAATTTTTCACTTCAGAACCAATAGCAGTAACAATACCTGCTCCATCACAGCCTAAAATAGCTGGCATTTGCTCTGGGTAAAATGTACCCCGACTACGTAATTTTGTATCAACGGGATTTACTCCCGCCGCTTTAATTTCAATTAATAAATCTCGTGGTTGGGAAATAGTAGGAGTTTCTACCTGTTGTACTTCTAATACTTCCGGGCTGCCGGTAGCCGTCATTATTATCGCTTTCATGGTTTTTTGTCCTAATTTTTTATCATGATTAATTGTTAATCCGAATATTGTAACAAGTTGGGAGTCTATTTATCCAATTTCACACAAGGAAATAGTTAATATAATAGTTTTCCACACCATAAAAAACACGGGGTAAATATGAAATTTCCCCGCTACATAATTAATGATTAATAAATGAATGAAAATACCGATTTAAAACAAAGATTATGAACTAATTTAACTCAATTTCTAGCAAATTATCTAAACGTTCCGTTGACCAATATTCGGTAGGATAAGCGATCGCACTAATTTTAGTTAATTGAATTAACCAAATAGTTCGTTTATAAGTATCATCTTCCTCGTCAAATTCACAGGGGGGCATTAAGACCATGATCTCGACAAATTCTCGACTTAGTTTAATAGGAATACCATAATAACTGGTTCCGTCGGTTTCGATTTGAACGGTATCGCCAACTTTTAAAGCGGCCTGTAACCGCTGATAGAGTAAACTTGATTTTTTGATTTTGTTTTTCTTACCCACAATTCACCTTTGAATTTTGGTACTTTTGTGATTATAACACAGATTGCTAATTTTCAGGAGAAACCTTGATATTTATAGATTAATGGTCTGAAAAATGTCTCTATTCTGTAAGTTAGGGGCAAGATAGGTCTGACGGGCCGTTAAGGAAAAGAGGCGATCGCCCGTATAGTATTCTAGGGGTAAATCAGGATTATTCAAATCACTATTAAGCAAATTTTCAAGTATTATTAAAAAGTCGGTTTGGTGAGAAATTGTTTTTAAATAATCTTCGACTATTTTTAGCCAGAAAATTGTTAAGGTTTCATGATAACCACTATTTTCTGTATTGGCAATACCGACGCTCTGATTATAAAAAATAATTTGTTGGCGCATTAATTCTAACGCTCTTGCTTCTGGATAATGTAGTAAATACCAGAGGGCAACTATTAAATGTTCTGAATGATGCCAATTTTCTCTGGGAAAAGTACCAGAGTGAAAGGCAAAGATAAAGTTAGTAACTTCTCTATTAGTGGTAAATTGATTGGGTTTGTTCATATTCAAATGAGTCAAATTAGGGATAAAACTGCATTGTAATAGAGTTATTATATTTTTTCAAATTTCATAATAGACAACAGATGAGAAAAAACCATATTGTTAATTATCCCTCTTTCATCAATCTGGGTTAAAACCTTGATTCTTCTTTGGCTGTAATGGAGCAAATTGGTTGAAATTTCCGAAAGTGATGAAAGATGGATATTATGTTTGACGAAATGGTAATAAATGACTAATGCCATTTTGTAATAAAATAGTTGCCTCATTTTTATCAATCGGTTTAGAAAAGAAAAAGCCCTGACCATATTCACATTGTAAATCTTGTAATTGAGACATCTGTTCACTTGTTTCCACCCCTTCGGCAATCACATCAATACCTAAATTATGGGATAGAGTAATAATAGATTTGACTATTTCTATTGGATCAATATTACCATCACCAATTTGATTATCCATACCCATGCGAGTCACAAAAGAACGATCTATTTTTAAAGTATTTAAAGGGAACCGATGTAAATAACTGAGGGAAGAATAGCCAGTACCAAAATCATCAATACACAATTGAATATTACGGGCTTTCAAACCTCTGAGAATATTCATGACTGATTCGTGTTCATCCATCAGCGCACTTTCCGTGATTTCCAGTTTTAAACTGCGACCATCAATTTTTGCATCCACTAATATTTCATCTATTCTTTCTAATAAATCAGGTTGAGAAAATTGTTTCACTGATAAATTGACGCTAATACTGAGGGGCGGCTCGGTAGGAAATAGTTGTTGCCACTCATACAATTGATGACAGGCTTCTTTTAATACTAATAAGCCTAAAGGTACTATTAAACCCGTTTCCTCAGCGATTGGGATAAATTCTCCAGGGGAAATCATGCCCCTGTCTGGGTGATGCCAACGGGCTAGAGCTTCAAAACCAATAATTTTTGATTCTACCAAGGAAACAATTAATTGATAATGTACTCGGAATTGGGAATTGATACTATACTGATTATTTCTGACTGAATCTAACGCCCTTCTTAAATCATTTTCTAGTTGTAATAAATTAAGTGCATGGGTGTGCATAGATGTGCAGAATATTTGATAACCGCCTCGCCCTAAACTTTTGGCACAATACATAGCCGTATCAGCATCCCGTAGAATATGATTAGCTACCCCGTCACTCGTACTACTCAATACTATGCCAATACTGGCAGTAATAAATACTTCATGGGAGCCTAAAACAATCGGCTTAATTGTATTTTCTTGAATGCGTTTAACAATATGTAAGACATCGCTAATACCACAAATATTTTCTAATAATATAACAAATTCATCTCCCCCTAATCTTGCCACTGTATCAACTAAGCGTAAGGAATTAACTAGTTGTTCGGTAATTGAGATTAATAGTTGATCACCGATTTCATGACCGAGACTTTCATTAATAAATTTAAAACGATCTATGTCTAATAATAAAACAGCAAATAAATAATCTTTGCGTCTTTCTGTATATTTAATCGCCTGTTCTAAGCGATCCATGAATAAACTCCGATTCGGTAAATTAGTTAAAGAATCGTGCAGGGCATCATAAAGTAATTGTTTTTCGGCTGTTTTCTGTCTGGTAATATCATAACTATTGATCACGATGCCATCGACTGTCGGGTCGGTTAATAAATTAGTGATCACACATTCTAAAATATGCCATTCTCCCCTATTGTCTTTTAAGCGATATTCTAGGGGGGGTTGACTAATCACCGGAGACATAATCGCTTTTTCTAAAGCATGATTAACCATGGGTAGATCATCGGGATGAATATTAGTAAAAAATTCACCGCCTGGAAATTCGCCTGATCGCTCTCCAAATACTTTTTGTACCGAGGGGCTAACATATTGAAAATTATAATTAATATCAATAATAATAATTAAATCAGTCGCATTTTCAATCAAGGAACGAAATCTCTGTTCACTTTCTCTTAGGGCAAGTTCCGTTGTTTGCCGTTGTGCTAATTCTGATTGTAAAGTAGCATAAATTTCCGCTTGATGAATAGCGATCGCACAGTGACTCGCCACCATTTTCACCAATTCAATTTCCCAGTCTAACCATTCCCTCGACTCCTGACATTGATGTAAACTAATACCACCCAAATAAATATTATTATAAAATAAAGGAACTATGATTAAAGACTGTAATTGACATATTTCACCCGCCTCTATTACCTCTGGGGGCAAGTTACTAGGAAAAGAATTAATTACCAGGGGTTTTCCCTCTGACAATTGGGCGTGATAAAAACGATAAAAATCACAATATATCCCTAAAAGACTTTGTTTATCTAAAGTCGCTTCACTAATATGTTTAGCATACATTTTTTGCTGATCATCTGCCTGAAAAATCAAACAGCGATCCACGCCTAATACATGATGTAACTGATCAACTGTTGATTGCAAAACCTCTGATAAAATTAAACTATCACTCATATTAGTGATAATTTGATTAGCTATATTCTGCATTTTCTTACATCGTTGCAATTGCAGAATACTAGACTGTTGAGCCTTTTGTAAATGCTCCGTCACAAGCGATCGCTCAATCAAACGGGGCAAGGTAAATAACTTATCAAATTCTACACAATCAATAATCCCTGCTTGCCAACAATCGTAGATAGTATTTTCATCAATATTTTCTGTAATTAATATTAAGGGAATTTTTAGTTTTATATTTACTAATAGATCAGCAATTTTTTTAATGTTAAGAAAAGGTTTTTTATCTATGACTAAAACAATATCATATTGAAATTGCTGTAATTTAGCTTGAAAATCTAAATTATGATCAGCCAAATCATGTTTAAAATTAGTATAGTTGCGTGTCAACTGTAATAATAATGGCTGACAAGCCAATTCATCCTGTCCGACGATCAAAAAATGCCGAGTAACTTTATATATGGGGTAAGGCTGATAGTCAGCAGACAGTAACTCTAACATAGGTTTTCCTTTATCTATATGAACCAGGCATACATATATGACTATTATATGCGATGCAATTATTTAGCTAACAAATTAGGGATCACCATGTAAAAAATAGCAATAAAATATACAATAAGTATTAATATTATCTATGTGGACTAAATTTTTTAGGCAATTATAATCAATTCCTGGCATTTGTCTAACTAATATTACATATTATCAGATATATAATTCCTGATTGGGGACTGATCATCAATAATTTCCAGGGATTATCCCCAATTTGTAGTAGTTAATTAATATGAGCAGAAAATAAAATTTTACCCATGCTATTTCATGGTATTTACCAGAAAATCAATTGATAATTTGAGAAGTTATGAATATAAATTTACCGACTAATTTTAATAATATTTTAATAAATTGTTTGATCAATAGTAGCCTAATTACCAATAATTATGTATTAGCTGCCAATAATCAAATTATTCCCAAACCAAGCAATATATTCTCACCAATCAGTATTTCTCAGTTAATCAGTGTAAATTCCTCTCCTGCCGAAACAATCGCCCGGCAAATTACGGTGAGAATTGATGGAAAAAATCGAGGTGGTTCCGGGGTAATCTTAGAAAAACAGGGAGAAATCTATTATGTTTTAACAAATTGGCACGTGGTGGAGGCGGTGGGCGATTATCAAATTATTACGCCTGATGGTGTAAGTCATGAAGTATATTATGGTTTGATCGAACGTTTACCCGGTTTAGATTTAGCAATTATTCCTTTTCGCAGTCAAAATAATTATCCCATCGCCCAGATTAATTCTACGGTTATTAAACCGGGCGAAACAGTGACTGTAGCGGGCTGGCCGAGGTCTGGTAGTAATTTTCGTCAACGTACTTTTTTTGTCAGTCAGGGAGTGATTACCCAAAGAATAGCGGGCAGAAAAGATTATAATTTGCTCTATGATAATTTGGTAAGAACGGGCATGAGTGGCGGTCCGATTCTCAATCAGGCGGGGCAGTTGGTGGGAATTAATAGTTTAGTAAAATTAGTGGCTGATCAGGAAAATATTGTATCGGGTGGTTTAGAAATTCAGAATTTTCTCACCTGGCGAGCTGGCAGAACTTTAGCAAAAATTCCTGTACCACCTAATTTAACTAATACTAGTGAACCGCCTGTCAATAATCAAACTAATCCGGTTAATCCTAATAATAATTCTCAGCCTGGGCAAAATTGGCAATTAATATCAACTATCGCCGGTCCGTCTGGTATAGTCAGCGATTTAGATATTTTGGGTAATTATATTATTAATAGTAATAGCAACGGTCAAATAGTTTTCAGTGATTTAGCTCAGGGTAAAGTATTAGAAAAATTATCGGTGAGTGAATCAGCTATTAATAGTTTAGTCATAGTTCCCGACCAAAATTTATTAATTACGGCGGGGGATGAACCGAATATTAAAATTTGGCAAATCAGCAATCTTGAGCAAATACCTACTCTCACTTTACAAAATACTTTGGCGGGTCATACAGATACTATTTCTGCTTTAACAATTAGTAGCGATCGCCAATTTTTAATCAGTGGTAGTTGGGATAAGACGGTGAGAATTTGGCGGATTAGTACGGGAGAATTATTAAAAACTTTGGTTGGTCATGATAATTTAATCAGTGCGATCGCTATTACAACCGATGGCAAAACTATTATTAGCGGCAGTAAGGATGGTGTGATTAAATTTTGGGATGGGGCGACGGGTAAGAATTGGCAAACTATTGAGAGTGAAAGTTTAGGGGTATTAAGTTTGGCGGTTAGTCAGGATAATCAAGTATTAGTGAGTGGTCATGCCAATGGTCAAGTGAATATTTGGTCTATTACTAACGGTCAACTTTTGCGTAATTTATCTGCCCATCGGGATGGGGTGTGGGCTATTCAGTTTAGTGCGGATCAGCAAACGGTGATGACGGGTAGTTGGGATAAGACTATTAAGTTATGGGATGTGGCAACTGGTCAACTAACTAATACTTTATTACAGGATGATTATGTGAATTCTTTATTAATTACACCGGGTGGCAAGCAGATTATTAGTGGGGATTGGCAGGGAAAAATTCATATTTGGCAAAATTGACACTCTCACCGTTAAGCCTTCGGCTATAACGGGAGATTCTTGCTTCTTTCAGATTGCCTCTTAACTAGACATCAAGATTACTCTTGATACCCCCGCCAGAACGACTCCACAAGCGTTTTATACTTGGTTTCTACTCCAAGTTACCGTA
>Ga0209575_10000177_pt1 | contig 64899 bp, 40 predicted proteins | sample Medcelwee11metaG_FD_187172 | JGI IMG/M metagenome (GOLD analysis project Ga0209575, IMG submission 187172) | Freshwater pond sediment microbial communities from the University of Edinburgh, under environmental carbon perturbations - Medium... | ecosystem: Environmental > Aquatic > Freshwater >...
CTGGAGCCGGCCTTGGCGCGCGCGCTGCTGATCGTCCTGCTCTTCGGCCTGTGGGGCGGCTTGCGCGGGTGGCGCCTGGTGCAGGCGCGGCGCAACGCCGCCAAGGTCATGCAGGGCCTGGCCGGCGAGGTGCCGGACGCGCTCGGCGTGGCCAGCGCCGGGGAGCTGGCGACCCTCAAGCGGCGGATGGACGAGGCGCTGGCGGTGCTCGGCGACGCCCGGCTCGGCGGCGGCGAGCGGCGCAGCCTCTACGAGCTGCCCTGGTACGTGATCATCGGCCCGCCCGGCGCCGGCAAGACCACCGCGCTGGTCAACTCCGGGCTGCGCTTCCCCCTCGCCGAACGCCTCGGCGGCGGCGCGGTCCGCGGCCTGGGCGGGACGCGCAACTGCGACTGGTGGTTCACCGACGAGGCGGTGCTGCTCGATACCGCCGGCCGCTACACCACCCAGGACAGCCAGGCGGCGGTGGACAAGGCGGCCTGGCTGGGCTTTCTCGACCTGCTCAGGAGCCACCGCCGGCGCCGGCCGATCGACGGGGCTTTCGTCGCCCTCAGCCTGGCCGACCTGCTGACGGCCGGCGAGGCCGAGCGCAGCGCCCAGATCCAGGCGATCCGCGCCCGCCTGCAGGAACTCGGCGAGCGCCTCGGGGTGCGCTTCCCGATCTACGTGCTGCTGACCAAGTGCGACCTGCTGCCGGGGTTCATGGAGTTCTTCGACGACCTGAGCCGGGAGGAGCGCGCCCAGGTCTGGGGGATGAGCTTCCCGCTGGACGACGGCAAGAGCCCCCTGGGGCCTTTGGAGCGCTTCGCCGAGGAGTTCGCCGCGCTGGAGCGGCGCCTGCTCGGCCGGCTGGTCGAGCGCCTGCAGCAGGAGCGCGACCCGGCGCGGCGCGACCTGATCTACGGCTTCCCGCAGCAGTTCGCGGCGCTGCGCGAGCGCCTGGCGAGCTTTCTCGACGGGATCTTCCGGCCCAGCCGCTACGAGACGCGGCCGCTGCTGCGCGGGGTGTACTTCACCAGCGGCACCCAGGAGGGCAGCGCCATCGACCGCCTGCTCGGCGCGATGGCGCAGGGCATGCACCTCGACCGCCGCCCGCTGGCGCCGCCGGCCGGCGGCGGGCGCAGCTACTTCATCGAGCGCCTGCTGCGCGAGGTGGCCTTCGCCGAGCGCGGGCTGGTCGGCGCCAACCCGCAGGTCGAGCGTCGTCGCCGCTGGCTGGCGCTCGGCGTGCTGGCGGCCAGCGCCGCGCTGCTGCTCGCCGTCGGCACGCTGTGGATCGCCAGCTACCGGGCCAACCAGCGCTACATCGCCGCGGTCGAGGCGCGCCTCGCGCCGCTCGCCGCGCAGCTCGACGCCCTCGGCCCGCAGCAGCGCGAGGCGCTGGCGGTGCTGCCGCTGCTCGACGGCGTGCGCGATCTGGCCGCCGACCCGCCGCGCTGGGCCAAAGGCTACGGCCTCTACCCGGGGCGGATGCTCGACAGCGAGGCGCGGAGCGTCTACCGCAGGTTGCTCCAGGGCGTGTTCGCGCCGCGCCTGCTGGCCCGCCTGGAGGACCAGCTGCGCGGCGGCGGCAGTCCCGAGTTCCTCTACGAGGGGCTCAAGGCCTACCTGATGCTGACCGGCCCGGAGCACTACGACGCCGCCGTGCTCAAGGCCTGGATCGGCCTGGATTGGGACCGCCAGCTGCCGCGCGACCTGCCCGCCGCCCGCCGCCAGGCCCTCGACGGCCACCTCGCCGCGCTGCTCGACGAGCGCTCGCCGGCGCTGCGTCCCGACGAGGCGCTGGTCGCCGAGGTGCGCGCCCAGCTGCAGCGGCTGTCGCTGGCGCAGCGGGTCTATGCCCGGGTCAAGCGACAGAAGCTGCCCGCGGAGCTGCCCGACTTTCGCCTCAGCGAGGCCGCCGGGCGCGACGCGCCGCGGGTCTTCGTGCGCAAGAGCGGCCGGCCGCTGAGCGAGCCGCTGAGCGGCTTCTTCACCCGGCGCGGCTACCGCGAGGTGCTGCTCGCCGCCAGCCTGAGCCAGGCCGGCGCGCTGGCCGAGGAGCAGTGGGTGCTGGGCAGCACCGCGCAGGAGTCCGCGGACGTCGCCGGCCTGGCCCAGGAGGTGCGCCGGCTGTACTTCGAGGACTTCCTGCGCGAGTGGGAGGCGCTGCTCGCCGACCTGGCCTTCGTGCCCGTCGGCAACGCCGCCCAGGCCGTCGACCTGCTGCGGGTGCTTGCCGGGGAGCACTCGCCGCTCAAGCTGCTGCTGCTCGCCATCGCCCGGGAGACCGACCTGCAGGGCGAGGAGCGCCGGGTCGTCGAGCGAGCGGAGGAGGCGGTCGGGGGCGGTACGGTCGAGCGGCTCCGCCAGCGCCTCGGCGATTTGCTCGGACTGGCGCCGCCGGCGGGGACGGCGGGCGTCGTCGCCCCGGCCGAGGACCCGGTCGGCGCGCGCTTCGCCGAGCTGCGCGCGCTGGTCGCCGCGCCGGAGGGCGGCACGCCGCCCATCGACGCCCTGCTGGCGGAGCTGAACGAGCTGTACGTACAGCTCGGCGCCAGCCTCGACGCGCCGCCGGGCGCCGAGCAGCGCAGCCGGATCGCCGCCGCCGCGGCACGCCTCGCCCTGGGCGCCGAGCGCCAGCCGGCGCCGCTGCGCGGCCTGCTCGACGCCCTGGCCGAGGCCGCCACCCGCCACCTGCTGGGCAGCCTGCGCAGCCAGCTCAACGCGGCCTGGAGCAGCGAGGTGCTGCGGGTCTACCGGCAGTCCCTGGCCGGGCGCTACCCGTTCGAACGGAGCAGCGCCCGCGACGCCAGCCTGGAGGACTTCGGGCTGTTCTTCGGCACCGGCGGGGTGCTCGACACCTATTTCCGCCAGTACCTGCAGCCCTACGTGGACACCACGGCGACCCCCTGGCGCTGGCACCCGGGGGAGGCCGAGCGGCTCGGCATCGGCCCCGGCGTGCTGCAGACCTTCCAGCGCGCCGCGGCGATCCGCGATGCCTTCTTTCGCGCCGGCGGCACCCTGCCGGCGGTGCGCTTCGAACTCAAGGTGCTGGCCATGGACCCGGCCATCGAGCAGTTCCTGCTCGATCTGGACGGCCAGCAGCTCGGCTACGACCACGGCCCCAGCCGCCCGGTGGCGATGCAGTGGCCGGGCCCCAACCGCAGCGGCACGGTGCGCCTGTCGATTGCCCCGCCGGGCCCCGCCGGCCGTTCCGGGCTGACCCTGGAGGGGCCCTGGGCCTGGTTCCGCCTGCTCGACCAGGCCGAGCTGAGCCCCGGCGGCGCGGACCGCTTCGGCCTGCGCCTGCGCGTGGACGGCCTGGCGATTGCCTGCGAGCTGCGCGCCGGCAGCGTCTTCAACCCCTTCGGCGGTCGGCTGCTGGCCGGCTTCCGGCTGCCGGAGCGGCTGTGAACGGGCCGGGTTTCTACGGCAAGCTGGCCGGCCGCGGCGATTTCGTCCGTCGCGGCCTGCCGGCCAGCTTCGTCGAGCCCTGGGACGCCTGGCTCGGCGCCGGGCTGGCGGCCAGCCGCACGGCGCTCGGGCCGGCCTGGCTGGAGGCCTACCTGGTCAGCCCGCCCTGGCGCTTCGTGATCGCCCCGGGCCTGCTCGGCGCGGCGCCGGTGGCCGGGGTGATGATGCCCAGCGTCGACCGGGTCGGCCGGCACTTTCCGCTGACCGCCGCCCTGACGCTGCCGGCCGACACCCACCTGGGCGCGCTGGTCGGCTGCGCGGAACCCTGGTTCGAGCACGTCGAGACGCTGCTGCTCTCCACCCTGCGCCCGGACGCCGATCCGGAGGCCTTCGCCGCGGCGCTGCAGCGGCTCGGCATGCCGCTCTGCCAGCCGCGCCTGCCGGCCTGCCGGGGGCCCCGGGGCCAGTGGCGCTTCGCCGTGGCCAGCGCCGAGGGGCGCGGCTGGGCGCTGGCGCAACTGGCCGGCGAGGAGGGCAGTTGCTGGTGGGAGGCCGACGGCGGGCAGGGCGGCGGCAGCCTGCTGTGCTATCCGGGCCTGCCGGCGGCGCAGAGTTTCACGGACTTCCTCCGAGTGCCCTTCGCCGAGACGCAGCCATGAGCGGGCTGCGCTACCGCTCGGCCAGCCACAGCCATGTGGGCATGGTCCGCCCGACCAACCAGGATGCCTGCCTGGATGCGCCGGAGGCCGGGCTCTGGGTGGTGGCCGACGGGATGGGCGGGCACGCCGGCGGCGAGTTCGTCAGCACGCTGATCGTCGAGACGCTGCGCGCCGTGCCGGCCGTCGCGGTGCTGGCGGACTACCTCCGGGCCGTGCGCGCGGCGCTGGAGCAGGCCAATGCGCTGGTGCGCCGGGAGACCGAGCGGCGCGGCGTCGAGCTGATGGGCAGCACCCTGGTGCTGCTCGCCGCGCGGGGCGCGGAGGCGGCCTGCCTGTGGGCCGGCGACAGCCGCCTGTACCGCCTGCGCGACGGCTATCTGGAGCGCCTCAGCCACGACCACAGCTACGTCCAGGAGCTGGTGGACGGCGGCCTGCTCGACGAGGCGCAGGCGCGCAGCCATCCCCTGGGCAACATCGTCACCCGCGCGCTGGGCTCCGCGGAGGAGCTGGAGCTTGCCGCGCTGAGCCTGGAGGTGCGCGCCGGCGACTGCTTCCTGCTGTGCAGCGACGGCCTGACCCGGACGGTCGAGGACCACGAGCTGGGCCTGATGCTCGGCCATGCCCTGCCCGGCGAGATGGTGCGCAGCCTGATCCATCTGGGCCTGCTGCGCGGCGCCCCGGACAACCTGACGGCGGTGGTGGTCCGGGCGCTGGCCGCCGACGGGCAGGCCTGAGCATGGAGGTCCCCGGCTACGCCATCGAGCGCGAGCTGGGCGCCGGCGCGATGGCCACCGTCTACCTGGCGACCCAGTGCTCGCTGGAGCGCCGGGTGGCGCTCAAGGTGATGTCCGCCGCCCTGGCTGCCGACCCGGAATTCTGCGAGCGCTTCCTGCGCGAGGGACGGATGCTGGCGCGGCTCTCCCAGCCCAACACGGTGACCATCCACGACATCGGCCATATCGGCGATCTCTACTACATGGCCATGGAGTACCTGCCCGGCGGCACCCTGAAGGAGCGCATCGCCCGCGGCGTCGCGCCCGCCGAGGCGCTCGACTGGCTGCGCCAGATCGCCCGGGCGCTGGGCTACGCCCATGCCCAGGGGCTGGTCCACCGCGACGTCAAGCCGGCCAACATCCTGTTCCGCGCCGACGGCACCGCGGTGCTCTCCGACTTCGGCATCGCCAAGTCCCGCGACGAACGCACCCGCTTCAGCCAGGCCGGCTTCTCGGTGGGCACGCCCGGCTACATGAGCCCGGAGCAGGCCCGCGGCCAGCCCCTCGACGGCCGCGCCGACCTCTACTCCCTCGGCGTGGTGTTCTACGAGATGCTCACCGGCCAGCCGCCCTACCGCGGCAACGACTCGCTGTCGACGGCGCTCGCCCAGCTCACCGAACCGCTGCCCGAGCTGCCGCCGGTCCACGGCCGCTACCAGGGCATCCTGCGCGGCCTGCTGGCCAAGGAGCCGGGCGAGCGCTTCGCCGATGCCGACGCACTGCTCGCCGCCCTGGACCGCCTGCCGCCGCCCGAAGCGGCGGAGGAGGCAGGGGCGACGCGGATTATGCCGCTGCCGCCGGCGCGCGGGACGGCCAGCGCCGCGTCGCCCGCACCGGGTGCCGGGTGCCGGCGGATCGCCGGGCTGCTCGCCATGGTCCTGGCCGGGCTGCTGGCGCTGGCCGGCGGCGGCTATTGGTGGTTCGGCCGGGCGCCGGAGACGGAGCCGGGCGCAGCGGCCGGGCCGGCGCCGGCGACACCGGCCAGCCGCGACCGCCCGCTGCTCCTGGAGGGCCGCCAGAGCCTCTTCCAGCGGGTGCTCGGCAAGCCCGGCGCGCGCCTGTCCGCCGCGCCGGGCGCGCCGGCCGAGGGGCAGGCGCCGCCGGCCTTTGCGGCGTTCTACGTCTACCGGCGCCAGGTCCTCGGCGAGGCCCTCTGGCTGGAGGTCGGCGCGGGCAGCGACGGGCGGCGCGACGGCTGGCTGCCGGCCGCGCAGGTCGTCGAGTGGCGGCACAACCTGGTGCTGCGCTTCGCCGCGCGCAGCGGGCGCGCGCCGGCGTTGTTCCTGCGCGAGGCGTCCAGCCTCGAACGGCTCCTCGCCGACCCGCAGCAGGCCCGCACGATGCCGGAGGCGGCGCGCAGCGGCGGCGCGGGGCCGCTGCTGGCCGTGGAGCCGGTCGATAGCGCGGTCCCCGCCGAACGCTTCTACCTGCTGCCGATCCTCGAGGCGCGCGCGATCCTCGCCGCCGGCGGGCAGCCGGCGCAACTGCTCCGGGTGGCCTCCCTCGATCCCGGCGATACGGCGCCGGCCGGGGAGGGCGCGGCGCCCGCCGGCGCCGCCCCGCGCCTGGCCATCGTGCTGGTGGTGGACACCTCGGCGTCCATGCGTCCCTATCTGGAGCGCCTGGGCCGGCTCGCCGGGGACTTGCCGCGACGCCTCGCCGAACGGGCCGGGCCGGGCGGGGTCGGCTTCGCCCTGGTCGGCTTCGGCGGTGCGGCGGATGCGGATGCGCCGGCGCAGGTCCTGGCCGCTCTCGATGCCGGTGGCGACCCGCGGCGCTTCGTCGAGGCGGTCGGGCGGCTCGCGGCCGTCGCGACGGACGGTCCCGATGGCCGCGAGGACGCTTTCGCCGGGGTCATGCGGGCGGTCGGCGGGCTGGACTGGTCGGCCTACGACGGACGGCTGATCCTGCTGATTTCCGACGCCGCCGCGCTGCCCGGCCGGGACCCGCAGAGCCACACCGGGCTGGACGCCGCCGAGGTGCGCGAGGCGGCCCGCGCCCGGGGCATCGGACTCTTCGCGTTGCACCTGGGTGGCGCTCCGGGAACGCCGGGGCAGGCCCTCGCCGAGCGCCAGTACCGGACCCTGAGCGGCGATCCCGATCCGCGCCTCGGCGAGTTCTACGTGCCGGCCGGCGCGGCGGCCGGGGCGCTCGAGGCGGCTTTCGACGGGCTCGCCACGGCCTTCGCCGGGCTCCTGCAGGCGGCGCGCGACGGCTCGCCGAGTCCTTCGGCGCCGGCCGCGGGGACCGACCTGGCGGCCCGTTCCGTCGCCCTCGGCCGCGCCCTGCGCCTGGAGTTCCTCGGCCGCCGCGCCGCCAGCCGGGCGCCGTCGCTGGACAGCGCCTGGACCAGCGACCGCGACCCGAGCGACCCGCTGCGGCCGGCCTTCGAGGTCTGTGTGCTGGTCAGCCGGCAGCAGCTTGGCGACTTCCGGCAGGGCCTCGAGGCCATGGTCGCCGCCCTGCACCAGCGGCGGACGACGCCCGAGGCGTTCTTCCTGGCGCTGGCCGGCAGCAGCGCCCGGCTGCTCCGCGATCCGGCGACGCTGGGGCAGGGGCCGCTCGACGATGCCCGGCTCGGCGAGTACCTGGAGGGCCTGCCCTATCTCGGCACGGCGCTGGGGATGACCCCGACGCGCTGGCTGTCGCTGAGCGCGGCCGAGCAGGAGGCCTTCGTCGACGAGCTGGAGGCGAAGATCCATCTCTACGAGATCCTCCTCGCCGACCCGGCCAACTGGGTCCGCTTCGGCGCCGCGCCGGCGGACGCGGCGCTGTACCGCCTGCCGCTCTCGGCGCTGCCCTGAGAAGCCTCTGCTAGGCTTTGGGACGGGAGTGCAAGCCAAGCCAGGAGGCCTCAACGTCTGCAGGAGGGCACCACCATGTTTGCGGCATCTTCTTCCAGGCGCGGGCTGCTCCTCTCCGGCGCGCTGTTCGGCGTTCTGCTGGCCCTGTCCCTCGCCGGGCCGGTGCGGGGCGCGGACGACAACGCGCTCTCGGTGGACGAGATGGTGCACCAGCTCAAGGGCGGGGAGGCCGGGGCGGCGGGCGAGGCGCGGACCCGCGGGTTGCGTCCCGGCGCGGCGGCGAAGGGCGGCAGCGCCGCGGGGCAGGCCGGCCAGGCGCCGAGCGGTTCCCTGTCGATGCGCGTGCAGTTCGACTTCGACTCCGATCGGCTGTCGCCGGCCTCCCATGCGGTGCTGCAGAAGCTGGCCAGTGCCCTGACCTCCGGCGAGCTGGCGAACTACGCCTTCACGGTCATCGGCCACACCGACGCGGTGGGGTCGGCCCAGTACAACCGGGCCCTCTCCCAGCGTCGCGCCGCCTCGGTCAAGACCTACCTGATCGGCCAGGGCGTCCAGGCCTCGCGGATCGGCGCCGAGGGCCGGGGCTTCGGCGAACTGCTCGACCCGGCCGATCCGCGCAGCGCGGCCAACCGGCGGGTGGAAATTACCGCCACGCCCCGCTGAAGGCGTCCTGCCCGGAGGCTCCGAGATGCCCTTGCTGCCCGCCAATGCCCTGGACCGGGTCCTGACCTGGAACGACTTTAGCCGGCGCACCCTGCCGACGCCGGCGCCCGGCGTCTTCGCCATCGCGGCCCAGACCGCGGTCGGTCTGAACCTCGGGCCGCTGCGCCTGGTGCCGCTGCCGGGCAGCGGCACCAGACGTTTCCGGATCGGCGCGGAGCCGAGCGTGACGGTGAATTTCGACCGCGCCCGGTCGTGGGTGGCGGCTTTCCTGTTCGGCTGGCCCAGGGCCGAGCAGGAGGCCTTGCTCGGCCACGAGCAGACCCACTACCTGATCGGCGCGCTGCTCGCCCGCGACCTCTTCCGCGAACTGGCGGTCCTGCAGCGGCGCGACTATCCCAGTACGGCGGCGGGGCTGCAGGAGATCCGGGCGGTGCAGGCCCGCTTCAGCCAGGCGCTGATGCAGGCGGTCCACGACAAGTACGACCGGGATACCCGGCACGATCCGGTGCACCATCCGATGGCCCAGTCGCTGTGGACCGGGACGGTGCAGGCGGCTCGCCAGTTCGACCAGCCGCTGCGCGACTATCTGGGCAGGGCGCGGCTGCTGCCATGAGCCGTGCGCGGCCGGAACGCAGGGGAGGCCCTCGCCATGCTTGAATCCGCAATCCTCGCCGGCAACGCCCGGCTCGACAGCGCTGCCTCGGGCGGTCCGGTCGTCAAGCGGGCGCCGCCGGCGGACGAGCCGGAGGCGGTACGGCGCATCCAGCAGGCCCTCGCGGCGCTCGGCTTTGCGCTGCCGCGGTCTTTTCCCGCCGGACCGGCCGGTGCGCCGGACGGCCGGTTCGGTGCGGAAACTCACGAGGCGGTGCTTGCCTTCCAGCGCCGGGAGTTTCCGCGCGAGCCCGACCAGTGGGACGGCCGCGTCGGCCGCAACACCTTGGCGCGGCTGGATCGGCTGTTGCCGAGGGCCGCCGCCGGGGAGTCGGTCGAGTTGCAGCCGCTCAGTGTGATGACCGTGACGAACTGCGCGGTCAGGGCGCCGGCCTGACGGGCGTCCTGGCGGCTACGGCGCCGGCGCGGTTTCCAGGAAGAGGAAGTCGGCGACCAGCGCCGGGTCGTCCCGGCGCGCCTCGAGCAGCTGGCGCAGCTGCGGCAGGTAGGCCGCGGCGGGTTCGAACTCCGCCCGTTCGCCGGGGTAGAGCGGGGTGGCCACGGCGATCGCGCTGATCAGCTCTTGGCCGAACGGCGGGCCGATCTCCCAGCCCTCGGGGCTGCGCTCGCCGACCGTGAAGTTTTCGCCGGCGCGGATCTGCCGGCCGCTGTCGGGCTCCCGGCGGTTCGGGTAGAGGTGGATGACGTTGCCGTCGGCGGTGTAGTAGTCGACGTAGAGATAGCCGTCGAAGTCCGCCTGCTGCAGCCGGATCACGATCCGCTCGCCCTCAGTGAAAAGCAGCGGGTGGCCGGTGTCCGGCTTGATCGCCAGGCCGTGCCGGCCGTCGAGGTTGCGCTCGCGCCAGGGCTTGAGCAGGGCCAGGGTTTCGCAGTGCGGCCAGATGCGCACGGCCAGCTCGAATTCCGCGACCTTCACGCCGGGCAGCGACTCGATGGACTGGCGCAGCCGGGGCAGGTCTTCCATGCGCGGCAGGTGGCCCACCACCCGGACCGCGCCGTCCGCGCCGACGTTGGCGACCAGCTCGGCGCAGTGATAGCCCTGCAGTTCCTGGTTCAGGCGCTGTGCCAGGGTCGCCGTGTCCTGCGGCGAACCGGACAGCCCCAGCCAGGCGAGGTAGCCGGCGAGGATCGGCAGCGCCAGCAGCGCGACAGCCTTGAGCAACGACTTCAAGATGTTCTCCGGGAATCAGGGGGGCTCTGGGTAGACAGCGTAGCCGTGCCGGCGCAGGCCTTCGAGCAACCCGGCGGGGCCGGTCAGGTGCAGTGCGCCGACGGCGACGAACACCCCGCCCTGGCGCAGTTCGGCGACCAGCCGGGGCAGCCAGCGGCGGTTGCGCGAGTCCAGCAGGCAGTCGCGGGCGCGGGCCTCCAGCGCCGCCGCCTGGCGGTCCAGGCCGGGGCTGGCGAGTTCCTCGTCGAACCAGGCCGGCAGGTTGCCGGTGCGGTAGTAGCCGAGGACCCGTTCGGCCGCGGCGCGCCAGTCGTCGCTTCGGTCCAGGCGCTGGCGCAGCACCAGGGCCTGCTCCTGCGGCGGCACGCAGTCGAGCGCCGCCAGCTGCTGTTCCAGGGTTTCCAGGGCGCGGACCCGCAGTCCGCGCTGTTCGGCCCAGCGTTGCAGGTGCTCGTCCAGCGGCACCGGCGTGGGGATTTCGCCGCGGCCTTCGAGCAGTGCCAGCACCACCCAGGGACGCAGGCGCGGCAGCTCGGCGCCGGGCAGCGGCAGGCGTTCGGCGAGCCGGGCGAAGCGCCGCGCGCCGATCAGCCCGGGCAGCGTGGCGGCGCCGTCGAGCAGGCGGTAGCGCTGCAAGGCCGGGCGCCAGGGCTCGCGGTCGTCCACTTCGCCGATGAAGCCGTGCATCTGGCCGATCCGCTCCTGCAGCCGCGGCGGATCGAGGCCCAGCGCTTCGGGCGAGCCGAAGTGCAGGGTGCCGAGGATCAGGCTGAAGGCCGGTTGCGGTGCGGCGGCGCCGCGCGGCGCGTGGCGGCGGGAGACGACGCGAAACAGCACGCCCCGGTCGGCGCGCCAGCCCTCCGGGGCTGTGGCGGCGGGGGGCGGCGCGGCGCCCGGGCCGCCCGCGGCCAGGCCGGCGAGCAGGGCGCCGAGGGCCAGACACAGGCGGATTTCCATGCGCGGCGATTCCGGGCGGGCTGCCGGCATTCTTTCAGGTCGTCGGGAAGCCCGGCCATAGGGCCGATGCTCTAGGCGGAGTGGCCTATGCTGTGGGTCTGCCGTGTGATGTATGGGAGTCCGGGTACGGCAGCTTCGGAAAGGCACGGACAACGATGAAGATCCTGATTGCCGACGATCACGCGCTGATCGTCGCGGCGGTGCAAGCCAAGCTGGTGCAACTGGGCGAGGACGTGGAGTTCTGCTGCGCCGGCCGTCTCGACGAACTCTTCGCGGCCGCCGGCGAGGCGCCGGACCTGGCGCTGGTCGACCTGGCGATGCCCGGCGCCCGCGACTGCGAGCACATCGCCCGGCTGCGCGAGCGCCATCCGGCGTTGCCGCTGATCGTGCTCTCCGGCTCCGACGACCCTTCGCTGATCCGCGCGCTGCTCGACCTCGGCGTGCGCGGTTACCTGCCCAAGGCCTACAACGCCGAGATCCTGCTCTCCGCCGTGCGCCTGGTGCTGGTCGGCGGCACCTATATCCCGCCGATCGTCCTCGGCCTGCCCGGCTTCTCCGGCTCCCTGGATAGGGCCGCGCTCCCGCACGACTCCGCCGATGCGCTGGAGTTGCTGCAGCGCCAGCTCACCGAGCGGCAGATCGAGGTGCTGCGCCTGCTTTCCCAGGGCAAGCCCAACAAGCTCATCGCCCGCGAGCTGGGCATCTGCGAAGGCACGGTGAAGATCCATCTGGCGGCGGTCTTTCGGGTGCTCAAGGTGCACAACCGAACCGAGGCGGTGGTGATGGTCAACAGCCTGGATGGCCTGTACGGCGACTCCGCGCGGGATGCCGCCGCGGCTCGCGGGCATTCGGCGCGGTGATGGGCGACGCGTCGGACGGCATGGGTACGGTCTCGACGCCGTGGCGTTTCCGGCACCAGCGCCCACATTCAGAACTCATCCGGCACGGATTGCCCGCCTGCGGCCGGTGCGGTCTTCGGCGGGGTATGAGCCGGGAGTCCGGTCCACGGACGGCATAGCCCACCCTTTGACCTGGCGGAGGCCTTCATGTACTCCCTGCTTCGATACGGCGACCGGCTACCCAGCGTCGTGGCCGTGCAGATCCTCCTCAACCGAAAGATGCGGCAGGGCGCCTACCTGGTCGTGGACGGCATTTACGGCGCGAAGACCCGCGAGGCGGTGCACGGTTTCCAGCTGGAGAAAGGCTATCTGATCGCCGACGGCGTGGTGGGGCAGAGCACCTGGCGCGCCCTGAGCGAAGGCGAGAACCTGCTGGTGATCGATTCGGTCGACCTGACCCATCCGAAGGACATGGGCTACGAGGACGCGGCCATTCGCGACGCCGGCGGTGCGCCGGTCGTCAACTTCGGGATGTGCAACGGCGTCCAGGAGGCGCTGCGCCAGATCCAGGCCAGGGCCGGCGCGGGCAACGTGGTGCTCCTGCGTTTCCACGGTCACGGCAGTCCGGGGTCGATGGGAGTGACGGTCGGGACGGGATTCGAGATCAGTTCCGAATTCGGCGTGACCTTCCTCGACAGCCTGGCGCGCTTCGTCGCGCCCCTCGCCGGGATCTTCGCCCCGTTCGGCAGTGCCGAGCTGCACGGCTGCCGGGTGGGCGCCGGCCGTGACGGGCAACGCCTGGTCTCGGCGCTCGCCAGCGCCTGGGGGGTGCCGGTGACGGCCGGGGTGCGCAGACAGCTCGGCGGCGGCCTCACCACCTTCCGCTTCGAAGGCCCCACCTTCACGGGCTTTCCCAGGGGCGGCGACCTGAAGGGCTGGGCGCGCTCGCTACCGGTGCCGGAAGTCCACGGGATGAGCGTCTCTCGATAGCGAAAGGCGGGGCGGAGCGCTGTTCCGCGCGCCGCCCGCGGCAGCGGACACCGGCAACTGCCGAATCTGCTGCCGCGGTCGGAAGGTCATCCTGGGCCGGGCGCCCGCCGCAGCGGCTGCGGAACCCGTTCGGACCTCTTCCATTGGCGGCCCCCGTCGGTCAGGCCTCGATCACCTGGCCCTGTTCCAGGGCCTTCTGCCGCTTCTGCTTGGCGATGCTGGCGGCCTGAAGCGCGGTGAGGGCGATGGTGAAGACGATGTCGTCCACCAGCGCGCCGCGCGACAGGTCGTTCACCGGTTTGGCCAGGCCCTGCAGCATCGGGCCGACGCTGATGCAGTTGGCATTGCGTTGCACCGCCTTGTAGGTGGTGTTGCCGGTGTTCAGGTCGGGGAACACGAACACGGTGGCCTGGCCGGCGACCGGGCTGTTCGGCGCCTTCTGCTTGCCGACGCTGGCCACGGAGGCGGCGTCGTACTGCAGCGGGCCGTCGATCGGCAGGCCGGGGGCGCGTTCCTGGGCGATGCGGGTGGCTTCGCGGACCTTGTCCACCTCGGCGCCGCTGCCGGAGTCGCCGGTGGAGTAGCTGATCATCGCCACGCGCGGATGCACGCCGAGGGCCACGGCGGACTCGGCGCTCTGCAGGGCGATTTCGGCCAGCTCGCCGGCGCTCGGGTTGGGGTTCACCGCGCAGTCGCCGTAGACCAGCACCTGGTCCGGCAGCAGCATGAAGAACACCGAGGACACCAGGTTGTAGCCCGGGGCGGTCTTGATCAGTTGCAGGGCCGGGCGGATGGTGTTGGCGGTGGTGTGCACGGCGCCGGAAACCAGGCCGTCCACTTCGTCCAGCGCCAGCATCATGGTGCCGAGCACCACGGTGTCCTTGAGCTGCTCGTCGGCCATCTCCGGGGTGAGGCCCTTGCCTGCGCGCATCTTCACCATCGGGGCGATGTACTGCGCGCGGATGTCGTCCGGATCGAGGATCTCCAGGCCGGCCGGCAGGGCGATGCCCTGTTCGCGGGCCACGGCCTGGACTTCCTCCGGCTTGGCCAGCAGTACGCAGCGGGCGATGCCGCGCTCCTGGCAGATGGCGGCGGCGCGGATGGTGCGCGGCTCGTTGCCTTCGGGCAGGACGATGCGCTTGTCGGCTTCCTGGGCGCGCTTGACCAGCTGGTAGCGGAACGCCGGCGCAGACAGATGCAACTCGCGCGGCAGGCTGCAGCGCGAGTGCAGGTACTCCGGGTGCAGGTGCTTGGCGATGAAGTCGGTGACGCGGCTGGCGCGCTCGATGTCGTCCGCCGGGGTTTCCTTGTTCAGGGCGAACAGGCTGGTGGCGGTGTCGTAGGAGCCGGTGGTCACGCTCATCACCGGCAGACCGCCGTCCAGGGCCGCCTTGCACAGTTCCATGATGCGCGGGTCCGGCGCGAAGTCGCTGCACAGCAGCAGGCCGGCCAGCCTCACGCCGTTGAGCGAGGCCAGGCTGGCGGCAAGGATGATGTCGTCGCGATCGCCCGGGGTCACCACCAGCACGCCCGGCTGCAGCAGAGGCACGGTGCTGGGCACGGCGCGGGCGCACAGGACGATCTTGTTCACCCGGCGCTGGTCGGCCTCGCCGGCGCTGAGCACCTGGGCGCCTAGCAGCTCGGCCACGTCGCGGGTGCGCAGGGCATTCAGCTCTTCGGCGAAGGGAATGGCGCCGAGCAGCTGGAAGTCGGCGCTGCCGAGCAGCGGCAGATGCTCCTTGAGGCGTTCGACGAACGCCGGGACGCCGTCCTCGCTGTCGATCTTGTTGACGATCGTGCCGAGCACCTTCGGGTCCTTGGCGCCACCGAACAACTGGGCCTGGATCTCGATGCGCTCGGCCAGTTGCTTGAGGCTGTCCTTGCCCTGGGCGGCGATCAGGATGAGTTCGGCGTTCAGGCTCTTGGCCAGCAGGGGGTTGAGGTAGGCGGAGTAGTCGGTATCGCGGGTCGGCACCATGCCCTCGACGATCACCACGTCCTTGCCGGCGGCGGCCTGCTGGTAGCGGCTGACCACCTCCTCCAGCAGCAGGTCGATGTCGCCGTCGGCCAGCTGGCGCTCCACCTGATCCAGCAGCACCGGTTCGGGCGTGCTCCGGCCCAGGGTGCGCTCGACCAGCAGGCAGGAGCGCTCGCGACCCTGGTCGATGGGGAAGGGTTGGGCGATCGGCTTGAAGAAGCCGACCTTCAGGCCGGACTGCTCGAGGGCGCGGATCAGGCCGAGGCTGATGGAGTTGAGGCCGACGGCGTAACCGGTGGGGGCGAGAAACAGAGTGTGCATGGGTCTCTTGCTCAGACTGTAGAAGGCGTGATGCCGGCGGGAGGTCGGGATGACGAAACCCGACGCCATGAGGGACGTCGGGTTTCGTTACATCGGTGCTTCCCGTCTGCGCGGGTGTTCGATCAGGCGTCGAGCAGGGCGAGGGTATCCAGGGCGATCTGGCGCTCCTCGTTGGTCGGCACCACCAGAACCAGCGGGCTGCCGGCCGCCTGGATCTCGCCGGCCACGCCACGGGTGCAGCGGGCGTTGGCTTCGGCGTCGAGCTGGAAGCCGAACAGCTTCAGGTGTGCCACGGTGTGCTCGCGCACGGCGGCCGAGTTCTCGCCGATGCCGCCGGTGAAGATCAGGCCGTTCAGCTTGGGCAGGGCGCAGGCCATGCTGGCCAGCGACTTGGCCAGGCGGTAGCAGAACACCTCGAAGGCCAGAATGGCGCCGGGATGGCCGCTCAGACGGGCTTCGGACAGGGTGCGCATGTCGTTGGACAGGCCGGACAGCCCCTTCAGGCCGCTGTCGTTGTTGAGCATGCGGTCGATCTGCTCGACGCTCCAGCCCAGGGCGCGGGCCAGGTAGCTGTGCAGGTTGGGGTCGACGTCGCCGCTGCGGGTGCCCATCACCAGGCCTTCCAGGGGGGTCAGGCCCATGCTGGTGTCGCGGCTCTCGCCGTTGACGATGGCGCAGGTGGAGCAGCCGTTGCCCAGATGGGCGGACAGCCAGGCGCTGTCTTCCACCGGCAGGCCGACCATCTCGGCGGCGCGCTTGCTGACGTAGCGGTGGCTGGTGCCGTGGAAGCCGTAGCGGCGCACGCCGTGTTCCTTGTACAGGAATTCCGGCACGGCATAGCGGTAGGCGTGGGGCGGCATGCTCTGGTGGAAGGCGGTGTCGAACACGCTGACCTGCGGCAGGTCGGGGAACAGCGACAGGGTCGCGGCGATGCCGACCAGATGGGCCGGGTTGTGCAGCGGGGCCAGCTGGGCGCTGGTGCGGATGCCTTCGATCACCGACTCGTCGATCAGGCGGGCTTCGGTGAAGTGCTCGCCGCCATGCACCACGCGGTGGCCGATGCCGCTGAGCTGGCCACCGGCGGCCTCCTGGGCCAGCGGAAGGATCTTGGATAGCACCGCCTGATGGTCGGCGCCCGGCATGTTGAGGGTTTCCTTGGTATCGCCAAACTGCCAGTGGAGGACTGCCTCCGGGCTGCCGAGGCGCTCGGCCAATCCTTGCAGAGGGAAGGTTGTGTGCGCTTCGTTGACCAAGGCGAACTTGATCGACGAGCTACCACAGTTGATTACCAGAATATTGCGGGCGGACATGGCAGACATTGAGACTCCTGAAACTGGTCGATATATGGCCACTACGCTTAATGGCCACAAATGAACTTTTTATAATTGGATGTGCCCGGCGTTCTTGTGGAACATGGACGAATCAGGGTGTTTCCATCCTGACACGCGGACTGAGGGCCTGCTGTTCTGCTTTAGTCGAAGGTGGCCGGGTGCCCGAGGGCAAGGAGTTGACGCAGGTCAGGGTGGGGTGGGGAGGGGGGTCATGTCGGGAAGTCCGGCCCCTCAACGAGCCAATCACGGGACTGATCCAGGAAGCCATGCTCGCGGAGCCGGAAGTGGTTTCCGGCTGAAGAGCGAGCGGAGCGAGGACTCCGTCATCCGGTCCCGGATCGCGCGGGGGGAGGGGCCGCCTGGACTCGGCGCGCGCCGTCCGGGTGGCGCGGCTCAGCGCGACTCCGCCAACTGCATGTCGGCGCCCGCCCAGACCTTGCGGAAACGCTCCATGATGGCCTCCGCCTCTTCGCCGCGGTTCTGCGCGCGCAGGGCCACGGCCAGCCCGTGCAGCGACCAGCCGTTCTCCGGGAAGCGCTTGAGGTCCTCGCGGAAGGCCTGCTCGGCCTCCTCGTTCCGGCCCGCCGCGAGCAGCACCAGGCCGAGCTCCTCGCGTACCGGCACGGTCCATTCCGGGGGTTCGCCGTAGATCAGGCCGTCTTCGCGGCGGGCGGCTCCGCGCAGGTGGTCGATGGCCTGGGGGACATCCTTTTTCCCCGCCGCGATCTGGCCGGCGAGCACCTCGGCGGCGATTTTCAGTATCGCGCCCGAGGTGTTGAACTCCAGGCGCAGCGCGTCCATCTGCGGATTCCCGGCTGTGGCGCGCAGCTGCGTCAGGTCCGCCTCGGCGCCCGGCAGGTCGCCGCGCGCCGCCAGTGCCCGGCCGTGCGCGTAATGCCAGAGGGCGCGGGCATGGGGCAGGTCCTGCGGCGGGGCCGGCACCTTGAGGATCTCGTCCCAGCGGCCGAAGCGCACCAGCATCTGCAGCTGCCGGGTCTGGTGCTGCTGCAGGAAGGTCATCCCGGGCTCCCGCAGCATCGGTTGCGGCACCAGTTCGGCCATCTTCCGCGTGGCGGCCAGCGCCTGTCCGCTGCGGCCGACCATGCTCGCGGCGAAGGCCAGGAAGTCGTAGTTGTGCGGGTAGTAGCCGGCCAGGTAGACGCCGAACGCCGGGTTCTGGTCGCGGATGAAGGTTTCGTCGGCATGCACCGCGTGCTCGTTGGCCTTGATGGCGTCCTCGTAGCGGCCGACGCGGATGTAGATGTGCCCGGGCATGTGCACCAGATGGCCGGCGCCAGGCATCAGGCCGGCGAGCCGTTCCGCGCAGGGAACCGCCCGCTCCGGCTGGGCCGCCTCGACGGCATGGATGAAGAAGTGGCACGCCCCCGGGTGATTGGGGTTCGCCGCGATCACCCGCTCCAGCTGGGCGAGCATCTCGGGGGTGTCCGGCCGCGGCTGGCCGTCCTGGGTCCAGTACTGCCAGGGGCTCAGGTCCATCAGGGATTCGGCGTAGAGGGTCGCCGCTTCCCGATCCTCCGGGTACGCGCGGACGACCTCGCCCATCGCGCGGGCATAGGCCGCATCCAGGGCGCTCCGCTCGGCAGGCGGGGGCGCGGCGTAGCGCGTCGCCAGGGCGCGGATCAGTGCCTGTTCCGTCGGATTCGCCTTCCGTTCGAGCGCCTTCTGGACCGCGGCATGCGCGGCCGTCCCTGCGGCGGCATCCATCGGCGCGTTGATGTTGGGGCCGTAGGCCAGGGCGATGCCCCACTGGCACATGGCGCAGTCCGGATCGAGCCGGGCGGCCTCCTCGAAGGCGCGGATCGCCTCCTGGTGGTTGAATGCGTAGTAGAGCCGCAAGCCCTGGTCGAAATAGCGCTGGGCGAGGGGCACCGAGGTGGTGATGGGGTAGTGATGGCTGCCGAGGTTGTCGTACAGCGGGACCGCGGGGCGCTCGGCCTGCTGTGCGTGGATTGTGGGCGCCATGCCCAGTACGAGAGCCACGCCCAGGGCAGGGAGGAGGCGACGGCACAGGGCCTTGGGCGGTTGGCGGAGCAGGAAACAGGCGAGGGTGGGCAAAAGCCCGATGATCCGGTCGCTCACGGTAGCGCTCCCTTCCAAGGTGCTTCGGAACAGCCCCGTACGAAGCGGCGCCGGCCGAATGCAGAGTGGATTGCCGGGTTGATGGATGGGGTGTTCGGGATTGTTTTTCATTAGCCCGATACAAGCCTGAAGAAAGAAAATATAGCGCAAGGGGAAAGAGACACTATCGTTTCCGATGGATCGGTATTTCGAAAGCAGTCGCTGCCTTGAACTTGAAAGCGTGCCATCCTTTACCGAGCAGCCCAGCCGGACTCCATATCATCGCGCGGTTGCTGAACATTGGGTCGTTAATGTCCGGATCAATACTAATCCAGGGTTTCGGGTGTTTTGGGTAGTCCATGTCTGCTGCATGGATTTGAAGGGCGGGGTCATGCTCTCTCTCGGACTCTCCCGGATTTTGGCTGTTGATGATGGAGGCGTTTGTCCAGGAAGTACCGAATACCGAATATCCTGGGGAACTCTGAAAAATACCCCATTCATCAGAAGATTACATGCCCTGCAGGTCGCAGGGTTGCTGGCGTGTGATTTTCAGGAAATCTTTCCGCTCCCTCTGAAGGTTGTTTGTTGGTTGTGGCGGAGTGGAAGAGTGAATCAAATCCGGCGGCTAAAATTTTTCAATTTCCTGCTTAATCTGGGGTGCTGTTTGGTTTCTGGATAATAGAGTATGTTCAGGATGATGGGGTGGCTGAAGTTTAGAGGCATACAGTTATCGTACAGGCTGTCCAGATGTTTTACGACCAATGGCCGAATACTTGCCAGCAAGACGGCAGGCTACGAATGAGGAAACTTCGCCAATAAGAACTCTCGAAAAGTCAGAGAGGTAGCTTTTCAAACTGCCTGCCTTGGCGGGAACTTTTGTTGTCGCCAAGCAAGAACAACCTCCTTCTATCCATTTCGCTCTATTCCTTCCGGCCAATCAAGCGTCCCCGGCGCTCTCCTAGACTTTTGCATTTGATGGAGTGGCCACCACTCGTTGGTGGCCGGAGCGGCGCGCGAGCGGGCTTTCCCGCGGGCGGAGGCAGGACGGATGGGCAGAGCGGCGGGTTGGCGGAGGATCTGGGCGGGCTTGGCGCTGCCGTTGCTCGTGTGGCCGGTGTTCGCCGGCGCCGCCGGCGAGGCGGAGGTCGATCCGCAGGTGCCGCCGCTGGCGTCGTTGGTGCTGAAGGATGCCGACACCCTGCTGGGGCTGACCGAGGAGGGGGCGCTGCTCTACGAGCAGGACCCGCTCAAGCTCAGCGGCTACCAGTATTGCAGCCAGGCCGTGGCGCTGGCCGAGAGCGGCGAGCTGCGGCTCAGTGCGCGGGCCTCGAGCAAGGCGCTGCATCTGGGCCAGGCGTCCGGCGACGGCAACCTGCAGGCGCTGGCCAGCCGCGATCTGGCCATCGCCTTCAGCTATGCCGGGCAGTTGGACAAGGCCGAGGCGTTCGCCCGCGAGGCGCTGCGCTTTCCCGCCAAGGAGCCGGAGAAGGTGGCCGGTCCGGCCTACAAGGTGATCGGCGACGTGCAGGCCCGGCGGGGCGACTATGCCGCGGCGGTGGGCAGCTACGAGACGGCCCTGGCCGGCGCTTCCGAGCGCTACCGGCCGCTGATCCAGGCTTCGCTGGTCAATGCGCTGATCGACGCCGGCGATCTCGGCCGCGCCCGGCAGCTGCTGGAGGCCGCGCCGCCGCCCGCCGAGCCGGCCCTGGCGGCGCAGTGGCAGCGCACCGAGGCGCGCCTCCTGCTGGCCGAGCGGCGGCCCGCCGAGGCGGCCGAGCGCTATCGCCGGCTGCTCGACCGGCCGCCCGGCCTCGACAGCCTCTACTACCAGGTCTGGGCCTGGGACGGCCTGGCCCGCAGCGAGGCCGCGCTGGGGCATCCGCAGGCCGAAGGACAGGCGCTGGAGCAGGCGCTGGCGGGGCTGGATGCGGTGCGCGCGCGCTTTCGCAGCGAGGAGTTCCGGATGGGGCTGTTCTCCGACGTGCAGGATATCTTCGAGCGGGCGGTGGACTTCCACGCCGGGCAGGGCGACGCGCGGGGCGCCTTCGAGACCAGCGAGCGCAGCCGCGCCCGGGCGCTGCTCGATGCGGTGCGCGGGCGCGCCAGCCTGCCCGACGACATGACCCGCCTGGTCGGCCTGGCCCAGCTGCAGGAGGCGCTGGCCGAGGACGAGCGGGTGGTGCAATTCCATGTCCTGCCCGAGCGCCTGCTGGTCTGGGCGGTCGGCCCGCACAGCCTGGAGAGCCACAGCCTGCAGGTTTCCGCCGCGGATCTGGCGCGGCTGGTCGAGGCGTTCCGCGATGCCCTGGCCGGCGGGCGGCGCAGCGTGGTGCCGGTCGCCGACCAATTGGGCGCGGCACTGCTCGGGCCGCTGCGGCTGAGGCCGGGGCTGCGGCTGATCGTGGTGCCCCACGGGCCGCTGCACTACCTGCCGTTCCAGGCGCTGCGCCTCGACGGCGCCTGGCTGATCGAGCGCCATCCGCTGTCCCTGGCACCGTCGACCAACATCGCGGTCGGCCTGCTGATGCGCGGTCCGCGGGCGCCGCCGGAGCTGACCGCCTTCGGCAATCCGCGGGTGAGCGACGAGTACGAGCTGCCCGGCGCCGCCCGCGAAGTCCGCGAGCTGGGCGCGCTGTTTCCCCACCAGCGGCTGTTCCTCGGCCCGGCCGCGACCCGCACCGCCTTTCTCGGCAGCGCCGGCGACGCATCGCTGCTGCACCTGGCCGCCCATGCCCAGGCCGATCCGCTCGATCCCCTGCATTCGCGCATCCTGCTGGCCAACGAGGAGGGCCGGCGCAGCTTCCTCGAAGTCCGCGACCTCGGCGGGGTGGACCTTTCCGGGACTGCGCTGGTGACCCTCTCGGCCTGCGAGTCGGGGCTCGGCCGGGTCGAGCGCGGCGACGAGGTGCAGGGCTTTCCCCGCGCCTTCCTGGCCTCGGGCTCCTCGGCGCTGATCGCCTCGCTCTGGCCGGTCTCCGACGAGGCGGCAGAACGCCTGATGCGCACCCTCTACCGGGAACTGGCCCGCGGCGCCGACCTGCAGCGGGCGATGCAGGCCGGTCAGCTGGCGGTGCTGCGCCAGCCGCAGACCGCCCATCCGTTCTTCTGGGCACCGTTCAACCTGGTCGGCAACTGGCGACTCACCTTGAGGGACTGAGATGGGCAAACCGGCGAAAGCAACCCCGGGCGGCAGGCCGACACGCTCCCCGTCCGCCTGGCGCAGGATGGTGCTGGCCGGCCTGCTGGCGTGTGCCGGAAAAGCCCTCTGGGCGGCACCGCGGGTGAACGAGAGCGACCTGCAGCGCCTGCCCGGCAGCCAGGGCAACCTGTGCGTGGGCTGCACGCCCGAGCAGCGCCTGGAGGCGCCGGCCGGCGGGGAGCCGGCCCAGCCCGCCGCTCCGCCCGCCGGCGGGCCGACCTTCGAGCTGCGCGAGGTGCGCTTTCGCGGCGCCACGCAGATCCCCGCGCAGCGCCTGCAGGCGCTGGCCGCGGAGTACGTGGGGCGTCCGGTGGGGCTGGCCCAGCTCGACGAGCTGGCGCAGCGGGTGGCCACGCTCTACCGCGACGAGGGCTACTTCCTGGCCCAGGCCCTGGTGCCGGTGCAGACCGTGCGCGACGGGGTGGTGGAGATCAGCGTGCTGGAAGGCAGGCTGGGGCGGATCATGGTCGAACTCGACCGCGACGCGCCGCTCTCCGAGGAATGGGTGCGCCGCTACCTCGCCGCCCTGCAGCCGGGGCAGCCGCTGCGCGCGGCCAGCTACGAGCGGGCGATGCTGCTGCTTTCCGACCAGCCGGGCATCCAGGTGCGCTCGGGGCTGCAGGAGGGGGTGGAGCCCGGCACCGCCGACCTGATGGTGGAGGTCACCCGGGCGCCGCGCTGGTCGTTCGCCGCGAATGCCGACAACCACGGCACCCGCGAAACCGGGCGCAACCGCATCGGCGCCTCGACGCGCTGGGCCAGCCCGAGCGGGGTGGGCGACAACCTCGACCTGAACGGGCTGCTCGCCGAACACAACGACGTCAACTACGGGCGGATCGCCTACGAGCGCCCGCTGAACGGCGACGGCCTGCGCGCCGGCCTGGCCTTCTCGCGGGTCGAGTACAACCTCGGCGGCCAGTTGTCCGAACTGGACGCGACCGGCACCGCCTATCTCGGCGAGGCACTGGTGAGCTGGCCGCTGCTGCGCCAGCGCTCGCAGAACCTGTTGCTGCGCGGGCGCCTGGAGTACCGCGATCTGGAGGACCGCTTCGACGAGTTCGACTGGAAAAGCCGCAAGGACATCTACGGGGCGGGCCTCGGCTGGGCCTGGGAGCGGCGCGACGGCTGGCTGGGCGGCGGCTACTGGGCGAGCAGCGGGGAAGGCTATTTCGGCCACCTGAACTTCCGTGGCCAGGACGAGGAGGAGGCCGACCGCGGCCCCTACGGCCTGCACACCGGCGGCGACTTCTTCAAGCTCGGCGGCAACCTGGCGCGCCTGCAGGCGCTGGCGGCGCGGCACAGCCTGTACTGGGCGGTCGGCTTCCAACTGGCCAGCCGCAACCTGGATTCCTCGGAAAAGCTGGCCCTCGGCGGTCCCCACGCGGTGCGCGGCTACGCCTCCAGCGAAATGCTGGTGGACGACGGGCTGATCTCCAACCTGGAGTGGCGCTGGTCGGTCAGCGAGTCGCTGACCCCCTACCTTTTCTACGATTTCGGCCGCGGCCGGCAGATGCACGACGCCCCCTTCCCGGGGGAGAACTGGCGCACCCTCACCGCGGCCGGGCTCGGCCTGGCCTGGGCGCAGCCGGGGGACTTCCTGGTCAACCTGTCGCTGGCCTGGCGGCTGACTGGCCCGGGAGAAACCGATAAAGACCGGCAGCCGCGGCTGTTCGTGGAGCTGCAGAAATGGTTCTGAGAGGAGCGGCGAGATGAATACCCCCATCGGTTCTTTCCTGCAGCCCTTCCTGCAGCGCGCCGGCTGCCTGTCCCGCCTGGCGCTGGCCTGCCTGGCCGCGCCGCTGGCGGCGGCGGGCGAGCTGCCCACCGGCTTCAAGCCGGTCAGCGGCTCGATCACCCAGGACCTCGGCACGCCGGGGGCGCTGAATCTGCAGCAGAACAGCGAGCGGGCGATCGTCAACTGGAATTCCTTCTCCATCGGTCAGGACAACGCGGTGAACATCAGCCAGCCAGGGCGCAGCAGCATGCTGCTCAACCGCGTCCAGGGCGGCCTGCCCTCGGAGATCGCCGGGCGTCTCACCGCCAACGGCCGGGTCTTCCTGGTCAACCCCAACGGCGTGGTGTTCGGCTCCGGGGCGCAGGTCAGCACCGGCGGCCTGGTGGCCTCCACCCTGGACATCGCCGACGACGACTTCAACGCCGGCCGGCTGAAGTTCAGCCGCACCGACGGCAACCAGGCGGCGGTGATCAACCGCGGCGCGCTGCAGGCGGGGCCGGGGGGCACGGTGGCGCTGCTCGGCGCGGTGGTACGCAACGAGGGCACGATCAAGGCCGACGGCGGTACCGCGGCGCTGGTGTCGGCGCGTCAGCTGTCGCTGGACTTCGAGGGCGACGGGTTGACCACCTTTCGCATCGACGCCGACAAGCCGGCCGGCCAGGCCCTGGTGGAGAACGCGGCCGGCGGCGTGGTCCAGGCCGACGGCGGGCGGGTGGCGATCCTCGCCGACCCGGCCACGGCGGCACAGCTGGTGGTCAACCAGCAGGGCGTGCTGCGCGCGCGTTCGCTGGAGCAGCGTGTCGGGGAGATCGTCCTCGGGGTGGGCGCCGACGACCGGGCGGAGGTCGCCGGCCGGCTGGACGCCAGCGGCGGCCCGGGGTTGCAAGGCGGCACGGTGGCGATCGGCGGCGGCGGCCTGTACCTGAACGAGCGGGCCGAGGTGGATGCCGGCGGCGGGGCGGGCGGCGGGCGGATCGAGGTCAGGGCGAGCCAGTCGGCGGCGCTGGCCGCGGGGTCGCGGCTGAACGCCGATGCCCGGGACAACGGCAAGGGCGGCACCCTGAACCTGCAGGGCGGCGACAGCCTGCGCGCCCACGGCAGCCTGCAGGCGCGCGGCGCCGGCCAGGGAGCCGGCGGCTTCGTGGAAACCTCGGCGCGGGCGCTGGACCTGACCGGGGTGCAGGTGGACACGGCCGGCGCGCCGGGGCAGCCGGCGGGAAGCTGGCTGATCGATCCGTTCAATATCACCGTGCTGCCGTGCTGCGATACCGGCGAATCTTCCGACCCGGTCCTGGACAGCCCGTTCGACCCGGTCGTGGCCGATTCGATCGTCTTCGACAGCACCATCAGCGCCGCCCTGGATGCCGGCAGCAACGTGCGCATCCATACCGGCCCGGCCGCCGCCGGGGAGATCGGCGGCGATATCGTCATCGGCGACGGGGTGTCGATCCTGCGCCAGGAGGCGACCGGCGGCGCGCTCGAGCTGCGCTTCGACGCCAACCAGTCGATCAGCGGCGGCTTCTTCAGCATCGCCTCGACGGCCGCGCCGCTGAACCTGGTGTTCAACGCCAATGCCAACGGCTTCCGTCCCGAAGCGGGCTTCATCCGTCTGGGCGGCAACGCCGAGGTCACCTCCAGTCTGCGTACCCTGGGCGGCAGCGTCCGTTTCATCGGCCAGAGCGATCCCGCCAACGGCACGGCGTCGAACGCCTTCGGCAGCGGCATTCTCATCGACGGGCTGGAGATCGACACCCGCGACGCGAACCTCGGCGGCAGTGGCGAAGTGGTGATGCGCGGGCGGGCCGACCTGTCGTTCAGCAGCGAGGATGCGCCCGATGCCGGGGTGAAGGTGCAGAGCACGCGAATCGACACCGCCGGCGGGCAGGTCCTGATCCAGGGCAGCGTCGCCGGGACGGGCAGCTTCGGGCTGTACGGCGTGCTGATCGGGCAGAGCGAGATCGCCACCGGTGCCGGCACCCTCGGCCTCGAGGGCACCGCGCTGCCGGGTGGCAACGGTGGCCTGCAGGTGAGCGGCAGCAGCCTCGCCTCGCAGAGCGGCAACATCCGTCTCGCGGGCCTGGGGCAGGCCAGCGACTTCGGCCTGGCGGTCTTCCAGAGCACCCTGACTACCTCGGCCGGCTCGTTCGAGCTGGACGGCACGACCGACGCCGGTACCGTCGGGGCGGTCGTCTCGGCCAGCCAGATCGGCGCGGGCAGCGGCGACACCCTGATCCGGGGGCGCACGGGCAGCGGACAGTTCGGTCTGCTCCTGGCCAGCAGCGACGTCGGTGCGGACAGCGGCGATCTGACCCTGATCGGCCTGGCCGGGCAGGCGGACGCGGCGCCGCTGGCTCGGATCGGGCTGGCGGTGGCGGGCGGCAGCCTCGTCGCCGGGCAGGGCGACATCGACCTGCGCGGCCGGGTCGCGGCGGCGAGCGAGACGGACGGTTCGTCCTCCGCCGGACTGCTGTTCGGTTTCGGCGAGATCGGCAGCGGCGAGGTACGCGCCGACGCCGGCAACGTCAGCCTGGCCGGCGAGGCGGCCGAGGGAAGCAGCGTTGCCGGGCTGCGCTTCGCCGACAATGGTGCCTCGGTGTTTGCCGGCAACCGCTTGCTGATCCGCGCGGCGTCCGGCGATCCGGCGCAGCCGGCGCTCGACGTCGCCGCCGCCAGCGCACTGGGCGGCGCCGCGCTGGTCAACCTGCGCCCCGGCGGCGTGGCGGCCGACGGCGGCCTGACCGACCATTTCGCGACGCCGATCCAGATTGGCGTGGACCCGGTGGAGGGTGGCCTGTCCGTCAGCAATTTCCTGGTCGACCAGACCCTGATCGACCGGCTGTCGACGACGCCGCGTCTGGTGCTCGGCAGCGACGGCCAGACGGGGAGCATCGTGGTGCTCGGCTCGCCCTCGTTCGCCGAAAGCACGCTGGGCGAGCTGACCCTGCAGGCCGAAGGCAGCGGCGGCGCCATCGACCTCCGCGCGCCGCTGAGCCTGCCGGGTGGTAGCCTGGCGCTGCTCGCCGACGGGCCGCTCACCCAGCAGGACGGCGCTCCGCTGACGGCTGCGCGACTGGTCGCCAGCTCGCGCAGCGACTCGGTCCGGCTGGCGGCGGCCAACGGGGTTGGCGCACTGGCCGGCCGCGCAGCCGGTGCCTTTCGCTTCCGCAACGCCGTCGGGGATCTGCGCCTGGCGGAGCTGACCTTCACCGCCATGAGCGGCGAGGTCGGCGCCATGCGCAGCCAGGCCGGCGTCCAGGCCGGCACCACCCTGGCCCTGAATGCCGAGGGCGGCAACCTCACCCAGGACAGCTCGGCCAGCCTCGCGGCCGCCAGCTTGCTGGCGACCAGCAGCAGCGGTGTGTTGCTGGACAATCCGGGCAACGAAACGGGTTCGCTGGCCGGGGTGGCCGGGCAGCGCTTCGGCTACCGGGATGCCACAGGGGTGGTTCTCGGCAGCGTCGACGGGGTGAGCGGCGTCCGGGGCGACCAGGTGTCGCTGCGGGCCGGGAATGGCGACCTGAGCCAGAACGCCGGGGCCGATATCGTTGCGGATAGTTTGCTGGCGACCAGCAGCAGCGGCGTGCTGTTGGACAATCCGAACAACGAGACGGGTTCGCTGGCGGGGGTGGCCGGGCAGCGCTTCAGCTACCGGGATGCCACAGGGGTGGTTCTCGGCAGCGTCGACGGGGTGAACGGTGTCCGGGGCGACCAAGTGTCGCTGCGCGCCGGGAGTGGCGACCTGAGCCAGAACGCTGGAGCCGATATCGCCGCCGGCAGTTTGCTGGCGACCAGCAGCAGCGGCGTGCTGCTGGACAATCCGGACAACGAGACGGGCTCGCTGGCGGGGGTGGCCAAGCAGCGCTTCAGTTACCGGGATGCCACCGGCATCGTCCTCGGCAGCGTCGATGAAGTGAGCGGCGTCCGGGCCGCTCAGGTGTCGCTGCGCGCCGGCGATGGCGATCTGAGCCAGAACGCCGGGGCCGATATCGCGGCGAATAGTCTGCTGGCCAGCAGCGAGACGGGCAGCGTGCTGCTGGGCAATGCCGCCAACGAAGCCGGCTCGCTGGCCGGGGTGGCCGGGCAGCGCTTCGGCTACCGGGATGCCACGGGCATCGTCCTCGGCAGCGTCGACGGGGTGAGCGGCGTCCGGGCCGCTCAGGTGTCGCTGCGCGCCGGGAGTGGCGACCTGAGCCAGAACGCCGGGGCCGATATCGTCGCGGGCAGTTTGCTGGCGACCAGCAGCAGCGGCGTGTTGCTGGACAATCCGGACAACGAAATCGGTTCACTGGCCGGGGTGGCCAAGCAGCGCTTCAACTACCGGGATGCCACGGGCATTGTCCTCGGCAACATCGATGACGTGAGCGGCGTCCGGGCTGACCAGGTGCTGCTGCGGGCCGGGAATGGCGACCTGAGCCAGAACGCCGGGGCTGATATCGTCGCGGGCAGTTTGCTGGCGAGCAGCGAGACGGGGAGCGTGCTGCTGGGCAATGCCACCAACGACACCGGTTCGCTGGCGGGGGTGGCTGGGCAGCGCTTCGGCTACCGGGATGCCACCGGCATCGTTCTCGGCAGCGTCAACGGGGTGAGCGGTGTCCAGGCCGCCCAGGTGTCGCTGCGCGCCGGGAATGGCGACCTGAGCCAGAATGCCGGGGCCGATATCGTTGCGGATAGTTTGCTGGCGACCAGCAGCAGCGGCGTGCTGCTGGACAATCCGGACAACGAAACGGGTTCGCTGGCTGGGGTGGCTGGGCAGCGCTTCGGCTATCGGGATGCCACAGGGATGGTTCTCGGCAGTGTCGACGGGGTGAGCGGCGTCCGGGGCGATCAGGTGTCGCTGCGCGCCGGTAATGGCGACCTGAGCCAGAGCGCCGGAGCCGATATCGCGGCGAATAGCCTGCTGGCCAGCAGCGAAACGGGGAGTGTGCTGTTGGCCAATGCCACCAACGAAACCGGCTCGCTGGCCGGGCTGGCCGGGCAGCGCTTCAGCTACCGGGATGCCACAGGGGTGGTTCTCGGCAGCGTCGACGGGGTGAGCGGCGTCCGGGGCGATCAGGTGTCGCTGCGCGCCGGCGATGGCGATCTGAGCCAGAACGCCGGCGCCGATATCGCGGCGAATAGCCTGCTGGCCAGTAGCGAAACGGGCAGTGTCTTGCTGGGCAATGCCACCAACGAAACCGGCTCGCTGGCCGGGGTGGCCGGGCAGACCTTCAGTTACCGGGATGCCACGGGGGTGGTTCTCGGCAGCGTCGACGGGGTGAGCGGCGTCCGGGGCGATCAGGTATCGCTGCGGGCCGGGAATGGCGATCTGAGCCAGAACGCCGGGGCCGATATCGCTACGAATAACCTGGTGGCCAGTAGCGAGACGGGCAGCGTGTGGCTGACCAGTCCCCGCAATGCGCTGCATGCCTTGGCCGGGCGCGCGGCGGGGACGTTCGTTTTCACCAATGCGGACAATCTGCGCATCGGCAGCGTCGACAGGGTGAGCGGACTCCAGGCCAGCCAGGTGCTGCTGGTCGGAAATGGCGATCTGGATCAGGAGCTTGGGGCCGATATCGTCGCGGACCGCCTGCTGGCGGTCGGCACCGGTAGTGTCCGGCTGGAAAATCCGGGCAACGAGATGAGCCTGCTGGTCGGGTTGGCGGGGCCGACCTTCAGTTATCGGGATGCCACGGGGGTTGTCCTCGGCAGCGTCGATGGGCTGTTGAGTGGGATACAGGCCAGCCAGGTATTGCTGCGGGCTGGTAATGGCGATCTGAGCCAGATCGTCGGTGCCGACATCCTGGCGGACAGCCTGCTGGCGATCAGCGAAACGGGCAGCGTGCGGCTGGAAAACCTGACCAATGCGCCGTATGTCCTGGCCGGACGCGCGGCGGGGGCGTTCGTTTTCGTCAATGCGGACGCTCTGCGCATCGGCACCGTCGACGGGGTGAGCGGGGTGGTGGCGGGCAGTGTGCTGGTGCGCAATCTGCTCGGCGACCTGACCCTCGACGCCCCGGTCGCGGCGACGGCCGGCAGCGCGGTGCTGGCGACCGGCGGGCGCCTGCAGAACCCGGGCGGACAAGGGGTGACGGCCAGCAGTTTCTGGCAGATCTGGGCGGACACCTGGATCGGCGAAACTCGCGGCGGACTCGCCGGTTCCGGCCCGACGCCGAATCTCTACGGCTGCGCCTACGGCGGGGCCTGCGTCAGCGCCGCCGCCCTGGCGTCGAGCGCCGCCGACAACCATTTCCTCTACCGGCAGCAGCCGTCGGCCCGGATCGTCTTCAACTCCTACGCGCTGCCCCTGGGGACGCTTCCGGGGCCGCTGTTCGAGGTCGATGGGTTGGTCCTGGATGACGCCGGCAACGGCATCGAGGTTTCGCCGCAAAGCGACGGATTGCGCGGCGGCCCTCCGGGCGTCCATGTCCTGACTGGCTCGTTCACCTCGACCGAGGGATACGTGCTGACGTCGGTGCCCGGCACGCTCACCTACTACCTGAGTCCGGAAGTGGTGCAACGCCCGGACTGGGTGCGTCGCCGTCCCGATACTTGGCTTTACGATCACAACCTGGCCAGCGCCAGCATGTGTCCGGCGCCCGGGATTACCACGCCGTCGCGGGTCGAGGAGGGCGACGAGCTGTCCCGCGAGTGGTCCCTGGTCAAGTCGCGGCCGAGACTCGGCTCCTGCGTGCCCGGGGACAAGCGCAGCGGTTGCGCCGATTTCTGAGCGCCGTCCTTGTCGACGAAGGCTGGATCGGCAACGACCAGCCTTCGTCGCGCCGCGCCACCTGGCCCTGCTGCGCCACCTGCTCGCCCGCCCCCGCAAACTGTGCGCCCCTTCACCTTCCTGGCGTCGCGTTCGGCAATCGGCTGCCGGGGCGGTGGCGGCGGAGTATGCTGCCGGCCAATAGCCATTGGCTCCGTCGCTGCCCCCGCCAACGTCGTCCCCGAGATTTTTCACCGTCATGTCGATCACCCGGTCTTCCGATCCCGCTCTGGGATATGCGGCGCTCACGGCCGTGGGCCGGGTGCGTCGGCACAACGAAGACGCGCTGCTGTGCTGTCCGCAGCTGCGCCTGTGGGCGGTGGCCGACGGTATGGGTGGCCATCGGTGTGGCGAGGTGGCCAGCGCTCTGGCGCTGGATATCCTGCGCCGGCAGATCGCCCGCGGCGAGGGTCTGCACAGCGCCGTCCTGACCGCCAATGCCGCCGTCCTCGCCGCCGCCGAGGCCGAGGAAGGGCGGCGCGGCATGGGCACCACCCTGGTCGCGGTGCGCTTTTCCGGGGCGGATTTCCAGCTCGCCTGGGCCGGCGACAGCCGCGCCTACCGGATCGGCACCGGCTCCATCGAGCAACTGACCCACGATCACAGCTGGGTGCAGGCGATGGTCGACGCCGGCCGGCTGAGCGCCGAGGAGGCCAGCCGCCATCCCCTGCGCAACGTGCTGACCCGTTGCCTCGGCCAGAGCGGCGAGGCGCTCGAGGTGGCGCTGGCGCAGGGCCGCCTCGGCCACGGCGAGCTGCTGCTGCTGTGCAGCGACGGCCTGACCCGCGAGCTGGACGATGCGCAGATCCTGCACGTGTGTGCCGGCGCCGCCACCCTCGACGCCTTGGTCGGTGCGCTCGTCGAGGCCGCCAACCGCATGGGCGGCAGCGACAACATCTCCTGCGTCGCGCTGGGGCTGGCCTCGCCGCCGCCGGTGCAGGCTGCGGCGCAAAAGCCGCGCAGCTTCCTCGACAAACTGTTGAAACCCGCAAAGAACTGATCCGGCGCCCGATTCCATGAACGACAGCGTGCTCGATATTCCCGGTTACCGCCTGCATGGCCTGCTCGGCAAGGGCGGCATGGCCGCCGTCTACCTGGCCACCCAGCACTCGCTGCAGCGCCAGGTGGCGATCAAGGTCCTGGGCAAGGCCGAGGACCAGAGCTTCACCCTGCGCTTCATCCGCGAGGGGCACCTGCTCGCTTCCCTGCATCACCCGGCGATCATCACCATCTACGACATCGACCGGTTGCCCGACGGCCGCCACTACCTGGCCATGGAATACCTCCCCGGCGGCGACCTGGCCCGCCACAAGGGCGAGCTGTTCGCCCCGGAGCGGGCCCTGGAGATCGTCCGGCAGATCGCCGGCGGTTTGGCGGTGGTGCACGCCAAGGGGCTGGTGCACCGCGACGTGAAGCCGGCCAACATCCTGTTCCGCGGCGACGGCAGCGCGGTGCTCACCGATTTCGGGGTGGCCAAGGACCTCGACCTCGACAGCGAGCTGACCCAGTTCGGCATCGCCGTCGGCAGCCCGGCCTACAGCAGCCCTGAGCAGGCGCAATGCCAGCCGCTCGACGCGCGCAGCGATATCTACAGCCTGGGGGTGATCCTGCTGGAGATGCTCATCGGCGCCAACCCCTTCCGCGGCAGCAACTACACCCAGACCGTGATGAACCACATGCAGCTGCCGCTGCCGAGCCTGTCCGGCGCGCTGGGGCCGTTTCGCGGCGTGCTCGAGCGGATGCTCGCCAAGGAGCCCGGCCAGCGCTTCGCCGACTGCCGGGAATTGCTGGCGGCGCTGGACGAGATCGAACTGGGCGACCCCGACGAAACCCGCCTCGGCCCCGGTCTGCCGCTGAGCGCCAGCCGCGCGGCGGAGGCATCGCCGGCCGAACCGGCGCCACGCGGGACTCGCCGTGCGCGGTGGCCGGCCGTGCTCGGTGTCCTGTTGCTGGGCGGCGCCCTGGCCGGTGGTGGTTTCTACTGGCACCAGCAGCGGCAGGTCGACGAGTTTCTCGCCAAGGCCGAACGGCGCCTGGCCGAGGGGCAGTTGCAGGCGCCGGCGCAGGACAACGCCGAACACTACTTCCGCGAGGCGCTGCGCCTGGACGCGCGCAACCTGGCGGCCCGGGTCGGCCTCGAGCGGGTCGGCAGGGCCGCGCACATCGCCGGCCTGCTGGCCCTCGGCGAGCAGCGCCTGGCCGAGGGCCGGCTGCAGGAGCCGGCACAGGACAGCGCCGAGCACTACTTCCGCCAGGTTCTGGAGCTGGAGTCCGGGCATGCCGGCGCCCTCGACGGCCTGAGGCGGCTGATCGAGGCGCGCATCGCCGGCCATCTGGCGCGCGCCGAGCAGAGCATCGCCGACAAGCGCCTGCTGCTGCCTGAGGACGACAGCGCGGTCTACTACTACCGCCAGGTCCTCGGCTGGGTGCCCGGCAACGCGCAGGCTTTGGCCGGTCTGCACCGCATCGCCACGCAGTACCGCGACCTGGCCAACGCCACCTACCGGCGCAAGGACTTCCCCGGTGCCCTGGAGATGATCGAGCGCGGGCTGCAGGCCGAGCCGGAGAACCCCGAGCTGCTGCGGATGCGCGAGGAGCACCGGGAGCTGCTGGCCTCGGCGCGGGCGGCCAGGGCGGCTCAGGCCCGCCGGCCTGTGCAGCGGGCGCCGGCGCCGCACAGCGAGGCGCCCAGCGAGGACGGCAACCCGATCAAGCAGGCCTGGAACAACCTATTCGGCAACTGACCGGCAGTCGCCGCCCCCCCACCGAGTCTGCGTCACGAGAATAGGGCTCATACCGCATATGCTCAAGCTGAACTTCAAAGACAGTCGTCAGGCGCCCATCTGGTTGGTCGAGGAACGCTTCACCATCGGCCGGGACCGTCGCAATCACCTGGTGCTCGACGATTCCGGGATAAGCAACTTCCACGCGGAAATCCGCCAGCGGAACGGCCTCTACTACCTCCATGACTGCGAGAGCGAGAACGGCACCTTCGTCAACGACGCGCGCATCGCCAGCCACTACCAGCTGCGCGCCGACGACCTGCTGCGGGTCGGTCCGGTGGAGCTGCTGCTGCTCGACCCGAGCAAGGCCAAGCCGCGGGCGGAGGCCGCGCCGCGCTGGTTTCTGCAGGTGATCCAGGGCGAGCACGAGGGCCGCAAGTTCCATGTCCAGGGCTTGATGACCTTCGGCCGCTCGACCAAGTGCGAGCTGTGCTTCGGCGATCCCGAACTGTCGCGTCGCCATGGCGAGTTCCTCCTCAAGGGCGACGTGCTGGAAATCAAGGACCTGGCCTCGGCCAACGGCGTCTACGTCAACCGCCAGCGGATCGACAGCGCCGTCCTGCAGCCCGGCGACCAAGTGCGCATGGGCTCGGTGACCTTGCTGGTGATCGGCCCCAGGATCGAGGTGCCGCAGGCCGAGGACGAGGACGCCACGCTGTTCATGGCGGCGGTCGACCTGCCCAGACCGGAGAAACCCAGGACGAGCGACCGCGCACCCGTCGCCAACCCTTTGCACGCCGCCGCCCAGGCGGTGGCCGTGGGCCCGCCCGAGGCGAAGGCCGGCGCCAGCCGGCTGGTGCTGGGACTGCTGGCCGGCGGGGCACTGCTGGCGGCGGCGGCGGTGCTGGTGCTGGTGTTCCGCTAGGCCCGGTCCAGGCGGAACGCGCGGCAGGGAAGGCTCATGGCGCCGGGCGGGTACCCGGAAGGAACCGGGCGATGTCCCGGCTCAGCGTTGCCAAGGCCCGGTCATGGGCTGCCACCAGGGCTTCGGTGTCGCTCCCCGGGGCCGGTTCGCTGACCGTCGTGCGGCCCGCCTTGAGCACCGTGCCCTGGGCGCTGCGAATCGTCCACAGGGCGTCGAGGCTGGCGGCGGCACCGAGGGTCGACTCGAAGCGCTGCACGTCCACCACCACCCGATAGTCGGTGTCGGTCGTGGCGTTCTGGGGATAGGCCGCCACCCGGGCGCCGCCCAGCAACTGCGCCAGGTTGGCGGCGACGACCTGGCCGATGCCGCTCTGCAGCGGGGCGGCCCAGCGCGTGTGCTCCTGGATCGCCACCCGGTTGGCGTCGAGCCGCAGCACCAGCTGCGGCCGGTCCACCGTGTCGGGTACGGTGACCGGCCCCACGGCCACCGTATAGGGCGCCCGGGGCGCCGCCGGATTGGCCGCGGCGACCGCGCTGAGGGTATAGAAACGCTCCTCGGGGGCGCTGGCGCAGCCGCCGAGCGTCGCCAGGGCCAGGCCGGCCGCAAGAACTAGAACATGGTGCTTCACTGCTTATCCTCCTGCTTGCCCCAGAGCAGCGCTTCGGGATGGCGTTCGAGATAGTCGGACAGGGCGCGCAGGGACTTGGCGGTGCGTCCCAGCTCGCGGATGGCCTCGCGGGTGTCGTACTGCAGGGGCTTGTCGGCGGCCATCATGCCCTGGGCGGTGTCCACGGCCTTGCGCGCCTCGCTCAGGGTCGCGACGACCTCGGGGGCCACCTGGGCGTCCAGCCGGGTCATCAGGCGATTGGCGGCCTGCAGGGTCTGGCGCAGGTCGGCGCCGATCTGCTCCAGCGGCAGTTTTTCCAGCTTGCCGGCGACGTTCTTGAGGGTCGCCTGCAGTTCGCCCAGGCTGCCCGCGGTGGTGGGCAGTTGGGGGGGGGTGCTGCTCCAGTCGATCCCGGCCTTGGGCGCGTCGGGGAGGAAGTCGAGGGCGACGTAGAGCTGCCCGGTGAGCAGGTTGCCGCTGCGCATCTGCGCGCGCAGGCCGTTGGCCACCATGCCGTCCAAGAAACGTTTGCGTGCCTCGTCCGACAGCGGGGGCTGGTCTTTTTCCTTGGAGCGCAGGCGCAGCCGCTGCGGATAGAGGTTCACCTCGACGGGCATGATGATCCGCCGGCTGACCGGGTCCAGTTCCACCCGGATGGCGGACACTTCGCCGAGGGCGATGCCGCGGAAGTCCACCGTGGCGCCCGGCGCCAGGCCCCGCAGGGATTCGTCGAAAAACATGACCATCTTCAGCACGTCGTGCTCGGGGTTGCGCATGGCCTGGCCCCGGTCGGCGAACAGCTCGAAGGTGGTATCCGCCGCCGCGACGGCCCCTGCGGCCGATTCCGGCGGGGTTTCGAAGGCCACCCCGCCGAGCATGATCGACAGCATGGACTGGGTGTTCACCTCGATTCCGGAGGCGTCGAGCTTGACGTCCAGCCCGCTGGCGTTCCAGAAGCGGGTGTTTTCGGTGACATAGTGGTCATAGGGGGCGTTGACGAAGATGCGCAGGTCCACCCCGCGGCCGTCCTGGTCGAGCCGGTAGGACACCACCTGACCGACCTGCAGGCGGCGGAAGAAGATCGGCGAGCCCATCTCGAGCGAGCCCAGGTCGCTGCTGCGCAGGACGAACTCCCGGCCCGGCGTGTCGACCTGGATGACCGGCGGCACCTCCAGGGCGGTGAAGGCCTTCTGCGCCTGGGCGGATTTGCCCACGCCCACCCCGATGAAGGAGCCGGACAGCACCGTGCCGAGCCCCGACACGTTGCCGCCGGAAATACGCGGCTTGACCAGCCAGAAGGTGGTGTCCTCGACCAGGTGGGGTTTGAAATCCTTGACCAGCTCGGCGGTGGCCACTACCTGCTTGAGGTCTTGGGAGAGGGCCACGGTGGTGACCAAGCCGATCTCCACGTCCTTGTACTTGAGCTTGGTCTTGCCGGCCTCCAGGCCTTCGGCGTTCTTGAAGACGATGGTGATGACGGGGCCCTGGTCGAGGACGGACTTCACCGCCAGCCAGCCGCCGATGAGGGCGGCCACCAGCGGCACCAGCCAGACCAGCTGCGGCTTCCAGCGCGACTTGGGGGCCGCCTCGGCCTCCGGAAGGGTGGACAGATCGGGGGACGGGGGGGCGTCAGGCATCGTCTTTCTCCATGGAATCCCAGATCAGGCGTGGATCGAAGCTCATCGCCGCGAACATGGTCAGCACCACCACGGCGCCGAAGGCCAGGGCTCCGGCGCCGGGGCGGATGGTCGCCAGGGCGTCGAGTTGCACCAGGGCGACGAGCAGGGTCACCACATACACGTCGAGCATCGACCAGCGCCCCACCAGTTCCACCAGGCGGTAGAGCTGGGTGCGCTGCACCGGCTGCCAGCGGGAACGCAACTGCACCGACACCACGAGGACGATCAGGGCGAGGAGCTTGGCCATCGGCACCAGGATGCTGGCGATGAACACCACCAGGGCCAGGTGCCACGAGCCGCTCCGCCACAGATACACCACGCCGCTCATGATGGTGTCCTTCTGGGAGCCGAACAGGGAGCTGGTTTCCATGATCGGCAGCAGGTTGGCGGGAATGTAGAGGATCGCTGCGGCGAGGATGAAGGCCCAGGTGCGGGCGATGCTCTCCGGCTTGCGTCCGTGCAGGGGGGTACCGCAGCGCGGGCAGCGGATGGCGTGGCCGTGGCCGGCGCGGGCCAGCAGGCCGCAGCCATGGCAGGTCGCCAGGCCCTGGCGGGCGGCGCTCGGCGGGCCTTTCATCGCGGCGGCCCCAGCCGCGCCCACAGATCGCGGGGATCGAAGGCGGCGGCGGCCGCCGCCATGAGCATCATCACCCCGGCGAAGGACCACAGGGCGATCCCCGGTACCACGATGGCGAGGTGGGCGAGTTTGACCAGGGACACCAGGATGCCGAGCACGAACACTTCCACCATGCCCCAGGGCTGGACCAGGGTCATGGTGCGAAAGACCAGTTCGGCATGGGGCGGCCGGCGCCTGAAGCAGGCCGGCAGCAGCAGGTAGGTCATGGCCAGCATCTGCGCCAGAGGGGCTGCGAAGGTGGTCGCCAGCACGAGTCCGGCGACCAGGGCCATGTCGTCGCGGTACATGACCTGCGCCGCGCCGATCAGGGTGGCCTGCACGACGTCGCCACTGAGCTTGAGGCTGACGATCGGGAAGACATTGGCGACGAGAAAGAGCAGGAGGGCGCCGAGGGTGTAGGACAGGGCGCGCTCGGTGCTCTGCGGATGACTGCGGAACAGGGTCGCCCCGCAGCGCCGGCAACGGGCCACGCCGCCCTTGGGCAGGTGCGGCTCGCGCTGCAGGAGGTCGCATTCGTGGCAGGCGATCAGGGGCTGCTCGGCCATGGCCATCTCAGTCGCCCTCGCGCCGCTGCTGCGGGGCGCTGCCCAGCGCTCCGCCCGGAGCCGCCGGTTCGGTGGGCAGCGCGGCTTTCCCGGTGTCCTTGGCTTTTTTCTCGGAAAGCCGCTCCACCAGGTAGTAGAACACCGGGATGAAGAACACCGCGATCACCGTCGCCGCCAGCATCCCGCCGATCACCCCGGTGCCGATCGAGTGGCGGCTGTTCTCGGAGGCGCCGACGGCGATGGCCAGGGGCACGCAGCCGAGGATGAAGGCCAGCGAGGTCATCACGATGGGCCGCAGGCGTTCCTTCGCCGCGGTCATCGCGGCATCGAAGACCGACATGCCCTGTTCCCGGTTCAGCACGGCGAACTCGAAGATCAGGATGGCGTTCTTCGCCGCCAGGGCCACCAGCATGGTCAGGCCGATCTGGAAGTACACGTCGTTGACCAGCCCGCGCAGCAGGATCGCCAGCAGGGCGCCGAACAAGGCGAAGGGCACCGCCAGCAGCACGCCGACCGGCAGCGACCATTTCTCGTACTGGGCGGCGAGGATCAGAAACACCATGACCAGGCCGAAGACGAAGACCTGGGAGGTGGTGCCGCCGGCCTTCTTCTCCTCGAAGGCCTCGCCGCTCAGGGCCAGGCCGTAGTCGCTGGTCATGGTCTCCGCGGCCACCGCCTCGAGGGCCGCGAGCGCCTGCCCGGAACTGAAGCCCGGTGCCGCGTTGGCGGTGATCTTCACCGCCGGGAAGTTGTTGAAGCGGGTCAGGAGGTCGGGGCCGGTGACGTAGCGGGTGGTCAGCAGGGCCTTGAGCGGGACCATCTCGCCGCTGCGGCTGCGCACGTAGATCTGCTGCAGGTCGTCGACCTTGAGGCGATAGGAGGGCTCGGCCTGCAGGATCACTTGCCACAGACGGCTGAACTTGTTGAATTGCGACACGTACAGCGAACCGAACATGGTCTGCATGGTGCTGTACACGTCCTCCACCGGTACGCCCAGGGTTTCCGCCTTTTCCCGGTCCACGTCGGCGAGCAACTGCTGGGAGAAGGCGTTGAAGGTGGAGGTGATCGCGCCGAGTTCCGGGCGTTGTTTGGCCTTGGCCACGAAGTTGTTCACCAGCTCGGCCAGCTGGCTGACGGTGCCGTCGCCCTTGCTCTGAATCCACACTTCCATGCCGCCGGTGGTGCCCAGGCCGGGAATGGACGGTGGATTGACCGGCAGGATGAGCCCCTCGCGCACCTGGGAGAGTGTCTGGCCGGCCGCCTTGATGACGGCGGAGGCACCCTGCGCCCGGATGGTTTCCGCGTCCTTGTAGCGCTCCTCGAAATCCTTGAAGCCGACGAAGAAGGTACCGGCATTGTTCTTGTTCTGGCTGTCCAGCAGGCTGTAGCCGTTGACGACAGCCACCCCTTCGACGGCCTCGTTGTTCATGAAGTAGTCGCTGGCGACCTTGCCCACCTCGCTGGTGCGATCCAGGCTGGCGGCGTCGGGCATGATCACCGCGCCGAGCAGGTAGCCCTGATCCTCCGGCGGCAGGAAGGCGCCGGGAATCCGCTGCGCCATCAGCACCGTCAGGACGATCATTCCGGCGAACAGCAGTAGCGCCAGCACGAAGCGCTTGATCATGAAGCCTACCGAGCGGGAGTAGCCCTCGGTCATGCGCTCGAAGCTGCGTTCGAACCAGCGGAAGAAGCCGCGTTTCTCGCCGTGGGCGGGCTTGAGCAGGATGGCGGCCAGGGCCGGCGACAGGGTCAGGGCCACCAGGCCGGAGATCACCACGGAAATGGCGATGGTAATGGCGAACTGCTTGTAGAGCTGGCCGGTGATGCCGCCCATGAAGGCCACCGGAATGAACACCGCGCAGAGCACCAGCACGATGGCCACCACCGGGCCGGCCACCTCGTCCATGGCCCGCTTGGCGGCGTCCTTGGGGTTCATCTTGTGGACGTGCATGTTGCGCTCGACGTTCTCGATCACCACGATGGCGTCGTCCACCACGATGCCGATCGCCAGCACCATGCCGAACAGGGTCAGCATGTTGACGGAGAAACCCAGGGCGGTCATGCCGATGAAGGTGCCGACAATCGACACCGGCACCGCCAGCACCGGGATCAGGGTGGCGCGCAGGCTCTGCAGGAACACGTAGACCACCACCACCACCAGCACCAGGGCCTCGAAGAAGGTTTTCACCACCTCGTCGATGGACGCGCGGGTGAAGGCTGTGGTGTCCATCACGATCTTGTACTCGATGCCGGCGGGAAAGCTCTTTTCCATCTCCGTCAGGGTCGCCCGGACGGCATTGGACACGTCCAGGGCGTTGGCGCCGGGCTGCTGGTAGACCGCCATCAGGGTTGCCGGCCGGCCCTGGTAGGTGCTGCGCAGGGAGTAGTCCTTCTGGCCGAGTTCGGCACGCCCCACGTCGCGCAGGCGAACGATGGCCGCTCCGCCGCTGGCGGCGCGGATGATGATGTCTTCGAACTCGGCGGGTTCGGTCAGGCGGCCCTTGGTGGTGACGGCGAAGGACTGCTCCACCGGCTGGCCGGTGGGCGACTGGCCGATGCGGCCCACGGCGAACTGCTGGTTCTGGTTGGCCACCGCCTGCTGCACGTCGGTGGCCGAGATGCCCAGCTGGGCCATCCGGTCGGGCTTGAGCCAGATCCGCATGGCGTAGTCCGGGGTGCCGAAGATGGCGGCCTGGTTGGCCCCGGGGATGCGCTTGATGGCATCCAGGAGGTAGATGTTCGTGTAGTTGGCGATGTAGGTGCTGTCGTAGCGGTCCTCGGGGGAATACACCGCGATGACCATCATGAACGCCGAGGACTTCTTCTGCACGTTGATGCCCTGGGCCTGGACCGCCGATGGCAACTGCGGCAGGGCCAGGTTCACCCGGTTCTGCACGTCCACCTGGGCGAGGGAAGGGTCGGTGCCGATCTCGAAGAAGACGTTGAGGGTCATGTTGCCCGTCGCCGAACTCGACGAGTACATGTAGATCATGTTGTCGGAGCCGTTGACCTGCTGTTCGATGGGCGCCGCCACGTTGTTGGCCACCACTTCGGCGTCGGCGCCGGGGTAGGTGGCCGACACCGTGATCTGCGGCGGGGTGATGTCCGGGTACTGGGCCACCGGCAGGTTGAACATCGCCACCGTCCCGGCCAGGGTGATGACGATGGAAATCACCGAGGCGAAGATCGGCCGGTCGATGCAGTAATGGGAGATGCTCATGGCGCCGATCCTTTTGGCGCCGATCCTTTGTCGGATGGGCCAGTCTTCAGCCGCTCCTGCTGGCCGGGTAAGGCCTCGGCCGCCACCGGGCGCTGGCTGCTGCCCGCGTCCCCTGCGGATTCCGCCGCGGGAGACGCTTCGACGATCTTCAGCTGGGCTCCGGGCGCCACCCGGATCGCGCCGTCGACCACGATGCGCTCGCCGAGGCGCAGCCCCTGGCTGACGAACCAGTCGTCGCCGTACCAGTCGCCCATCTCCACGACGCGCTGCTCGGGCTTGCCGTCGTTGTCGATCACCCACACGTAATGGCTCCTGGGGCCCTGCAGGACCGCCCGCTGGGGCACCAGCACGGCGTTGGGTCGGGTCGCGCCCTTGACGTGGGCGCGCACGAACTGGCCGGGACGCAGCAGTCCCTTCGAGTTGGCCAGCTCGGCCCGGATCAGGAAGGTGCCGGTTGTCTCGCTGAAGGCGAAATCGGCAAAGCTGAGGCGGCCGCGATCGGGCACCAGCGAGCCGTCGGCCAGCACCACTTCGACTTCGAAGGCGTTGTTCGGCGGGAACCTGAGCTGGCCGGCGGCAATCTCGCTGCGATACTTCAGCATCTCGTTTTCCGAGAGGCTGAAGTTGACGTACATGGGATCGACCTGCGACACGTAGGTCAGCAGGCCCGCTTCGCCCGGCGTCACGTAGCTGCCATCCTGCTGCTTGGCAAAGCTCGACACGCCGGTGAGGGGCGAGGCGATGGTGGTATAGCCGAGATTGATTTGCGCCGTGCGCACCAAGCCCTCGGCGCTGAGCACGGCCGCCTGGGCTTGCCGCTCGTTGCCGATGGCATCGTCGAGACTCTTCTTGCTGAGTGCACCGATCTTCACCAGGGGGCGGACACGGACCAGGTCGGCCCGGGCCATTTCCAGGAGCGCCTGCTGCTGGGCGAGTTGTCCCTGGGCCGACTGCAGCGCCGCCTCGAAAGGCTTGCGGTCCATCTGGAACAGGACTTGCCCGACCTTCACCAGATCGCCTTCGTTGTACAGTCGCTTATCCAGGAAGCCCGCGACGCGGGCGCGGATTTCCACCTCCCGGGAGCTTTCGGTCTGGGCGACGAACTCCAGCGTCACCGGGGTATCCCGTGCGGCCACTGTCATGGCGGTCACTTCAATGGGCGGCCGCGTCGGGGCGGCCGGCTTTTCGTCGCAGCCGGCCAGCAGGGCGAGGCCCCCGGCCAGGCAGGCGGTCCGCAAACCGAGACGGCTTGGGAGCCTGCCGAAACCCGGACGCGTGCGCCGGAAAGAACGAGTGATCATGGGAAACCCCACATGATGAGTGTACCGCGAGCTTTCGCCGGGCTTTTCGGTTCTGCGCAGGCCTCAGGCCATGATGTGAACGCCGCCGTCCACATACAGCGTTTCGCCGGACAGGCGGCGAGCGTAGGGGCTGGCCAGGTAGGCACAGGTGAACCCCACGTCCATGATGTCCACCAGTTCTCCGAGGGGCGCGCGCTGGGCGGCCTCGTTGAGCAGCAGGTCGAAATCCTTGAGGCCGGAGGCGGCCCGGGTCTTGAGGGGGCCGGGGGAGATGGGGTGCACGCGGATGCCTTTGGGGCCGAGTTCGTAGGCGAGATAGCGGCAGCACGCCTCCAGCGCGGCCTTCACCGGCCCCATCAGGTTGTAGTTGGGCACCACCTTGTTGGCCCCGTAGTAGCTCATGGCAAACAGGGCGCCGCCGTCGGTCATGAGGGGCGCCGCCAGACGGGCCATGCGCACGAAGGAGTGGCAGGAGATGTCCATGGCCAGGCCGAAGCCCTCCGCCGAGGAGTCGAGCAGCCCTCCCTGCAGGTCTTCCTTAGGCGCCCAGGCAACGGCATGCACCAGGATGTCCAGTCGTCCCCATTGGCGGGCGATGGTCTCGAACACCGCTTCGAGTTCGCCGGCCTTGGCGACATCCAGCGGCATGAAGATCGGCGCCTTCAGCTCCTTGGCCAGGGGCTCGACGTAGGTGCGGGTCTTGTCGTTGGCATAGGTGATGGCCACCTCGGCACCGAGTTCGGCGAAGGCCTTGGCGCAGCCGTAGGCGATGGAGTGTTCGTTGGCCACGCCGACCACCAGTGCCTTGGTGCCCTTCAAGAGGGTGCGGGGAGTCTCCGGAGTCATGTCCTTTTTCCTCGGGTTCTCAGGTAGACGAAATCGTCTGCCGGGTATGGCGGGCGATCATCAGTTCTTCGTTGGTGGGGATCACCCAGGCCGACACCGGGCTGGAGGCCGTGCTGATCAGCGGCCCGCCGGCATCGTTTGCGGCGGCGTCGAACGCCAGGCCCAGCCAGGCGGCGTCGCGGCAGACGCGCTCGCGGATTGCCGCGGCGTGCTCGCCGATACCGCCGGTGAACACCAGGGCATCGAGCCCTCCCAGGGCCGCGGCGAGGGAGCCGAGTTCCCGGCCGATGCGGTAGACGAAGAGGTCCACCGCCAGGGCCGCGCGGGGCTCGTCGCTGGCCAGCAGCTCGCGCATGTCGCTGGAAATCCCCGATACGCCGAGCAACCCGGACTCCTTGTAGATCAGCGTCTCGATGGCCCGGGCGTTCATCTTCAATTCGTCCATGAGGTAGAGGACCACTCCCGGGTCGAGGTTGCCGCAGCGGGTGCCCATCGGCAGCCCGTCCACGGCGGTGAAGCCCATGGTGCTGGCCATGCTCCGGCCGGCGGCCATGGCGCACAGGCTGGCGCCGTTGCCCAGGTGGGCGACCACGACCCGGCCGGCGGCGGTCTCCGGGGCCAATTGCGGCAGCACGCTGGCGATGTATTCGTAGGATAGCCCGTGGAATCCATAGCGCCGCACGCCTCGCTCGGTGATCGACGGCGGCAGGGCGAAGAGTTGGGCCAGTTCGGGCTGCTGGCGATGGAAGGCGGTGTCGAAGCAGGCCACCTGGGGCAAGTGCGGCGCCCGTTCGGCCACGGCGCGGATCGGCGCCAGGTTGTGGGGCTGGTGCAGGGGCGCCAGGGGGACGAACTTCTCGAGCTTCGCCAGCACCTCGGCATCCACCCGTGCCGGCTGGGAGAACGCCTGGCCGCCGTGGACCACCCGGTGGCCCACCGCCATCAGTTGGTATTCGCTCCGGAAGCCTTGCAGGAACTCCACCAGATGGTGGGCGGCGCCGTCGTGCCCGAGGTGGGTGCCGTCGGCCCAGCGCCGCTCGTCGAGGATGATGCCCGCGGTGTCCCGGGCGATGAAGTGCGGCGTGCCGTAGAGCCCCTCGATCTGCCCGCCCAGGCGGAGTTCCGGCCCGCCGGCAGGGTCGGCGAAGAGCGAGAACTTGAGGCTGGAAGAGCCGGCATTGAGGACCAGGATCGCGTTCTGCATGGGCTCACCCGATCGCCTTGCCGGTGCTCTCGCGCCGGGCCTTGGCCACCAGTGCCGCCACCGCGCAGGACGCCAGGCGGGTAGTCATCGAGTCGGCGCGGCTGGTCAGGATGATCGGCACCCGCGCGCCGAGCACGATGCCGGCGGCATCCGCGCCGGCGAGGAAGGACAGGCTCTTGGCGAGCATGTTGCCCGCCTCCAGGTCGGGCACCACCAGCACGTTGGCGCGGCCCGCCACCGGCGAGTCGATCTTCTTGATCTGCGCCGCCTCCAGGCTGATGGCGTTGTCCAGGGCCAAGGGGCCGTCGAGGATGGCGCCGGTGATCTGCTGGCGGTCGGCCATCTTGCACAGGGCGGCCGCATCGACGGTGGAGGGCACCGCGGGGTTGACGGTTTCCATCGCCGAGAGGATCGCCACCCGCACCTCCTTCTTCTCCGGGCCGACCTGCAGCGTGTGGGCCAGGTCGATGGCGTTCTGGGTGATGTCCCTCTTCTCGGCCAGGGTCGGCGCGATGTTCACCGCGGCATCGGTGATGATCAGGGTGTCCGCGTGCCCCGGTACGTCCATCACGAAGCAGTGGCTGACCCGGCGCGCGGTGCGCAGCCCGGTATCCCGCTTGACCACCGCGCCCATCAGCTCGTCGGTGTGCAGGCTGCCCTTCATCAGGGCCTCGGCCTTGCCTTCGCGCACCAGCGCCACCGCCCGGGCGGCGGCGGCCTGGCTGTAGGGGGCGTCTTCGATGGACAGGCCGGCGATGTCGATGCCGTGCTGTGCGGCCAGCGCCTCGATGCGCTCCCGCGGGCCGACCAGGATCGGCGCGATGAGGTTGTTCTTCGCCGCGTCCACCACGCCCTGCAGGGAACTCTGGTCGCAGGGCCAGGCCACCGCCGTGGGGGTGGGCGGCAGGGCGCTGCAGTAGTCGATCAGGCGTCGGTATTTTTCGTGGCTGCCGGTCATCGGGAGGCTCCCTTCTCGGTGTGGCGTTCAGGCTTTCCGGGCGGCGACGAGGCGATGCCGGGTAGCGGGTTTGCCGCCCAGCACGCTGCGGATGCGCTCCAGGATGGCGCGCTGCTCGGCGGTCGATTTGGAGCGCTGGACGCGCGGGTCCGCCATCAGGCGGTCCAGCAGCGTCAGCAGCCGCTCGCGGTCCGCGGCCTCGGTCAGCAGGTCCGGCAGGGTGGCGATGGCCCGGTCGGGTTCGTAGCTCACGATGATTTCCTGTTCGCCTCGGATGCGCCGCCAGGCCTCGGGCGGCAGGTCGGGCAGGTAGTCGGCATAGTCCCGGGCGATGTCCTGCTTCGCCACCAGTCGCGACAGGGGGACGTCGCCCTTGCGCGCGAGCAGGGCCGAGACCCGGGCGAAGGCTTCGCCGTAGCCGCCTTCGCCGATGGCGGCCAGGGCCTCCTGGACGAAGGCCTGTTCCCGTGGCTCGGCCACGCCGGCCGCAACCGGCTGCTCCGCGCCGGGCCGGTCGGCCAGGTACATGCAGAACAGGCTGCCGTAGACCTGGAAGAACAGTCTCTCTCTGAGGGCATCGCGCATCGCCCGGTAATAGTCCAGGGAGGCGCTGATCAGTTCGGACGTCAGTCTTTCGCTGCGGTGCGGCAGGTCGTTCGTGTCCGCCGCCTGGCGCTGCGCCTTGACCGCGGCGGCGGCGGGACCCAGCCACCAGAGCCAGGGATTGCGGTCGGAAATGGCCCAGTGCTGCACCCGCAGGGGATGAAACTCCCGCAGCAGTTTGGCGGAGTGCTCGTTGGACAGGGCTTGCACCAGGGGCTGGGCGAAGATCTGGTAGGCACGCTGGTTGAACTCGGACAGCGCGGCCACCGCCTCGAAGGGCTTCTCGTCGGCCCGCTGCAGGCGATTGAGGCGGGCGCTGACCTCCTCCAGGCGGTGCTCGTGAAACTCCACGTCGTACTCCACCCGGCCGTCGTCGCCCCTGCGCTCGCCGATGGACATGCCGTACAGGCCGGGCGGCAGCATCTCGATGGATTTCAGGACCTCGACGATCTGCGCGTGTTCCTTGCGGGCCACCTTGCCGGACACGAAGATCCCCAGGTGGCCGATGTCCTGGTGCAGCAGGCCGACGATGACCTGGCCGCGCGCCTTGATCTCCTCGGTGCTACCGTAGACGTCCGCCACCCAGTTGAAGGCCTGCTGGGGCGGGGTGATGTTGTCGCCCAGGGAGGCGAACAGGATGATCGGCGACTTGATGTCGCGCAGGTCGAAGGCCTTGCCGCTAGCGCTGCGGGTCTCGCCGGACCAGAGCTTGTTGCCGACGAAGAGGTTGCGGGTGATCCACTCGATCTCCTCGCGGTTCATCAGGAAGTAGCCGCCCCACCAGCGCTCGAACTCCAAAAAGCGCGGCGGCTCGGTGTCGACGTTGGCGAAGAGGTTGTAGTACTTGTCCCAGAAGCTGTTGGCGGGATTCAGGCTTTCGAAGTTCTGCACCAGCCAGGCGCCGTCGAAGACGCCGTTGCCCAGGTCGGCGGTAAAGGAGGCCAGCCAGGTGCCGCCGAGCAGTCCGCCGGCGTAGCGCATGGGGTTGTCGCCTTCGCCTTCCTGCCAGGCGCCGCCCCAGTAGGACATCGGCGCGCCGTTGATCACCACCGGACCGGCGGTGTCCGGGTCCGAGGCGGCCAGCATCATCGTCGCCCAGCCGCCCTGGCAGTTGCCGACCAGCACCGGCTTGGGACTGTCCGGGTGCAGCTCGCGGACCTTGCGCACGAAGCGCTGCTCGGTGGCGGACACGTCGAGCAGGGTCTGCCCCGGTTCCGGCTCGCGGAAGAAGATCACGAAGTACACCGGATGCCCCTCGCGCAGGGCCACCCCCACCTGGGAGTCGTCCTTGAAGCCGCCGATCCCCGGACCGTGTCCCGCCCGCGGGTCGATGATCAGGTAGGGCCGACGCTTGGGGTCCACCTGCACGCCGGGAGGGGGAAGGATGCGCAGCAGGGCATAGTTGACCGGCTGCTCGAAGGTGCGTCCGTCCAGCACCGTTTCGTAGTCGAAATGCAGCAGCGGCGGCTGACCCTGCTGGAGGTGCTGCAGGTAGTTGTTGCCGCGCTGGCGCATCGTGTCCCAGAACAGTACCGAGCGCTGGGCGGCGTCCACGCCATAGCGGTACCAGGCGTTCCACAGATCCCACGGCGCCGGAGGGCTGGCCATCAGGTCGGCCATCTCCTTCTCGCAGGCCTTGTGCATCCGTTCCTTGAAATTTTCCTGGGCGATCTGCGCGCGTTTGTCGAACAGCTGCTTGGCCTTGCTTGAAATGATTTGGCTGCGAGCCAGCCGGGCTGCGGTATCCATGCTCATGCCCCACGAAAGTGTCTTTCGAGCCGAAGTCTAGGAGACGTCACTGCAGCGTCCATGCCGTCCGTCGGCCTGGGTGGCTGCGTCCATTCCGATAGCCGGCAGTTGCACGGCAAGGGGGCGTCCGTTTCCACAAAAAAGGCGGAGCTGCGTCGACGAAGGCAGGGCAGAGAGAGTCCGGCTTTTCCGCAAGACTGGAATATCCTTATGGCCAGAAGTGGATTGGGTGCAGGGGAAAGGCATGCTGCTGGAGGGGCTGTACGGGCTGGGGGTGGGGCTGGCGCTAGGGTTGACCGGCGGGGGCGGGGTGCTGGCGGTGCCGGCGCTGGTACTCGGGCTTGGCCTGAGCCTGGGCGAGGCGGTGCCGGTATCGCTGATCGCCGTCGGGCTGGCGGCGCTGCTCGGCTGCCTCGACGGCCTGCGCCAGGGACTGGTGCGCTACAAGGCGGCGCTGTTGATGGCCGGTTGCGGTGCGCTGTGCGCGCCGCTCGGCCTCTGGCTGGCCGAACGCCTGCCGGTCGCGCTGCTGATGGTGCTGTTCTGCCTGGCGCTGCTGTTCATCGCCGCCCGCATGGCGCGCCAGGCGCTGGCCGGCGCCGCGGGGGAGGCGGCGCAGGGGGTGCTGGGCAGGAACTGCATGCTCAATCCGGACACCGGCCGCTTTCGCTGGAGTTCGCGCTGCTTTTTCAGCCTGTCGGCCATCGGCGGCCTGTCGGGGTTGTTCAGCGGCCTGTTCGGGGTCGGCGGCGGTTTTCTGATCGTCCCGGGGATTCGCCAGTTCAGCAACCTGGCCATGCACGCCATCGTCGTCACCTCGCTGGCGGTGATCGCGCTGATTTCCGCCAGTACCCTGGCCGGGGCGCTGCTCTCCGGCCGGGAACTGGTGCCCGGCGCCTGGACCTTCGTCGCCGCGGCGGTCGTCGGGATGCTCGGTAGCCGCCTGCTGGCGCCGCACCTGCCGGCCCGCTATCTGCAGTTGGGGTTCGCCGTGCTGGCCGGGCTGTCGGCGTTGATGCTGCTGGGCAAGACACTACTGGCCTGATGGCCCTTCGACGGCAATGGTTTGATCTTATATTCCATTTAGTTTTATAAATAAAATAACAAGTTATTTTTTTGGAATATAAGGACGGCATAGAGTAGTCCCCAACGTGGTGCGGCGGATTGGCTGCCGGGCCTCGACCAGTCAACCGGAGGACTCCCAATGCCAGCCGCCGCCCCTGCCCCCCATGCCACCGAAGACAGCCGGCGTCCCGCCGATCTGTCCGCCGTGTTCGCCGCCAGTCCGGCCGAGCTGCTCGCCCGCGCCCGCAGCCGTGGTGCCGCCAACGGCCTGAGCTACGCCGGCAGCCTCTATCCGCCGGAGGCCTGGGCGCTGCTGCAGGCCGGCGCGGCGACCCTGGTCGATGTGCGCAGCGCCGAGGAGCTGAAGTTCGTCGGGCGCGTCCCGGACAGCCTGCACGTGGCCTGGCAGACCGGCCCGACGCTGGTCAGGAACCCGCGCTTCCTCCGCGAGTTGGAAAGCCGGGTCGGCCGCGACGGCGTGCTGGTGCTGCTCTGCCGTAGCGGCAAGCGCTCCGCGGCGGCGGCCGCGGCGGCGGCGGCGGCTGGCTTCGCCCAGGTGTTCAACGTGCTGGAGGGCTTCGAGGGCGACCTCGACGCCCATCAGCAGCGCGGCGAAAGCGGCGGCTGGCGGCACTGGGACCTGCCTTGGGTGCAGGACTGATTCCCGCCCCGGATTCCTTCCCGTTCGTTTCCGATCTTCACGTCCTTCCCGTTCTTCTCGTTCAGGGCCGGCCGCTCCCGCGGCCGGCAGGGTTTCCCCATGTCCAACAAACTCAAGGCCGTCTTCGACGGCGTCTCGCACATTCCGGAGGCGGCGGCGCCCCGCCCGGTGAACTGGCAACTGGAGCAGATCGTCGACGATCTGCGCGCCGCCCGCGACGACTGGCGCAAGGGCTGCGGTCGGACGCGCGAGCTGGGCGGTCGCGAACTGCCTTCGCGGCAGACCGTGGCGGAGATTCTCGCCGCCCTCTGCGGCGCGCTCTTTCCGATGCGCCTGGGGCCGACAGACCTGCGCGAGGAGAGCGAGGATTTCTACGTCGGCCACACCCTCGACAGCGCGCTGAATGCCCTGCTCGGCCAGGTACGCCTGGAGCTGCACTACGTCGCCCGCCAGTGCGGGCAGCGCGAGCCGGACCTGGAGGCCCGCGCGGTGCAGATCGTCCGCGAGTTCGGCGCGGCACTGCCGGAGCTGCGCCGGCTGCTGGACAGCGACGTGATCGCCGCCTACCAGGGCGATCCGGCGGCGCGCAGCCTGGACGAGGTGCTGCTCTGCTACCCGGGCGTCCAGGCGGTGATCCATCACCGCCTGGCCCACCGCCTTTACTGCGCCGGGGTGCCGCTGCTGGCGCGGATCGCCGCGGAGATCGCCCATTCGGCCGGCGGCATCGACATCCATCCGGGGGCGCAGATCGGCCACAGCTTCTTCATCGACCACGGCACCGGCGTGGTGATCGGCGAGACCGCGGTGATCGGCAACCGCGTGCGCATCTACCAGGCGGTGACCCTGGGCGCCAAGCGCTTCACCGTCGACGAGTCCGGCCAGCTGCTCAAGGGCCAGGCTCGCCACCCCATCGTCGAAGACGACGTGGTGATCTACGCCGGGGCCACCATCCTCGGGCGCATCACCATCGGCAAGGGCTCCACCATCGGTGGAAACGTCTGGCTGACCCGCAGCGTGCCTCCGGGCAGCAACGTCACCCAGGCGACCCTGCAACACCAGCCAGGCAACGAGGGGTAGTCATGACGACGAACCTTTCGGCCCTGCGCCTTCATCCGAATCTTTCTGGAGTGATTCATGAGTGACCATCAGGATGTACGCCTGGCACTAGGCGACAGCGCCGCACGCCAGCTGGCGAACGCGACCAAGACCGTCCCGCAGCTGTCCACCATCAGCCCCCGCTGGCTGGTGCACCTGCTGCAGTGGACGCCGGTGGAAGCGGGCATCTTCCGCCTGAACAAGGTGAAGAACCCGCTGAACGTGCAGGTCGCCTGCTCGCAGCGCGACGAGGCGGTGCTGCCGCAGACCTTCGTCGACTACGAGGAGCAGCCGCGCGAGTACTTCCTCAACGCGGTGACCACCATCCTCGACGTGCATACCCGGGTTTCCGACCTCTACAGCAGTCCGCACGACCAGATCCGCGAGCAGCTGCGCCTGACCATCGAGACCATCAAGGAGCGCCAGGAAAACGAGCTGATCAACAACCCCGAATACGGCCTGCTGTCCAGCGTCGATCCCAGCCAGCGGATCTCTACCCTGAATGGCGCGCCGACCCCGGACGACCTCGACGAGCTGATCGCCAAGGTCTGGAAGGAGCCGGCATTCTTCCTCGCCCATCCGCTGGCCATCGCCGCCTTCGGCCGCGAGTGCACCCGTCGCGGCGTGCCGCCGCCCACCGTCAGCCTGTTCGGCGCGCAGTTCCTGACCTGGCGCGGCCTGCCGCTGGTGCCCTCGGACAAGGTGCCGTTCGACGAGGAAGGGCGAACCAAGATCCTCCTGCTGCGCGTCGGCGACAAGCGTCAAGGGGTGGTCGGCCTGTATCAGCCCGGCGTGGCCGGCGAGCAGAGCCCGGGGCTGTCGGTGCGCTTCATGGGGATCAACCGCAACGCCATCGCGTCCTACCTGATCTCGCTGTACTGCTCGCTGGCGGTGCTGACCGAGGATGCCCTGGCCGTGCTCGATGACGTGGAGGTCGACAAGTACCATGACTATCCGGCCACTTATAAATAATCCGCCGCAGCCGGCGGACGCCCCGGTGCCGGCCGGCCTGCCGGACGTGGCGGGGCTGGCGCAGCTGGCCAATGCCTTCTTCGCCAGCCTGCCGGGCGGCGCTCCGGCGCGTCCCGGCGCGCCGCCCGGCGAGCTCGCCCCGGCCGTCTCCACGGCGCAGGTTCGGGAGGCGCCGCCGGTGGGCGGCGCCGATGGCCTGGACCTTGGTTCGCCCGAGGCCTACGCCGCGGCGCTGCCCTCGGTGTTCCCGAGTGCCGGCGGCCTGGCGCCGTCGGCCGGCGGCACGCCGTCCTCGCCGTACTACTTCCTCGGCGAGGGCAGCGCCTATGCGGGCGAGCCGGAGCGCTTCGCGGAGATTCCCGTCGAGCCGGGCAGCCTCGCGGTGCCGGGGGGGGACGCGCTGGGCGAGATCCTCCGCTCGATCCTCGCCGAGGAGCGGTCCGCGCCGGCAGCGGCGCCGGGGCAGGGCGGCGGGCAGTTCTACTTCCTCGACCAGGTCGCACCGGGCCTGGAGAAAGCGCCCGATCCCGCCGGCCAGCCGCAGGTTCGCAGCGGTTTCGACGTGCAGGCGATCCGCCGGGACTTCCCGATCCTCGCCGAACGGGTCAACGGCAAGCCGCTGGTGTGGTTCGACAACGCGGCCACCACGCAGAAGCCGAAGGCGGTGATCGACCGTCTGACCTACTTCTACGAGCACGAGAACTCCAACATCCACCGCGCTGCCCACGAACTGGCGGCGCGGGCGACGGATGCCTACGAAGGCGCCCGCAACAAGGCGGCGCGCTTTCTGGGGGCGAAGTCGGCGGAGGAGATCGTCTTCGTGCGCGGGGCGACCGAGGGCATCAACCTGCTGGCCAACACCTTCGGCCGCCAGTTCATCGGCGCGGGGGACGAGATCATCGTCTCCCACCTGGAGCACCACGCCAACATCGTGCCCTGGCAGCAGCTGGCAAACGCGGTCGGCGCCAAGCTGCGGGTGATCCCGGTGGACGACTCGGGGCAGATCCTCCTCGAGGAGTACGCCAGGCTGCTCGGCCCGCGCACCAAGCTGGTAAGCATCACCCAGGTGTCCAACGCCCTCGGCACGGTCACCCCGGTGGCTGAGGTGATCGCCCTGGCGCATGCCGCCGGTGCGCGGGTGCTGGTGGACGGGGCGCAGTCGGTGTCGCACCTGAAGGTCGACGTACAGGCGCTGGATGCGGACTTCTTCGTGTTCTCCGGGCACAAGATCTTCGGTCCGACCGGCATCGGCGTGGTCTACGGGAAAAAGGAGCTGCTCGACGAGCTGCCGCCCTGGCAGGGCGGCGGCAACATGATCGCCGACGTGACTTTCGAGAAGACCCTTTACCAGGGCGCGCCGGCGCGCTTCGAGGCCGGCACCGGCAACATCGCCGACGCGGTGGGGCTGGGGGCAGCGCTGGACTACGTCGAGCGCATCGGCCTGGAGCGGATCGCCCGCTACGAGCACGAGTTGCTGGAGTACGCCACCCGCGGCCTCTCGGCGATTCCTGGCCTGCGGCTGATCGGTACCGCGGCGGACAAGGCCAGCGTGCTGTCCTTCGTGCTGCAGGGCTATCGCACCGAGGAGGTCGGCGCCGCCCTCAACCGCGAGGGCATCGCCGTGCGCTCCGGCCACCACTGCGCGCAGCCGATCCTGCGCCGCTTCGGGCTGGAAACCACGGTGCGGCCGTCGCTGGCGTTCTACAACACCTTCGAGGAGATCGATCTGCTGGTGAGTACCGTGCAGCGCCTGGCGACCCGGCGCTGAAGACCAGCCCCCGGCCATGCGGCCGGGGGCTTCTTCTATTTATCCCGCTCAGGTGCGTGCAGCCGGCCGGAAGCGCTTCAGGCGCAGCGCGTTGCCGAGCACGAACACGCTGGACAGGGCCATGGCGCCGGCGGCGAGGATCGGCGAGAGCAGCATGCCGTTGACCGGGTAGAGCAGGCCGGCGGCCAGCGGGATCAGTGCGGTGTTGTAGGCGAAGGCCCAGAACAGGTTCTGGCGGATGTTGCCGAGGGTCGCGCGGGATAGGGCGATGGCCGTGGGCACGCCACGCAGGTCGCCGGACATCAGCACCACGTCGGCCGCCTCGATGGCGATGTCGGTGCCGCTGCCGATGGCCAGGCCGACGTCCGCCGCGGCCAGTGCCGGGGCGTCGTTGATGCCGTCGCCGACGTAGGCGAGTCGGCCGTATTCGGCCTTGAGGCGCTGGACCGCCGCGACCTTGCCGTCCGGCAGTACCTCGGCGACCACCTCGTCGATGCCGAGCTGGCGGGCGATGGCTTCGGCGGTGCGGCGGTTGTCGCCGGTGATCATCGCCACCTTGAGGCCCAACTCATGCAATGCGCGGATCGCCGCCGGGGTGCCGTCCTTGAGCGGGTCGGCCACCGCGAGCATGGCTGCCGGTCGACCGTCGAGGGCGGCGTACAGCGGGGTCTTGGCCTCGTCGCCGAGGCGTCGGGCCTCGTTGGCGAAGACCGTCACGTCGAGGCCGAGCTGGGCCATGAAGCGGTCGGCGCCGATTTCCACCCGTGCGCCGTTCACCGTGGCGCGCACGCCGTAGCCGGTGACCGACGCGAAGTCTTCCAGTTGCCCGAGGGCGAGGTTTTCCGTCTGCGCCGCCGCGACGATGGCGCGGGCGATGGGGTGTTCGGACTTGTCCTCGACGGCGGCGACCTTGGCCAGCACGGCGTCGCGCTCGAAGCCTTCGGCGAGGATCAGGTCGGTCAGCTCGGGCTTGCCGCGGGTTAGGGTGCCGGTCTTGTCCAGCGCCACCACCCGCGCGTCCTTGAGTAGTTGCAGGGCTTCGCCCTGACGGAACAGCACGCCCAGCTCGGCGGCGCGGCCGGTGCCGACCATGATCGAGGTGGGCGTGGCCAGGCCCATGGCGCAGGGGCAGGCGACGATCAGCACGGCTACCGCGTTGACCAGGGCGAAGGTCAGCGCCGGCTGCGGGCCGAAGACCATCCAGGCGGCGAAGGTCAGCAGCGCGGCGAGCATCACCGCCGGGACGAACCACAGGGTGACGCGGTCGACCAGCGCCTGGATCGGCAGCTTGGCGCCCTGGGCCTGCTCGACCAGGCGGATGATCTGCGCCAGCACGGTGTCGCCGCCGATCCGGGTGGCGCACAGGGTCAGCGCGCCGTACTGGTTGATGGTGCCGCCGACCACGCCGGCGCCGGGCATTTTTTCCACCGGCACCGGCTCGCCGGTGATCATCGACTCGTCGACGAAGCTCTCGCCCGCGATCACCTCTCCGTCCACCGGCACCCGCTCGCCGGGGCGCACCTCGACCTCGTCGCCGCTGCGTACCGTGTCGATGGCTACCTCCTGCAGCTGGCCGTCGCGGCGTACCCGGGCGGTTTTCGCCTGCAGGCCGATCAGGCGCTTGATGGCTTCCGAGGTGCGGCCCTTGGCGCGGGCCTCGAGGAAGCGGCCGAGCAGGATCAGGGTGACGATCACCGCCGCCGCCTCGTAGTAGACGTGCACGGTGCCGGCCGGCAGCAGGCCGGGGGCGACGGTGGCGACCAGCGAGAACAGCCAGGCGGCGCTGGTGCCGACCGCGACCAGCGAGTTCATGTCCGGCGCCCCGCGCAGCAGGGCCGGGATGCCCTTCTGGAAGAAGCGCAGGCCGGGGCCGAACAGCGCTGCCGTGGTGAGCACGCCCTGCACGACCCAGTTGGCCTGCTGGCCGAGGGTGGCGAGGATCAGGTGGTGCAGGGTGGGGATCAGATGCGCGCCCATCTCCAGCAGGAATACCGGCAGGGTGAAGAGGGCGGCCAGGGTCAGCGCGCGCTTGAGCGAAGCCAGTTCGGCGCCGCGTCGTGCCTCCTCGGCATCGAGCAGGTCGCCGGCGGCGGCAACGGGTTTGGCTTCGTAGCCGGCGCGCTCGATGGCGGCGATCAGCGCGGCAGCCGACACGCCTCGCAAGACGTGCACCTGGGCGCGTTCGCTGGCCAGGTTGACGCTGGCGGCGGTCACTCCGGGGACCTTGCCCAATGCGCGCTCGACGCGGCCGACGCAGGAGGCGCAGGTCATGCCGGCCACGCTCAGCTCGATGCGGTCTTCGGCCACTTCGTAGCCGGCCTTGTGTACCGCGGCGATGGCGGCGGCAACGTCGGGAGCGCCGGCAAAGGCGATCTCCGCCCGCTCGCTGGCCAGGTTGACGCTGGCGGCGGTCACGCCGGGCACCTTGTTCAGGGCACGCTCGACGCGGCCGACGCAGGAGGCGCAGGTCATGCCCGCGACCGTCAGGCTCAGATGCGTACCCTCGCTCGGATGGCGGGCGTTGGTCGATGAATTCATGGTGGCCTCCCTGGAAATATCGGATGCCGGCCACCTTAGGGCTTCCGGTGGTGGCAAGGTCAAGCCCGGGGCTGCCGACCGCTTGGAGCTTGTCCCAAATCATCGGTCGGCGCGGAGCTGGCTGGCAGAATGGCATGGTCACAAGGACAATCCGGGATATGAGCATGCCCGGATTCCCACAGCGGGCCAGGGACGGAATCAATCCATCGGATCTTCAATCGACAGTGTTTTGCCATTGCGGTGTTTCGCCCTGACGGAGTCCGGCACTCCGTGCCGCGACGCCACTGCGCGGCGGTCTGCGGGGAGTTTGCGGAGAGCGGCAATGGCAAAGATCAGCGAAACGTTCCTTGGAGGGAACCGCCACCATGAAAAAGCCCAGCGCCCTAGCCCTGACCCTCAGCCTGTTGGCCATTGACGGCGTGCCGCTCGCCAAGGCCGGCGACGAGCCCGGGTCTGAAAAACAAGCCGCCGGCAAGTCGCTGGGCGGCATGAACGGCATGATGATCGGCGCGATCGGCGGCCCGATCGGCATGCTGGTCGGTGCCGGCGTCGGTCTGCTGGTCGGCGACGGCGCGGAGGAGGTGGCCAAGGATGCCCTGTCCGACACCGACAAGTCCCAGCCCGCCGAGTCCGCCGCTTCCGGCAAAACCATCACCCGCTGACGCTCGCCGGCCCGGTTCGTTCGCGACCGGGCCGGCTTGTCCGTTGGCACAGTCAGTTGCTCTGGCGCCCTTCGAGAACATACCGTTCTTTTCTGTCCGGGTCGTCTTCCATCCAGGCGTTGTTGCCGATCACCATGGTTTGCCCTCTCGTGGGCGTGAACCTTTCCCACGGGGGGAGCGCCGCCTCCGCACGGCCCGGATCGCCATGGCGCGCGAAGGCCACCCATGAGGCGCTGACCCTGGAGGCCAGTTCCAGGGCTTCGTTTCCCCCTCCCGTGATGCTGGCCGCACGATCGGTATTGTCGAACACGAATGGAAGATCCACCCCGTGAAAGGCCAGGGGTTTTCCTTCGAAGAGCGGCGGGCGCCAGCCGAACCAGTACACGTAGACGGGCGCTTCCCCCGAGCGGAATTTCGCCTCGGCATGGCCGATGACATGGGTTCTCGGGCTGACGATCAGGGACAGCAGTTCGATGGGGGGCGCAAGCGGATTCTCCTGTCTGTAGGCCTCGATGACGGTCGAGGTTCTTTCGCCGAGGCGCGGCTGGAGATAGGCGTGCAACTGCGTCATGTCGATGGCGGCCAGCGAGTGATCGCCGACGCTGGGATTCCACTCGTGCATCGTCGAGCCGACCAGCAAGGGGATATGGCTGGACAAGGCGAGTGCGTTCGTGTCGAAGGGAAGGGCGGGAACATCCCGCCCGTCCACGACGGGTTGCCAGCGGAACCTGTCCTTGTATTCCCCGGGTTTGCCGTCCGATATTTTCTTCTGGACGGCCACCCCTGCTTCGATGAGCGAGTCGATCGGGATGTCATGGAGCTTGCTCGCCGACTCTTTCGTGATGTTCAGTTCCCTGAGCAGCAACTCGGTCGCCTGCAGGCTGTCTTCCGCCGTGCCGAGGGTCGGTTTGGAACCGCTCTGAACGATGGCCTTGTGAAAGAGCCCCTTGGCCTTGGGCATGATCATCAGGGTGCTGATCTTGTATCCGCCCCCGGACTGGCCGAACAGGGTGATATTGCCGGGGTCTCCTCCGAACTGGGCGATGTTGTCCCTTATCCACTCCAGCGCCAGTATCAGGTCCAGCATGCCGACGTTGGCCGACGACGGGTAGTCTTCCTCGAATACGCCCGCCAGGTTCAGATATCCCAGTATGCCTAGCCGGTGATTGACGGAAACTACGACCACGTCCCCCCTGTGGCTCAATCTTTCGCCGTCGTAAGAGGGGAGTTCGTGGCTCGAGCCTGCTTCGAAATACCCGCCATGTATCCAGACCATGACGGGACGCTTGTTCTGGTCGATCGAGGGCGTCCAGATATTCAGGCTAAGGCAGTTTTCATCCTGGTATCCGTCGTCCCAATCGAACAGGAAGGCTATGTTTTCGTACTTCCAGTCGCCCCTTTTGGCTTGGGGGCAAACGGCGCCGTATGCCAGTGACGGACGAATCCCGGTTCTTGGCTGCAGCCGCTGTGCCGGTTTGAAGCGGTTTTCCCCCGCCGGTGAAGTGGCATAGGGAATGCCTTTGAACGTGTGAATTCCGTTGCGGATGTATCCGCTGATCTTGCCGTCGGTCGTTTCGATGGTCGGGCCCGGTACCGTCAGCAGGGGCTTGCCGGAGTCATATGCCTTTGCCTGAGCAGCGCGGGGCCACAGGTATGGAAGGGTTGGGATCAAGGCCAGCAATTTGTTGAAGCTTCTGCGTGAGGCGTCCATGTCGAATCCCTTGAGGCTCGTGACGAGCGTTTGACATTCCCGGCTATTCGGGGGACAAGCCCGGAGTCTTTCAGGCGTCGCCGCCCGCGGCGCGGTCGAGGAGGATCTTGTCTATTTCCTTGTGCAGGCCCAGCGGGTCGAATGGCTTGATTATGATTCCGCTCGCTCCGAGAGTGCGGTAGTTCTCGATTTCCTCCTGGCTTACCTGGGCCGTCATGAAGATGACGGGCGTGCGCTCGGTATCTATTTTCGTTTTCAGGTTTTTCAGCGTCTCGCGTCCGTCCATGCCCGGCATGACGGCATCGAGCAGTATCAGATCGGGCGAATACTGCTCCACCACGTCCAGGGCGTCCTTCCCCGAGGAGACGCATAGCACCTCGAATCCTCCAGCCGCCTTGAGAGATGCCTTGACGATCGCCTGGATGAGGCCGTCGTCGTCGATGTGTAGAATTTTTTTCGGACCGCTCAATTCAGACCCTCTCCGTTCTTGCGGATGAAGGCAGCCGGGTGTGCCTTCCATCAGCCTTTTTTACCTTATTCGTTTGGGGGCGTCGTCCCCGGCCCGGGTTGCGCGGCGCCGATTGCCGCCTCGAGCCGGTCGGCGGCTCTTGCCAGCAGTTGTCTCAGCTCGTCCAGGACCGGCTGCTCGAACAGGTCGGCTGTCGACTGGGCATCGCCCCCCCTCAGCTTGGTTTCGAGTTCGCTGGCACGGGCTGCCAGCGCACTGGCTCCCAAGGTGCCGGCAGACCCCTTGATGGTGTGCAGCACGGCGGCGATCCCCTCGAGATCCCGTTGCCGAAGGTGCGCTTCGAGCGCATCGAGCATCTTGCCCATTTCGGGCCGGAAACTGGCGAACACATCGCGGAACAGCTCGAGATTGCCGCCGAAGCGGTTGAGCAGCGAGTCGATGGAGTCGATGTCGGACGATGCCTCGTTTCGTTCCGGCGGCTGCAGGGCGGACGGGGCCTGGCGTCCGATCAGAGCCTGAATCGCCGCGACCAGCTCTTCCAGATCGATCGGCTTGCCGACATGCTCGTTCATCCCGGCCGCCAGGCAGGTTTCGCGATCGGCAGCCGAGACGTTCGCCGTCATCGCCAGGATCGGCAGGCTGGCGAAGCGGCGGTCCGAGCGGATGCGCCGGGTCGCTTCCCGGCCGTCGATGCCCGGCATCTGCATATCCATGACGACCAGGTCGTAGGGTGGGTCGGCGGCCAATACCCGGCTCACTCCTTGCAGTCCGTCTTCCGCCAGTTCCACGTCGGCCCCTTCGTTGCCGAGCAGTTCGGCCGCCACCTGGCGGTTGAGGGCGTTGTCTTCCACGACCAGCAGGCGCAGGCCGCCCAGGCGTTGTGGACGTGCCGTCGGTAGCGACTGGCAGGGAGCGGGCGATACATTGCCGGCGAGTGCGCGCTGTACGGCATCGGCCAGTTGCTGGGGAGTGACGGGTTTGGTGAGAAAGTCGACGAAGGGCGCCTGCCCATCCTTCTGCGCGTCGGCGAGCACTTCGCGCCCGTAGGCGGTAATCATCAGCACCACCGGCGGGCGGCTTTCTCCCGCGTGCTCCTGGATCAGTTGGGCCGCGCTGAGCCCGTCCAGATCGCGCATGCGCCAGTCCATCAGCACCACATCGTAGGGCTCGCCGCGCTGCCGCGCCGCGCTCACCCGTTCGATCGCCTCGGTGCCGCCGCTGGCATGCTCGGCACGCCAGCCCAGGGCAGCGCCGGTACGCATCAGAAGCTCGCCGACCAGGGGGGTGTCGTCGACCACCAGGACGTGGATGGGCGAGGCGGCGGGCAGGCTGGTTTTCGCGAGCGTATCTTGCGGTACGGCGAAATCGAGGTCGAACCAGAAGAGGCTGCCCTTGCCTGGCTCGCTTTGTACCTGCAGCTCGCCGCCCATCAGTCTGACCAGGCGCTGGCTGATGACCAGCCCGAGCCCGGAGCCACCGAAGCGGCGGCTGGTCGAAGCCTCCGCCTGGGTGAAGCCCTCGAAGATGTGTTCGAGCTGATCGGGGCTGATGCCGATACCGGTGTCGCTGACGGCCATGCGCAGGCGAATGCTGTTTTCGGTGCGACCGAGCGTGGCGATGCGGAGCACCACCTGGCCCTGTAGGGTGAACTTCAGGGCATTGCCGGCCAGGTTGATCAGCACCTGCTGCAGACGCAGGCTGTCGCCGATCAGCCGGGGCGGCAGCGACGGATCGAGGTCGTACATCACCTCGATATCCTTTTGCCCCTGGTTGCCGGACAGCACGACGGCCAGGTCGCGCATCAGGGTTTCCAGTTCGAAGGGGTGGAGGTCGAGGTGCAGTTTGCCGGCCTCGATCTTCGAGTAGTCGAGGATGTCGTTGAGCAGGCCGAGCAGCGATTTGGCCGCCGATTGCGTCTTGGTCACGTATTCGGACTGGCGCGGGTTCAGTTCGGTCTGCCGGAGCAGTTGCAGCATGCCCAGCACGGCATTCAGCGGGGTGCGGATCTCGTGGCTCATGTTGGCCAGGAACGCGGATTTGGCCGCGCTGGCGGCGAGCGCCTGCTCCCTGGCCTGCCGCAGATGGCTCTCCAGCTCGCGCTGGGCGGTGATGTCGAGGTTGATGCCGATGACGCGCAGGGCCTTGCCGGACGCGTCGCGTTCGACCTGGGCGCCGGCCTGGATGTAGCGGACCCGGCCGTCCTGGCAGAGGATGCGGAAGGCCGGACTGTAATGGCCGCGGCCTTCGACCGCCGCCTGCAGCAGGGCCTCGGTGGCTTCGCGATCCTCGGGGTGTAGCCGCGAACGCCAGTGCCCGTAGTTCAGGCCGTGCTCGCGCAGCGTTAGCGGCAGGTCGTAGAGCTCGAACATACGCTCGTTGAACTGCAGCGAGTCGTCGGCGAGGTTCCAGCTCCAGATGCCCAGCCCGGCCACCTCGGAAGCCATCAGCAACTGGTCGCGTGCCGCCGTCAGCTCGCGTTGTTGCCGCTGCTGTTCGCTGATGTCGACGATCATGCCGACGAACATCGGCTCGTCGGCGATCTTCATGGCGCCGACATAAAGTTGCATGGGGAATGCCGAGCCGTCCCGGCGCAACCCCACGGCCTCGCGGCCGACTCCGATCACCCGCGGGGTGTTGTCGCACAGGTAGCGTTCGAGGTAGCCGTCGTGTGCGCTGCGATAGGGCTCGGGCATGAGCATCTTGACGTTATGTCCGACCACCTCTTCCCGGTGGTAGCCGAACACCCGCTCGCCGGCAGGGTTGAAGGAGCGCACCGTGCCGCGTGCGTCGATGGTGATGATCGGGTTGATGGCGGTGTCGAGAATCCCTTGGGTGGTCGCCAGGCTGGCGGCCAGCTCCCGCTCGGCGGCCTTGCGTTCGGTGATGTCCACGGCAATCCCGAGATAGCCGAGGCTCCGGCCGGTTTCGTCGCACATGGTCGTGATCACCAGGCTGACCGGGAAGCGCGAGCCATCCTTGCGCACATAGGTCCATTCGCGGGTTTCCGAACCTTCGACCCCGGCTTTGCACACGAAGACCTGAAAGCCCTCGACGAGCTTGCCGAGTTCTGCGCTCAGTTCGACACCGCGGGCCTCCACCTCGTGGCCGTCGTGGATCAGCATGGGCGTGCGGCGGCCCACCATTTCGTCGGCGCGGTAGCCCAGCAGGCACTCGGCGCCGTGGTTGAACACGCGGATCGTGCCGTCCAGGTCGGTGGCGATGATCGACACCTCGGAAGCGGACTGCAGCACGGCGTTCAGCAACAGGTTGAGTTGGCGCAGTTCGGTCGTGCGTTGCGCCACCTGCCCCTCCAGTCTGGCGTTGAGTTCGAGGATGTGGGCTTCGGCGGCCTTCTGAACGGAAATGTCTCGTACCGTCATCGAGCCACCCACCACCTGCCCGCTGCTTGCGCGGATCGGCGAGGCGGTCACGGAAACCTCGATCGCATGGCCGTCGCGACAACGGTGCCTGGTCTCGAAGGACAGTATCTGTTCGCCGCGGCCGATCCGCGCCAGGAGGTCGGCCTCTTCGACCAGCAGCTCCCGTGGTACCACCAGGTCGCCCAAGAGATGCCCCAGAGCCTCCTCGGCCGTGTAGCCGAACAGCTGCTCGGCAGCGCGGTTCCAACTGTTGACCACTCCTATGAGATTGCTGCCGATGATGGCGTCGGCCGAGTTCTCGACGATCGCCGCCAGCCGTGCCTGTTCCGCGACGATCTGCTGGCGGCGCTGCCGGCTGATGCCCAGCACGCTGGCCAGGGTTGCCGCCATTGCGCTGACCAGTCCGCCGAGCAGCAGTACCATGCCGGGCGGCGGCAGATGCATCGCCTGCACGAACAGCGGATGGACGCCAAAGTCGATTTGCCAGCGCCGGCCGAACACCTCGCGTTGCAGGGTCTCGCTGAAAAGCTCGGGAAAATGGTTGTCGCCGGAGTCGTAGAACTGCTCGGCCTTCCCGGTGTCGGTCACGTCGTACAGATGCAAGCGGGCCTGCGCCTGATCCAGCCTCAGGCTGAATAAAACTTCCTCTATCACCAGTGGCGCGAAACTCCAGCCGAACAGCTCGGCCTCCCGGTCCGCCACGTTGGCGGGTGTCCGTATCGTGCGATAGATCGGCATCAGGATCAGGAAAGACTGCGACGGATTGCTGCTGGCCTGGAGCAGGGTGATAGGGCCGGTCAGGCGCACCTCGCCCGAGCGCATAGCCGCATTGGCCGCCTCGAGTCGGTGGCTTTCCGAGGCGATATCCACGCCTATGGCTGGTCCATTGCGCTCGACCGGTTCGAGGTACTGGGTCACATAGCGCTCACCGGCATGGGGGGTGAACTGGTGGATGGCGAAATCGGCCATGCCATCGGCCCGTGCCTGTTCCAGGAAATGCGCTTCGTCGGCTTCCGCTACCCGCCGGATGAAACCGAAACCGCGTGCACCGGGAAACTCGATATCGATATCGCGGCTTTGGCTGTAGCGGAGAAACTGCTCGCGGCTGAGCGCCCGTTCGCCGACGGTGAGGATCGCCCCGCGGGCGCCGCGCAGCCCATACTGATAGCGATGCATGCGTTCGACGACATCGTCTGCGATCCGATTGGCGGCCTTGGCGACGGTTTCCCTGATTTGCGCCTCGTTGCTGCGCGACACGTGCCAGGAGGCAAGAGCGCTGCAGAGCAGGCCGGTGAGCAGGGTGGCGTAGGTCCAGAGGGTTGCTCTGGAAAGCCTGGGCGCTTTTTTCATGTACCTGTATCCAATTTTCCGCAAGCTTCTTCGCTCTGTTCCAGGGACCATCTGTGTGTTCGCCTTTGGCGAGTCCTTAATCGGCATTCCATATGGCTGCACGAAGTATCAGAGACAACGCAAGCACATTGTTCAACCCCCAAAACGAGTTGGAGATGATCCCCAGCAAGGTGTAATCGGTTCTCAGGTAAAAGTAGGAAAAGGACGCATAGACAATTCCCAGTAGGGTAAGGGCTATCAGCGTTATATGTGGCCAGACCAGTCGCAGATGGCGGCCGGACTGGCGATCCTTGGGCGTGACATGGAAGCTGATCTTCTTGCCTCGCAGGACGGTGTAGAGAGCCTTGAGGTTTACATAGAAAAAGGAAAGATAGCTCGCACGCGCCTGATAACTGGCTATCCCCCAGGTACCGAACAGCATGGCCAGCTCCAGGGATATCAGGAAGGGCAGAATATGAAGGTAGAAATCCAGATCGTATGCCGCCAACGGAGATACGCCACTGAAAAAATAAACGATGGGGGCCGCTAGGAAAAGCAGGTTCCACAAGCAGCCGAAATACGAATAGAAGGTCGCGCCGTACATCAGCTTCTGTGAAAGGGTCAGGCCCTTGCGAAACAAGGGATTGTCATGGAAGAAAATATCCAGGGTGCCTCCGGCATACTTGAACCGTTGTATGGTCCAGCTCAAGAGATCCTGGGGCGACAGCATCTTCGATTCTACTCTCGGGTGCAGGATGGATTTCCAGCCTCTTTCCCGATCGGCGTGAATGATCAAGGAAGTATAAATGTCTTCGGACACGTGAAACTTGTAAGGCGTAAATTCGTTCGCATGCACGCTTTCCCCGTGCATCGCCGCCAACAGCACCGGTGGGATGTCCTGGTCTTTTGTACTCCGCTTGAGATTTTTCAGGGTCCGTTCGAAATCGCTCGTGACCGTGGTGCTATAGCTCTTCAATGCCGCCTCCATGACGGCCTCGCGCCGATGGACGGAACCTGCACCGCAACAAAAGGCCGCATTGGCCCAGTTTCTTCTCCGTTGAATTATGTCGTAAAACATCTGGGGGTCGTTGACGAAAGGGTCATGCCCCAGTTGAATCGGTCCCAATAGTTTCTCGATGGTTTTTCCCAGCCCTTTTCCAACGATCCCGAACGATTTCCCCAGAAAGGCGGAGAGTGCGATGCCTTCCGGAATATCGTAAAACCATTGCGGTGTTTGCACCCAGGCAACGGATGGATCGCGAAAGTAACCCAACGTGTTGCTCAGCAGGGTCGGGAATGGCCTGGTATCGGCGTCGAAGATGACAATGAAGTCTCCCGATGTATGGTCCATCGCGTTGCGCAAGTTGCCTGCTTTGAAGCCGATATTATTCTCTCTGGAGATATAGAGTACCTGCTCTTCCTGTGCGACCCGTTTCATTTCCTCCCGACGACCATCGTCCAGTACGAAGATCTTTATATCGATGGGGGCGGGATAGGTTATTTTTTGGGCATCCCGGATTCCCAGTCTGACCAGCTCCGGGTCTTCGTTGTAGGTGGCAAAGAAAATATCTACGCTGATGATTCGGTCTTCCAGCGGAGCTTCCGACGTGCAAGCGGAGATTTTTTTCGGAGGTAACCCAACCGGAACGTCTTTCGTCTTCCACAGATTTATAATGAAAAGTATCAGTCCGGCATAGGCAAGGGTTTCCGCAATCACCAGAGGCAAGGCCAGCCAGAGTGCGTCGTAGTTCAGTGAATGCATCCAGCGCCAGTACAGGTATCGGCCGCCCAGAACGAGAGATAGGCAAGCCAGTAAGTTGCTATACAAAATTAATCCGATATTTTTCACCATAACCCGACAGCACCTGGAGCACATGACTGGTGAGTGACGGGAAGCTCTGGTAAGCCGTTACAGGCAGCCATTCATACTTGATTTTCCG
>Ga0209575_10000178_pt1 | contig 64769 bp, 56 predicted proteins | sample Medcelwee11metaG_FD_187172 | JGI IMG/M metagenome (GOLD analysis project Ga0209575, IMG submission 187172) | Freshwater pond sediment microbial communities from the University of Edinburgh, under environmental carbon perturbations - Medium... | ecosystem: Environmental > Aquatic > Freshwater >...
CTATATACAACACTAACTTATATATTTTGTGGTTCTTACACAATAATACCATGTATATATCTTCCTACATAATCCCAAACGTCATACACTATCTGCCCAAGTAACCCTGGATTAATAGTCCTATTAGTACCCCAAACTTCATTACCAATCGCGGTATAATTGACACTTACCGGCGGATAATAAGTAAGGTTCCGTTGTGAATAATTCCATACTCCTTCGCCGATACTTGATAAATCAACACTTACGGGCGGATAATAAGTAAGATTCCTATTAGTATAATTCCAAACATCACTATCAATGATATTAATCCGTTGTAACATTAACATTGAACTATCTTCTAATCCTTCAATTGATGTATGTGTTAAAATATGTAAAAAGTCATTATATATGCGTACCCAGAAGAATTCGCTTTCGTACCTGATACTTTCATAATCGCCTATTTCTGTAGAATTTTCTTGGAGCATACTCAAATAAAAAAAGTCCCACCAATAGATATTATCTAACGCTCTCCAACACAACGCATCGTCACTATGTAATGTACTTTCATTTAATCCAACGTGGATATCATCTGTTATTGGAACGATATAATCAGTTCCCGTAACATTATTTACGCCGTCGCAAAAACGTTCAATTGTAGGACGAACTGAATTAACCAAATCCCTGGCCCAATAAATATCCCATAAAATATAATTTTCCATATATATTTGAATGAATGAAGATGCCCCGTTGTTTGGAAACGCTATTGGTATAGTCATTTCGCAATTATCTTTATCACCCACATTAAACTTTGTTTGGTTATACAAATCTGTTATACTACCACCTTTATACTCTAATATCTCAAGTATTGCGGTACAATCAATACCTGTGGCAGTAGCATATTCATATGTAGAAATCATTGTTGAATTAAAGATATTCTGGACAGTAATATTTTCAATAATATATCCTTCTTGTGAAGTAAAATATCCGTCTGGTGGCATTACAACCGCGCACGAATAATCCTTATGATTATTACCGCATAATGTTTTAATATCAAATAAACTTTCAGTTAATTGCGATGACAACCCCATTACTATCGCAGCATGGTCTTTTAATTCTGGATAATAATATCTAAATTCAATTAAGTAACTTTCAAACTCACCACTTACTGTTATTCCTTCCGCGGCGTTATAATAATAATCAAACCAATATAAATCATCTAACGACCAATAACAACCAAGATAAATCGGATTCTGGTAAAATTCTAATACTGTTTGTTCTTCGATTGGAATGGTATAATTAATACCATTTATTTCTTCAATATCACGACAAAATGGTGTGATGATTAAACTAAAATAATCGACAAAGCTATAAATACGTTGAGCTTCCCAGGCCATATAATTATCTAATGTAACTTCAATATTAAATTCGCGGTCACTTTCTGAAAAAATTACCGGAATACTAATCCTACAATTTTCTTTATCACCAGCAGAAATTACTACTTGATTAATTATTGAATTACTGCTTTCATTAGTATTTTTTATTATGTCAATGACGGCAGTGCAATCAATCGTATATGGAGTTTCATAAATAAACACTTCATTGACGTTAGTTTTATAACTATTAATGAATGTTATTTTGTCATAAACATGACCCCAGGTCCTATTCCAATAACTCTCATTATAAACAAACTGTGAGCATTTACTTGTAGGTTCGTAATTTTCTCCACATAAAGTTTCAACATAATAATTACGAGCATCATACGTCGACGAAATATGTATTTCTGACGACCCCTTTACATCTTCCCAGGACGGTGATAAAGCCTGGTCACAACCCACGTTCAACATATCAATAAAAAAATCGTTATTAGTGGTATCAGCAAACGTTGTATCGGTAAACCGTACACGTGACCCAACGCCTTTTTTATATAATCCACTCTTTGTGATATTATATGTTAATAATGTATTTATAACTGTTTGAAAAATAGTATTTTCTAATAATTTATTTGGTAAAACAATCCAACTACTCGAAGTAAAATTATATACTGATAATGTTAAATCGTCATTAACAACACTATCAAATTTACCATTTGTGGAAATAATAAAACTTGTTAATAAATTCTCATCTATTGTTTGACACGTTGACGAATTAAAATCCACAAAAAAATCTAATCTGCTAACACCACTGCTTATTGCTTCTGAAACTATTTGATACTCGTTATCGATAGTTTGTGTTTTGGTAAGATTTAATCTTTTACCAACAATAATTTCTATGGTATCAAAATACATATAATCACCTGTCGTAGCGGCGTCTAATTCAAAAGCTAAAGTTATTGGGCCGTCAAACGTAACTCCTTCAGTCAATAAATTATATGTATATTTATTATAAGTATTAGTATCTTCTCCGTCTTGCCAATCGTCTAACAATAAAAAATTATTAGTACCGGTTGCAGATTCAATATACGCATACCCTGCTTCGCCAGCTTCTAAACTATTAGCTTTTGCCCAAAATGATACTGTAATTCCGTACGCACCTAATGTTTCAAATTTACGACTGGCGTACGCATTTGAACGTAATCTTAAATGATATGAACCAGCTTGCGGTGTTCCTGAGTTTGTAACATCTGAAGTACCAGTATGAACCCATTGTGCATCATACCAATTAGCACCCCCAGTCCAACTAACTGCGCCCCAATTTTCACTAACAGTTTTATTAGTAATACTCCCAATAGTTATATTTAAAGATTTACCATAAAAATAATCTATAAATGATTCATAATAACATCTAGCTATAACTGGATATACTCCTTCCTTAGCAGGTGATTCCATATCATAATAATAAATACCTTCGTGTTGTAAATTAGACATTAGTGCATATTTAACATATATTATGTTATCAGGCGAATAAATATCAATGTAACAAGACCCGTCTTCAACATATTCACCACTACTATTAAGTAATTGTACCCACATTTTTACTTGCTGGTCGTTGGTATATTCTGTTCCGAACACTTCAATTTTTGGAATACTAACCTTTTTTACTTCTTCACAGATAGCAACACGATTGACAACATCAACAAAGTCTAAATTATATTGAGCAACTATATATTGGTTTGAGTACTGACTATAATATTGCCCACCAATAATTTTTATGGTAAATAATACGTTACCTACTTGGTAAGTATCTGTTATAAATGCACGGTACTCGTTTGGATTGGTTGTTTGTGACATAAAAAAAGTTCGTGATGTTTCGTCAGGAAATGTTATTGTAAGAGTTGCTTCATTAATACTAATTGATTCGTCTTTTTCTATTAACATAAAAATTTCAGTTTGGCCACCTTGTAATACTTGCGGTGAAAAATAAACTTTTTTTATGTTTAATATACTTGGATTATTTTGAATATTAATAACATTAAATTGTGTTATAGTAAAAATTGACGGGTTATTAGTAACGTATATTTTAGCATGAAGATTTGATTGTGGAATACTTGGCATTGTACATTGAACCGAGAACATTGTATTCATTACAGCTGGCGATGTAATAGTTTTATTACAAAATACATTATTATTACTGTCAGTTAAAACTATTGTGTGTGGAGTATTAGTTATTGTTGAAGTGGCTTCTATCACAGCAGCTTCATTAATGATATACGCAGGAGTAGTATATAATACTAAATTATTTGTAATGGTACCCAAAACTTGGACATTATCTATATAACAATAATCGCCAGTACCTAATGCACCATACATTCGTATTCCAGCATTATTACTTAAACCATATTGTGTAACTTCAAAATTATAATAATCATGAACGTTATCATCTTTCCCGTCTGTCAAAGCTAAAAGTTCGCGATTAGTAGTCCCATCGAAATAATAGTATCTGCAATATTCGCCGCTTTCAAGCGACCCAGCTGTTGCATAAAAACTTACATTAACTGATGTAAACCCAGTAGTATCAAGATGTTTAGTTGCGTCACAATTACTATAACCACGCATATTATAACTTCCAAAAGCGTTAGTACTAACTAATGTACACGTTCCTGTGTATTGCCATGCACTTGTCCAACCACTACCACAATTAAACGCTCCACATTCAAAATTATCAGTGGCAATCTGTGTAGCCCCATAAGTAAATATCGGTGTCAATAAAATCATTAATGTTATCAAAAAAATTGTTTTGTTCATTGTCACACCTGGATTATATTGTCTATATATTTGATTCTTACAGTATATTGCCCATTTACTGTCGCTGAACTAATCGTTACATTAATAGTATCATTAATGGAATGAGTTTTGTAAATATCCCAGGGGTTTAAGTGCGGAATACGATTTTGGTCGATATAATCGCCGTCGCTACCTTCTAATGCTTCGAATCTGTACACCGCTGGAGTACTTGGCGGGGTTACAGTTATCTGTGTTATTAAATAATTAATTGATTGGGTTGTTGCATACACACCAGTACCACCAGCAACAGTCACATTAAACTGTAATTCGTACGCTTTGATATCTGATAAATAAATAATTGTTTCATTGAGTTTTGTGCCATTAAAATACATAGTTGTTGAATCATTGGTAAGATAATTTCCGTCCCCCATAACATGAGTATCACCTGCTAAACTATTAATTGTTTCATTGAGTAAGGTTCCGTTAATATACATATAAGTACTATCATTATAAAGATAGCCGGTTCCTTCAACACGAGTATCTGTATCCCTTGCATCAATAGTTTTATTAAGTTTGGTTTCATTGAATTGTATATATCCACTATTATTTGTCAACCATGGCCATAATAATAACCAAAACCTGTCTAACGACGAAATTGTTTCGTTAAGTAATGTTGAATTAAAATATATAGTGGTACTATCATTTGTAAGGAATATTCCGTCGCCTTGTTTTTGTGTATCTAGTGGTAATGCTGTTGCGTTAAAAAATATTACATTAGAACCGTTATTATATAGATACGGTCCTGAAACATTAAATGTTGTACCATTAATGCCGTTAATTCCGTTAGTGCCATTAATGCCGTTAATTCCGTTAGTGCCATTAATGCCGTTAATTCCGTTAGTGCCATTAATGCCGTTAATTCCGTTAGTGCCATTAATGCCGTTAATTCCGTTAGTGCCATTAATGCCGTTAGTGCCATTAATGCCGTTAATTCCGTTAGTGCCATTAATACCGTTAATTCCGTTAGTGCCATTAATACCGTTAATTCCGTTAGTGCCATTAATACCGTTAATTCCGTTAGTGCCATTGATGCCGTTAGTGCCATTAATGCCATTTATTCCGTTAGTCCCATTAATGCCATTTATTCCGTTAGTCCCATTAATGCCATTTATTCCGTTAGTACCATTAATACCGTTTATTCCGTTAGTGCCATTAATACCATTTATTCCGTTAGTGCCATTGATGCCGTTTATTCCATTAGTGCCATTAATACCGTTTATTCCATTAGTGCCATTAATACCGTTAGTGCCATTGATACCGTTAGTGCCATTTATTCCATTAATACCGTTAGTACCATTGATACCGTTTATTCCATTAGTGCCATTAATACCGTTAGTACCATTGATACCGTTTATTCCATTAGTGCCATTAATACCGTTTATTCCGTTAGTACCATTAATACCGTTAGTGCCATTAATACCGTTTATTCCGTTAGTACCATTGATACCGTTAGTGCCATTAATACCGTTTATTCCGTTAGTACCATTGATACCGTTAGTCCCATTAATACCATTTATTCCGTTAGTGCCATTAATACCGTTTATTCCATTAGTGCCATTAATACCGTTTATTCCATTAGTGCCATTGATACCGTTAGTCCCATTAATGCCGTTTATTCCATTAGTGCCATTGATACCGTTAGTCCCATTAATGCCGTTGATGCCTCTTAAATCAGCAGTAATATAAATCGTACCATCCGAAAAATTCCAAAGATAAGAACCGTTGCCTAAATTTATTATTGAATTAAAAGTTAAATTAGCCCCATTAGTACCATTAATACCGTTTATTCCGTTTGTACCATTAATGCCATTTATTCCGTTAGTGCCATTGATGCCATTTATTCCGTTAGTGCCATTTATTCCGTTAGTGCCATTGATACCGTTAATTCCGTTGGTGCCATTAATGCCATTTATTCCGTTAGTGCCATTGATACCGTTAATTCCGTTGGTGCCATTAATACCATTTATTCCGTTAGTACCATTAATACCGTTTATTCCGTTAGTGCCATTAATACCATTTATTCCGTTAGTACCATTAATACCATTTATTCCGTTAGTGCCATTGATACCGTTTATTCCATTAGTGCCATTGATACCGTTAGTGCCATTGATGCCATTTATTCCGTTAGTGCCATTGATGCCATTTATTCCGTTAGTGCCATTGATGCCATTTATTCCGTTAGTGCCATTGATGCCATTTATTCCGTTAGTGCCATTGATGCCATTTATTCCGTTAGTGCCATTTATTCCGTTAGTGCCATTAATACCATTTATTCCGTTAGTGCCATTTATTCCATTAGTGCCATTAATACCGTTTATTCCGTTAGTACCATTGATACCGTTTATTCCGTTAGTACCATTGATACCGTTAGTACCATTAATACCGTTTATTCCGTTAGTACCATTAATACCGTTTATTCCGTTAGTACCATTGATACCGTTAGTCCCATTAATACCATTTATTCCGTTAGTACCATTAATACCATTTATTCCGTTAGTGCCATTAATACCATTAGTACCATTAATACCATTAGTACCATTAATACCATTTATTCCATTAGTGCCATTAATACCGTTTATTCCATTAGTGCCATTAATACCGTTAATGCCTCTTAAATCTGCAGTAATATAAATTGTACCATCAGAAAAATTCCAAAGATAAGACCCGTTACCTAAATTAATTATGGAATTGAATGTAAGATTAGCGCCGTTGGTGCCATTAATACCATTAGTGCCATTGATACCGTTAATACCGTTAGTGCCATTAATTCCGTTTATTCCGTTAGTACCATTGATACCGTTAATACCATTAGTGCCATTAGTAATACTTAACGACGATATAATTGAAGATATAGTATTATTCAAAGTTGTTTCATTAAAATACATATAAATACTATCATTATATAAATATAAGCCAAACCCTTCAACACGAGTATCTGTATCAATTTCCAAAGCATTAATAGTTTGATTTAACAATGTTGAATTAAAATAAATGTAATAAGTGTCATTATATAAATATGGGCCAACAGTACCTTTAGTATAATTACTTAATATACCAACAACATCTTGTTGCAACAATGTGCCATTAAAATAAAAAGTAAAATTATCTTCACTAATCCAAACTTCATCTGCATTATATGAATCAGGCGGTTCATTAAAAGAATAATTAAGTAATCCTGTAATAAGTATTCTATCAACAGTTAATGTTCGTAATCTTAAATCACCATATCCATTTCCATACTCAGGATAATTAGTGTCTGTAAATAATGCCATATAATGCCCACTACCATTGAGTATTCCAACGGGTGACCTACCAGAAATATTATGAACAAACAGAACATTAACATCAGTAATATTTTTGTCACTTAAATTAATATTTCTTGGAGTTTTAAGTACTGCTTCGTTATGTTGATTTATTTCCCATAAAGAATTATTTTCAATAGTTTGATTAAGTAATGTTCCATTAAAATACATCGTGGTACTATCATTAGTAAGAAATATTCCATCCCCTTGTATATGTGTATCTCCTGCCAAACTATTAATAGTATTATTAAGTAATGTACTATTAAAATAAATGTTTGCATAATTATCATATAAAAAAGGTCCAACAGCAACAAGATGAGTATCAGAATCAGTATCAATATCATTGGCACAAACCCATTCTTGTTGTGCAGTATCCCATTTAGCTAATTGGTCATCATTACAAGAAAGATTTTTTAATGTATCTCTACTATCAATAGTTTCATTAAGTAATGTACTATTAAAATACATAGTAGTACTATCATTAGTTAAAAATATTCCATCGCCTTTAACATGAGTGTCAGTATTAATAATATTAATTCTATCATCGATTGTTTCGTTAAGTTTAGTTTCATTAAAATACATATAATTAAAATCATCATATAACCATGGGTGTGAACCTTCAATATGTGTATCATTAATACTACCAGCAATAAATTGTTCTAAATATGTTTGATTAAAATAAATATTATTGCCAACTGTAATAAACCAAGGAAGAAAAAAAGTATATTGCTTAACTAATGGTGGTGGACTTTCTGGCGAAAATACATTCCATCCACCAAAAACATTAGAAGAGAACAAACAAACAAAAATAATAAGTAATATTGAAAAAAATATTTTTTTCATCTGTTTCAAGGTTTGAATCTTCTTTTTACACTATTAGTAACATCGGCAAATCTAAATCCGTATTTATCAAACAAATCAAAAATTCCTAATATTATAGCTAATACAAAAAACAACATATTAATAGCCATTAAATATGGATAATCATGAGTTACAATAATTGGGGAATAGGCACCAACAGTAGAATTATATTCATAAACATAAGTTTCAACATGATAACTTGTCATCATGAGAACACCAGTTAATACAAGAGTTATTGCCCATAAAATTTCTTGTTTAGTAAAAAAAGACGCAATAAATAAACCAATAACGACGATTTGGAAAAAAATATAAATTTCAATTAACATTTTTCAATACACCTCGTTTTGGTTTATTCCAGTACGGTGAACCACACTTGGGGCAAATAACTATTTCAGAAATATTTTTTTTACGAGGTGTCCAATCGTGGTTACACCTTTTACATAGTACTTTTTCAACCATACCTATATGTTAATAAACGAATAACTATATAAATGTTTTGGTTTTATCATACAATTAAAAACATTCATAATGATAAAATAGAATATAGAAAAAAAATAAAAAAATATTAGCAAACTTACTTGAAGATGCTAATCAGGCCGAACGCGGCGAGGACAATCACACCCACAGCAATAAGACCGAATCCAGCGAAAACAGTCTGCTGAGTGCTCGCAAGACCAGCAGTGACGTTTCCGTCAGTGGTAGTCGGGAGTGCAGCCCTAACCTGAGCAATGACGAGATATCCAACCATTAACACAACACCGATACCGATGGCTCCAATCGCAATTTCCATAAACATTTTTTTCTCCTCCTAAACTTTTTTATTTTTTTATATTTTTTTATTTTTGTTTTAAACAAACGTTGGTTTTCTTACTTGAATATACTTATTAGACCAAAAGCGGCGAGAACAATAACACCCACAGCAATAAGTCCAAATCCCGCGAATACAGTTTGTTGCACGCTACTTTGTGCAGTTGTTAAATCTGTACTAGCATCGATAAGAACGTTTTCGGTTCCGTTCCATTCATAATACTGTAATGTCGTCGGTAGTGCGGTCCTCACTTGTGAAACAACAAGATAACCAACCATGAGAACAACTCCAATCCCAATAGCCCCAATCGCAATTTCCATAAACATTTTGGTTTTACCTCCGAAGTTTTATTATTTATTTAACTTCATACATGACAATATATCAATAGTCATTTATATATATATTTATTTTTACCTACGCTTTGAAATAAATATCAAAGTTTAAAATACCATTTTTCTTCTTTACAATAATATAGTCCTTATTTATTATTTCATGCTCTAAAATCTTACCATTTTTATTGATTGTACGCATGATTTTAGTTACTTGCATAGGTTTAACATTGTTTAATAACACTTCGTTTGAGAAATTCAATTGAGACAACTTATTATATAATTCTCTATTATTTGTTAAAATTTTTACTTTTTTCTTCATAACACACCCACTATTTGAACAATAATAAATAAAGTATTCCACCAAGTTCAAATACTAAAATAATGATTATTATAGGTAACGCTGTTGGGACAATAAACGTTGATGTACCATACATAACAGCAAATAATATACCAGTTACCCACATAAGCGTTACATTTTTAGTCTTTAAATACAACATCATTTGATAGGTTATAAATAAAATAGTTATAACCCAAGCCCCCATCGCGTCTGTGTACATAGTATAAGCTGCGGCTAACATATTACCGTCGTACAATTCAGTCCATCCTGTTGCATTCACCATAATTTACGTCCTCAAATCCCTATTTGTCCAAAGATAAATTCCAAAGAAAATATAACCAATATTTAAAAGCCAATTTAATATACCTAATGAACTACCTTTTACACCAAATAATAATTCGCGTATTGGTTCATCCATATAACCACCAACTACTATTCCTAAAAGACTTGTAAAACCATATACAAAATTATGTAAAGCATTTTGTAATTTATTCCAAATGCCCATAGTAATAGTATCTAATATTCTATCAAGTATATCTGCTTTTTCTTCCGCTGTAGGACCAGGATTAACTTCATTTTCTAAATTTGAAACAAACGGTGAAGCATAGTCCGCGTCATATTCAAGCCCACCAGTATTTGCATTATTAATAAATAATGTTGGAAACGCTACAAACATTATTCCGATAGCAAAATTTAATACAATACTAAAAACCGCAACTTTTATTATTAGGTTCATGGTTCTTTGCTCTTATCTTTAAAAAATACTAATATTGTTACAAGTGCTGCTAACCCTACTACACCACGTAATATACCATTACCATAGCTCATCCAACCAAACATTGTAAATATAGTAACAAATCCAACAACACCTAACGCAACAAAATTTGATGTCCTAATAGTAGCCATAATTGCAATAACACTAATTAAAATTGTAAAGAACCAATTAAGGAATCCACTTTCAAGATATTTTACTATTTCTAATCGTATGTCATTAAATGTTTGTATATATGCTTCGGAAATATGATATGCCCCATCCCTGTTAATACTAACTTGCCCTACAACTGTGGTATTACCATATCCAGCAGCTGTTAAATCAAAAAGTGCATCTAATTCACCGTTTGTTGGAGTAATAATTGTTTGGTAAATAATATTACCATGTGACGTGCCTTCGCGTAATGTCCAAGTTACACTTTGGGTTAAATTAACTGAATCATCATATGTTAAAATGGCATACTGAGTATTTGATTGATTCGCAGATTTTTGTACAAATGAAACTTCTTGAGTAAACCCAGATGGTTCTGGGTCTAAACTAATTTGATACAATCTTAATACTTTATTACCTTCAAGTGCCGCTACATAATTACCTAAACTTAAAACAGGATTATTATCACTATGAATAAAAAATTGATATTCGTCGTTCTCAACAAACCAAGCTGGGATTTTTGATTCTGCGTCTGGATAATCAGAAAATATTTGTACAAAATCTTCGTCAATCCATTTTTTAACTTCAAGTCGTACATTATCATACGTTTGTAATAAATCATCAATAATTAAACTATTATAAATATATTGCGTAGTATGTAAATCTATTAAATATACAGAATAGTTTAACGCCTCATCTGGTTCAAGCACATACGTCCTATGATAATTATCAACTCCTGCAATATCACTATAAAATAAATCAAAATTAAACTTAGTATAATTACAATCAATTAATATATCAGGATTAGTGCTATTTATTTGTGTAACTGTTTTTCTATTAGGACAAATAAGTTCAAACTCAACAGTATTAGGAGCTGAAATATTAAAAGGACCATTTGTTCTTTCATCATACAAAAAGAAATGTGCAACAAACGCTAAATCTAATATTAAAGTAACATTAGTTCTATACCCAACATATGATGTTAAACTTTTTGGAAGATATCCACTACGAGCGGCACTAACGGTATAATTTGATTCATTAACAAAAAATGTTCGCATAATAGTATTATTACCTTCTGAAAATATAAGTTTACCTGGCATTCCGCTTTGATTAACTAATACTGTAACATTTGCATCAGCAAGGAAATATTCACTCTTAATATTTCTAACAACAACATTAAGTTGTGCTTGTGAAGATGCAAACGTTGCATTACTTAATCCTAAATTATCGCTTATATTAATCATATAAGTTTTATCTAAATATCTATCATTATAACAAATAAATCTATAAGTACCATTTGTTAAATTGCCAAAATATCCTGTGTACCCAGCAATAGATTGAGTTTCATTAATTTCTGGATATCCACTAACAGTTGTTATATCACAAGTAATATTTTGGAAGGTACTATTATCAAAAATGTTAGTCGTATTAAAATGCACAGCACCACCAATATAAAATGTATATGAAACATTAACAACATTAGTGCCACCAATTGATTTGAATGAATACTTTTTCATCCCGTACTCGTCTAATAACTCATCATAGTTATTAATGTTTTCACGAGTAAAAGTATTAATATCATTTTTAAATTCAATTTCACTTCTTGGAATTTTAGGACGAATTTTTATGCGTGTTGCGTATGGTGACACTTGTTCAATAGTTGATTCAACTTTTGATAATTGTGCTACTTTATTATCTGAAAAATCAATCCAATTACCAACTTTTGTTTCCGGATTCCAAACAACAATATGCCCAGGATAAACACTATCTTGTCTAATATAAACCGGCCAATTAGTAAATACTAAAAAGCTTCGTTCTAATTCTTCGTTGTCAAAATTAAAATTAAAAGTATACCTATCTTTTTCTTTTTTAGTTGTATGCTTATCAAGATTATTAATATCCGTTTCTGCAATAATATTTATTTCAAGCCCTTCTTCAGTTACATATTTATACCCTAAATCAAGTTTAGTATATTCATAATTAGCAATAACATCGTCAGTATGGTCGTCTGATGCCCCATATGAAATTGTACATTTCTGTACTGGTAACCCAGTTAAATCAATACTATCAACTTTATTATATACACTATTATTAATATCAAGTATTTCCCAATAATAAATTTGTCCACTATTTTCACAAGTAGCATTAATGTATGCTTGGAATAAATTTTGGTCAATAAATGTTATGTTAATTGAACCATTATATAATTTACTGCTGATTATAGTTGTGTTTGATACGTCAAAAAAGTTTCCTTTCCCTAACTCTAATATTTCGGGAGTTGTTAAATCAATTACAGTAATATTATAAACTCCGCTATATACAAAATTTGTAATACTATCGTTGCACATTATTCTGTATGAAATTATTGGATTAGTTTTATTATTAATACTTGTTACATCATATTCAAACAATAAACTTGCTGTTGTTGTATTAAAATAATCACTATCGGCTTGTATAAAACTCCCAGCTGGTTTAGTACGAACTTCTAAATTACAATAATTAATCCTACTACCATCAAATACATTTGCTTCAACAACAATAGTATCTTCTACTTCTGGGTATAACGCACCACTATTATCATTAACATCTGTTATTGTAGGCGCACCAGTATCAAAAAATAACCATCTAGTATTACTTGTTAAATATGTTGGGTCACTCACAGAATTACATTTAATATTCCATGAGTAATAACCGTCTTCAACAGGTTGTAATTTTATTGTTGTATTAATACTACTTAATACTGTTGTGCTATTAATTATATTAGTATAAATATGTTCATCATAAATTTGTCTACTACTTGCAACCATTCTTAACACTATATATTCAGTTCCGTTATAACAACTCCATGCCCCCATATTAGTTGCAAAATTAGAACTTATTCTTGTATTCAACAAATTATTTGTTTTACATTCATTTGGAATAGTTAAGTTTGTTCTACCTGCGTTATCTTTTACTTCCCATAAAACTATTGTTGTTGTACCTTTTGGCAATGAATAATTCCTATAAATATACGCGGGATTAACACTACTATCATCAACTGCATATGTTGTAAAATTATTATCATATGCATAAGAAGCAATATTAACAACGTTCCATACACCACTTGTGCCTGTTGCACTTGCAGTATCATCTTTTGCGTATCCTTGTTGTTGTGCAACACAAGTAATGCCTTCGTCATAATCAGTTATTTGGAATTCAACATTAATTGCATCGTCCGTATATATTCCTGTTGCTGGGGCATAAACAATTAAATCTTCTAATGGATAAACTTTAACAATAGTTGAATTACCAATTGACGAATTCCAATTATCTTGGATTACTGCTTCACACATCCACCAACTATAATTCATTAATTGCTCAGTAACACTTCCAGTCCCAGCAGCAGTAGTATACAAAGTATCTTTTTGTGCATTAATAAATGTATATTCGTACGCATCAACTTTTAACCAATTACCTGTTTCGTTCTTATACCAATTAATAGTAACGTTTATTTCATCTAATGCATCATTATCAGTTACATTAAAACTACAATCAAGATATTCATTATAATCTGGGTATGTTGGTGTTATATAAAATTGATTAAATGCTGGAATAAAATTACTAACATAAATAATATCGCCAGTCCCAAGCCCGCTACCAAAAGTTGTATAATCAAACCCATCAAATGCCTGGCATTCAATACTCCATTCATCGCCTTTAATTAATCCAGTTATATTATCTACCGAAATCCATTGCCCTTGTGTATAATATCCAAGTGTAGTGCCAGTTTTATTTAATATACTATTTTTATACCATCTATAATTATATTGTAATGTATCATTGTCACCATCAGTGCCAATACATCGTCCAAACATAGTACTGTTTGAATATAATACAGTTGGATAAATAGTAGCACCTGGATAATCCAAATCATCAGTAGGTGCAGTATTATTAATAATAAATTGTGTTGTATTAACCCATGAACCGTTTAATCCTCCATCATTTGCCTTACACCCTAAAATTACACTATCAAACTTTTCATAATTATCTGCTGTTAATCCTGTTATATTAGTGTATGTAATACCATCTTTTACTTCAATATTATTAACAAACCATTTATAATAAAAACTTAAAGTTTGGTTATCAATTTCTTGTCCATTACATAATCCAGTTATATTATCATCTTTAGCAACAAACGATTCAAAAAATGTTGGAGTACCTGTTATTGGATTACTATCATATTTAGCTTTGTATGATGCAGTTGATAATAATGTACCGTTTGTACCATCACCACCAGAAGCAATACAATCAAATGTATAATAATTACTTGCAGTAAACACATTTGTTGTATTAAGAGATACGTTAATATTAATTTTTTTATGTATTGGCCCCCAATATTTAATACTCATTAAGTTATTCGTTGTAATATTTGGTGTTTTATATCTTCTAAATGCACTATATATTTCATTTTCACTATTTTGGCTTATAAATGCCCCACCCATATAAAACCTAGTAGATTCGAGCGGTTGTGTTATTCCAGACAAAAAATCAGCAATATATGTACGAGATAATGTTTCAGGTTTTAGTAAATTTAATGTTGACGCGCCATTTTGCGAAGTACCATAATAATTTTGAAGATTTGCTGTATATCCTATTGTACCATCATTTAATACTATCATATCAAAATAACCATATGATGCGCTAGGATGTGTAAAATTATTACAATTACTCATATTATGTAAGCATCTATAAATAACTGAACCAGCTGTTGTACGTGATGAAACAAAAAAATATTTGTCTGTAACAACTAAATCAAAATCACTACGGGTATGCGTGGGTGTTGAAAGTATTATTGAACTACTACAATTTTGTCCTGTCAAATTACAATTTTTTATATATAAATCAGAATTATTTTGTTGTGCTAATAATAATCTATTATTTGATAATTCTTCAACTTCAACAAATGTTGTTACAGGCCAATGTACAGTTTTAATACAATTTAATCCACTTTCATTACATACAGATAGAATATATGGACTTGCTGAACCACTATTATTTGTATAAGCAATAGCTAAATTATCATTTGATAATTGAACCATGCTTGTTGAATAACATTCTGTTCCCTCAACACCTGCGTCATTTAAATCACGTTTTCTTATATTTTGAAATGAACTATTAAAGATAGCAAGTTTTGTATAATCCGCCGCTGCGCCATATCTATCAAAACAATAACTAAACGCATAATCACCATTTGTTAATTCAACAATTTCAGATGTATACCCTTCTTGAGTTGCATACTCAACCCCACTTGTATCAATTCTTGTATAAAGAAATTTACTTCTATTAGTATTATTTAATTTATACATACTATAATAATATGAAGACCCAAATAGATGTAACGAAACAATCATCATTGATTGTTTTGTATGAGGTTTATTCATTCCTCTTACAGATAAAGGAATTGAATCACTTGAAACTCGTGTTAGGTTTCTTTCAGAAGCACTATTTGTGTATCCAACATGAAAAAGATTAGCATTATAAAATCCACTTTTTATATTAGTCCCGTTCCGTTTCCAATTATAATAAAATCCTTTGACAGCAGGATAAGTATCACTACCTGCTTCGCAAACACCAGTATAACTATCTCCAATAAATAGTGGTAATGGCGTTATGTACACGTTTTCAGTAGTTGTATTTGCAATAACAGATGATGCAAATACAATAATACAAAAAACAATGCCTAACAACAATTTTTGCATTGTTTGGTCACCTATTGTTGATATTGTTGTTGCCCAGGTTTTCTGTACGGCCCGCGTGGATATCTAACCCATCTACGACTGTGCGGGCTCCATACCATCCCCGGTTCTGGTGGTGGTGTGTTTGGGCGTTTACTACTAATTATTGGAATGTTTGGTGCTACCATTGGCCTATCAGTATATTCGGTTTGTGGTTGTGGTGCTGAATATTGTGGCTGTTGTTGGGCCTGGCTCATTTGTTCCTCGTATTGTTGTGCGAGTTTCCCACCACCAACTAATTGGTCAATTTTTACCGAAGCTGGTGTTCCACTTGGTCGTTGTAACATTGTCAAAAATCCTTGACCTGTTGACCCACCCACCATGGCCATGGCACCACGCCCGGTTGGTTGTGACATCATAGCTATTTGTAATGCCCCACTACCACTTTGGGCTGACCCAGCCCCTACTCGCATACTTTGTGATAACCCTTTAATACCCATATCAAGACTTTTTAATGTTTTTGTAATAGATGTTGGGGCATAACCATAATCACCTTTTTTTAATTTTCGTGCTTCTTTTACTTCCGTAGCTACTCGGGCTTTTTCTCTTTCTTTATATAATTCGCGTTGGAACGCGTCACGGTCCGTTGCACGTTTTTCGCGGAATTCAGGGCGCATCCATAGTCCTGTACCAATCCCTATATCTTTAGCAAGTGGTCCTGCAACTTTAGGAATATTATATATTTTTTCGCCTGTACCTTTGACAAAGTTCATTACTTTATCTTTTAATGTTGGGACCGTAGTCCATTCCCATTGTTGCTGTGTTTGTTGTTGTGTTTTATTTTTTTGTTCTTGTTCTTGTTCTTCTTTTCTGTCCATCTCTTCTTTAAACATTTTAAGTTCGTCAGGACCACCATACACAAATTTTGCATAAGCATCCTGTGCTTCGCGTTCTTCCTCAGTTAATTCTTCAAACTCATTAGGTTTGGGGCGAACAATATTTACAACCTCGTTTTCTGGCGGTTTTGGATACCCTTGGCTATCTAAATTTTCTTCTTCTGTATCATCAAACTCGTTTTCCGGTTCTTCTTCCGGGTCTTCGACCTCATTTTCCGGTTCGTCATATTGCCCAGCCCCGTCAGCGTTTCGTGAGTACCTGTCATGTAATGGTCCTTGTTTTTTTGGGTTCAACGGGTTACAATCCATAATATTGACTACTCCGTCTTTATCTTTATCACTGAACGGTTTTAATCCTGTTTGTCGCCGTAATCTTGTAAACCCAGTATTAGGAATGTTTGATATTTTTCGTAACGGATTAATGGTTGTTGTACCTAAAATTTTTTGGATTTGTTGTTGGCCATAATTACCAGTAGTGCTTGTTTTAGTGGTTTTGCCTAATATTTTATTAAGTTGTATACTACCAAAGTTTCTGGTTTTATTTATTTTTCCTTGCCCTAAAATGTTTTGAATTTTTTGTTCGCTATTATTTTTGCTAGTATTAATTTTTGTATTAACGCCTGTTCCTAAAATGTTTTGAATTTTTTGTTGAGCATTGTTTTTCCCTGGGTTAATTTTTGTATTAACGCCTGTTCCTAAAATGTTTTGAATTTTTTGTTGAGCATTGTTTTGTACTGTTTTAGTTTTAGTTGTACCCTGCCCAAGCATATTTGCAACTTTCGTATTAACAGGAGATGCGCCGCCCATTAACATAGTTGTAGCAATATTTGTTTTATGTGTTTTTTTAGTTGTGCCTGTACCGAGCATCATTTGAACTTTTGTGTTAGCACCACCAAACATATTTTTTGTTTTGTCTTTCATTTTCGTTTGTGCATTATTACCAAGAATATTATTTACTTTATCTCGAGCGTGATTTTTATTAAAAATATCTGTTGGCTGTTGCTCGCTTTTTGTTGGTGAACTTAACATATATTCAATTCCACTATGAGTTTTTTGTGGAAATATGTGCGATAAATCTTTTTTAGGTTTTTCAGTTTCCATTGTTGCCCCACCTCCCGCTAATTCCTCTGCCGCAGGATAATTTGGTACTTTTCCACCAAAAATTTTTTTCATTGACATTGTATATTCCTCATTCAAATTCACTTTCGCGTTCTTTTCGTATTGCCGCTACAAACATATATATTATCACCATAAAAAATAATACAAACGGCAATATATGAAAAAAATCCATATATTTATCAATGTTACCGTTAATTTCATTTTGTGTAGCTATATCAATCCCAGCCACACTACTATTAACTTGTGCTTTAATCGTAGGTACTAAATGTGCTAAAAAAACTTGATTAAAAACAATGTACATAACACCAATTCCAAAGAGTGAAACTAATCCAAAAACCCAAGCCATGCCTGTAGAAAATCCTTTTTTATTTTTTTTAAAAGTAAACATTTTGTGTATCATGTTGCACTCTCAATTTATATATTTTTTGGTTTTTTGAAAAAAGATTCTACTTTTTGTTTCATTGAAATTTTTTCTGATTCAATACCTAATCCTTTTTGTAAATTTTTGATTGGATTTGTAACAATCCATGATTTTGGAGTTTTAGGCTGTTTAGCTTTTCCACTCAAACCCCAATCTTTTTTATTCCACCAAAATACACCGGGTAATACTGGCGGTTTTATTCCAGGGATAAACGGACCGCCTGGTGTTATTGGTGGTGTTGGCATGACTATTGTTTGTGGTATATTTCCACTACCGCCACCACTGCCTCCGCCACCACTGCCTCCGCCACCGCCGCCAATAACAGTTTTAGGCATAACGCCACTAAATGATGAAACTCTTGTAAATGATTCTGTTGTTGGTGATGATGTTGTAGTTGTTAAAGTTTTTAATTGTGGCCGCGTACCAAAAATTAATTTATTCATGTTTGCTGTTCGTGTAGATGCTAATTGTGACGCACTATAACCAAGCATTGATGCCAATGATGCCCCTGGTACTGTCAAACTGGCTAAGTATTGTGACGCACCCATTGATAACATACCTGGAGTAAATGTTTCGCCAAATTTAGTTGATGGCGAAAATGTTTGTTGTTTTGTTGAAGTGATAAGTTTTGTTTGTTGCCTAACACTTACAGGGCGACCTTTTATTAAATTTTTTAATAATTTATCAGCTTGTTTTGATTCACCTGAAGTTAAAAAATTTGTTCCTTTAACATCATTTAATCCAGCATAATCTGTGTCAAACGTTGTAGTCCTACGGCCTACACTTAATGACCCAGTTTTACTTGACGGCATCACATTAATTTTTGGCATTGACTTTGGTATTGTGGGAATACTAACTCCTTTAGCTGTTGTTGTTGTAACAAATTCTTGGGCGGGGTAACTATAATCATATATAGTTTCCATTTTACCAGTATTTGGATTCAATACTTTATGTGAAACATACGTTGGTGTTGTCTTTATTAATCTTGATGCTGCTCCGCGTTCATCTAACATTATTTGTGGTTTAGTTAAAACATTACTAAAACTATTAGTTGATAACCCTTGGTTTTCTAATAATTGTAAACTTTCATATTTTGTTGCACTTATAGGAATAGTTTTACCAACTTCAGTAGTACCAATAAATTCAATTGTATCCTTTAATTGTTTTTTTGTTTGTGTTAATGTTTTTAATCCTAATACATCTTTAAACTCATTTAATTGTTTATTTGAAAGTTTATCAATATCACTTGGTTTAATTTTTTGAATGCCACGGGTATTAGTAAATGTATACCCAGTAACTTTTCCATTTTGAACAACTCTACCTATTGACGACCCAACACGCTGGCCATACATTTCAGTAGTAGGTGTTAATTCACCTTGTATAATTTTTGTTCCACCAGGCGTTTCAGTAAATTGTGTTAGTTCAACACCTGAACCTTGTAATGTTGTCCAATCTGTATAAATAGTATCATCCACAGCTGAACGTAATCTTACTTCTAAATCTCCTGTAAATGTTTGTGTTCGTAACCCGGTTTTATCAACAATAGTTTTAATTTTATTACCAATGGGCATACGATATTCGGTTTTATAATTTTTCCATTTTCCGCCAAGCCTAACACTTAATGGTTTCATATCTTGTAATATTACAGATTTTGCACCGTTAGGTCGTAAAAATAATTCGCCCTTTCCGCCCGTTGTTATGGACGCATCTTTTAATGCTGGGTCACGTAATGCTTTAAATAATGCTCGTTGTTGTTCTTTTATTAATTCTTGTTTACCAATTTGTGAACCAACACCACCTGCTCCTTTTGCAACCCCAGCTATCATACCGATTTTTAATCCAGATTTTAAAATATCGCTAACAGCGCCGCCTACAGTTTCTTTGCCTTGTGCTACTTGTACTACCTCGGGAACAACAATCATGCCAGCTAAACCAGTACCAACAACACCTTTAACTACACCTTTACGTACAAGTTGTTTAGCTGTTTCCTTTCCTGCAATTTTTGTTGCTTCCTTACCTAATGGGAATTTTGCAGCTTGTAATCCTTTAACAAATGCACCACTAATTGCTACTGCTGAAACTCCACCCATTACTGTTTCCCAATCGACTTTTCTATATTTTGGGTCTTCTTTCCAATCATACACACTTTTTACTTGTGAAATCCCAGGAAGAGCATACATTAATGCTTTTGAAGTAGTTGCACCACGGTCTTTTTCTTTTTTATATTCAAACACACCTGCTCCTACAAACTTTGTCAGGTCACGTCCAAATTCGCCAGCTGCAACAAAAGCTCTACCACCAAACCCTTTAACTAATCCTTTTTCTTTATAATAATCATCAGCTAATTTTAAACTATCCATGTAACCAACATTTTTCATAGCAGTGTTAAATGCTGTCATTGTATTTTCAGTATCTTGTACTTCAAATCCAATAATTTTATTTAATAAATCTATTTCTTTTGCTTTACTATTAACTTTTTCAACTAATTCAATTTGTGAATCAGCTTTTTCATTTATTATTTCTTCTTGTGATACTAATTTTTCATTAAGTTTTACTAAATTATTATATGCTGTTAATGCCTCATCATAATTTTCTTTTGTTGGATTATCAATATTATTTTTTAATTTTTCTTTATAAGTTGTTTCGGCTTCACTAACTAAAGAAAGTAATCCTGTAATTTGTTTATCGTTTTTTAAATTATAAATATTAAATTTTTCTGTTAATGTATTAAGTATTTCATTATTTTCTTTAGTCGGTGTTGTTTCTGTTATTATTTTTTGTTGTTCGATATTTTTTGATAAAAGATTTTTAACAAATTCTGTACCGTACAATTTTGTTTGAAGATTTAATATATCATCATTAATATAATTTATTTGTTCAATATCAGGATTAACTTCTACAAATAATTTATTTTGTTTTTCTAAAGCTTTATCTAATAAATTATTTTTTACTTCGCCATTTTCAATTTGTATTCCTGCTTCAAGTTGTGTTGTTGAATATACCCTATCCGTTTCTTTCATTTCATCTGCTGGTCCAGTAAAAATTTTTGGGTCTTTAAACTCTCCAATAATTTTACTTGCATTAGTTGGTGCATTAATAAAAACTGTTACACCATCAATATCATATACTTTATTTTTTAAATGAGCTGGTGTATTAATATCAGCTTGTATATAACGAATATTGCCAACACTTTCACCTTGTGTCGCTAATTGTGAAAAAATATATTTTTTATCTTGGTCTGTATTAATTCCTTGTGATTTTTTTAAGTTATATGCTTTAATATCTTCAGATAATATATTTATTGTTTTTGGTATGTTTATTTGTTTATTTGGAAGTTTTATTGTTTCAAAAGCACTTGTTGCGCCAATAACATCTTTGTTTAAGTTTGCATCTGTAAAAACATTTCTTTTAAGTGACGAAGGTTTAGTTACTTCACTTTGTACTCGTTTATCAAACATATTAATAATATTTTCTTGCTCTTGTTTTATGTTAGCTTCTTTTTCTTGTGATATTTTAAACGATGTTTGTGTACTAGAAATAGGTGTAGTCATTGTTGTTTCAGGTATATCATATTGTAAGGATTCATCTATGTTTAAATTAAATTTTTTTAAAAAATTACTTTGTGTATCTGTTTTAGGTATTACACCTGCAGTCCCAATAAGTTTTTCCATATCAATCGATTCACCAATACTGACAGGTTTAAATTCTGGTTCCTCAGTCCCAGGAACAGTTGGTTTATAATTATTAAAATCTATTTTTCCGCCAGTAGAAGTTGTTAATGTTATTGCTATATTATCAATATCTGTTGGGCCATTTATATCTTTTATTGGCGAACCTAATAATCCACTTGTAAGTTTTCCACCACCTTCTGATTCTAAAACTAACATAATTTGATTTCGTTCTTTTTCTAAATCTTTAACACTTTTTTCATCACGTTGTAAAAAAGGTAATTTTAATAGTCGTTTAACAGAAGCATTAAACATTGCTATTCGTGTGGCTAAATTTTTTTGTTTTTGTGTTGGTTCAGTTTTTACAACACTTTCTTTAGTTAAAGTAGTATCTTTTGTTGACCACCCAACAGGAGTAAATTGTTTATCGGAAAATGCTTGTCGTATTTTATCGTCTGTGCTTAATTCTTCTTGAACATTAGGTTTTAATTGTGATAACCTTTCCATTGCAAGTTTACTATCAACAAATTGCCCGGTTGGTACTGCTAATTCTGGATATCGTGTTTCGGGTTGTTCAATACTTTTAAGTACATCACCAACACTTGTTGTTTTTTGTATAACTTTACCTGTTGGTGTTAAATTTGTAAAAGTTGAAATAATATTTTGTGTTGGTTGAGTAAACCCCACTTTTATTTTTTCATTAATTTGTTGAGTTGGTGTTGGTACTGTATATGATATAGTTTCCGCACTTGGAACACCAATTTTTGTTTTTATTGAGTCTAATACTGTAACATCTTTTTTTAATCCACTTGCCCCGGGTATTACTCTTTGACTTAATGTTTGTGTTATAGACATTCCTGGTAAAGTTACTGATTCGCCCATATCACGTGTAACAGACTTTTTTAACATTTCATAAACACTTTTTTCATCTGTTGATTCTGGTAGTACATTTTTTATATTTTTTGCAAACATACTACTAACATTAACATCCTGTCCGCTTTTTACTTTTTCAACAACATCTTTAAAAAATGCTTGTTGAGCAGCTTTCTCTGTTGTAAATATTGTACCGCTTGCTTCTCGTGTTGTTTCCTTTCCTGTTGCGGCGTCATATATTGACTCAGATTTTTTATATGGAACTCTTACAATATCCCCTGTTTCTCGTACAATATATTTATCAGACCATTCTTGCGATATATCTTTTGTTTTTTGTCCTTCTGCACTAAATTCTTTATATGAACTTTCTTTTGGTGTTTCACTTGATGTATTTTTACCTTGTTTTGAAACTAAATACCATTGTTTTTCAGATTTTTTATATTCCTGGTCTGGGTCAAAAACCATTTCATTATATTTATAAATTTCTATATCTGTGTCATTATCTCTTGAATCATAAAATTTAAAATAAGTACGATATGTAGTATCAGAAATAAGTTTTCCTTGGTCATTATAAATAAGTTCGTGTGGAATAAATGATGATTTTGAAACACTCTGCCCTTCGTTTTCAATTTTATCAATATAAATTTCTGGTTTCTTATATATTCGTTTTAATGACCCATCATCTCTTCTTTCAACAATATATTGTGGGTTATTTAAATATTTATTAGTTGTTTCTTCTGATACTGTTTTAGGACGTAAACTTTCAATATGAGAAATTCTTGCACTAATAACAGATGCTGCCCCGCCAAAACTTTTAGTTTGACCTGTACTTGCCGCCGATTGTGTTGGTTTTCTACCACCTAGAATTTCAGGAGTTCTTTCGCCAATACCAACTTGTTGTATAAGAGAACTTCTTGCCCCACCGCTTTTGCCAAGAGAACCTGAGGGTTTACCAACCATTCTACTATGTTTATTTGTTTACCCATTTATATATATATTTGTTTTTTTTATGTAAAATGTGGTATTTCAGGGTCACGTGTATCAAAATCGTGCACCCATTCAATATGTGTTAGAATACCCATCTCTAATAATTTATTAGCTATGTTATTATCAGCAATTGAACCCATACCAGCAACGTATGCTTCTTCGACTTTCACAGCACTTAATATTTTTGTTTTAAAATGTTTTTTAAGTTGCTCACTCTCAGGAATTTCCTTTTTTAACACTTTGGCAAGTGATGAATATAATTGCATAGCTTCATTATATTCCTCTTCTTCTTGTTCTTTTGTACCTTGTATAACAATTTTAATCCATTCAATTTGATAATTAATATCTTCTATTTCTTTATCAAAAGTCATAACAAATTTTAATCTACCATCTGCATTAGCTTTTCGCTTTGCCATTGATAAACTTTGTTTAACAATGGTCCAAATATGTTCTTGAAAAGTTATTATGCCTTTCATCATTTGTGTAGTACGCCTTAACCATGTCCTTGGTGTTCTTCGTCCAATATGGATTTGTACTGACATATATTTTCACCACCATTTTATCATGTATCTTAAATCATCTTTTTGTAAATGTAATTTTTCAAGGATTAAATTAATAATCATTGGGAAAAATACAATAAATAATAATGCTAATGTTATAGAAAAACTAATATTAAAATAATTAAAAATTTTAAACCAAATTGAAAACAGAATAACATAAAATAATAAATGTATTAAAAAAATAGGAACACTTTTTATTTTAAACGAAAATTTTTTATGTTTTGGTTCTTTTAACGTAATAAATCTTTTTTGTTCTTCTAATGTTTTAAACGATTTTTTTCGTAATTCATTTAATTCTTTATTACATGATTGTATAACTGTACGTTTATTTCTAAACATAATAATATCAATAATATACTTAGTATAATAAGTTAATAACATAATAACAAATGTATTCCAAACCCACATCATGTTTTAAAAACACTAATCATTTATAAACTTTGTGGGAAAACTATATTAATTTTAATATATTTCCTTCAAAAATTACTTTTTCATCGCCTTTAACCCAAACATTATTTTGTAATTCCCAATATGGAGAAATTTTTAAATAAAACCTTCCTATTTGTTTATAATCAAAAAAATAATAAACTGTACTTCCAACACGAGTACCTTCTATTACGATTGTGTATGTTTTAGGTTCAATATAAAATATTGCTTTGCCAAATCTAGTTCCTGGTATTGACGTTTTAAAAATGATACCATCTTTACATAAAATATTAAGTTTCCTACGAAGAATTAATTGACAAGTCCCATCACTATCTAATTCTTGTAAAATAGTTTTATATGTTTGTGGAAATAATTTGATGTCTTCAACTACCAAATCCACATTATAAATCTTTTTTTTAATATCGTTGCTGCAACTCATTAGTTTACTTGTATTGCTGAATCCCTAACTTTCAACACTAATTGTTTTGCATCTTCAATAGCAGCCTGAATCATTCCTTTACTAATAGGTATATCATACTCATTTTTTATATGCAAAACTAATCTATTCATATTAATAACATCATCCTGCATCATAATATCCCGTAATGCTAAAACTAACAACGCATTATAAATATCTTCTTTACTAACATTAGCCATTACATTATCATCATCATACACATTTTTTTCTCGAACTTTTAAATATCTAGTGTATAACCAATCTGGTGGTTTTGGAAACTTGATAATAGTCCAAAAATTTGGATGGCGTTTTAAAATATTTTCTATCTGTGCTTTATTAGTGAACTCATTATAATTTCCAATGTGTGTAAAATCTTTAATGCGCCAAGACTCCTGTGCTGGATTTTTATCTTTCACGAAACAAGCGCCACGCCCACGTGCAAATAAATCGCAATTATGTACAACCATACCATTTGCAATAAAATTATTATTATCTTTGACATCTTTTATATCGTAAACGTCCACTCGTTTTTTTAATTTTTTTATTGATTTAATCTTTATTGATAACATATCTTCCACCTTTTGAAAAATTTTCTTTTGCCCATAATGGTTGTAAATTAGTATAATGAAAACATTTTTTTTGGTCTTCAAATTTTGTCAAATCAAAACTACAACATGGGCGTATATGGTCTATTTGCCAACCATTTACATCCCCACCATGATTTTCCCAGGACATACCTGGTTTAAACTGTTTTTCAATATGTTCTTTAACAGTTTCTATAGGCACCCCTAAAAGTTTTATAACAGTTATCCTTTTATGTAGTTTGTTTTTTTTAACTAAAAAATTTAATCTAGCACGCATAAGTGTTTTTATTTTAAACTCTGGTTTTTCTTGCATATATTTTTTAAACAAATTGTTAATATACAAACGTTGTTTAACCCTATTATTAGCACGGTATTCCCTTGCTTTTTTTTGTAATAATTCGCGATTTTTAACACGATATGTTTTTGAAACTTCTAAAAATTTTTGGTGATTATCTAAATAATATTTTCTTTTTTTTTCTTTTATTATTTCTTTATTCTTTTCGTTGTATTCTTGTAACTTTTTTTTTGTTTTTTCAGTTTTTGCACGAAACTGATTTGAACATTTAGGTGAACAAAATTTTTGTTGGTGACGTTTAACAAAAAAATCTTTGTTACATTGTAAACATTTTTTTGGAACAACGATAATCTCATCATTTTCGGTTAAATCTTTTAATTGTTTATACCCAGTTTTTGTTAGAAATAAATGTTCTGCAGTAGCTTCAATTGTTTGGCCATTTTCTAACATTACCTCATATACTTCAACATCCTTTTGAGTTTTAACACACCTACCATGATTTTTGTATTCAAAAATATCTTGTTCTTTATTATATGATAAAACTTTCCAACCGCCTGTTTTTTTACCATTTAAATGTGCTAATTCCCGCATTGGTAATTTCCTATTAATTCCTTTTGTATCCTTAATATAAATCTTTGTATTACCATCAAGACACCAATAATTAACATTGCTGTCAAGATATGTCTTATCCACTTTTTGGATTTTTAACGGAAAACATAGTACGAACAGTAAGTGCTTGGTTCTGACTTGTGCTAGTTTCTTCTTTAGCTCCTTATTTTCTTTTTTTGCCCAGTCCTCACTGCTATTATGTACTATAAAATTATTTGCAATATAATTATTGTTATTTTGAACATTAATAATATCATAAACTATTGTTTTCCCTATTTCTTTAATAGATTTAATTTGTTGTAACATCATATTTTCCACCCTTTTTATAATTTTCAATTTCCCATAATGGTTGTAAATTAGTATAATGAAAACATTTTTTTTGTTCCTCATGATTTGTCAAATCAAAACTACAACATGGTTTTATATGGTCTATATGCCATCCTTTTCTACCATAATTATTCCATGACATTCCTTCTTTAAATTGCTTTTGTAAGTAGGTAAACAAAAAATTAATCGTACACCCTAAAACAGTTTCTATTTTTAAATCCTTATTTGTTTTTCTTGCCCGCAACGCACTACGCAAACGACTCTGTAATAATATTTTAATATAAAGTCTTTTATCTTCTTTTCGTATTCTATTGATTCGTGCTTTTATTTTTTCATAATTATTATCATATCTGATTGATTTATAAACTCTTTTACATATTTCATTATCACAAATTTTTGTATTATTACGTCTTGGAATAAATGTATTGTTACAAACAATACACTTCGCTGGCGTTCCCGGGATTCTTCTATTTCTTTTAATACACCCGTTGTTATATGCCTTTTTATCTCTTTGTCTTAATAGTTCCGGATGACTTTTCCTAAATATTTTATGTCTTTCGTTTTCAATAAATTTTCTACAAATATTTGAACAATATTTTTGATTTTTTGATTGTGTTATAATAAATTCTTTTTTACATACAACACAAATATTTTTACTTATCCCAATAACAGGAATATTTTGTAATAATTTTTTTTTAATTTTTTCTTGTTTATATTTTTTGTTTCTTTCAATAAATTTTTCTGGATTAAATTTTTTTTCTTGTAAAAGTTTTTTTCTACCATTATTATATGCACATATTTTAGAACAAAATTTACTTTTAATATAATTTGTTATGAATTCTTTTCCACAACAACTACAAATTTTTTTATGTTGTAATAATGGTGTCGCCATTGTTTAGTTCGCTTAATTTTTTCCAGCCATTGATTGTTAAAAATTTATGTTCTTTTGTTGCTCTAATTTTTTCGCCATTTACTAATTCTATTTCAAACACAATGTCTTCTTTTATTTTTAGACATTTCTCTGCTATTTGTATTTCTTCTTGTTGTGTTTGTTCGTTAAAACTTATTACTTCGAAGTCTGTTTTGTTTTCTAAAGATTTTATTGGAACCATTCCCGTTGGAAGTTTAATGTTTGTTTTGCTGTCCACACACGCAAATCTGACTGCTTCATCACAATTATGTACAACAATATCATTGGCAATAAAATTATTATTTTCTTCAACTCCAAAAACATCATAAACATCCCGTTCTTTATTTCTTGGAACGATTTTTACTATTTCGACATTTTGAATATCTACACTAAAACATTTATCATGTAATGTTTTTAGTGTATCCCCCACCACTAATAATTTTGCCTGTTTATAATTATCATCTCCTGTTAATATTAAATGTTCTGGTGTTACTCCTATTGATTGCCCATTTTTTAAATATATATCAATTGTTTTTTTAATTCCAGTTTTTTTAATTTTACTAGCTATACACCATTCAAGTTCGTGTAAAAATACATTAAAAGATAATACTTCAATATTTTTTTTACCATCCAATTCACAAATACGTTTTTTATCTTCTTTTCCATTAATTCTAACATAAATGTGTGTATTACCTTCTACACAAAGTATAGGCTCAAATTTATTAAGGACTTCGATTTTTGTTCGAACATCTCCATTATTATAAGCTATGTGCCGTTGTGGATTAAAACGTATTCCTAAGAGCCTACACCATTCACGGCATAACATCATTGCCGCCGAAGATTTTCCGGTGTTTGATACTACAAAACCATTAACAATAAAGTTATGGTTGTCTTGAACGTTGACAACATCAAAAACATCTTTTTTTCCTATATATTTAATACATTTTATTATTCCACCAGTTTGGCATTTACTACGAATTGGGTTGATATCTTTTCTTTTTTTACAAAAATTAATAAATGTTTTTGAATTTTTATTTTTAAAAAACCACTCGGCCCTTTTTTGTGACATTAACTGACAAAACTTATCTGACCCAGATATTATTTTTTCTTTTTTCTTTGTTGTATAACCAACTCCTAATTCCCCAAATTTATTATTTTTTTTAAACGCATATTTTTTCATATTATGCAAATAAAAATGTTCTTGCTGTGTCATTACTGATAAATTATCTATATTATTATCCCACCATTTGCTATTTTTATGATGTACACTTTTATTATTAATATCATTAAAAAAAGTTTGTGCAATAAATCTATGTTCTTGAATAGTATGCTTATATGATGTATCATTATTTTTTTTATCAATATTTGTGTAATCAAATTTTATAAAATTATCTTTTGATAATTTATCTGGTCTAAATATTACTCGTAATCTATCAGTATATTTTAATTTGCCTTTTTCCATCCATCGGGCATGCCTGTGGTTGTCTTTGCCATCAACTTTGTCAATCCAAACTAAATCTTTTAATTGTTTATATTCCCCATTTGTTAATAAAAACGGATGGTCCTCTGTTGCTTTTATTTTTTGGCCGTTTGTTAATTCTACTTCCCAAACATCATCCGTTTTAACGTATTCCACTCCATCACATTTTTTTAGTTCTAATTTTTGTGTATTAATATTAAAACTATACACCCATTGTGGGCCTTTTCCAACTAACTCTTTTATTGGAATTCCTTTCGGATATTTCTTTAAATCTCTTGGCATTTCTAATAATGCATCCCCAGTTATACATCCTTTTTCTGAGGTCATCAATACCATGCTATCATAGTTAGCTAAATTCCTATAAAGTAAATGTTGAGCAAAATCTCTAAATATCTGGTGGCCGAACATTGGACTTAAATTGCCCAATAAATATGGTTTTCCTTCTTCAATAAGTAATTCTTGTATTACATAAAGTAATTCGTGAAAAGAGTAATGTTTTTGTTCTGGATTTTTTAATTGCCAGTTTTCTAGTATTATTTTTTCAACTAGCCGTCGTTTCGCTATCCCCAAACCCTGTATCATTCTGTTCCCTCTCTTTATAAGTATATTCGTTGTAATCAGTTGATAATTCTTTAAATAATTTTGCCCTTTGTTCACTATATTTTTCTTCTATTGTTTGTTTACAAAAAATCTGATATAAATATGAATGCTTATCTTTTTTTCTTAATATTCTTCCCATGCGTTGTATTGTTTGTTTTGGCGAACTGTCCCCTGCTGCAATTATACCAACATCAATTTTAGGTAAGTTAAATCCTTCATCCAAGACTTTTGTTGTTAATAAAATGTTTGCCCTATCAAACATATAATCGCGTAATGCTGTATCTCGTTTTTCTTTTGACATACTACTGTGTAATATTCTTGTTTTTAATCCCTTATCTAATAAAAACCAATAACATTTATTTGTTTGTGTATTAAATTGATTAAAGACTAATATTTTATCGTCTTTGTGTTTTTCGCAAATTTCTTGTATAACAAAAAATTTTATTGGATAATTATTTACGAGTTCTTTTCGTTCTGTCATTAGTGCAAGCATTTTATATTTTAAAGGGTCGCTTGTTCGCATAATTTTAGAAAATCCGCCACCAGATAACATAATCATATTAATGTCGCCTGTTAATTTATTATACTTGTCCATTGAATCTTCGTCCATATCAATACCAATGTTAGTAAAATAAAATGGATTGAGTATTCCATCGTCAAGTGCTTTTTTTGGCGAATATTTAAAAACATTATATTCAAACGCTTCTATTATTTGCCAATGTGCTTTGTCCATTCTTTCAACTGTTGCAGTAAGTGCAATTTTATGTTTGAACGGATATTTAACATATTTTAAAAGTTTTTTTGTGCCATAATTATGGCAATTATGACAAAGAATTCTATTAGCAAAAAAATTATGGTTATGTTCTACTGTGATATCGTAGACTTTTATTTTTTCTTCTCTTTTTTTAATTGATTTAATTTTTATTAATTCCATTTTATTATTATATTATCATTATTTTTTAATAAAAACTCAACTTCATTAATACGAATAATTTTACAATCAAGTAATTTTTTTATTTTTACGTCTCTTAATATATCTTTTGTTTTATCTTTTTTATATGTATGATAATACCCATCAATTTCATAAACAATATTATTTTCTTTATCATAGCCATCAACAAAAAAAGAATCAATTCTATATTGACGTAAAATTTTTACATTTTCTTTATTTTCAATTATATCTAAAATTTTTTCTTCTACTTTAGTGTATCTCCCACCCTTTTTACTATACAAAACCATATTACATATTTTTGCTAATTCCTCCCACGACTTAAAAAATCTTTTTAGTGATACTCTATCTAGAATAATCCCTTGTTTTCTAAAAAATACTAACATACCTTTATTAAGATTTTTAATATTTTTTAATGATGAAAACCCTTTAATAATCTCTTCTTTTGTCCAATACATATTTGCGTCCATATTTGCTTTAATAATTTTTTCTTTAATTATTTTTGTTCTTTCTGCTCCATAAATTTCGTCATAATGTAATCCTTTTTTATAGTTTGGTTTTATTCTATTTAATTTTTTTCCTTTTTGCCTTAACATTTGTTCTAATTTTTTTTCTTTTGCTCTTTCTTTTCCATAAATATCTTCGTATGATTTTCCTTTTAATGGTGCCCATTTTTGGTGATGATTTTTTACCCAAGTTCTATTTTCATTTATTTGTATACCACAACCACATTTACAGTATTTTACCATTGTAAAATTGTTTCTCCTGGTTTTAAATTTTCTGCAACTACATATTTTTTCCCATTATATATTAATTGCTCGGGAGTAACTGTTAATATTGTTCCGTCGTCTAATTCAATATCTAAAACTGTTCGTTTTTCATTAATTGTATGATGTTTAATAATTTTTTGTGGCTCAACACATTTTTTTTCTATATTATATGATAATACATAATTATTTAGTTTTTCTTCAACTAATTTTTTAATTGGTATTTCAACAATTTTATCATTAACTAATATTAAAACATTTGTATCTCCTGAAAAACATTCGTCAAAAACAACTCCTTGAAATAATTCCATTGGAATATTTTTTAAATTTTGCATATTTGTTATCGTAATTTTTGCTAGTTCTTTTATTGACCCGTAGTAAACACCAATTTGGTTTAAACTTATACCGTTGTTATAAAGTTCTTTGTACCAACCAGTTTCAAGAATAACATTTTTGGGTACAACAATGAGCACTCGTGTTTCAGGTTCTTTTTTTATAATTTGTTTAATTATCTCTATTGCCATAACGGTTTTACCACCGCCAGTTGCAATTTCATACAATGCTTTATTGTTATGTTCGAAAAAGAATGTTATTGCATCGCGTTGCCATTGATATAATTCTATTCTATCACTATTTTCTTTAATGTTATCACTATCTGTAATGATAAATTCACTATCATCATCAATCTGAATTCCAAATTCATCCATAGGGTTTATTTACTTTTTTCAAGTTCGTTTTGGAATTCTTCTTCTGTCAATCCTAGAATTTCCAAAAATTTTTCGCGTGTTATTGTTAATTGTTTAAGTATTTCTGGCAATGTTTCTTCTGTTATTGGCGTATCAGGTAATTTAATTAATGGTTCTTCGTCCGCAATTTTTGTTTTGGTATTATTATTACAAGCAGTAGTATTAGCATCAGTAATAATAAAATCACTTGTACCGTTTTTAATTGTAGTATCATCAACAATATTAGTATCAGTAGTATCGTTGTATGGAATATCAATGATATTATTTTTGTTGTTTTTTGTTTGCTTACCATCTTCTACTAATAATGTTGATTCAGTAACAGGCGTTATTACTGGCGTTGCTAAATCTTTATTTTCATTTGTTGTAGATTCTTCAATTATATTTTCAATATTATCAACAATAGTTATTTTTATATTTTTACCAATTAAAACTTTTGGAAACATTACATACCCATCAATATATTTACCCTGTGATTGTTCCCTTTTTTTTATTGTATAAATTTTTTCTATTGCTTCTTGTTCATTTAAAACTTTTTTTGCAGTAAACATTTTTATTTACCCCATAAACTTTTTTTGGCACATTCGTGCGAACAATAATATGTTATGTCAGGAACAATTTTTTCTTCTGTAAATTCTTTTCCACATATTGGGCATTTTAATTTCATTGTATCCTCTCATATAAGATAAAAAATTATAATAATAATAATTACATATATTGGTGGAAACCAAGTAAATAATTTTGTGTATAGTTTAGCTTGTTTTTCTAATATTATATCATTAGGATTATTTGAAAGTTGTATTATAAGTGTGTTCCTTTTTTTACCTAATAAAAAATGTATTACTAAGTAAATTATAAAGAAAAAAACGAGTAATAGTATTGGTATTTTTGTTATTGTTGGTTCCATCTATCATACACCGTTGTTGTTTGTTTTTGTATAATTATAACATGATTACAATCTCTGCATATATATTTTTCGCGTTCAAACTTTGACTGTTTTAATAACCCACCACATTCCAGGCATCTATTTGTTTCTGACATTTTTCTTAATAGCTTCTTCAAAAAACTTTTTGTAATGAATAATACAATATCCGCCCAACATTGCTTGTTGTTTACATTGGGCGGATGTTTGTTTTAATATTGCTTTGCACTGCATTTTATTATTTGTTCATCATCCTTTTAAGTTTTGAATCAACGTCAAACTCTTTTGTTTCAGGTTTCTTTATTTTTTTACCTAACATATTTTCAATTTTATCTTGTGAAAATATGTTATCAGTTGTTTCTTTAGTAGTTGTTGTTTGTTTACCACCCATCATATTTCGAATTTTATCTTGTGAAAACATTTCATCGCTTTTATGTGTGTTTCCACCGATAACTTTGTCTGTGTTCAAATTAAGTTTAAGTTGTTCTGCAAAAGTTTTCAACGGTTTTTTTTCTTTAGTACTTTTTTCAATAATTTTTTGTTTATATTGTTCTTTAAGTTGTTTACGAATTTCGGGTTTAGCTTCTTCCATTGCTTCTTCCTCAATTTCTTTTTTAAATTCTTTTTCTTCTTTACGTTTTTTTATGATGTCAGGAAATACTGTTTTGTTCCACATTTTTTTAATAATGTTTTCTTTTTTCATTTTTTGGTTCCTCTGTTGTAACAAATTTTATAATATCTGCTCTTTTTGAATCTTCTGGTTTAATACAAAATTCTGCTTTGCATTTTTTACAAATATATATTGATTTTTTTTTAAGTTTAGTAAATAAAAATTTTTTAAAGTAAACACTTTTCCCACATCCAAATGGACACCATCTTCTATTTACTAGGCTCATGATTGTAATATCTCCAATTTTTCGATGTTGGTAATTCTTCATATGGTACAGGTGTCCAGTAGTTGCTATGAAATCTAAGTATCCATCCTTTTTTAAAATCTTTTTCTTCAATTGCAAATACTTTGTAATACCCTCTTACTATATGCCGAAACGCCAAATATAACCGTACATCTAATCCTCGTACATCAATCGGTGATAATCCATTTTTTTGTAAATCAATTATTGCATATGATTCAGAGCCTATTGTTTCATGTGGCACATAATTTTTTAATGCCTCTGTTAGTAATGTTGGAAAAGTTTTGATTTCAATTTCACAATATTCCCCATCTTCTATTTTCCCACTTTTTTGACAGTGATTAAATATCTGTCTATTTACAAATTTTATAATCCCTATCGCCAACTGTGTACACCCGTGTTTGTATTAAAACTAACTTATATTTATATGTTTTGATTCTTCTTGTTATATTCTTTTTCAGTTTTTTTATTGTAAACTAATTTTCGAAAATAAATATCAATATGGTTTTGTAGTGTTTGCTCTTCTAAAAATTCAGTAAGGCATTGTCCTGTATAATTTTTTTCCATGTGTTGAACAATATCATCTAAAGTAAACCCATATTTTGTGGATAGTGTAATTGCTGTAATGATAAGTGTTGTCGATTGCGTTTTATATTTTTTGCCTACTTTAATTATTTTTTCTGTGTTAGATTTTTCCATTTTACTTTTTTTGTTTTCATTTTTAATAAATTTTTTTCTACTCTTGGTATTATTGAATCAACTATTTTCCCAGCTCCATAAGATAATATTAGTCCTATGAAAAATGCAACTATTTCAATCATTGACATTTTGGTGTATATTTATGTATTGCCCTGCAAGTACAATTTTTGTATGTTTTATCTTTTGGATTTGTTTGATGGTATGGACACAAAAAAATTTCTGTTTCTATGTTATATTCGGTCAGGCCAAAAAAATTTTCGGGTTGTTGTATAAAAAAATTATTCATTGTTGTTTATTTTTTGTAAATCGTTCTTTTGCCGCTGTTGCTCGTCTTAATCTTTCTTCTTGTGTTAATTTTGGAAGCCCTTTTCTAAAATAATATCCTTTATTTAATAGATGTCCAGTAAATCCAACAATTTCGCCATTATTTTTTTCGTGTGATGAAATAAAAAATTCTGTTGGTGTAAAAAAATCGCTTTCCAAAAATTTTTTAAAATCATTTTCATCTGTGCAAGTTATATGAGTATAATTAACATGGGCACTTGCACACATTTTTGTACCCTGTTGTATAAAAGGGAATCCTCCTTCTGGCATATATTTAATTTTTATTTCGTTTATTGTTTTGTTTGTTTGTTTTAATATATCGTTTATTTTCATTTTGTATCCCCATAATATATTTTTGTTTTGGGCACAAACAAATCTGTATAAGTATATAAATGTTTTGGTTTTTGTTTGATTTTTTAACTATCAAATTTTATGCAATTATCCATATATTGCCCAAAACTTTTTGTAATTGTTGTATTACCCAATTTTTACGTTAAACCGTGTTTTTATTAGATACAACAAGACTTTTTTAATTATTAGTATGTTTATACTATAATTATAATTCTCTGTTAAAACGTCTAAAAACATGGTTTAAAACGATTTACGTTTATTACTGAAAGTTATAATGAAGACTTGTAAACGTAAAATCGTTTTAAACCGTGTTTTTATGCGTTTTAACAGAGAAATATCTTATCAAAGTAATGGAGTACTTAAAATTTTTTTCTTGAAAATACACGCGTATTTTTTGTGTAACTTTTTACAAAAAAAACGCACCCCCCCCTAAGGTACGATTTTAACAATTTTTAACTTTTGGGGATTGGCAAAAAAAAATATTAACAATTTAACAATTTTTTTGACCACACTTAACATATAGTTAGTCAAAAATTAACAATTGAATTTTTGGGTTATAAACTGTATAACCCCATAATTAACAATATTAACAATTATTTACTCACGTATAAGTATTTTTTTTTTTATTATATTATTGACTTTTTCATGATTTTTATATAATTTATATAAAAATTTCGGTAAAAAAATTGTTAAAAATTTTTCAAAAGTACAATTTAATGCGTTTTTTTTAATTTAAGAAAAAATTTAACAATTTTCTAAAAAAATCAAATTGTTAAGTACTAACAATTAAATTTACAAGGTATAACCCGTATAAACGCAGAATTAACAATTTTAACAATTTTTTATTATGTTTAAAAAATGGGCATATTTTTTTTTTAAAAAAAACTATATGCTGTAAACTATATATTAAACTTAATAAGATAGTAAAAACTATAAGATATCAACTATATATTATAAAATATAGTCTATAGTAAATACAAAATCACAAACTATTTAAATAACTTAACACAAACAAACTTTGGTCTAAAAACACACACAAATTAGTCGTCAAATGGAAGAAATTACACAGGAACTTACACAGGAAGGAATCGTACACAATATTATTATTACAGACAAAATAATAAACAACTTACTTATGGACGATGCATTCATTCTTTCAGTACAAACAAAGTTTAATAGGATATCAAGGAAAAGTGTTAAGAAGTTTATAAAACTTGTTTTGGAAAGAACACCTGTTATTTATGTAAATGACATAATGGACAAGACAAAAGCGTTTTGTCACTGGGAAAGCGGTAAGGTTGATAAAGACACAAATTCTTTTAAAAGTGAATTTATTTTAGAAGTAAAAAAGACAATAGAAGAATATATTTTAATAAACAATTCATCATTTAATGAACTATTGCCAGTGGACTCAACTAAAATATTTGCACAACTAACTAAATTTACAACATACACAAAAATAAGAGACTACATTGGTGAAATGGGGGATACAACAAAATTTTTTTATGATTTTCTGGCACCAGATTTAATATCACAAGCTCCACAAAACATTTCAACACTACAACGTAGTGATATGCAAATAATGGGACAGGGAGTTGAAATTGATTATCCGCTTGAATATGTTTATCCGTGTATGCAATGTGGAAACACAACAATTAAAAAAGCTAATGAAACAGTTACAACAAACGGAAAAATTAAATGCCAACACTTATACAATTACACAACTCCGAAAGGCGAAACAAAAACAAAAATTTGCGAACAATGGTTGAAACCAGACGAAGAAATTAGTAGAGTAAGGGCCGCATTTTTCTATAACGTAAGATACGAAAATACCGAAGGTAAATTTTGTGTGGGGCAAGCTATAAGTTTTGAACGATATGACCCTGGGTACTATGACGTGGTTTATTTTAGACTTAACAATCCAAAAAAAGAAAAATTATTTAAGATAGTTGCAATTAAAAATAGTGTTGAAGCTAAAACTTTAATATTGCCGGAACAGACCGAAGAAAATTATTTTTTTACATTACAACGAGCTTTAGATAGATTTATTTTAGAACATACAGGATTACAGATTTATGGGCTTTTACCAATTAAAGTTGCATTAATAATACAAACATTAGCACAACGTTTAAACAAAGAATTAGTATTCAACACACAACTTATTGGTGACCCGTCAACTGGTAAAAGCATGATACTGAAATACTATGGAGTTCTTTTAAACAACAGCTGGCATCTTAGCACGAACGGGGTTAGTGTTTCTGTTCCAGGAATGAGAGGAACACCTACTACAATTATGTTATTAGGCAAAGATTATAAGTTTATGAGTTTAGGGCACTTGGGAACATATAAAAGCATACACATTGATGAAGCAGGTGAAAACAAAGAACTTGTAACACAACTAAAAAATTGGTTATATGAAGCAAATTATAGTTATGATAAAGCTGGAACATTAGGAAACACTAATATTAGAACGTGCCATGTTAATTTAAGCGAAAACTTAGACAATAAACACTTGGGGATTTATCGTGGCGGGATACGCAAGGCATACAAAGATAACAACATACAAATAGGCGATGAACCAAAAGATGAATGGGATGAATCATGGGATTTACACTTACCAATTTATAAATATACGAATCCATATTTAAGAAAAGCTATCAAAGATAAACGAGAAGAATTTCACAGGAACAGTATGTTTTGGATTGATGGCCATGACTTAGCATTACATGAAAGATTTCCTTTTTACTTTTATTTAGTAAATGAAAAAACAAACATTGAACTTGAAAAAGTTGCGAGTGCAAACGTTTTGCGTAGTCCAATAACTGAAGTAATGAAATTAACAAAAATATTAAAAACAGATGTAATAAATGATTTTTTTAATAGTATAATTGACTATAAAATAAAAGTTGATTTACTAGAAGAAACAAGAAACATTCTTAACAATTATGGGATTAAATATAATACACGCGAACTAATGAGATATATGGAAATTATTAGATATTCATGTATTATTAATAATCGAAAAGAACCTAATAAAACTGACTATGAGTTATTAAAATGGTTTCTTGAAAAAACTAATTGTAAACTTGATATAACACAAACTAACGATTATATTATTGAAGGACCGCCAGACCAACAAAAAATTTTAAAAGAAGATTTACTTATTGAAGAACAAACAAAAAAAGCTGAGGATATATTTAGTGTTCCTCAAGATTTTGACTGAGAAAAATGACACACAAAGAACTATTTTTTAAAACTACAACACGAGAAGAATTTGTACAAAAAGTAAAAAAAATATCGCCGTATTTATGTAATAAAACGATAAGTAAATATTATTCATTAAATGTAACAAAATTTGGTGAGCAAACACAAATTCAAAAAAAATACTATAAAAAATATGCAATTGAATATGCACTAACAACTAATGTACAAGATTTTGTAAAACTCTGTAAAAAATATTATAAAAATGATAGAACATCAAACTTTTTTAAACGGTATCATGAATTAAAAAAATTTTATAAAAAAAATGTAGTTCTTCCAAAATCTAAGAAAAAAATTATTAATGATATTATTGAACCCGAAAAAAAATTTATTAATATTCCTGAAAAAAAATTAGACGAAAATTACATACCTTTAAATGATTTAATTGAACCTGCACCAATTAAACTATTAGAACTTGATGATATGAAACGGTTTGGTTATAAAATTACAAGACAATTTTTAAGGCACCATGGGTTTACTAATTTTGAAATTAACTGGCTTGAGTATAAAAAATTAGTAAAAGAATAAGAACAATGCAATGGTTTGAATTAACCGAAGAAGAAAGAATAAAGCAAATATATAGTAAGTTTTCTATTCAAGAATTTTGGGATTGGTGGTCAAACAAACAATATACTACAATGGAAGTCCGTATTAAAGATTACAAAACAATAGTTAAAGTTGCCCAAAAATTTAAGATTCCATACTCAGCAAGTGGTGTGTTTGTTAATAATCCAACACAACTTAAAAAAGTTATTTTTGATATAAGAAAAACAACAACAGTTTGGTTTGGTATTAACCCAAGAAAACGTAATTGGGTTATTGGTAAAGAAAAAACATTTAAAGTATTAGGTGGTGGCGATAATTTTATTGATAGTATTACACACATTCTTATTGATATTGATAGAATAAAAAAAGATGGTGTGGCAACTCTTAAAGATTTTGAAAATTGTGAGATATTAAGTAATATAATACTTGAACGATTAGCCACCGAGGGCTGGAATAAAAACTATTGTAAAATTTGTAGTGGACACGGATTACAACTCATACTAAAATTAGATATTCCAATAAAACTTCCAACACAAACATTTAATGATGCAACAAAACAATATGAAAGAAACACAGAGTTTGAGTACTTAAAAAATGCTATTAAAAGTGGGTTTGGCCAACAACTCCTAAAATTTATTAGGAAATATAAAGAAAAATTAGGGGTGGAAGTTGACAAAACAGTTTTTACTATTGGCAGGGTTGCCGCGTTACCATTAACTAAAAATTTTAAATATGACACAACACGCTGGAGAGCAATAACTGATTTAAAAACTGGAATAAATAATGGACTTACAGATTACATATTAGAAGCCTCTGCACCTATTGATTTTATACAAAAAAATATTTTTATAATAAAAGCTGTACAACCTAAACATTTAATTAAAAAAGGTAAACTATTGGAAAATCCGTTAGCTAGATTTTTATTAGAAAATGATTTTCCACATGGGCAGATAAACAATACATTATGGTTTTCATTAAAACTTTTATTAAGAGATAGTAAATATAATCTTCAATCAAAGGAATTTATTGAATACTATAATAAAATAAAACAAAAACATAATAGGACATTTACATTAAATATGCCAGAAGAACAATTTACATTTAATGAAAATGTTATTAATAATTATTGTATTGAATATTGTTATCCGCCAGTTTATCCGTTATGGCCTAATAGAAACAAAAAAGTTGACATGGCACTACAAAAAGTACCTTTTGAACTTATGTTAAACTCGCCATTTATTATAGAAATACCAATACAACAAGAAACAACAATCCTTGAAGATATGGAAGATTTTAACAAAAGATTAATGCCTGGAGTACGGGATAATAACGATAAAATGACAGGATTTCTTCATAGTTTAGTAAAAAAATTCGGTAGGGGAAAAACCGAATACTATTATACCTATTTATTCGAAAAATACTTTAATTTTCAGTGAAAAAATAAATATATATATAAATACGTTCTACTATTTTTTACTTGGTAATCATGAAAAAGTATATTCTACCTAAAAATACGTTTAAAGACAATACTTTTTTTAAGAAATTACAAAACACTCATTCTATAATACCCCCACTTAAAGACTTTTCGAAGGATAGCATAAAGACGCGCCAGCCGTTTTTTGCACCTTCGAAAAATCTTTTTTCTAACGTTATAAACAAAAATATTAATACAAAAAAGTTTTCTAACCCAAAAGATTGGGATAATGACGGAGTACCAAATAAAAAAGATTGCCAACCACATAATCCAATGAGACAAGATTGGAACATTCGCGATGCTAAACGCAAAGGGCAATTTGTGGTTCGAATGCCAGTAAAAGAATTTTTAAAATTAACAGAAACAGAATACCATTATGATTGGCAAAAACCAAAAACATATTTTGATACAAAACTAAAAACAGAAAGACAAATATCAACACTAATAAATAAAATTAAAAGCCCAACCCATAAAATAGATTTACCGTACATAGAAGCAGACCCGTACCCGACAAAAAACAAACCACCAAAACCATTTTCAATACCAAAACACGATGGACGAATACGTGCATTTGCTGCAATGGAAGCAAAACGTGAATCAATCCCGGTAGTTATGCCGCCGCCCAAGGAATGGAGAACAGAACAGGTATTCAAAAAATTTATGGAATTAAGGGAACCAGGACAAAACCCAGAATTTTATAACTATGATTCTCGTAAAAGAATTTTAACAGAAGACATATTTCCCGATAAAAACTTAGAACCGAAAGACCGAAGAAAATACAAAATAGCATTAAAAGAAACAGGAACGGTACCTGATAAATACTTTTTAGGAGATAAAACATTCGTTTATGATGATACAAGCTTGGACGAAATAAAGCCTAAACCACAATCACAACCACCAGATAAAACACCTGACCCAAGATATATAAGACTACAAAAAAGAATAACAGATTACACAAAAGAAACACCAGAAACAGCACCAAAAATAATAAATGAAACACAAAGAGAAGAGTCAATAATAAGAAAAGACCCAAACAGTACAACACTAATAAAATATTATCCAACAACATATAAAGTAAGAATACCAGTAGAACGAGACCCAGAACAGGACGAGGAAAGTAAAAATAAACTAACACAAAATTATTTTTTAACAAAAGGATTAAAAAAATCAAAATATCAAATACAAGTAAAACACAGAATACCAACTGGTAAAAAAGCAAAACTTGTTGAAGAGCTTGACCAGATTGATAATGATTTAAAATTTGACTTAGATACTAACCGCCGACAAGAACTATTAGAAAAAAAAAACAACATCGAACAACAACTTAAACGAATACCAGGAGCGCCGCCAACATTACCCGTTAGAGGAAAGGATAAACACGAAATAATTCAACAACTTGATAAACGATTTGAAGCAACAAGTGGGCGAAAACCATTTATAGTTACAGACGCACTATCAGAAGTTATTCCAAAAACAAGATTAATAACTACTAAAGATTTAGCCGAAGCACGAAAAGAAAGAACAACACAAGAAGCATTAAATTATCAAGCTCAACAAAAAGCTTTAAAACTACTTGATGATAAACTATTACAACAAGGATTAGATAAAAAAATTGTTTTACAATTTTCAATTGATGAACTAACACAAAGAAGAAAGCCAACAATAATTACAACCAAAACTTCTAAATATGTTGAAAAACAATTAAAACAAAAACAAGAAGCAAAAAAAGAAAGGATTAGGGATTACATGCGCGATTACATGAACCAACAAAACTTGGTTAATCGTGCCATAAAAGAAGAAGAAAAAGATGTTATAAAAGACGTAGTTAAAACAGAAGAAAACAAAGAAGTCCCGGAACCAATAATAGAAAAACAAATACTCTGGTATAAACAACCACAACAGGACGAAGAAAGTAAAAATAAATTTGGTGATAAGGCTGGAGTGCCAATAGTAGATTTTCCTGAGTCATATGGGTACTTACGAAAAAAAGTGTTTATGCATCCTAATGAATTTATGTTAAAAGCCCAACAAGGTTATAGTAATCAAGAAAGCCGAAGTTGGCCACAAAATGTACATGAAAAGGCTGTTATATCAACAAAGAATGTTGAACGGTTAAAAAAAATTATTAATGACCCTGAACAAGAAATGGCAGTGCCATGGCTTGAAACTAAACAAGGAATAATAAAAGAACACGAAGGACGGCACAGGGCAATAGCTGCAAGAGAATTAGGGTTTGAAGAGATACCGGTGTTTATGGTCGAAACAGACAAAGAATTTGTTAAAGAACAAAAAAAGATTGATAGTGATAATGAGAGTAAAAACGGCGGTCATTTATTTTGGAATAAATTAAATGAAAAAAATATTTCTGTTTTAAATTCAACGGATAAAGAACAAGGCAAATTTACAAAAGATTTAAAGAAATTAAAAAATGTTTTTGAGAAAAGGCCAGAATTATTAGAACGAAGTAAAAACTTAACATACGTTTTTCTGGAAAACAAAGATTTTATGAACAAGGCAGGCTCATACCAAGGGCCAAGCGAAGAAAAAAAACAGGAATTTTTAGAAACATTCCCAAATATTTATAAGGGGGAAGGGGAAATAATTTATCTAAATAGTGATGAATTATATAAAAATAACAAGAAACTACCATTTGAAGAAGTTATAGCACACGAACTTGGGCACCGCGAGGATTATAATAAAAATCCAGAAAAAGCATTAGAAGAAAACCAATTAGATAAAATGGAATATAAAAAAATTGATTTATTTATTGATAAACAACAAAACAAACTAAACAATTTTATACAACAAGGCCATAAATCAAAAAGGCAAATAAAAAAATATAAGGAACAACTTGAGGAGGAAAATAATAATTATATTGGCAAAATATATGAAACATTACCAGGCGAACAACACGCAATAATGCGCCAAAAAGAACCAAGGGAACGCGATAAAAAAGTACCAGAAGAACAAATAGATGAGGCATTTATACAAACATTTGATACAGAAAAAAACATACAAGAGGATAAAGAAAGTAAAAACGCACAATTATACAAAATAACAAAACAAAGCAAATTATTAAACCAACTTCACAAAAAATTTGGGGACGGACAATATTTTACAATCCAAGATGTTTTGCCATTAGAAGTAATAAATAGGCCAAATATATTTCAGGGGGAAGGGTTTGTCGGCGATGCATCCGGATGGTTAAGGACCGATGCCGCAAACAAAATGCAAAATTTTGCAAAAAAAGGTTATATCACAAAAGAAAGATATAATAAAAATGATAAAAAATTTGATGAACTACACAAACGGATGGGAAAGTATAGTTCAAACCAATATGTTTATAAATTTAATCCACAAGAAGTGGAATTAACAAAAGAACAATGGGACGAACAAATAATCAAAAATCCAGGACTAATACTTAAACATCCATCGCCAACAAAAGAACAATGGGATGATGCAACATTAAAAAGTTATAAATTATTATCAAAACATCCAAACCCAACAAATGAATTATGGGATAAAATTGTATTACAAGCTCCATTTACTCGTATAGACAAACATCCGGCGCCAACAAAAGAATTATGGGACAAAGCAATAAATATTGTGCCAGATTTAATAACAAACCACCCAAACCCAACAAAAGAACAATGGGATAAGGCAATAGAAAAAAAACCATATATATTATCAATGCGTCCAAACATAACACAAGAACAATGGGACGAATATATAACCAAAGAGCCAAGACGAATAGTTGACCATCCATCCCCAACAAAAGAACAATGGGACAAAGTAATAAATATTAATCCATATTTAATATCAAACCACCCAAACCCAACAAAAGAACAATGGGACCAGGTAATAAAAGAAGACCCACAATTCATAACAAAACACCCATCAGCAACAAAAGAACAATGGGCCAGGGCAATAATTAAAAGACCAGTATTAATAAATGATTCAGACGTACCAAAAGAACAGTTAAACCTAACAAAAGAACAATGGGACCAGGTAATAAAAGAAGACCCACAATTCATAACAAAACACCCATCAGCAACAAAAGAACAATGGGACAGGGCAATAATTAAAAATCCATACTTATTAGAAAAGTATTCAACTGCAACACCACAACAATGGATAGACAATGTTGATAGAAAAATTATATCTAACAGACCTGATTTTATTTTAAAACATCCAAGTCCTGACGACGAATTATGGGAAACGGCACTATATACACAGCCCAAATTAATAATAAATCATCCATCACCAACAAAAGAACAATGGGACCAGGCAATAATAAGAAAACCAGAATTATTAAACAAACATCCAAATAAAACATATGAAACATGGGGCAAATTAATAAAAAGTGTACCCACAATGAAAAAGGCATCTTTAATAAAAGGAGAATCAATAGCAGAACAATCTTGGGAAAAAATAATACCACATTTAAAACAAATAAAACATATTGATTTATGGAATAAAATAATTAAAAAAAATTCAGCATTAATAATAAATCACCCATCCCCAACAAAAGAACAATGGGACCAGGCAATACTAAGAAATCCTAAATTAATAATAAACCACCCATCACCAACAAAAGAACAATGGGGCAGGGCAATAAACTTTGAACCATATTTGATTGCAAACAGTCCATACGCAAAAAAAGAGGATTATGACAAAAGTATTGATATATTACCACAAACAAAAATATTTAGTCCATACACAGAAAAAAAAGAATTAATAACACTTATAAAAAAAGACCCAAGACAATTAAAATATCTTAAAAATAAAGAAAAACAAGAAAGAATAGCACAAATAATAACACCAGTTTTTAAGGAGCCACTTGGAAAAGAGGAGCCAGAAAAAATACCATATATTAATAATACACAATTATTTAATCTTGCATTTTTAACATCAAACAAACAAGAACCAATACATAAACAACAAATAGAAAAAACACCGCTTATCAATAAACCAATAATAAAAGAATTTATAAAACAACACCCAACAAAATTTATTACACAAACAGACATACTTGAATATGATAAAAAAATATCAACACCAACAGTAATAACAGACCCAAACAATGTTGAAATAGGATATAGTATATATAATAGCCCTATACAAAGATTAACTAAAACACCAAACGTTGTATTCCAATACAACCTTAAAAATGACAAAGTAAAAAATTTTATTGACCAATACGGGTTAAAACAGAATATAGGTGATTATCAAGAAGATTTATTACATCCAACATCAATAAAACAGGACCTTACATTAGGAATGATAAGATTAAACCCTTTGAATAAAGAAACAATATTTGTTGAAGAAATACAAAGCGATTTGCCAAAATTTATTGAAAAAGATAATAAAACAGAGTTTGAAGAAAAAACGTTCGAAAGTTTTAACAAAGAAATACTTAACAAATACCCACACATAAAAAAAATTATTATGCCGTCAACTAAATACAAAGACGAAAGATATGGGGTTGGCGAAAACTTAAACACTATTTATGATAATCTTCCAAGAAAACAAGGTTATAAAATAATGCCAGAGGAGGAACGTAAAGAATTATTTGAACAACACCCAGAATTAAAAGCCGAATCACCACTATATATAAGAAACATTGAAGAAGAAAAAAAATGGTTTGAGGAAGAACTAAAACAGGAAGAACCAAAACAGGAAGAACCAAAACAAGATGAAGAAAGTAAAAACAGGTTTGCAAAATTTGTGGACAAAAACACACCCATAATAGACTTACAAAAAAAAAGTATTAACAAATATTATTTAGGAAGTCAAGGAAAATATGATTATGAATACCAAACACCGGACATAAAAGGTGTTGTTTATACAAAAGAAAACCCTAAAGAAAAAATATCAATGAACAAAAATGAAATTGATAGTATATTAAACGAATTAGAAAAAGTTAGTAAAGAAATGACGGCAGAGGACATTATTAAACGAAATAACTTAGAAAATAAAGCATTCAAATCAATGAGTGATAAAGAAAAAATTATGTTTAGAACTCAACAAGAAGAATTAATGATGCAAATGAGCCCCGAACAAGGTGTGAAAATAATGAAACTTAATATGGGGACATTACAAAAAATAGATGAACGTAACGCACAAGTACGCGAAGAAAACCAAAGAAAATTTGATAGTGCAAGCACATTCAGGGAAAAATTTAAAGACAAAATAAAAACAAACATTATTGAAAATAATAATAATACCAAAGAACCAGAACAGGACGAGGAAAGTAAAAACAAATACAAACTTGACATAAGTAAGTATGGACACAAAACATGGGCGGAAGACTTAGGATTAAACCCAGAAAAAACTATCGTACACGGAACAAACTTGGATTCAGTAAAACAAATAATTAAGGATAAAGAAATTAAAAGTGGAACACTCTTATACCCAGGACGTGGCGGAATAGAAGACGCCGCACTCTGGGCTAATAACACAACAGGAAAAGAAGGATACGTTATCGTGGCTGAAACAAAGGATAAACTGCCAAGGACATGGGCAAAAGAATGGATAACAATAGGTGACCACGCAGATGAAAGACAAGGAAAAGATATAATAATTGACAAATTTCCAATAGAAAAAATTAAGGTTTTTAAAGTGCCAAAAGACATTGAATACAACAAAGGAATATTAGAGGAAGAAGAAAACATAGGAGAAGATACCACAAGTAAAAATGCTGAGGACAAAAAAACAATGGAGGAATTATACGAAGGACACTTAGCATTCAAAAAAAGACAAGAAGAAAAAAATAAAGAATATGATGAACTCGTTCAAGACGTTAATGATGTGGACGAAAAAACTTTGAAAATACTACAATACTCAGCAGAGAATTATCGAAAAGAACGTGAGCCGCAGGAACATGCAAAACAATTAAGAGAAATTAAAGAATTAGTATATAATAAACCATTGGGTGTGGCAATAACACCAAAAGGTGTAAAGCCTATCATATTTAATGAAAATGAAGCAGCTCAATTTTCAACTCGGATGGATAGAGCAATGACAAACATGATAATTGAAACTGAGGCTAAAGAACAATTAGCACGAACACAATATAATAATTATTATCATAATTTATCGCCACAAGAAAAAAGAAAAATTGATTATAGAATCAACAAACACATAGCAAAATGAAACCCAAAAAGAAACTTACTATTGACGGAAAACCGTTCATGTTTTTCAACGAAAAAAAGACGGCACCTAAAAAGGATACACTAAAAAATACTTACAAACAAATCCCGGACAACAAAAAAATACCGGTCATGTTCATGACACGGAAACAATACTTACAACAATACATAAAAAACCAAGAACAAAAACAGAACATTGATTTCCCGAAACGACAAGAACAAAAATATATAAAAAAAGAAATGCCAACATACAATAATATACTCGCACGTTATACAACAAAACAAAATAAATATTTTCAACCAGCAGTAGTATTCTTTAACGATAAAAAAATACCGGCACAACAATTTAAAAGGTTAGCATTCCACGAATACGGGCATGAACACGTTGAAAAAAATAAATTAAAAATGCCGTTATGGAAAGAAGAACAGTATGCTATGCAGTTTGAAAAGAATGGTAAACCACCACAACAAATAAGACAGGACAATAAGAGTAAAAACGGTGGAGAATTGTTTTGGAACGAATTAAATAATAAAAATATGTTTTTTAATATACAAAATCCAAAACAACTAAAACAAATTCGTAAATTATATGAAAAACAACCAGAGTTATTAGCAGTATCTAAAAATTTATTATTTACAATATCTAAAACATTAAATGAGCCAAAAGGGTCATATATATTACCAACATCAGAAAATAGAAAACGAATAGACGAATGGTTTGGCCCGGATTCTGGTGCCGAATATGACGAGTTAAGATTAAGAAAAAATATTTTTATTAATCCAAATGTAAATCCTGGACAAACATTAAAACATGAATTAACACATAGAGAACAATATCGTAAAGACCCAGTTGTGCATCCAAAAATTACAGTTCAACATAATAAAGAGTTAGAAAAATTAAATAATCAATCTAAAAAAGAATTTTTTAGTTATGCAAGACAACAAGGGTATACTAGGCAAGGAATACAAACTATGTGGCGTGAAAAAACGTTACCAAAAGAATTAAAGGACAAAGCTAACGAATTTTTAAAACAAAAAAAAGATTATTATTATAATATACCTTATGAAAAAGAAGCATTTACACGAATGAAAGAACCAAGAGAGCGTGATATAAAAGTACCACAAGAACAAATAGACGAAGTGTTTGTGGAAACATTTGGCGATGAAGAACCTAAAGTTGTGGAACCAACACAAGATGTGGAAAGTAAAAACCGTTTATTAACAAAAGTTTTTGTTCAACAAAAACATGGCGGAGAAGAAATTAATAGTGATGAGGAAAGTAAAAACGGTAGTAAATTATTTTGGATGAAACTTGACAAAAAAAGAGTAAGAGGTGAATAATGGCAAAGAAAAAGAAATGTAAGGTGAAACGCAAATGATAAGAAAACTACCTAACCAAAAAAAATGGAGATTATATAGTAAAACTACTGGTAAAAATTTAGGAACTTTTACAAGTAAAACAAAAGCAAAAAAACATGAACGTATTATACAGTTCTTTAAACATAGAAAATCATAACATTTAAATATAAGTTATAACTTACATAGTTACAACAAAACAAAAACGGGGGATAGACGTTATGACCGAAAAAAACGAATTTGAAGACCTAGACGAAGATTCAACACCAACTGCAAATACTTCTGAGGTGCCGAACACTTTAGTATCGGCTGGTAGTTCTGGACAAGTATATGATTGGTCGACAGCGCCAACAGGTGTAAAAGCGCCGCCACGTATTGACCTTAACGGGCAAACAGTTATTATAAAAAAAGCTGAAATAATTCTGCCGTCGATTGAAAAACCGTGGCAAAAAACTAAGGCTGGTGACAAAGAATATAAATATTGTACATTTGCGTTACACTACGACAAAGAAGGACAACAGGAATTTATTAGCGGGGTAAGAGTTTTTAAACGCGAAGATGGTAAATATTCGCATCCAACTGTAACTCGGGATAGAAATAATCAAGCAAGTGCATTGCTTGGATTATACGCGGATTTTAAACAAAAAGAAATTACTGAAATATCGCTACGCGAATTTATGGGATTTTTGAACTCACAACCAAAAATTATAATAAAAACAGAAGAAGTTAAAAATCCTGTGACTGGCGAAAAAATCAAAAAGAACATAGTTGGCAAGTTTGTCTAACTTAAATACTATTTTTTTATTTTTACTATGAGACAAACTTCGTTTAGTCAAAACAACTTGTTTGAAAAGTGTCCACGCTCTTGGTACTTTCAATACATTAAACATATTAAAACAGTACAAGATATGTCATATGCATTAGCCGGGACTGTATTACACAATACTTTAGAGCAATATTATCTAAAAAAAGAAAATAATATAGACCAAATAAAAGAATTTTTTGACATTGCATGGTCTGCACAAAAACTCGATAGTGCCCAATGGCTTACTAATAACATAGATTTTATTAGGAATCAAAAAAAGAAAGAAGAATATTGGGCAATGGTATTAAATGGAATACACTTGCAATTGCAGATAACTGATTTGGAACTTGAAATAAAATTTGATGATGTAAAGGGATACTTAGATGTTGTTGATACAAACAACGATTTAATATTTGATTGGAAGACTTCTACTCGTAGCGATGAAAATGAGGAAGATTACATAAAACAATTACTCTTTTACAGTTATTTATATTATAGAAAATTTAATAGAATACCAAAAGAAACAAAAATATTTTATCTAAAATATAATAGTACACCTAAAAATTTACTTATAGTAACTCCAACTATTCATGATATTTATAATATGGAAAAATGGCACAGAAAAATTCAAGCAGAAATGGAGCAAATAATACTAACAAATAAATTACCAACTATGTGTACTACTCATTTTTTCTTTTGTTCTTTTAAAGAAATATGTGTTGAACAAAAGGAAACAATTGATTATTCAATAATAACAAAAGGTAATTATTTACAACTAATAGGACCAATAACACCAATATTACAAAAACAACTTGATAGAAAATTTTCTTTTGAACTTAAAGATAGTTTCTGGATTAAAAAACATAACCCGTATGCAAACACACAAATACGATACTGGAATCCTCGTAACAATAGTTTACCAATTGGATTTAAAGATGCATTAATTAAAACATTAAATGATTACGCCGAATACAAAAAATTTAACATTAACATAATTGAACAAGACCTAAGAGAATTTACAACTGAAACAATTAAAATGCCTGAGGCAATCATTGGTAAAGAATTGCGTGAATATCAAAAAGAAGCAGTTGAAACATTAATAAATAAAAAAATTGCATTATTAGAAATTGGAACTGGTGGTGGTAAAACACTCATTGCAACAGAAGCAATACGCAGAATAGCTAAACCAACACTATTTGTTGTAGACAAAATTGAATTAATGCGACAAACAAAAAAAGTATTAGAAGAAAGCTTAGGAATAGAAATTGGACAAATAGGACAAGGTATTATTGATATTAAACCAATTACTGTTGCAACAATACAAACTATACACAAAAAACTTAAAGAATTAAGAGATTACTTAGCAACGTTGAACTTTGCAATACTTGATGAATGCCACCATGCATCTGCGAAATCGTACCAAAAATTATCACAATACTTAATCAACACCGAATTTCGGCTTGGAATTTCTGGGACTGCGAAAAGAGACGATGGAATGGACTTAGCAATTAATTCAGTAGTAGGGTTTAAAACTTTTGATTTGAGCACTAATAAACTAATAAAAGAAGGATGGCTCATAAAACCTAAAATTGTTTTTATAAAAAATTATATGACAAAACAACAAACAACAGTACTTGAACAAGCACTTAATAAAATGCTTATTAATCCAACTGTTGATTATAATGAGGCATATAAAATATTTATATCAGGAAACAAACAAAGAAACGATATAATTATAAAAATTGTAAATGAAAAACTTAAAAATAAAAAAACATTGATATTAGTAAAACTTGTTGAACATGGGCAACTTCTCGAAACAATAATACCTAATAGTAAATATTTATTTGGTGAAACAAAAAAAGTTGAACGCGAAGAAATATTTAATAATTTTGTTAAAGGTGATTTGGATGTACTTATAAGTACTATATCGATTTTTTCGGAAGGTGTAGATATTCCAACTCTAGACTGCGTAATAAACGTTGCCGCGAATTCTGGCGATGTAAAAACAATACAAATATTAGGCAGAGTATTACGAAAAATCGAAGGAAAAGAAAATGCTCAATACATTGATTTTTTTGACGAAAGTAAATTTTTTAAGTATGCAAGCCATAAAAGATTACGTGCATTAAAAAAACAAGGGCACGATATTGAAACAACATTATGGGAAGAATATCAAAATCAATAAGTATATAAATATGTTATAACTACAAAAACGATAAAAACGTGAGGACATAAAAATGAAAATATTAAAAAGCGATTTAAAGAAATTTTTAAAAAAAGTTATGATGAGCGATAAACAACAGATACTTGAAGCCAATCTAAAATTTGGTAGTGATGGATTAAAAATTGATGCTAATTCACCCGCTAAAGAATCTAGAATTATGGGATGGTTAAAAAAAGAATCATTTGAAGAATATACAGAACTTGGTAATGTTGGAATAAATGATTTTAATGAATTTATAAAAGTTATAGATAGATTTGATGATAAAATTTCTTTAAAAAAAGAAGGGCATTTATTAACCATTAAGAGCGGGTCAAAAACTGTTGATGTTGAACTTGTTGCCGAAAACTTTTTATCAACTGATAGTGGCGCTCCAAACTTAACATTTGACGAAACTTTTCAGATAACTGCTAAAACATTAGGTAATGTTTTTACTGATGCAAACATTAGTAGTGATGCAATATTATTGTTTGAAACTGAGGCAAAAAAATTAAAGGTTAGTAATACAGGAAAATATAAATTTAAAAATGAATTTGATTGCCAAACACTTGTTGGCGGTACTAAAGTAAAGTTTGGAAAACCACTTATTGATGCGACAAACGAACTTGACGAAACCCTTGAGATAAGTATTAAAACAGATTATCCAATGCGAATACAAGAAAAAACTGACAAAAGTGTTATAACAATAATTGTTGCACCAAGAGTTGAAGATAGCGATTGAATATGGCAATAAATACAAATAATATGATTTGGACAGAGAAATATCGTCCAAAAAAAGTTAATGATATAGTTGGGGATTTTAAAGACAAAATATCTAAACATTTACTTGACCCACAAGCAATCCCTAACTTTTTGTTTTACTCGAGAGCCCCTGGTACTGGGAAATCAACTTTAGGTAAAGCAATCATTAATGAACTTGGTTGTGACAAACTAATAATAAACTCGTCCGACGATAGAAAGATTGAAACTGTTAGGGAAAAAGTAAAACAGTTTGCAATGAGCCAAAGTACTAAGACCGGGATTAAAAAATGTATCTTCATGGACGAGATTGATGGAATGTGTTTACCATATGGTACAAAGATTATAACAGGGACATTAAAAAATATGTTTATTAAAAATATTGAAGATATTAATCAAAAAAAATATGTTAGTATTCCATCTGTTAATGTTGAAACAGGAAAATTAGAAGACGACAAAGGCATTTTAATTGATAGTGGATATGCAGATTTTTATGAAATAGAATTAGAAGATGGAAGAAAACTTGTTGCAAGTACTAACCATCCTTTTTTTAAAGAACATTTTGTTGAAACAAAATTAAAAGATTTATTACCTGGCGATAGTATTATAGATATGAGTGGCAATGTAAATAAAAATTGTCCTATTTGTGGGATTACAATATTAAATAAAAAAACAACGTGTTCGTATGATTGTGCTAATAAATATCATTCGTTAAGAATGAAAACACAACCAGAAATTAATGTAATGTTAGGAAAACATCATACAGAAATTACTAAAAAAAAGATAAGTGATGACCATAAAGGAAAATCGTTTATGTCTGAAGACGATAGAAAAAAACAAAGCGAATTTATGAAAAAAAATAATCCTATGGGTGTATTAGAATATAGACAAAAATTAAGTAAAAATTTAAAAGGAAGAAAAATTATTTGGTCCTATAAAATTTCAAAAGCACTACGTTTAAGAGGAGTGGGAACAGAGAAATATGAAGAATATTGTAAAAGTATTAATAAACCAATAAGTCTAAAACACCAAGCGGTAAAAAGAAAAAAAGAAAATTTTGCATATTGCGAAATTTGTAATAAAAAAATATTAACAAAAAATAAAGGAAGTGGATTAATAATACATCATAAAGACAGAAATAGACGCAATAATAAAGATAATAATTTAATGTGTCTATGTATTGTATGCCACAATCATATTCATTTAGGTAATAAAAAATATTTTACACATGAAAGTTGGTTACAAAAAAATAAAGAAAAATTAAAAAATGTTATAATTTATTAACAATGAAACTTGTAAAAATAAAATCAATAACACATATTGGTGTAAAACCAGCACTAAATATTAGTATGAAGAAAAATAAAAATTTTATTTTAGGAAATGGTATTTTAACACATAACACAAAACCCGCACAGGACGCATTACGCAACATAATGGAAACCTATGCAAGTAATGTTTTTTTCGTAATGACTTGTAACACCTTAGCTAAAGTAATAGAACCGTTACGTTCAAGGTGTATAACAATACAGTTTGCATATCCGCAGAAGGAAGAGATATATTCCTTTTTAGTCGATATATGCCAAAAAGAAAATATGGAATACACAGATGATGGAATAATACAATTAGTTGAATTAAACTATCCAAGTATTCGTAATTGTGTGTTAATGTTACAAGATTTAAAAGTTGAAGGTAAAACTGTTACAAAAGAAAATGTAAGACCTGTCGATGATGTTTTAGAAAAACTTTGGAGCTGGGTCAAAGAAAAAAAGTGGCAAGAAATAAAAATTGAGATTATGCAATCCAGTCTTGACGTAAGAGAACTTAATATGTTTTTTTGGAAAAAAGCATTAGACGAACAAAACATAAAAATTATTCAATTGACCTGTAAAAACGAAAAAGATATTGCGTCAGGAGCAGATGCGAAAATTGTTGTCGTCACAAGTTTGATAGAAATGGTGAAATAATACTATGGAATTACCAGATTTAATAAAAAACTTGTACACTAATAAATCATGTGATTGGATAAAAAAATTAGATGATTCGACAATAGACCCGTTTATGATTCAACACTGGTTAGTAATGAATGATGCTATAAGAGTACAAGTTAGATGGCTTGATAAATATGTGTTTGTATTAAAACCAAAAATGTTTGTTAGTTTGGCATGGACAATTATTCCAAAAACTACTACGCCACCATTCGTAAAATTTATACCTAAAAATAAACAAGAAGAAAAATTTTGGTTTTTATTAGAACGAATAAAAAAACATTATGAATTAAGTGATAATGATTTTAATGCTAATAAAAGTAGAATAATTAAATATATTACACAAGATGCACAAAGCATGATTTGGTGGTTTTCATATTATGGTATTCCTAAAAAGTTTTGGAAAGAAAATTATTTAGACTTTAACTTAATAAAGAACTTTAATAAGAAAGAATTGCCAAAAACAACTTTAGATGCATGGGGACTATAAAATGTCTAAACGCGAAGAAAGAGTTATTATCATCCCAGTATTTTTTTATATATTAACAGAATTTAAAGATTATCAAAAAACAACAATAACTAAAATTCAAAAAAAGACTTCGGTGACATATTCATATTTACAAAAAGTTGTAAAATGTTTTATTGAAAAAAATTGGGTTGTTGGAACACGTGATGGGCGTATTGTTGAATTTACAATTACAGATGAAGGAAAAAAAGTTAGGGATATAATAAGTCAATTATTTTTAATGTTAGAAATAAATGAAAATAATATTCATTTATATAAATTTAGAAACGAACAAAAACATAAATATAAAATATTAAAAAGGGAGAAATGATTATATGGTAATCACTGCAACAAAAAAGTTTAATTGGGCGATGGCACATTTATTAGAAGACCATTGTGGATTATGTAAATTTTGCCATGGGCATAATTATAAATTAGAAGTTACAGTAAAAAAAGAAAAAGATATTTTTGGGTTAAATGAAGATAAAGAAAATAAAAGTAATAAAGGTATGGTAATAGATTTTACTGATTTGAAGAATATAGTACAATTAAAAATAGTTGATTATTTTGACCATTCCTTTTGTTATAATGCATGTAATATTAAAAGTAAAAAAATTGCAGATTTTTTATTAAATGAAATTCAACAAAAATTAGCACCGTTGCCAAATAGGGTTACAGCAGAAAATATGGCAGAATGGATTTTTAAAACATTACAACAAGAGTTTGTTACAAAAAATATTAATGTAATAAAAATTAAATTATATGAAACTGATACAAGTTTTGTGGAGTATACAGCATGAAAGTAAATGAAACATTTGTTAGTATATCTGGCGAGATAAGTGTTGGAAGACTTGCATATTTCATTCGTACTTCTGGGTGTTGTTTACGCTGCATATTTTGCGATTCTAAACATTCGTGGGACGAAGGGCACGATGTACAAATTAATGAATTAGTTGAAAATGCTAAACATTTTCCAATGGTTGTAATAACAGGAGGCGAACCATTATTACAAAAAGAAGAATTAAATAAACTTATTACTAAATTAAAAAAAACAAAACCTAGTATTCGTATTGAGATTGAAACAAATGGTACTATTCCGCCCACACGGATGACAGATTTAGGCGGTGTTATATTTAATGTAAGTGTTAAATTAAAAAATAGTGGCAATGAATATAATAAAAGAATAAATCCACAAGCTATTAATTGGCTTAATAAGTTTGGTGCAAATTTTAAGTTTGTTGTTGATACTAAAGATGATGTTGATGAAATTAATATGTTAGTCCAGGAGTTTGGGATAAAAAAGTTTAATGTGTTTTTAATGCCAATGGGCGCAACACGAGAAGAGCAATGGAACAAAACAGAAGAGGTATTAGAGTTAGCAAAGTTTAACGGTTATAATTTTACTCCAAGGTTTCATACACTATTATGGGGGAATGAGAGGGGAAAATGAAAAACAACGATGAATTAACAGGACCATACACATATGATGAAAAGATTGATATTGTTAAAAGTATGATTTTGGCTATTGGTGAAAACCCTGCACGCGAAGGATTAATAGATACACCTAAACGTGTTGTTAAAATGTGGGATGAATTATTCAGGGGTTATAAAGAAGAACCGCCAGTACTTACAACTTTTAATAATGGCAATGATGGAATTATTTATAATCAGATGATTAATGACCGTGGTAAATTTTATTCTTTCTGCGAACATCATATGCTTCCATTCAAAGGCCAATATTTTTTTGCCTTTTTACCACATGAAAAAGGTAAACTTATTGGGTTAAGTAAAGTTGCACGAGTAGTTGACTATTATTCAGCACGTTTACAAATACAGGAACGATTAACACACCAAATAGTTAATCATATTTGGAATACACTTTGTAATGAATCCTGTAAGTATCCTCCAATTGGTATGGGATTAGTCATGGAAGCAGAACATTTATGTAAAACAATGCGTGGAGTAAAAAAAGAAGGCACAATGCGAACAACAGTTTTACGTGGTAAATTTTTAGAGGACCAAAAGGTAAAACAAGAATTTTTAGATTGGGTGAATAAAAATGGTTAAAACAACAGATGAGTTTTTATCAGAGATGAAACGTCATATTGAATTAAAAAATAAAATTTACGGGAATAGTTGGAAGGAAGAAACTAAACAGTTTTTAGAAAGAAGAATTCAAAATAAATGGGAAGAATATCAACTTACTAAAAACCCTAACAAATTAATCAGTTTGGCGAACTTGTCAATGTTATTGCATTTAAAGATGGAGAATGAAGAATAATAAAATCAAAAAGTATAAATAGTAGTATGCAAAACATTTTATGGGGTGTATACAATGCCAAAAATTGAAGACGATGAAATAAAAAATTTAAATATACAAAAACAAGAATTAATACGAAAATTTGATAATAAGGAAATAAACGAGGAGGGGTTTAATATAAAAATGGGCGAAATAACAAACACAATTAATGAAAAGATTAAATCTTTTTTAAACACAAAACATTCGCAAACAAATGTTGAACCACTAAGTGTTGACCAAAAAATTGATAACGTTGACCCTTTAAAAACCATAGTGCAACCCACATCTGTAGAAATTATTAAGAAAAAACGAGGGAGGAAACCTAAAATGGTAGATGGAAGTAATGTAGTAAAACCTAAAAAAGAAAAGAAAGAAAAAGTTGTAAAAGAAAAACGTACAACACTTGCGTCATTAATTATCAAAGCATTAATGATGAAGAGTGTAAAAAATTGGAATGATATGGCCGAAAAAGTTTCTGAATGGGATTCAACTGTTAAAAAAGAAAATGTTATTAAATTGGCTAGGCATTTAATGTATAAAGTTGAAAAGGGTAAACAACCCAAAAAATGGCCTAAATATACTTGGGACAAAAAAGAGTTTATGTTGACTGAGAAATAATTATTTTTTAATTTTTTTATTATTATATATATATGAGGAAAAAATGGATAGACCCTTTGGTGGTGCAACAATACAATCAGACCCGTTTGGACGAGCTTCGCCAATATTAATATTTGGTATAGTAGTGTTTGTTATTCCAATGCTTGGTGGTATTTTTGGATGGCATATACCATTAAAAAGTTTTATTAGTGGGGTTGGGATTGTTATGATTATATTAGGAGTAATACATTCGGCGTTTAAAGATTAAAGGTGGGACTTATAATGACTATAAAAAAAGCAGTAATTATTTTGTCTGGGGGAATGGATAGTACAACATTACTTTATGACATAAAAAATAAAGGTCGTGATGTTTATGCGTTATCATTTAATTATGGACAACGTCATAAAAAAGAATTAAAATGTGCTATTGCTACTTGTAAAAAACTTAATGTTCCACACAAAATTATTAATTTGAAAGTACTAGGAGAAGTGGCACCAAGTGCATTAACACGAAAAGAACAAAAAGTACCAGAAGGACATTATGAAGCCGAAAACATGAAACAGACTGTTGTACCTAATCGTAACATGGTAATGTTATCTTTAGCAACAGCATACGCCATTGGGATTGGTGCCACAGAACTTTATTATGGGGCGCACGCTGGTGACCATGCAATATACCCCGATTGTCGTAAAGAGTTTGTTGAATCAATGGCCGATACTATTGCATTATGCGATTGGAAAAAAGTAAAACTAATAGTACCATATTTAAATATTGATAAAGGAGATATATTAAAACGAGGAAAAAAATTGGGTGTTGATTATTCACTTACCTGGACGTGTTATTCTGGTAGAAAAAAAGCGTGTGGTAAATGTGGTAGTTGCCAGGAACGTTTAGAAGGATTTACTAAAGCAAAAATGGTTGACCCTATACCATACGAAAAATAAAATGGTAATAGCAGAATTTGTACCGGCTATTGGCGAACAGTTCAACGCTGCTTGGAAAAGAACATTCATTTATAAAAATAAGTATGATATGAAGTTTTTTACTAAGCAATCACACTTTGAACATCCAATAGCATTACAATGTGGGTTTTATGGAATGCATGGCAGTAGTAAACAGAATAAGGGTATTGATACAGAAAATTTTTGTAGTGGGGATATTAATTGTATTGGTAGTAAAGATTATAAAACTTATAGGCAAGTTGTTAATTACCCAAAAGAGTATTCACTAATTTTTGATAGTGCCGGATTCCAGATTGCAACATATAAACTTAAAGGCGAAGAGGCACCAATAACGCCTTTACAAAGTTTACGATGGCAAGAAGCTAATGCTACTGAGGAATATGATATAACAATGAATTTAGATGTACCACCATCTATTACTGGGCTAACATCTTATGAAGAGTTTAAAAATGCATTAGATACAAGTAAACAAAATTTTTTATTTTTTCAAAATAATAGAAAAAATAAAAAAATGAAATTATATAATGTTTTACATGGTGCAACATTTGAACAAATTGACCAATGGTATAATGAAGTAAAACATTTTAAGTTTGATGGTTGGGCAGTTGGTGTAAAACCAACAGGTGACCCAATGATACATGCATTAGCAATAATGTATTTATATGAAAAAGGTGAGTTAAAAAAAGAAAAAAGTTACGGGATACATATTTTTGGAACCAGTGGAAAAATTGTAGTGCCAATATTTGTGTATATTGCACAAAAATTAAATATTCGATTTACATATGATAGTAGTAGTTATAATGTTGGTAGTATTTATAGAAGGTATTATATGCCCTTTGATTTTGGACCACATTTATTTTTTGGCGAAAAATTTAAATTATTAAATCCAAATTTAAAGGAATTACCTTGTAAGTGCCCAGTATGTTCATCAATAACAGATTATAAAGAATTGAACCAACCAGATTTATATGCAGGAGCATTAATATCATTACATAATATGTATCAATATATTTATTATAATAGTTTACTTAATAGTTTAGTTGTTAATAAAGAACATTATATTGGATATTTACAAAAAAATATTAGGCATTCAAGAACATTAGCAAGTATTGAGTTTACAGATTGTGCTTTAGAAAAAGGAGTTGAATTTGCAGTAAAGAAGTTTAAAGGATGGTTTACAGACGATATTACAAAAACAAAACAAGGTGATATTTATGGATTCACGTAAAACAACTCGTGGTTGTTTTGGTAGTAAAGAATTTAGTTTTAAACATTATATTTGTACTAATTGTGAGGATTATCTTTTATGTATGATGACAACAATATCTAATGTTAAACAAAAAAAAGTGAAAAACCCAAGAGTAGATTTATTTTTAGAAAAAGAAAGATTAGAAAAAGAATTAGAATTAGAAACTAAATATAATGACAACAAAAAATGAATTAACAGACGAGGAAAGTGCTAAAATAATTTTACAGGTTTTAGTAGTAACTGAATGGTTTGATTTTATTAAACAAACTGATAAAGATATTGAACTTATTTATTATGATGAAATATTAAATGTTAGAACATTAGAAAAAATTTGGAATAGTTTATCAAAGTTTGGACCAAGTGAAAACTATAAAAATTTTTTAAATGATATGGCTTTATTAATTAAATCTGATAATGTGTTTTGGAAATGGAAAGAAATGCAAGAATACATTTGTGACGAGTGTAGCGAACCAAAACTTTCAGAACCAAAACAAATACCACATACACACCCAGAATGGATTAAACACCAATGCGTAGAAGAAATGAAAAATGAGGAATATAATATTGTGTATGAACAAGAATGTGTTGGATGTGGTTATAAACAATATTATTCATGTGGTATAGAAAAAACTATTGAAGATAATACAGAGGATAAACAATGAAGTGGGAACAATTTAATAATTTATCAAAAAATTTACAACAAGAATACTTGTTTAAATTCAGACAAAATCCTATAATTTTTAATATTAGTAGTTTAACATTACAGTTTACTCTTTACTTTAGTATTATAATGACAACATTAGCATTAATGGTATTTATGACAATACACCCAACATTTGTTAATGATACAGAATTACTTAGAAGTATGTTACAACACCTTTCGACAGGTATTAAATATAGTTTGTTTATTATTATTGGGTTGACAGGGATTGGTGTAATAGAATTAGGTTATAGACTGGCACAATTATTTTTATGGCATAAAAGTAATAAGGTAAATTTATGGGGAATTAAATTTGACAAACGATGATGTACTTTGTTATGACATTGAAACTATAACTGAAGGTAGGGCTGACCCTACAAAGGACCGTTTAAGATTTTTCTGTTGTTATTCTTATAAAACTAATAAGTATTATTGTACTAAAGAAATTGAAACAATACAAAAAATTATTAGTAAACATAAATTTTTAGTAGGGTTTAATACTGAATATTATGATAACCCTGTATTAGAACGTTCTGGCATAGATTTTAAATATAAAATAATTATTGATTTAAGAAAAATTATTAAACAACGTGCAGGTGGTATGAAGACACATAAAGGAATGTTAGGTAATGTATTACTTGAATACAGTTTAGATTATATTACTAAGTTTTTAGATTTAGTTAATGTGGATGAAGGAAAATTAAAAATTGATAAAACATTATTTTCTGTAGAAAAATTAACATTTGAACAAGAACAAGAAATGAAAATATATGGCAAGCGTGATGTTGAAGTTACAAAAAAATTGTACGAATGGTTAGAAGAATATTTTGCACCTTTTAAAGAGTTTCTTAAACAAGAAGATATAGATAGAAAGTCATACTTAACAACAAGTATTGCTAAGTTTGCTTATAAAGCTATTTGTAAAGAAATGGGTTGGGGAGAAGTGTATGGCGAACATACTGACCCAGAAGAAGAAACTATTAGTGGTGGGTATGTCGCGTATCCCGCAGGTGAAAGGTTTGAAGGTAATTTGTATTGCTTCGATTATAATTGTTTACCAGCAGGAACTCAAATTAAAATGTGGCGTAAATGTTTATCATGGTATAATAAACCAATAGAAAAATTAAAAGTAGGGGATGCCGTTGTAAATCAACAAGGCAAACAAATAATAGATAATATAAAAGTACAAGATTATGATGGTGAACTTATTACAATAACATTAGAAAATAATAAAACAATATCGTGTACACCAAATCATATATTTCCTGTATTTAGGGATGGTAAAAAAATCGATGTACGTGCAGATAATATTTTATCTACAGATGAATTATTTACAGTTCATAGTAAACGCGGATATATGAATGGTCATTTTATAAGTGGCAAAATAAAAAAGGAATGTGTAATTTGTAAAAAAATATTTAAAGTATTTCCAAGCGAACGAAAAAATTCGTGTTCAAAAACGTGCGCCAACAAATTAAAAAGTTTAAATTCTCCAAAAACAAATTTAGGAAAAAATAAAGATAACTGTGAATGGTTTAAACAAATGAGTAAAAAATTAAAAGGAAAAAAAAGAAGTGTTACAATATGTAAAAATATAGCAGAAGGAAATAGACGTGCAACTCAACAAGGCAAATCAAAATATTTTTATAATGGGGTATTTTTTAAGAGTATATATGAATTAAAATTTGCACAAGGGCTTGATAGGGATGGAATAAAATGGGAGTATGTGCCAAAAGTTTTTAAGTTGCCCCATAAAATAATATATACTCCTGATTTTTATTTACCAGAATTTGACAAATGGGTAGAGGTAAAGGGTGTAATAGTGTTGGATACAAAAAGTACAAGTTATCATAAATTTAAAGAATTTATAAAACAATATCCTAATTCAATATTAATTGATGAATCGAATGTTAATAAAATGAAGGAGTTATTATATGGTAAAAATTAAATCAATTACTCATAAACATTATAGAGGCAAAATTTTCGATATTACATTGCAGAATGAAACTTCGCCATATTTTTATGCAAACGATATTTTAACACATAATTCGCTTTATCCTCATCTAATGATACAAGCTAATTTGTATGGACGTTGTAAAGATACAACAATTGAACGGCCTGTATGGAACGGGAATAATGTTTGGAAAGTTGAAGGCAACTATTTTAGTGATAAACTTGCTCCAGTTGGCGAATTACTAAGTAAATGGTATCATGACAGGGTTGAATATAAAAAAATTAATGATAGAAGAGAATACACAATTAAGATTATTATTAATACTGTCTACGGATTACTTGACCATCCGTATTATACTTTAGTATATGATAAGATTGCCGCGGGTGATTGTACACGGCTTGGCCGACAGTTTATTAAATATGCCCGTAAACGTTTTAGAGACGAAGGGTATAGTGTAATATATACTGATACAGACTCCTGTTATATTGTCGACTCATATAATGATAAAGAACGAATGTTAAAACTAAAAGACACTATTATTGACGAAATCAAAAAAACATTGCCTTTTCCACAACCAACGTTTAATATGGCTATTGAAGATGAAATAAGCCA
>Ga0209575_10000180_pt1 | contig 63988 bp, 51 predicted proteins | sample Medcelwee11metaG_FD_187172 | JGI IMG/M metagenome (GOLD analysis project Ga0209575, IMG submission 187172) | Freshwater pond sediment microbial communities from the University of Edinburgh, under environmental carbon perturbations - Medium... | ecosystem: Environmental > Aquatic > Freshwater >...
CAGCGGCATCGCCCGCCGTCGCATCACCATATTGTTCAATCATCAGGTTAAAGCCGCCGAGCGCCGCGACCTAGAGGCCGAATTTGCCCCGCTGATACCCGCTATCGTCAACTGGGTGCTAGACATGCCTGCCCATTGGGTACGTGACTTCATGGTTCAAACGGATGTCTGTGTACCCTCACTGGCTAGCGCCAGCCGTGACAACCTGCTGGCGGTCAACCCGCTGGCGCAATGGTTAGACGAGAATGTGATTTACGATGAGGCGGCAGAACCTACCCAGATAGGCGGCTGCTGGCGTGTTGATGGGCAAATCGAACACCGCAGCGACTGGCTTTATCCAAACTACGTGGATTTTTGCGAAGGTAGCGGCATCCGCCCACTGGCGCTCAATCGCTTTGTGAATTTGCTGCTGGAACTGTGTCGTTCTCAGTTGGATTTAACCGATGTTGAACGCAAAGTAACGATGAATGGTAGGTTTATCACCAAGTTACGCTTGCGCCGTGATCTCGATGGTATGGCGTCGCCGGTGGACGAAAAGTACCCACGCATAAATACTGCGTAGCTTTTCCAAAAAGGCTAAAAACCCTTCATGTTAAGCATAATGCGGGGTTTGCCTTCATATAGCCTTCATAGTGCCTTCATCGTTAAGCATTTCGGCCTTATACAAGATTAAAACTAACCCCCCACCTGTGCTATTAAGGGGTTTTAGAAGTCAAAATAAGAGCTAGACCCGCATTCTGCTTAACTATGAAGGCATATGAAGGCAAAAATGTAGGCTAGAGCCGCATTCTGCTTAACATGAAGGGTTTTTGCCAAAAACTCATTGCATGCTCAGAGATTCTCAATGCAGCTACTAACCTATCAGCAGGCAGCCGAGCGGTTAGGGTTCAAAAGTACAAAAATTGTCCGTGACTTGGTGAAATCGGGCCGGTTAAAAGCGGTGTATCCGCTGCCAAAATCCCCAAGAATTGCAGACTTTGAGCTTGATAATTATATGCTTAGCCTAACTGGACAGAACGACACATGCAGCCAAACTCAAACAGCCAAAGCAGAACTCGACATTCTGCTGAACTTGCCCAGTCGTACAGCTTTGAAGAAGTGATACTGCTATTCCTTCAACACGCCAAAATTCACAAGCGCAGCTACGCTAATGATTTATGTCGCACTCGCACCCTGCGCCGACATTTTGCCGACTGCGATCTATCCAGGCTCACCTCGGTACAAATCAGCGGCTATGCGGCTCAACGCCTGGCCGCCGGTATGTCTCACGCCACGATAAACCGCGAACTCATGCTGCTATCCGCCGCCATCAGCCACGCCAAAAAGACCCAAGGCTGGGAATTGCCCAATCCTATTCGGCCCTGCTTGCTGACTGAACCACCTGGCCGGGTTCGCTGGCTATCTAAATCAGATGCGCAGCGCCTTATAGCAGTAGCTCTTCAGCAGCCCAAAGCGCCTTATTTAGCCGACTTTGTTGTTTTGGCGTTGCACACCGGCTGTCGATCCGGTGAGTTGCTGAATCTTGAATGGTCACGGGTTGATTTAGCCCGCTCCATCTTGCTACTGGAAGCCCAACACACCAAAACCGCGCAGCGCCGCACTGTACCGCTCAACAGCCACGCACTGCACGCCTTGCAATCGCGTCTGGCCTGGCGTGATGCTCACTACCCGGCAAGCGCTCATGTGTTCCTGAGTCGCAGCGGTCAGCCGATTTTGTCAGTTAAGAAAAGCTTCGCCTCAGCGCTGGCCGCAGCAGGTATTTCAGATTTTCGGATTCATGACCTGCGCCACACTTGCGCCGCCTGGCTAGTCACCGCTGGGGTGCCGCTGATTGTGGTGCGTGACCTCTTAGGCCATGCCAGCATCACCACGACTGAGATTTATGCACACCTGGCACCCGATAATGTGCGCCAGGCTTTATCACTTTTAGACGCCTAAATGCGTTTTCGTAGCATAGGAGGGAATAGAACGGCATACGATGACATTGTTATTTTCATTCGCGTTCAATGAGTTACGATGGGAGCAAGGGACTAAGCTTTCTCGCATCCTTCGATAACTTATTGAATTAATTGGTGGGCCCAGTAGGACTCGAACCTACGACCAAGGGATTATGAGTCCCCTGCTCTAACCAACTGAGCTATAGGCCCGACGGCAGGATTATACCGAATCAGAGCCGGTGCCGTGAAGTCTTTTTATGTGTTTCACGGTGCCGGCGGGTGAGGTGGTTTAGTCGAGGAAGCTGCGTAGTTGCTCAGAACGGCTGGGGTGGCGCAGTTTTCTGAGGGCTTTGGCTTCTATCTGGCGTATCCGTTCGCGGGTGACATCAAACTGTTTGCCGACTTCTTCCAGGGTGTGGTCGGTGTTCATGTCGATGCCAAAACGCATCCGTAGGACTTTGGCTTCACGCGGGGTGAGGCTGTGCAGCATTTCTTGGGTGGCGCGGCGCAGTCCCTCGAAAGTGGCTGAATCCAGCGGCGAAGGGATGGAAATGTCTTCAATGAAGTCACCCAAATGCGAGTCTTCATCGTCGCCGATGGGGGTTTCCATGGAGATGGGTTCTTTGGCGATTTTGAGGACTTTGCGTACCTTGTCTTCGGGCATTTCCATGCGTTCGGCCAATTCTTCGGGAGTGGCTTCGCGGCCTTTTTCCTGCAAAATCTGGCGTGACACCCGATTAAGTTTATTAATCGTTTCAATCATATGCACGGGAATGCGGATGGTGCGGGCCTGATCCGCAATGGAGCGGGTAATGGCTTGGCGTATCCACCAGGTGGCGTAGGTTGAGAATTTGTAACCGCGCCGGTATTCAAATTTGTCCACGGCTTTCATCAGGCCGATGTTGCCTTCTTGGATTAAATCCAGGAATTGCAGACCCCGGTTGGTGTATTTCTTGGCGATGGAAATGACGAGGCGTAAGTTGGCTTCGATCATTTCTTTTTTAGCGCGCCGGGCTTTGGCTTCGCCAATTGACATGCGCCGATTGATTTCTTTGATTTCAATCAGGCTGAGCTGGCAGTGTGATTCCAGGTCTATCAATTTTTGCTGGGCACGCCGTATTTCTTCGGCCTGTTTTTTGAGGCTGCTCACCCAGGGTCGTTCACTTTTCAAGAGGGTGTTGACCCACAAGGTGTTGGTGGTGTTGTTTTTGAAGGTGCTTAAGAATTCTTTTTTGTCCATACCGACCCGTTTGATGCACAAATCGCGAATGACGCTTTCTTGCGCACGGATCATATCCACGGCTTGACGCAGTTTAATGGTCAATTCGTCGATGACGCGGGGCACCACTTTGAATTCTAAGAAGCAGTTGGCAACTTCTTGGCGCAGTTGCAAATACTCTGGGTGAATAGACCCCAGTTTGTCTTTGGCGGCCAAGGTGGCGGTGTAGATGTCGCGCAGGCGATCAAAACGCTGTTTTGCGTCTTCTGGGTCGAGATTTTCGTTGTCGTCGATAATCACCGGGTCTTCGTCGTCGTCATCGACTTCAGCAGCGACTTCTAATTCTATGACGGTTTCTGTTTCTTCGACCGTCGGCACTTCTTCCTCATTGAGTGGGCTAATAAAACCGCTGATGATGTCGGATAATTTGATTTCTTCCTGGTTGACGCGCTCGTAAAGCTTGAGAAACTCGGCGATGATGTCGGGGTGCGTGGCGAGGGCCGACAGCGCTTGCGTCATGCCTTCTTCAATGCGCTTGGCAATTTTAATTTCACCGTCGCGGGTCAACAAATCGACGGTGCCCATTTCGCGCATGTACATGCGCACGGGGTCAGTGGTGCGTCCAAACTCACTGTCTACGCTGGCGAGGGCAGCGGCGGCTTCTTCGGCAGCATCTTCGTCGGCAGTCACGGCAGTATCGGACATGAGCAGGGAATCGGCATCCGGTGCTGATTCATGAACAGCGATACCCATATCATTGATCATGCTGATAATGCTTTCGACCTGTTCGGGATCGACTATATCATCAGGCAGGTGGTCGTTTACTTCGTGATAGGTCAGGTATCCTTGTTCTTTGCCTTTTGCAATCAATAATTTAAGTTGTGTTTTCTGCTGCTCTTGATTCATCAGAACACCTTGTTGGTTTGAAACATCCCCCTTCAGGGGGAATTGTTGAACTAGACCACGGGCGGTAGCACTGTTATCCTTTCATTAATCTCGTCCTTCAGGGCGGGATAATCCGTCGCCCTCCCTCTGTCGGCGGATTTTCGCCTGGCGGGGTTGCCCTGAGCGTAGCCGAAGGGATACGGTCGGGCGTGGATTGAAACATACGGTATACACCGGGCACTAATGGCTTATAAGTGTAGTCCATGATTGCTGTTTACACCTTGCGTGAGACAAAAATCACGATGCTCAGTGCGGTTTTGAGGACGCGCCCTTGAGCAGTTTGAGTTCAAGATGGAGGTCTTTAAATGCCTGCTTTTCCTCGGGAGTCAGGCTATCTAGCCGCGACTCTAATGCATCTAAACGAGATTTCTGATGTTGTTCCCAGAGTCGTTGTAGCGCATCGGAAAGGATTTTGGCGGCGGTGTCATCATCAGGAATTTGATGTTGCCAATGCGCCAGTTTCAAAACGGTCTGCCAGTGCGGGGTGTCGCGCCAATGCTCGGTAATCACCCCGGTACTGAAGTGCGGGTGTTGTTGAATGAACTCAAGCAGTTCCCGCAATAAATCTGCACCAGGCAAGTTCAAGGCCATGATGAGTTGCGGGTCATTGATCTGGGCGGTCAGCGACGGTTTTTGAATCAACAAGGCCACCACAGTGCGCATCGGTGACATTTCGGTGCTGTGCGTATTGGCGGCGGGGCGTAGCGCTGGCGCCTGCGGTTTCGCGGTTGGGCGCTCCAGGTGTTGCGACGGTAAACCGGTCAGGCTACTGAGCTGATTGAACAACAGAGTGCGATAACTGCCTTCCGGCAAGGTTTGCAACAAGGGGGTGGCAAGCTTGGCAAGCTTGGCCCGGCCTTCAGGACTGCGCGTGTCGGTTTGCTGCTGTAGCTGTTCAAACAGCAGTTGCGACAGGGGTTGCGCTTGCTGTAATTGCTGCTGAAAACCGGCAGCACCGTGACGGCGTACCAAGCTATCCGGGTCTTCGCCATCGGGCAAAAACACAAAACTGGCTTGGCGACCGTCTTGCAGCAAAGGCAGCGCCGTTTCCAGCGCTCGCCAAGCGGCTTTGCGTCCTGCCGCGTCGCCATCAAAGCAAAAAACCACATGCTCCACGCTACGCAACACCCGGGTTAAATGCTGATGACTGGTGGCAGTGCCCAAAGTAGCCACGGCGTTGTCGATACCATATTGAGCCAGCGCGACCACATCCAGATAACCTTCCACCACCAACACCTGAGCGGGCAGCGGACGCTGTTTATGCACAAAATGCCAGCCGTATAACTCGCGGCCTTTATGAAACAAGGTGGTTTCTGGCGAATTCAGGTATTTAGGCTGACTGTTGTCCAACACCCGCCCGCCAAAACCAATGACCCGCCCGCGCTGATCCTGGATCGGAAACATCAAGCGCTCGCGAAACCGATCATAGTAGCCACGCCGTTGCCCGGTTTCTGCTGCCGACGCCTCGCCCTCTTTTTCAACCAACAAACCCACGTCTAACAAATGCTGTTGCTGGAGACTGTCGCGGCCAAAGCGATGTAACAGGTTATTCCAACCGGCAGGCGCATACCCGATTTTGAAACGGGCGCAAATCTCAGGCGTCAGTCCCCGCTGATGCAAATACGCGGTTGCTGCTGTCGCCTGCGGCTGATTTAACTGCGCTTGATAATAGGCGGCCACTTCTTCCAGTAAACCGTACAAAGCCCTGGAGTGGCCCGCTTCGTCCGCGTCCGCACTGCCCTGTTCTTGCGGCACGTTGAGACCCTGACGCTCGGCCAGTTCCTGCACCGCTTCGACAAAGGCCAGACGGGCATGTTCGATGAGAAAGCTGATGACATTGCCAGACGCCCCGCAGCCAAAGCAATGATAAAACTGCTTGTCGGGACTGACTGAAAAAGAAGGGGTTTTTTCATGATGAAACGGACAGCAAGCCACATAATTCTTGCCAGCCTTGCGCAACGGCAGATAACTGTCGATGATTTCAACAATATCGGTACGCGCAATCAGATCATCAATAAAAGGACGCGGGATGGACACAGCAACGCCTCCACGGGCGGCGACAGCTCGGGACGCAACAACGTGCGTCCACGACCTGCTGACGGCGTTCTAGCCCAGTCGTTGCTTGACGAGCGCGCTCACCACGCCCATGTCGGCGCGGCCTTGCACTTGTGGTCTGAGTAAAGCCATCACCTTACCCATATCACGCACACCCGCAGCCCCGCTGTCACTGATGGCCGCCACGACCAGGCTATCGATTTCCTGCTCGCTCAAGCCCTGCGGTAAATACGCCTGGATGATTTCGACTTCAAAATGTTCCTGTTCAACCAAATCCTCGCGACCCGCTTTACTATATTGGTCGATAGAATCACGCCGTTGTTTAAGCATCTTATCAAGCACGGCCAGTATCTGCGCATCATCCAGCGCGATGCGCTCATCAACTTCACGTTGCTTAACCGCCGCCATGATCAGGCGCACCGTCCCAAGACGGCGCTTATCGCCTGCTTTCAGCGCGGTTTTCATATCTTCGTTAATCTGGGCTTTCAGTGCAGATTCAGTCATGACAGAACATCCCCGCGCCACGGCGCTAAACAGGAAAATACCAAAGAAACAACGGAAGTTTGAATAAACCTCGTCATTTTGCTCAAAATCCGGGTAAAACTGGCTTTAATAAAGGCGTTCCCGACGGGTCACTTCACGAGAAATTTTCTTCAGGTGACGCTTGACCGCAGCGGCTGCTTTACGCTTGCGCACGGAGGTAGGCTTTTCATAATACTCACGGCGATGCACTTCAGCCAAAATACCGGCTTTTTCACAAGAACGCTTGAAACGGCGAATGGCGACTTCAAAAGGCTCATTCTCTCTGACGCGGACATTTGGCATGAACTCTGGCACCTTTTTTAGCAAAATTGAGTAGGGGGTTTCAATCACTCCCAGGGATTAGGCCGGGATAAATAGAAGCAGCCCAGCATTTTAGCAGCCACCTGCCAAAAAAGCAAAAGCTGCAACGACCAAAAACCCGGTAGTTCCTAGAAGGGCATCGACTGCTGGGAGTGGTTTGCAACCGCGATGGGATCACCAAGTGACACCCCATCCTGGTTGCAAAACCAAAGACCTGCCAGGTTTTGAAAACCTGGCAGGTCTGCTTCGCTCTCGGTAACATCACTCCAGAAAAAGACCGCTCACTGATCGAGCAGCCCCGGCAAAGCCAGCCAATCTTGTTCTTCGACTTTCAACATCGCCTGAGCCAACCAAGGATAATCCGCAAACACTGGCTGCTGACCGATAAAATGCCGCGTGCCGCTAAAACTCCAGCCTCCCTCGATTTTGCCTAAATCCAGCTTGCTCAAACTGTCACGCAAGGCTTGGGTTTTCGCCGTCACTGCCGCTTGGTCGCCCTGGCCCACAGTGGCGGCGATGTCCAGCAACATCAGCGCAATGCGGGTGCTGTCATCCATCCCGCTCCCTGAGCTTGTCGAAGGGAGCGGGGAGCCGCTGGCTGAGCCTGTCGAAGCCAAAAATCCCTCCAACCGCCGCCGCGCCTCGGCAAACCGCCCGGTGGTCAGGTGGAATTCGGCAAACTCCATCTGCGCGTCCTGATCATCCGGGTGCGTTTTCAGCCATTGTTCGCTGAGGGCGAAGGTTTTGGGGTAGTCAAAGAGTTTTTCGTGGTACAGCCAGCGTAGATTGCCACAGGCTTGGGCGTTCTCAGGTTGAGCTTCGCACACAGTTAGATAAATTTTCTGCGCCTCCTGCCAGTTTTTCAGCGCCTGATACGCCAGAGCCAAATTGCCCTGGGTTTGCGCCCAATCATACGGCTGATGCTCGCGGGTGTACACCTCCAAGGCAGCGCGGAAGGCGTCCACTACCTGGGCCAGCAAATCCAACCCGGCCTGGCCACTAGCGCGACTGCCTTGTTCTGCGAGAGCAATCCCCAGATTGTTCTGGGTCGTCGCCCAGCCCTGCGGCAGGCTGTCGCGGGTATACACCTCCAAGGCGGCGCGGTAGGCGTCCACCGCCTGGGTCAGCAAATCCAGCCCGACCTGGCCGTCGCTGCGGCTGCCTTGTGTTTGCAGCGCAGCCCCCAGATTGTTCTGGATTTGCGCCCAGTATTGCGGTGAGGTCTCGTGGGTATACACCTCCAAAGCGGCGCGATAAGCGTCCACCGCCTGGGCCAGCAACTCCAGCCCGGTCTGGCCTCCAGCGCGGATGCCTTGTTTTGCCAGCGCATTCCCCAGATTGTTCTGGGTCGCCGCCCAGTCCTGCGGCAGGCCATCGCGGGTACGCACCTCCAGCGCGGCGCGGTAGGTACTCACCGCCTGGGCGAGCAAATCCAGCCCGGTCTGGCCCTCGCTGCGGCTGCCTTGGTTTCTCAACGCCTCCCCTAGATTATTCTGGGTCGTCGCCCAGTCCTGCGGCAGGCTGTCGCGGGTAGTCACCTCCAAGGCGGCGCGATAAGCGTCCACCGCCCGGGCCAGCAAGTCCAGCCCGGTCTGGCCTCCAGCGCGGATGCCTTGTTCTGCCAGCGCATTCCCCAGATTGTTCTGGACCCCCGCCCAGTCTTGCGGTGAGGTCTCGCGAGTGTACACCTCCAGCACGACACGGAAGGCACCTACTGCGTCGGCCAGGTGTTGTTGCGCGGCTTGGCCCGCCACGCGGATGCCAAGTTCCTTGTGAGCGATGCCTATGCCATTCTGCACTGCCGCCCACACTTCCGGCTCCTGCTCCCGCCGCGTGGCAGCCAGCGCGTTTTCATAAGCTTGCAACGCCTTATCAAACTGGTAGTTGTTGGCATACGACTCGCCAGCTTTGCGGAAATCGCGGATTTCTTCCAGGCGCAGGCGTTCCGCCTCGGCTTCGGTTTTTTGGCGGCGGTCGCGTTTACTCTCGGCGGAGTCGATGAACAGTTGCGCGGCTTTGCTGAAGTTTTTTTCCGCGTAGGCAGCCAGACCGAGTTTGTACCAGTCGTCCTGATTGGCCTGGATTTGCGCCACCCACTGGTCGATCTCGGCCTTGGCCTGTTCGGCACTGAAACCGTATTTCACCGCCCATTCTTGGATGTAACGGCTGAAGTCGATGTCTTCCGGCTTGCCGTTGGGAGTGATTTGCTCCTTGGATTTTTCGGCAATATCGGCAATCAGCTTTTCAATACAGGATTCGGACCTTTCCGTTTCCCCAGCGGGCAGCAGGCGCACCGGGATGAGTTCGTATTCGTCGGCGGGTAGGATAACCGCGCCGTCGGTGGGATGCAGCACGCAGTTGCCTGCCTTGTCCACTTTCAGGGTGACACGCTGACCGGGTTGGAAACGCGGCTTATCGGGCAGTTGGATGCGGAATTCCCCGCTGGTTTTACTCAGTGTGTTGTCGCCAGTTTCCTTGAACTTGATGCTGGCGTTGGCCACCGGCGCAGGTTCACCTTGGTCATTGCGCAAGGTGACTTCGCCGCGCAAATCGCGGGCAGCGGCGGGGAGGGAGAGAAGCAGGGGAAGGATAAGCAGAATAGAGGGTTTCATAAGTTTGCCTCGCGGTAAAGATTCACGCTGTTCTTATCGAGTTCGAGATAACCGTCCTGGGTAAAATATTCCTCAAACAAGGCCAGATACCTTGCAAATAGCATCAGCAGTTCATCGTTGCTGATATTGCCCAATACCACGCGAATCAGCTTGCGGGGAGTATGGCGCAAAAAATGGCTGGCGCGGAAATCCGCGTCTTTGCTCACCACCACATAATCATGTATATCAGCGTAGCGGCAAATCTCGCTATCCGTGGTATGCCACTGATCCGGCAAGCTGTTGACGTGGGTTGCTTCAATGCCTTGCGTCCGCACCCAAGTCACCAACCGGTAAGGGATGTGTACGTCGCACAGCAGTTTCATCAGGCTACCTGCTGGAGGGCTTGGCCGGATACCAACAAGCGGGCGTATTTCAGCGCGGCGCTAATATCCTCAGCTTCCAATTCAGGATGATCGGCGATAATTTCCGCGCTGGTCATGCCAGCGGACAGCAAATCCAGAATGGCTTCCACCGGCCAGCGCATGTGGCGGATACAGGGTTTACCGTGGCAAATGTCGGGGTCTAGGGTGATGCGTTGTAATGGGGTCATGGTCGAATCTCCAATTCTAAGGGTGTCCCCAAGTCGTAGAGGGGAATACGAAATATCGCTGATAAACCTACCCCGTTCATGGATTTGCACCAATCGGGTTTCGAGACTGTCTTTATCAGCCGCCGCTCGATTTACAGCCAGTCGATCTAATCAATCTGCGCCGCCAACGGACGCATGGTCTCGTCGATGAGGATTTTTTTGTGGAGGGTCAGCACGGCTCATTTCTCCCGTAGCGTAAAACTCAAACTGGTGTTACCGAGTGTGGCATATTGCTCGTGAACCTGGTAGCCGGGTTTTTGGGCCAGCAATTCGACTTCGGCTTGCGCTGGGGCGCTGACTTCCAAGCGAAATTGGCCGAAGGCATCGGTCGCCGTGGACACCCCGTAGGCGGGCAGGGCGACGGTGACGCCGGGCAAGGGTTCGCCGCCTGTGGTGCGCACCGCACCGCTTAAACGTTGGCTAGACAGTGACGCGGGTAGCCATAACCATCCAGCGCCCAGCGCGGTGATTAAGAGCGCAATACCCGCCCCCAGCCGCCATTGGAAGACCCGGCGGCGGGCGTGGTGCTGGACTTGGGCAAGACAGGTTTGGAGTCGGACGAGATGTTCGGGTTGTTGCTGGGCGTGGCGCAGCAAAGCGAGGACTTGTTCAGTTTGTGAGACTTGCTGGGGCAGATATTCAGGCGGCAAGCCGTAGCGGTACAGCAGTTCCGCAAATTGGCTGGGGAGTAGTCGTTGGAGGACGTTGAGCAACAGCGGGTCTGGCATAAGGCGTCTCGGATATGAACTGGGTAATTCCTGCCTGAAAACTTGACGGGATATCTGTCAAGTTTGGCATTATCCCTGACTTCTAGGACAGGGTATTAGCCGAGCCGTCTTCGGGTCATAGACCATTTCGGTAATCGATCCATCCCGAATGCGCTGCACCGCTTCGTCAATCACCGGGAGCGGCACCAAGAACCATTCTCGCGGCTTTACTGGGCGTCCAAAGCGGTCTGAGAGGGTCAAATCAAGCTGGGCGGCACTGAACAGGCGGTGGAAGAGGTTTTCCAGTTTGATGCGGTTCAGGTTATGGAGTTTGTAAGTGGCGACTACTTCTACATCCGCCAACAGATAGGTGGCATCCTTTGTGGCGTTTGCGATGCGGGTCTCTACCTTGCCGCCGGTCACGCCGATTTTGTGGATCAGCTCGCGGTGTGCGGCGACGAAGGAATGCTTGGACAAGCTGCGTAGCACGTAGATAGTGCCGGTTTCAATGTCGTCTGATTCTGGCGTATCGCCAAACAGCGGCCCCATGTTCGTGCCGGTCAACATGCGGGCGTTTTCGTCCTTGTAGAGTGCGCGCTGTAGCGAACGCATCAACAGATTGCTTTCGGTGCCGTTGGAATAGACCACACGCAGGCGCGCATCCGGCTCGTTGTTGCCCGTGCGAAAGCGGTTGCCCTGCTCGGCCACATAAACCAACAAACCACCCAAAATAAAGAAATTACCTACCTTAAAGTTGGAGTCACGGCCAAACTGGCGGGACTGGCGCAGCCCCGCCTTCAACTCCCGCTCCACCTGCTCGAACAACGGTTGAAACTTGTCGAAATCCGCGCACGGCGTGCGGTCGGCAATTTCCTCCGCCGCACGCTTTGCAACGCTGGAACGCACATGGCGCAGCACGGTGATGTGGTTCTGGTCGGCGGGTTTATCGCCAACCCCCAATTCGGCCAGCAAAGCGTCTTCGTCCAGGCCATCCAGCGCCGCCGGGTTCGCGGCTGCGCCTGACAACAGGCCGGGGCCGTCTAACTCTGCCAGCAAAGTGTGTGCTTCCGGCAACTGGCGCAACTGATCCAAACGCACCGCATACAGGCGCTCGAAAATGTCGCGGCCTTCTCCATGCAAGGGAACGCGACCATTGGCCTGATAGAAGCGCAGGATGTCCTCGAAGCCTGCGATGATGCGCTCCTCGCGTGGGGTGAGGCTGGAAACCTTGGGCGGAGCGATTTCTATACCCAGCGCATCCAGCAGTGCATCATCGTCCAAGTCAACCATGGCAGGACTCTCCTTGCGCTTGCACCACCTTCGCTTGTGCGCGGAAACGCGCCAACGCAGCCACGCCTTCGGCCATACGTCTTTCCCAAGGGTCAGCGGCGTTGATGTCCGGCAGGCGACCACGCTCGTGTTTGAACAGCAAAGCGCGTTTAGCCAGCTCGCGGGCTTCGTCTTCGGGAATACTCACCTTCTTCGCGGCAATGCTGGCCTGCACTTGGCGCAACGAGTTCTCATCCATCGCTTTCGCCAACACCGCATAGGCGGCATCAAAAGGGTTGATGCGGTCGATCAGATCGATATCCAGGTCGCGCACATTGACGAATTTGCGCACCCCATCCAGCAAGGCCGTGTTGCCTTGCGTGGCACCTTCGGCATCAGCCTGAGCCAAGGCCAGCTTGGCTTGCTGGGTGAGATTCATGACGGCGATGGCGTGTTGGCGGATGGCTTCCTGATCGGTGTCGCTCAAGTCCGGGTAACGCTCGCGCACGATCTTGCCCATGCGCAACTGAGTTAGCTCTTCGGGCAAGGTGTTTTCCTGGTCGAACAAACCGCGCTCCAACACCATCTTGTCCTGCAAGAAACGGGTGACGACTTCGTTCAAGTCTTCTTTGCAAATGCGCGTGGCTTCCGTACTCTGCGGCGTTGTCAGCCCCTTGATCTCGACGTGAATCTGGCCGGTGTCCGTGTTCACGCCGAGATTGCGACCGCCGTTCTGATAACCGGCCTCGCCGTAATCGAAGCCGACTAATGGGCCGGTGTTTTTGGGGGTGAATTCATAGCGCGGAGCCAGCACCAGCTCCATCAGCAGGCTGGCGGAAATCGCCTTGAGCATATCGTTTACCGCTTCGGCCACGGCGGCCTGTTCGGCGGCGGGTTCGGCGATCAGATTAGTGAAGCGCGCCCGTGCTTTGCCCTCAGCATCACGGGTAGCGCGACCAATAATCTGCACGACTTCAGTCAAACTGCTGCGGTAGCCGATGGTCAACGCATGTTCGCACCAAATCCAGTCGAAACCTTCTTTCGCCATGCCCAGCGCGATGATGACATCCACATGGTCACGGTTGTTTTTCTGCGCCGGGTCTTTCAGCGCGGTGAGTACGCGAGAACGCCGGGCCGGATCGCTGTCGTCCACCAAATCCGCCACTTTCAAGGTGCGGCCATGCTTAGCCTGCACCAGATGAAAACCTGTCGCAGGGTCTATGCCTTGCCATTCACCCAAACCGTGCATGATCTCGTTTACCTCGCGTTCCTTGTCTTTCAGGCTTTCGCGGGCATTCACATTAGGAATATGCACGATGGTTTTCAGCGCCGGGTCTAACACCTTGGTGACGGCATCCACATAAGGCCCGGTGTAGAAAAAATAACCGATGTCCAACGATTTAAGCCATTGATAGCCATTGAGTTGTTCATAATAGGTGTAGGTGATCGTCTCGAATTTACCCTCATCCGCCGGAACCAACACCGCCTCGCTGTCACCCCGGAAATAAGAGCCGGTCATCGCCACCAGATGCACTTTGTCGCGGGCGATGAACGCGCCCAACTGGCTGCCCAGCACGTTGCCCGGATTGCTGGAAACGTGGTGGAACTCGTCGATGGCGATCAAGCGGTGGTCAAAAGCCGCCACACCCAATTCTTCCACCGCAAAACGGAAAGTCGCATGGGTGCAGACCAGCACCTTGTCCGCACTTTCCAGAAACTGGCGCACCGCCGCCACCTTGGACTTAGCCACACGGGCTTCGTCCACGCCGGGCGCATTGCACAGATTCCACTGCGGCGCGACCCGCCAATCCCAATCGAAGCCAGACTGGCTCAGCGGTTCATCCGCAAAACTGCCGCCGATAGAACGCTCCGGCACCACGATGATGGCCTGCCGCAAGCCTTGATTATTGAGCTTATCCAGCGCGATGAACATCAGCGCACGAGACTTGCCCGAAGCGGGCGGCGACTTGATCAGCAAATATTGCTCGCCGCGCTTGGCATAGGCACGCTCCTGCATCGCACGCATCCCCAGCGCGTTGGCCTTACTGGAAGCGCCAGTGCGTGCCGTGGTGATGGACACCGAGGGCACGGTGTAGGTGTTGGTGGGATTGCCCAGGTGGGTCACTGTGAATCATCCTCCGTCGATGTGTCGCTGCCTGACAGTTCACGCTCAATCTGCTCGATGCTGGGCAGACTTGTGATGTCGGTGTGTGTGTAAGCAGGGCATTCAGTTCTCGAATTTAAGCCCCTCGCCCTCTGGGAGAGGGGTTGGGGTGAGGGCGAATGCTGTGGAAAAACCTGCCCTCACCCCCGGCCCCTCTCCCGAAAGGAGAGGGGGGACAGGAAAACTGAATGGCCCTGCCAATCCTTTTTTGTTGCTTGATTGGTGGACTGGTCTTGTGTAGAGTTCACCCTAAGTGGATTGGGGGTTCCCGATCGGCGTCTAAGCCTCGATGGATTCATCGAGGCTTTTCGCTTTTTTGGGCGGCGTTTTTGGAATAATTTTTAGACCATAGCCCTCAAAATCTGCGCCTAGATGCTGTCGTCCACCCTTGCATAAAAACTAGGGTAGTCAGGATTGATGCTTTCCAAACTGTGGTCGCCGCTTTCATCCACACACACCACGTAATCGCTGAATTCCTTGGTTTAAGGTTATGTCCCCATGGCAATTTGTGCAGCAGTTGTTGCACAAATTGAATGTCTGACCAGCACTGGGCAAAGGCTCGCATGTACTTGAGGTTGCGTACAGAAAACCCCTGCATATCCGGGAAGCTGGAGCGCAGATCATGCGCCAAGCGATCCACCACTTTCGCCCCCCAGCCTTGTTTGTTTTGCCGAATCAAAATGGCGTTGCCAATTTTCCAATACAACAAAATCAGCTCTAAATTAATCGCTTGCGCTGCACGCTGCTGTGCCTCGTGTATTTGCGCTTTCAGTTCACCCAGCCAATCGGAATAACCGTCAGGGGGTTGGGTCAGGCTGATAGGCTTATCGCTCATATTTTCTTTCCCTTCGTCGCTTTCTTCACGGGCTTGACCGTTGCCGCCGCTTTGGTATGCCGCTCAACACGTTTTTCCAGCCGCTCGATTTCTTGCAAATCCGCCGCGTCGGCTTCCAGCGCCTCGGTGGTGCGGCGATGCTGGTCGAAGGTCTCATAACGTGCGTGGACGATGCTCACCATCTCCTCATGGCTGACTGCGCCAGCATTTTGCAAAACCGCCTGCCCGTTGAAGGCCAACATGCCGTCCACATGCTTGCGCCAAAAATCCAGCGTGAGGTCTTGCCGCTGCTTCACTCTCAGTTCCGCCTGTTCCAGAAAAATAACCACCAGCCGATTGAGGGTGTCGATCTCGTCTGCCGAGAGGTAATTCTTTGCGATGATGATATCCTGCTTGCGCACACGCGAGCCGCTCCAGTGGGTGAGCGACATATTCGGGCTTTGCGGGTCGGCGCGTTGCACGATTAGCTCGGCGGCGGTGTGACCGGTGGCCGCGAAAAGCAGCTTGTTTTGCACCTCGGCGAAAAACAGATGCGTCTCTCGTTCCGAGATGCGGTAATCCGAACTCAGGGCGAAAAGGTCGCGGATTTTTTGATAAAAACGCTTCTCCGAGGCCCGTATCTCGCGGATACGCGCCAGCAACTCATCGAAATAATCCCAGCCCCCAGGGTTCTTGAGTCGCTCATCATCCATGACAAAACCTTTCACCAAAAACTCATTGAGGTGTCGGGTTGCCCACTGGCGAAACTGGGTGCCGCGTGGCGAGCGGATGCGGTAGCCGATGGCCAGAATCAGTTCCAGATGATAAAGCTGGGTGCGGTAGCTCTTGCCGTCGGCGGCAGTTGTCAAGGATTCCTTGACAACTGAATCCGGGCTTAACTCTCCATCCTCAAAGACATTTTTTGCGTGGAGACTGATGTTTTGCTTGGTGGTTTGAAATAGCTCGGCGATTTCCAGTTGGCTCAGCCAGATGCTATCGCTATCCACCCGCAGGTTGATCCGGGTTTGACCGTCGGCGGAAGTGTAAAGAATCAGGCTGCTCATGATTTTTTTCCTTTACTTGTTTTCGTGGCGGGCTTGGGTTTGGCCGCCGCCGTCATCTTGGTATAAAGCTCAACGCTTCGGAAATTTTGTGGAGTCTGTGTGCGCCATAAAATAAATAATGGAGTCTGTTATCGTTTTTGCGCTCCAATAAATCGTTTTCGGAGTGTTCAAGCACCATAAGCGACTCATAGCACTTCTCGGCCTTCGGCCAAGTTGATTAGCCGAGGAAAGCACAGGGTGGCCGGACGTCTGCCGCTGCTAGGCTGCAATTCACGCAAGATGCCCGCGTCTTTCATCTGCCGCAACAAGCCTGGGGTCGTCTTCTCATGGATGCCAAACTCCTTGAAAAGTTGTTGCGCCAGATCGGACGAGCGGAACACAGGCTTACTAAAAATGGCATCCAGCACATGCACCGTGTACTGCGAGTGGGTGGCGGCCTGAATGGCCGACTTCATTTCTTCATATAACGCTTGAATGGCCGTCACGCGGATGCTGTTCTGACCTGCTTGGGTGATGATGGCTTGCAGGAAAAAGGCGATCCAGCCGTTCCAGTTACCCTCAGCCGAAATAGCCTTGAGCCGCTGGTAATACTCCTCCCGATGACTCTCCAGATACTCGGACAGATAGAACATCGGCTGAGATAAAGCGCGTTTCTGGTACAAAAACAGCGGAATCAAAATGCGGCCAATCCGGCCATTGCCATCCTTGAATGGATGCAGCAACTCAAATTGCGCATGTACCACTGCCGTTTGCAGCAAGAAATCCACATCATCGCTGTCTAAATACCGTTCCCATGCTTGCAAGTAATCGAGCAACTGGTACGGGTTGGGTGGCACAAAACTCGCCTGCTCCATCACACAGCCGTGTTTGCCGATCCAATTCTGTTCCAGCCTAAACTCGCCCGGCGTCTTGTCTTGCCCACGCACGCTATTCATCAAAATACGGTGCAATTCGCGCACAAAGCCTAAGCGAATGGGGTAATCCTTTAAATGCTCGCGTGCCGAATACAAGGCGAGGCGATAGTTGGATATTTCCTGAATATCCGCGTATTTTTCGCCTTGCTTGAGGAGTCCGGCTTCCTGTTCCAGCACCTCATCCACAGTGGCCTGTGTGCCCTCGATCTTCGATGACAAGACGGCTTCCTGCGTGGTCAGCGGCGAAAGCATGACCGCCGGGTTGGGAATGCCTTGCAACAAGCCGTCGTAGCGCGCCAATGCTGCGTTGGCCTGCCCCACCAAGGGCAGCAGGCGGCGAAAATCCAGCTCGGACAGGGGCAGTGCGTGGGGTGTGTAGGGGTTCATGCTTTTTTCTTTTTCCGTGCAACGGACGCGGGTTTGGCCGCCGCCGTCATTTTGGTATAAAGCTCGAACAGTTTTTCCAGGCGCTCGGTGTCGTTTTTGAAACGGCGGCCAATGTAGATGCGCTCCAGCACTTCGTCGTTGCGTTGGTGGGCGTGGCGCAGGTTGTCGGGCATGTTTTCTGGGTGATACAAATCGGCGATGGTGGCGGGAAAATGAATCTCACGCGCTAGTAGGATGTTTTCGGCGCAGGCGGTCAGGTCGGCTTTCATTTGCTCGGTGAGGAAAGGCACGGGGAAAGTGTTCCAGCCGAGGGTGTTGGAGTAGCGGAAATCGGTTTTCAGCTTGCCGCAAACCGTGGCAATCCAAACCAGATGCAGGCGGGAGGCGACGAGCGCCATGTTCCAGAGGGAGGCATCGTAGAGGGCGAAGGCACTGTCCGCCACTATAGATTTTTGCGGTAACAATCCAATTGGTAGATATTCTCTCCGTTCCGAGCTAACACGTGGCACGATAAAGGCGTATTTTTCAGACACTCCTTGTATTTGTCTGAACCGATGGGAAAACTCTGCGGCGGGTCGTGTTTCCGCTGCCTTACTGTTTGCCCTGAACTCCCTTACTGCATTTATGCGTCTCAAAAATTCGGGAATTTCACAAGCAGAATCCACTTCATCATCTTCAATCCAAATACAATATCGCTGAATGCCGCGAATAAATTCGGCTGAGCCAAAATACGGACGAATATATGCGGCAGCTTGTGGATGATTTTTCAATAAGCTAGTGAGTTGATCACTATCAAGGAAAAAATTTCCATTATCGGTAGGTTTGTTTCCCCAAACCATCGAGCCGCGATCAGCCGGTGTTCTACTGGTTTTCTCGATAATTAGATTTGGGCCATGAACCATATAAGCATTTATGTTTTCTCCACGTTTTGCAATCGATAACCCAGTTTTATCTTCAGAGTAAAGAATACTTGCGGTATTGAGTTGAGTAGACAGCCCAATAATTGCAACAGTTACCCCTGCATTATGACTAGCAAGATTGGCCCACTTAAATGATGTGTGCGCAAAAATAATCTTATGGCCAGTGGAGAATATCAATGGCCATAGCACAGGAACTTGTTCACCCTGGCAAATAGAATTGGTGGAGACAAAGGCGGCAGTGGTTGAGGTATGCGTGCCGTAATCGGCGGCTTTCATGAACCAGCCCGCCACATAATCCAGGGATTTCCAGTTTTTGGTGCGCAGGGCGAAAATATCTTGCAAATCCGCCTTTTGTTCGATGGTTTGCCAAGTGGAACCCAAATACGGCGGATTCCCACAAATATAGGTCTCCCCGCCTTCATTCGCGAAGTCAATTTCCGCCTGATCCAGTGGTCTGCCAAACAAATCATCCGCCACCAGTTTCACGTCCGCGCCGGTGGGCGGGCAAATGCTTAACCAATCTAGCCGCAGCGCATTGCCGCAAATAATCCAGTTTTGCGCGTCTAGCGGCAGGAAGTCGGCCAGGGCTTCTTTTTGCCCGCGATAGAGTACGTCGCACTGGAACTCGGCAATGATCAGCGCTAAGCGGGCGATTTCCGCCGGGAAGTCGCGCAATTCAATGCCTCGGAAGTTGGTCAGCGGTATCTCACTACGCCGCTGCGGTTCGCCGCGACGGTGGTTGATGGTGGCTTCGATCTCGCGCATCCGTTTGTAGGCAATCACCAGAAAGTTGCCAGAACCGCAAGCGGGGTCAAACACGCGGATACGCGCCAGGCGTTTGCGCAGGTTCAGCAGCTTGCGTTCGTTGTCGCTGGCTTCAGCCAGTTGGGCGTGTAACTCGTCCAGAAACAAGGGGTTTAACACTTTGAGGATGTTGGGCACGCTGGTGTAGTGCATCCCCAGTGCGCCGCGTTCTTCGTCGTCGGCCACCGCCTGGATCATGCTGCCGAAAATGTCGGGGTTGATCTGTCTCCAGTTGAGTTTGCCCGCGTGGATCAGGTAAGTGCGCGCCAAGCGGGTAAAGCGTGGCGCGGCGGTACTGCCGGAGAATAGGCCGCCATTCACGTAGGGAAAGCCGTTGGCCCAATTCGGTAAACGGGGTTGGGCTTGGGCGCGTTCGCTGCTTTTGATGTTCATGGCGCGGAAGATTTCGGACAGCACCGCGTGGGTGTTGTTGCCGTCGCTCATTTGTTCAAGGGTGTGGGTAAACACGCCTTCACCATTGAAAATGTCGGTGTCTTCGGCAAAAAAACAAAACACCAGCCGCGCCATGAAGTGGTTCATGTCGGCGCGGCGTTCGTCTTTGGCCCAGTCCGGGTTTTCGCGCAGTAGCTCAACGTAGAGCTTGTTCAGCCGCCCAGTGGCGCGTACATCGACGGGGTTGTCTTTGATCTCCTGGATGGTGGAAATACCAGCCAGCGGCAGAAAGAAGCCGAAATGGTTGGGGAAGTCGGGATAATCCGGCGCGATGAATTCGCCGCTGTTGAGGTCTTCGGCTTCGAGGGTCTGGCCGTCGGTGGCGAGGATAAACTTGGCGCGGGCTTTCGCGGTGGCTGGACTGTCGCGCAGGGCTTTGAGGGTGTCGCCGACAGCGCCCACTGCGCAGGCGGCGAGGTGGATGTGATTGCGCTGGAGTACGCCGCCGGGCACATCGGAGGTGTTGTTGTTGCCGGTACGCAGGCGTTTGAGCGCGGTGTCTTTATTGCCGAACGCTGCCAGGAAGGCAAACGGGAACTCTGCCGCATCAAAGGGTTGAGTGGCTAATTCAGAAATGGCGGATTCGATTTCTACGGCATTCATGGGGAACTTTCAGGACTGCCTGAAGGACTGCCAGTCCTTGAAGGACTGGCAGTCCTGAGTGGTTTATTTTTTCTCGAAACTTTTCAGCTTCACCGTTCCATTCACGAATTGAATGTTGATGGTGCTGGTGTCGTTTTTCCAGGTGGAATTACTGCCGGATAAAGGGCCGATGTTGATGCTGGAGGATTCGGTGGGTTCACCGAGAATGGCCACCACTTGCGCGGTGGTCATGTCATTTTGAATTTTATCGAAGTTCGCTTGGTTAATGGCAGAGCCGGAGCAGGCGACTAAAAACAGGCTCAAGCCTGCGATTTGTAGCGCACGTTGGGCATAGAGGGGGATAAAACGCATACAGTTTTCCTTGTGAGTTGGGGGGAGGGGTTACAACATCTGGGAGATAAACCGGATAATTCGCGCCAGAAAACCTGACAGGTCTTCAAGACCTGTCAGGTTCAGTGTACTCGGTCTTAAAACAGGGTGCCGGCTAAGCGCGGTACGCGGGGTGTCACGCCGCAAAATAAATCATAGGCAATCGTGCCCGCCAGTTCGGCCACGGTGTCTGCGGAGATTTGGCGACCCCACAATTCTACGCGATCTCCGACTTGGCTGTGGGGACGGGGGCGCAAATCCACGGTGAGCATGTCCATCGACACCCGGCCAATCAACGGCACTGCCCGATCTTCGATCCACACCGGGGTGCCAGCGGGTGCGTGGCGCGGGTAGCCGTCACCGTAACCAGCGGCGACCACGCCCACCGGCATGTCTTCAGGGCATTGCCAAGTGGCGGCGTAGCCGATGTGGTCGCCGCGTTGATAGTGGTGAACGGCGATCAATTTGGAACAAAGCTGCATCACGGGCTGTAAGCCGAGTTCGCTGCCGGTGCCAGTGTTAAACGGCGTGGCTCCGTATAACATGATGCCAGGGCGGCCCCAGTCTGCGTGACTTTGCGGCCAAGCCAGAATGCCTGCCGAATTGGCGATGGAACGCTCCGCCACCAAGCCGGTGCTGGCGTCGGCAAAAGTGCGGCATTGCACCAAAGACTGGGGGTTGGTGCAGTCGTCGGCACAGGCCAAATGGGTGAGTAAACGCAGCGGTGCGGCTAAATCCGGGCGCGCTTGGAGCCGTTGCCAAGCGTCGCGCAGTTGGCCTACCTCAAAGCCCAAGCGGTGCATCCCGCTGTCGAATTTTAGCCACACCGGAATCGGTCGCCCCGTGGGTTTGCTGCGCAACAAACCTTCAAGCTGCCAGGGACTGTGGATCACGGTGTGCAGGCGATGGGTTTGAATCAGCGGCAGTTCTTGGATTTCAAAAAAACCTTCCAAGAGCAGCACCGGCAGCGCTAATCCGGCTTCGCGCAGTTGGATCGCCTCTTCAAGCGAGGCCACCGCCAGCGCTTCTGCGCCTGCACCGGCCAGCGCCAAGGCCACCGGCACCAGCCCGTGACCGTAGGCATTGGCCTTGACCACCGCTAACAGGCGTTGTTTAGGCGCGGCTTGGCGGGCGCGGGCTAGATTGGCACGCAAGGCCGCAAAATCAATGTAGGCTTGAATCGGACGCATGAGCAATCACACCAGGCGGCGGGGTTTAATCGGGATCGGTGGCATCAACTGCCGGGGCTTCGGGTTCGCGCCGCCGACTGGGGTTTTTCAAGAGTCGGCAAAACACCGCTTTGAGGTAATCGGTTTCTGGGATCGCGGGATGAATCGGGTGATCTGGCCCTTGACCGCCTTGTTCGATGATTTGTAATTCCCGATCCAAATGCCGGGCGGCGGCGTTGAGGATTTTAATAAACTCGGCCCGCGATAAGTGCAGCGAGCAGGACGCGGCCACTAAAATCCCGTCTTTTTCCAGCAGTTGCATCGCCATTTGATTGATGCGCCGATAGGCTTGTTCGCCGCTGCGCTGATCTTTGCGGCGCTTGATGAAGGCGGGCGGATCAACCACGATCACATCGAAACGGGTTTCGGCTTGGCGCAAGGCTTTGAGGGTGTCGAAAGCATCCCCTTGTTGAATCTGCACACGCTCGGCCACGCCATTGGCTGCCGCATTGGCTTGTACGGATGCCAACGCTTTGGCGGAACTGTCCAGACACAGCACGTTGCTGGCTCCCGCCACGGCGGCTTGTATGCCCCAGGCTCCGGCATAGCTGAACACGTCCAGCACCCGCTGTCCCGGTACATAGGTGGCGAGACGCTGGCGATTCATGCGGTGATCGTAAAACCAGCCGGTTTTTTGGCCTTCCAGCACGGAAATTTGAAACCGCACGCCGTTTTCTTCCAGCCACAGCGGATCGGGCAGCGTGCCCGCCACGACTTCGACATAATTTTCTAAACCTTCGAGTGCGCGCACACTGCTTTCATTTTTGAACACGATGGCACGGGGTTTCAAAACCTTATCCAGCGCTGCGATGATTTCTTCACGCACCAATTCCATGCCCGCCGTGCCGATCTGCACTACCACCACGTCGCCGTAGCGGTCGATCACCAAGCCCGGCAAGCCGTCGCTGTCGCCATACACCAAGCGGTAATAAGGCAGTTTGAAACACCGTTCGCGCAGGCTCAGCGCGATGTTAAAACGGTGTACTAACAGCGAGCGATCCAGCGCAAAATGCGGGTCACGGCTGAAGATGCGGGCACAAATCAGCGAATGGGGATTGACGTAGGCATTTGCCAATACGCTGCCATCGGCGGCGCACAGCCGCACTGGCTGGCCGGGACTGAAGTCTTTCAGGGGAGAACGGGCGTTATCAATTTCGTTGCTATACACCCATAAATGCCCAGCATGTAGGCGGCGGTCGGCGTTTTTTTGTAAATACAGGGTGGCAATACTCATGGGGATAGTTCCAGGCTTTAACGGTAGCGGAAAAGCGGGCTATGGTACACCAGGCGGGGTTGCCTAGCACGGCTTTGTCTGGTCGTAGTGACGGTGGTCTCAGGACTGCCAGTCCTTCAAGGACTGGCAGTCCTGAGACAGTGACGCAAGCTTTGGGTGGTTTGCCAAGCGTAGAATCATTATCATAGCTGTTTGCTGCGCTGAGGCCGCTGCGGCAACCAGCCGATGTCACGAGTATTTTATGATTCTTATCAATGGGGTGTCTGCCGATAAAATATCGGTGTTAGATCGGGGTTTGTCATACGGCGATGGGGTGTTTACGACGCTGCCCGTGTCCGCTGGACAGCCGCTGTGCTGGTCAGCGCATTGGCAGCGCTTAGCCAGCGGTTGTGAGCGCTTGGGGATTGCGATGCCCAGTTATGAAGCCCTGACTCAGCAAGTGCAAACCGTGGCGGCGCAGCAATCCCTGGCGGTGATTAAATGTGTGATCACACGCGGCGAAGGCGGGCGCGGTTATCGACCGGCAGCCCACAGCCTGCCCACGGTGATCGTCAGCCGCCATCCTTGGCCTGATTATCCCAGCGTTTGGTCGCGCACTGGCGTTGCGTTGCGCCTGTGTCAACAGCGCCTGGCCCGCAATCCCAGCCTAGCGGGCATCAAACACTTGAACCGTTTGGAACAGGTGTTAGCCCGCCGCGAATGGGACGATCCCGAGGTGCCCGAAGGCTTGATGCTGGATAGCACGGGCTTGGTGATCGAGGGCACGCTGAGTAATCTGTTTTTTGTGCATGACCAGGGTTTATACACCCCTGATTTACAGCAATGTGGCATCGCTGGGGTGATGCGTGCCAAGGTGTTAAAAGCCGCTCACGCGCTGAATCTGCCGATTTATCTGGGGCACTATACGCTGGACACCTTGTGTGCCGCCCAGGAAGTGTTTATGACCAACAGCCTGATTGGTATCTGGCCGGTGGTGAGTTTGGAGGCGCAACGCTGGGCGGTGGGTGCCGTCACCGCCCGCTTGCGCGCTTATCTTGCTGATCAACAATGGATTGTCGAGCATGATTAGGTTGTTGCGCATGGGCTTGCTGCGCGTCCTGCTGGGTTTAGGGGTTTTAGCCGTGCTGCTGGGTGGGACGGGGTATTGGCTGTATCGCGAAGGTTTACAGCGTCCGCTGGCGCTGCCCAGCGCTGAGTTTCATTACACGTTGCGCCCAGGCGTGACCTTGCGCCAAACCGCCGCAGACCTCGCCGCACAGGGTGTGATGAATTATCCCGTGGCCTTGACTTGGCTGGTGTGGGCGCGTTGGCAACAGCGTGCCCATCAGATTCGCGCCGGTGAATATGCGATAGCCCCAGGCACCAATCCGCGCCAACTCTTGGAGTTATTCATCAGCGGCAAAACCGTGCAATACAGCTTGGTGATACCCGAAGGCTGGACTTTTCAACAAATGCGCACGGCGCTGGCCGCCCATCCTAAACTGCGCCACACCCTGGACGGCTTGAGCGATGCACAGCTCATGGCCCGCTTGGGACAGCCCACCCAGCACCCGGAAGGCCGGTTTTTCCCAGACACTTATCAATTTGATGCAGACACGGCGGATTGGGTGGTGCTACAACGCGCTTACCAGAAAATGGCCGAAGAACTGGCTGCGGCTTGGGCGACACGCGCCGCTGAGATTCCGCTCAGCAGCCCGGATGAAGCGCTGATTCTGGCCTCCATTGTCGAAAAAGAAACCGGCGCACCTGAAGAGCGCCCACAAATCGCCGGGGTGTTCAGCCGTCGCCTGCAACAAGGGATGCGTTTGCAAACCGATCCGACGGTGATTTATGGGCTGGGGGCGGTGTTTGATGGCAATTTACGCAAACTGGATTTGCAGCAGGACACGCCTTACAACAGCTACACCCGCACCGGTTTGCCGCCCACGCCCATCGCCTTGCCAGGACGCGCCGCCTTGCGTGCCGCAGTGGCCCCAGCGGCTGGCGACGCCCTGTATTTTGTCGCCAGCGGTGAAGGCCGCCACCATTTTTCCGCCACGCTGAGTGAACATGATTGTGCGGTGATTGCCTACCAACTCAAAGGCAAGGCACCGGCGCAGTATCAACGCCGTTGCCGGGAACGCCCAGATTGCGCGGCGTGCCGCTCTTAATTGGCAAAAACACAAAGCACCACAAAGACACAGAGGCACCAAGGGACGCAATGTTTAGTTTTCTTGCCTTTGCGTGTCTTTGCGTCTTTGCGGTGAAAGCCGTTTATTTTTAAGCCCTACAACCAATTCCCTATCAACAAAAACGGTGCCCAGTACAGCGGATGACGAAACTGCTCGTTACCGAGTAACTGGCGCTGCGCTTGTTGCAAGGCTTGGGCTTTAGACAGCGCAGGATTTTGCAAATTTTTATAAAAAGCCGTCACCAGTTCTGAAGTCGCCGCGTCGTTGATAAACCACAAACTGGCCAAGGCACTGCGCACCCCGGCTTTAATCGCCACGCCTGCCAAACCCAGCGCGGCGCGCTCGTTGCCCACTGCGGTTTGACAGGCGCTCAGGGTCAATAATTCCACCGGTTGCTGACGATATTGGCTTTTACCCAGCAGCGCCTGCAACTGATCCATATCCAAACGCCCTTGATAAGTCAGCAAAAAAGTCTGGCTGGGGTCGGGATTAAACTGACCGTGGGTGGCTAAATGCACGATGCGGTAAGAAGTCTGGCTGAGGGCGAGATCCAGATTGGTGCTGGACAGCGCTTCATCGCTCAGCACCTGATGCTGTGGAAACAGCGCACTGATGCCAGCGATTTCCTGGCGCACATTGGGCAAGGCCGGGAACGCCTGCACTTCCACCGCCAAACCGCCCAACAACACCTGAATTTGGCCTCTGGGCAAACTGCGCGGATCGGTCAGACTTAAACTGGGCGTGTTGACCAGCGCGTAACGTTCCACCAAAAAACGCTCGCCATCAAACAGCGCTGCCACCGGCACCAACCGCAGCGCCCCATCAGGCACCCACACCAGCGTGTCAATTTGTGCCGCAGTCAGCGCCGCGTCCAAAGGCCGAATAAATAAATCGTATAACTGCGCCGCTTCGGCAATGAACGCCCAACGCCCCAGCCGTTGCAAATTGCGGTTAAAGCTACGCAACAGGCGATTCAATTGGGCCTCGTCGATAGCCGAGTGGTATTGCTGCAACTGCCCACGCACGCTGAGCAGAATTTCCACGCGGTCAGGCAAAATCACCGGATACACCACTGCCGTACTCGCTTGAATCTGGTCAAGTTGCACTTGACGGCCTGTGCTTAAACAGGGATCGCTGAAATAATTTTGCACCTCAGCGGTTTTTTCCAGTTCCAACCAATGCCGGGTTTCTTCCAGCAAAGCCTGCTGCACGGCAGGCTTGGTTTCCTGCCTAGCACGGTGCAGCAACACATCGGCCAGCGCCGTATACACCGGGCGGATACGCTGATAAAACACCGCTTCGGCGTCGCGCTCGCTACGCAACAAATCCGCCTGCAACGGTTGCAAAGTGTGCAAGGCTTGCCGATAAGCGGCTTCAGCGGCAGCCATCTGCCCTTGCTGCTGTAACAAACGGCCTTGCTGCCATTCCCACACATAAGTCAGCGTGGGCCACGCCTGGCTTAAAAACAGTGCCTCGCGAGTCGCCTGCTGCGCCGCTGCCAACTGGCCTTGACGCTCCAACCAAGTGCCGCGATAACCCTGGGCATAAGCGCGTAACTGCGGATTGCCGCTGGACTCTGCCGCCGCCGACGCCAGGGGCTGCAACTCCGCCAACAAGGCGTGCAAGGCGGCCTCTTGATCCTGTCGCTGTGCTTCCAGACCCAAATGCAACAAATGCAGCAATGCAGCGGCCCGCAACGGTTGTGCAAGCGGGCGTGCCTGATCCAGTGCGCGACCGAGCCGCGTCCGTGCGAGATCAGGTTGCCGCGCCCGTATCGCCAAGCTCACCTGATTGCTCAAAATTTGCTGCCACAGGCCCGCATCCCCAGCTTGCTGTGCCAGCGTTTCCGCTTGAGTGAGCGCCGACTCGGCGGCGTCCCATTCTTCCAACAAACTGTGGATTAGCCCCAAATTGTTATACAGATGCGCGCCTAAAATCGGCGTTTTCAGCGTCGCCCACAGCGCCAAACCCTGCTGCACCTGGCTTTGCGCTTGCCCATACAAACGCACTTGCAACAACACATCGCTCAGATGGCTGTGCAACAACACCTGCTGCCTCTGATAATGCCGCTGCTGCGCCAAACTCAAGGCCGATTCCAAAGTGCCCCGCGCCGCCACCGCATCACCGCTGGCCTGATAAGCCACCCCCAGCCGCAACAACAAATCCACCTGCGCTTCACCGCCAAGCGCATCCTGCGTCAACGCCTGTTGCCACTGCGCGATGGCCTGGGCGTAATCGCCCTGTTCATAGGCAGCCTGCCCGGCCTGAAGGGTGCCCGCAGTGGCCGCAACCACCGGCGCATAAGCCAGCAAACTGCCACACAGCAACAGCGTAAAGCGTATGTCATACATAGTCGGTGATCTCTTGGCGACCGTGAAAAGATAAAAACCCGATTCCCAGAAAAACCAGATAAGCGCCTGATTTTGCATGTTCTATATACCACAGAATTGCCATTGTGGCATCTTTGCCTGTATCGGTCTGAGGGGAGTGGCTTAGGGTACGAGAAGTTGCAACGGTGAGTTGCGGTGAGTTGGAGTGCCAAACCGTAGACTTGCCCTGCTTGTGCTGAGCATAGCCGAAGCAAGCGCAGTCGAAGGGTTGGCACAGTGTTGGAGTGGGCACGGCGTGAGGTCTCACACGCCATCGTGCAGCGTCCAGCCTCCGCACGAGCGCCGCAAAAAGACGCGGCGCTATGCCAAGTGAACACTTGGCACTCCGGGCGCACTTGGCACTCCGGGTGAGGGGAACGAGGGAAACGGTAGCGCGGGGTTCCGTCCCCGCGCTGATTCAGAGCTGCTCCAACAGCAGCAGCAACTCCGCCGCGTTACTGTAATGCAGTGCCGGGTCATCCGCCAACGCCGGGTCGCGGGAGCCTTCGAGTATCGCGTGGAGTTTGGGAATGACTGCTTTGAGTTCGCCCGGCAAATCAGGGTGTTGCGCCAATTCCGCCAACTGAGGGATAACACCGCTTGAAGCGGTGTTATCCCTGAGCGCCGCCGTCACCGCCTCGCACAGCTTCCCGCCCATTGCCTGCGGTTCTCCCCCATCCCGCCGATATGCCAGATACGCGCCCACCGCCCGCGCCCTGGCCGCCGTTGCTGCCGGGACGTTGCCTTCGGCTTGTTCCAAATCGCACAGAATAGCCCAGGTTTTCCACGGTTGGGCCGCGTGACCGTATGCCTCGTCGCACTCGATGGCGCGGCGCAGTTCGCGGCGGGCCTCATCGTGGCGGTGGAGTTTGATGAGGTCAATGGCGGCGTTGCTGCGGGCACGGCCTTCGTTCGCCTTGTCGCCCAACTGGGTATAAATCTCCGCCGCCTGGCAAAAAAAATTCACCGCTTCTTCCGGGCGGCCCATGTCGCTGTAGAGATTGCCCAGTTCAAGCAAGTTGGTTGCTTCGTGCGCCTTGTTGCCAGTTTGCACAAAAATTCTCGTGGCTTCCCGGTACGCCTGCTCGGCCTCGTCCCACTGGCGCATCTCTCGGTACACCCTGCCGGTCTGGTGCCAGGCGGTCGCCACGCTGCCCGGTTCGCCCAGGGCAGTGAATTGCTCCCTGGCTTCGCGGTACGCCGCCAGCGCCGCCGGGTAGTTTTGTTGCAGCATCCGCACCGTGCCCAGTTGGCCTTTGCCTACCGCCACGCCCCGCTGGTCGTCCTGTTTTCCGCCCCGCGCAATGCGTTCCTCATACGCCCGCGCCGCCGCGTCCAATCGGCCCAAGTCTCTCAGGCAATCGCCGCTTTCCGCGAGGCAGGCCGAGGCCATACGCACGGCGTCCTGGTTGCCGGCTTGCGCCAGCGCCTCGAAACGGCCTTGCGCCTCGGCCAGCGGCTCCAGCGCTGCCTGCGCCGCGCCGCCAGTGTTCAGCACCCGGCCCAGCTTGAAATAGGCTATCGCGGTGTCGTAGGCCAGGACAGATGCCATCTCTCCGAGAGATGGCATCTGTTGGGCGTTCAGGCAGCTTTGCAGCAGGTCTTGCGCGGTCTGGTACGCCTGTGGCAACGCGCCTTGTTGCAGCAGGTGGTCAATCTGGCTGGCGGCGTGTAGATAGTGCGCGTGTGTCCAGGCTCCGCCCTGTTGTTTCAGCCTGTCGGCGGCCTGTTCGCGCAGGGCTACGGTCTCGGCCAGCGCAACGGGGCGGCCCAGTGGGGCGAGCAGTTGTTCCAATTTTCCGCCTAATTCGATGGCCTGTGCCGGGGCATACTCGCCCGCTTGCAGTTCCCCGGTGCGACGGCGCAACAGGGCGAGCAGGTTGGGGAGTTCCAGCAGGGCTAAGTTGTGTGCGAGTTTGGCGTCTTGGAAGCGTTGCTGATAGAGAAAACCCAGCAGGTCTTCCATCGCGGCGGCGTGGCGCTCTGTAAGCCCCTCGCCCTCCGGGAGAGGGGTTGGGGGTGAGGGTTCTTTTTGCCCTGACACCCTTACCCCGGCCCTCTCCCGGAGGGCGAGGGCGCAATACAGCGGCAAGGCCGGGTCTAGGCGCAGATGCCCATAGCCCGCGTCTTCCGCCAGGCCGACTGCGATGAGGGCGATGGCGAGGCGGCGGGCGGTGTCCTCATCCACGCCCAACACTTGCCCAATCACAAACAAATGCCCGCCGCCATGCAACACCGCCAGGCCGGGTACTAAAACCCGCAATTCATCCGGCAAGCGCCGCAGCGACAACTCAATGCTGGCATACAGCGAATTTTCCCGGTCGCCGGGATGTTTTTTATCCAATGCCGCCAGAATCTCCCGCGCCGCGTCGGTGACTGCGTGGATGCCGCGTTGCGCCAGTTCCGGGGCCAACAACACCAGGGCGCGGGCGTGGCAATGCAGGCTGTCCACTAGGTCGGTCAAATCGCGCTCGGCTTGCTCGCGCTGTTTGGAGTCCGGCGCGGGCAGCGGGATGCCGCGCTGTTCCAGCACTTGCGCCAGCAGTTGCAGGGCATCGGTGCGGCTCAACGGGCCGAGTTCTACGGTGTGCGCGGCGAAGGGTTCCGGCAGGCGCTCGCGGGAGGTGAAGAGGAGGCGAGTGTGCGGGGCGTTTTCCAAGAAATTCAACACTAAAGGCACAAGCGACACAAAGGGCACCAACGTTTCCAAAGCGTTTGTGCCTTTCGTGTCCTTCGTGTCCTCCGTGTCTTTCGTGTCCTTCGTGCCGCTTGTGTTTATTTTTTCAGGGCGCGGCAAAACCGACTCGCAGTTATCCAACACAATCAGCGTGTTGTGTTCGTTCAGCGCACGCACCACCTGTTGCAAACCCTGCTGAACATCCTGCTCTGCCACCGACCAGTTTTTCCCTTCCGGCAACACCTGCTGACCGATGGCGTCCAGCACCGCCCGTTCGTGTTGCGTCTCTTCCAGACTCACGAACGCGGCGCGCTCAAAGCGCCCGGTGCGCACCAGCCAACGTGCCAATTCACAAGCCAGGGTGGTTTTGCCCGCGCCGCCTTGGCCGCGCAACACCGCGTAAGGCGCATTCGACAATAGCCGCTCCAGCGCCAGCAGTTCGCGGCTGCGCCCGGCGAATTGGTGCGGCGGCGGTTCGGGCAATGCGCCCAAGCTCAGGCGGCGGCGTTGTGTTTCCAGGCGTTGCGCCGCTTGCGGCAACAATTGCCGGAATAATCGGGGGTCTTGTTGTTCCTGGTATAGCACCGGCACGAACCAGTCCTGCATCCGCAATTCGCCCGCGCCGGGAATCCGCCCGCGCACCGGGTCGCCGTGTAGCGTGCGCTGACCGGCCAGCATCGCCGCGCCGACCCGCTCGCCGCGTGCCAGTGCGCGGTAAAACGCGCCAACAAAGCGCCGTGCGGTTTCCACCAGCACGCTGTGGCTCATCGCGACCACCGAAGTCACGCCTTGCTGCAACAGGCTGCCAGCCACCGAGGCTTCGATGCGGGTCTCGCTTTGCGCACTCTGGCAGGCGTCCAGAAACACCAGCGGAATCCGGTAGCTTTGTAATTCAGCGGCGAGTTGGTCTGCGTACACCAAGGCCATGCGCCGGTTTCGCAATTCGCCGCTGTCCGCCGGGTCTTCAAAGCACAGCGCGCCCAATCCCCGGCGGGCGTCATAGACGCCGTGGCCATCGAAATGCACTACCTGGAAAGGTTTACCCACCTTGTGTGCTTGGCGTAACGCCTCCTGCATGGCCGGGAAAGTTGGCGGCGACAGCACCGTGAGTTCAGCCAGACAGCCCATCTCGCCCAGCGCCTCGGCCAACGGCGCGGCACTGACGCGGTGGTCGATATAGCCCACGCCGTCCTGCTCCGGGCGCGGGCTGGCGAGTAACACCCGTATCGGTAAACTCAGTAGTGGCGCGGGCTGCGCTTCGTGATTCGGCAAGCGCCGCCGCACTTGCGCCGGGCAAGCGCCCTGGAACAGCCAGCCAGTGCCGTTGTGCAGCAATTCCCAGGGCAGGGCCAGCAATTCTGTACCGGCTTCCTGGCTGGCGGCGATTTCTGCTTCCGGCGCACCGTCCAGCGCGTCGGCGTCTACTTCGATGGAAAAGCGTTTTTCCTTGGCGCTGTCCTGTTGCCAGGCTCGCGCCGTGTTGCGCGCCGATTCGGTGGACAGCGCGGCCTGATATAACAGTTTGCCCCAGGCGGGCAATTGCTTTTCCACGGCTTCGCCGCGTTCTTTGAACACGCCCACTGGCCAGACAAAATAATGTTCCAGATACCAAGCCAGTTCGGCGTTTTCAATCGGGCCGAGCGGCGCGGTGAAGGTAAAGCGTTTGCTGGTGGTTTCCCGACTGTGTTTGTCTGCCGGGTAATAAATCAGTTCGGCCTCGGCGGAGAAACGGCGGATGTTTTCAAGCTGGACTGCCTGCGGATTGCGCAGTTTCAACACCAATTCGCTCAGTGTTGGTTCCTGTTCGATCACGGCTTGCGCATTGTCCGGCGCACGCTGGCCCAGCGCAGCGAGCAGGGACGGCATGATCAGGCACAGCGGTTGTGTCGGGTCGTGTTGGATAATCAGCAAGTCGCTGCCCACCAGGCGTTTGACCAGCGTGTGCTGAACACCCGGCAGGCACAGCGGAATCAACTTTTTGCCGTGTTCCTTGGCCCAGTCGATTTCGTCCAACACCCATGCGGAATTGATGCTGTGCGGGCTGAACACCACCAGCACAAACTCGGATTGCGCGATTTTTTCCTGGATATTCGGCGTCAGCGCGTCACCAGCAGTGAGTTCGCGGCTGTCCATCCAAGCCGTGACGCCGAGATTTTCCAGCGCCTTGTGCAGGTCTTGGACCAAGGTTTTATCTTGGCTGGAATGCGAGAGGAAAACGGACATCAACGGCTCCTGGTATTAGGATAATGCGGCCTAGTGTAACGCAATTTTGGCTTTTGCTAAGAGGGATGCCGCTGGTGATGCTCTGAATATTGCGCTGCAACATTTTGACGGGATGCAGATTGTTTCTAACTACTTGTTTTTGTGAAGCAGGTTATGGCCTGCTTGGATGGCCGTTAATTAAAAACCTATTTACTTGAAAAATAGCGGTTTTGTACTAGACTCTAAAGTATGTAAAGAAGTTCCCCCGGTTGCTTGCCGATGGGCAGCAAAGGCGCGGGAGTCGTTACAGATTTCTACCCCAGGAGGTATGTTATGAAACTTCGTTCCTATACAGGCATTGCCCTGGTCACGCTGTCCAGTTTGGCATTTGCCGCCGAAACCAGTACCAGCTATGACTTGGATTTTAGTGGTAGCCAATGTTTTGGCATCTCGCCGCATCGCATTCAGGTCAATCAAATTCGCTTGGATACTATCATCAGCAATCCGTTGCTACCGCGTCCGCAAGTCGTGAGTTTGTCGTTCGATTTGCCGTTTGAGTTTGATTTCAGCACCTTGCACTTTATCCCCGTGTTAGACGGCATGGTGGTTGACGATCCGACTAATAACACAAGCTGCCCACTGGATGTGACCGTGAGAGACGCCGTGACTGGGCTGGCTGTGCCGAATGCGAGTGTGTTGCTGGGTAGCGAAAGCCAAGTGGCAAACAGTGAAGGTGTGGCTCATTTTAGTGCTGTGCCTCCGGGTGTCGCGAGTGTGTCTACCAGCAGTGATGGTTACACACCTGGCACGGATTCTCTGACCGTGAGTTGCCCGGACACCAAGGCCATGACCGTCGCGTTGAACCCCAGCACCATGCGTCCTGATCAAGTGCGTATCGTGTTGACTTGGGGCGAAACGCCTTATGACCTGGACGCACATCTGACTGGGCCGCAACCTGGCACAGTGGCTTCTGGTTTCAACGAAGCCGACCGCTTCCATGTGTATTGGGATCAAAGAGGCGATGAAGCCGCTAATTTAGACGTGGATGACGTGGACTCTTATGGCCCGGAAACCGTGACCATCTCACCCGCAGCGGGCAGTGGACAATTGCGTGCCGGTTTGTATCGTTACAGTGTGTATGATTATCAGAGCATTAACCCGTCCAGTGCCAATATCGGCACTGACACCACGGTGAAACTCTATGTGGGTAATCAACCAGCCCGTACTTTCCGGCCTTCTGCTAACGTCAGCGTGTTGGGCGGAAGTCATGGCGACTTGTGGACGGTGTTTGAACTGATAGTGGCAGACGATGGTAGCGTGAGTGTGTTGCCGATAGACAGCTATACACCTGCCAGCGGTTCACCCAGTGCGGTGTTGCGTAGCGCAGTACAAAGCACACTGCCGAAATATGGCTACGGTGCCGCAGAAATGCCGCAAGTCTTTGCAGACATGCCGCAGAAATAGTACAGGCTGACATGCCGACACGGGTCTTGTTGTTGAGTGAGTGACCTGTGAAAAAAGCCCTGGCAAGCGTGGATGCTTGCCAGGGCTTTCTTTTTCACAGGTGGTTAACCAAGTTAAACCTGACTACCCGCCCGGCGCTGATAAAAACTTTCTAGTGCTTGCCGGACACGCGGATGCTTTTCCATCATGGCTTCAATATCGGCTTTAGAAAATTCGAGAATTTTAGCCGTTTCAATCGTGATTACCGTGGCACTGCGCGGTTTACCACTGAGTAAAGAAAACTCCCCAAAAAAATTGCCCGCTTCTAAGGTGGCCAGTACCCGTTGCGTGCCATCTAGGCCGTGGCTGACCACCTGTACCGCGCCGTGGCTGATGATAAATAAAGATTCGCCTGGTTCGCCCTGGCGCACCACCACGCTGTGGATAGGAAAGTGGTGGACGCGCATCCGCTTGAGTGCTGCTTCCAGTTCTTCGGGGGGTAACAGTCTGAGCAAGGGGATTTGCTGGCGATGCTTTTTGTCGAGTAATTGACGGGGTTTCAGGTGTACGCTGGGATTGGCGGTGAAAGCTTGGGTTTTCAGCCAGCTAGTCCAGCCCAAACGGCTGCCTTGGTGTTGACTCAGGCGACAAACCGGGACTTCGGTTTTGTCCAGTACCACTTCCACATCAAATTCTAATTCTGGGCCGACGAATAAGCGGGTCAAGTCGCACAGCGGCATAAAGCCCCAGCCTATCGGCAAGAAATCGGTAAAAGCCTTAAAGCTCAGGGGGCCAAGGCGTAGATTGAACTGGCCTTGCTGATCCCAGACTCGATTGCCCAGGGCGGCTCCTTGTCCCAAGCGTTGGTGTTGGCCGCGTATTCCAAGGCGGCTGCATTCGCTGTCGGGTAAGGTGTGCCAGCGTCCGACAAACGCTTGGCTGGCGACTGGTACTTGAAAATAATCTTGCAGCATTTTTTCCAGCGCAACCAGCGAGCGCGGCTCGTGCAACAGCAGACCGGCGTAATACAACAAGGATTGATCAGCCACTTGCATCCGTTGCTGTAAACCGGGGGTGCCAAGACCGATGCTGGCATATAAAAAATCAGCAAAGCGCGATTGCCAAGGTGCCGCGCCGTCGTAACCCAGGCGGTGCGTTTTGCGAATGCGGTATAAGAGCGAGATCAGGCGATGATTAAAAATATCCAAGAAGGCGCGCAGGCTGTGATCGCCACGCCACACCCGATCCAAAATTAGATCGGTGTAGGGAGCGGGTAACGGCCCATGTGCGCCAGCCAAACCCAGAAAATTGACTTGTAGGGTCAGGCGGGGATCGTCGCTGCTGCCTGCGGTTAGATAATCCAGGGCTGTCGCCGAAAAGCCACTGTCTACACGAGACTGAAATTTAAGCAATTCGGCATGAGGGTCGGCCCCCTCACCCACCGGCACGGCGTCTGGTGTCATCTGTTCTAGCAGCCGCACTGCTTTGTAAAACTCAAAGCGATGGGTTTCACTAAAAAGTTGTTCTAACACAGAGGGACGACGTTTGTGCATAAAGAGTGACTCTGGAGACCGGAAAGGCGAGTGGCCGCAGCACACTGTCATGATTAATAAAAGCTTTCTTCAAAACGGTTACGGATCGCTTCAATGGCCGGGATATTTTTGACCAGGATTTCTACGCAGTCGGAGTCAAACCAACGTCCTGCATGGCTCACCATATAGTCGATCACGCGATCCAGTTCCCAGGGTTCTTTGTAAGAACGGCGGCTACTCAAAGCATCGAACACATCCGCGACCGCGACAATGCGGCTTTCCAAGGGAATCGCGCCGTCTTTGAGGGCAAACGGATAGCCGCTGCCGTCCAGACGTTCATGGTGGTAAGCGATAATGTTGCGCAACATCGGTAAATGACTGAGATTGTCCAGTGCAAAGTCTTTGACCAGTACCTCTAACAACTCTAGCCCTTTGTTCACATGGGTTTGGGCGACGCAGTACTCTTCCAGGCTCAGTGGCGTGGTTTTCAGCAGCACATAATCCGGTAAGGCGATTTTTCCTAAATCATGTAAGCCTGCAAATTGAAACAGGTATTCAATATATTCATCATTCAGTGCGTACTTATCTGCTAAGGTAACGCCAATCAAACGGCTGTAATGTGACATGCGTGCTAAATGCGCGGCGGTTTCACCATCACGATGACGACTGAATTCCTTAACGGTGTGGATGACTCCTTGCAGCATTTTCAGGGAAGACAATTCGCTTTTAACCACGGCTGCAATCAATTGTCCATAAGTGGCCAAATGAATATTCAGCGAACTGTCAAAATAGCCTGGTACTGTGGAATCAAAAAATAAAAACCCAAATAATTTATCATTAAATTTCAAAGGCACAGTATAACTAGAACGATAACCGGCTTCCAAAAGAAACTGGGTGTGTTTTCGGTTAGTACCTGCCAAGTGATACAAATCGCTGATTACCCGTGATTCTCCGGTTTCAGCAAGCTGTTTCAAAGAGGGCACGTCACTCAATTTAGCTTGATAATGCTGTAGCGGTATTTCTCCATTGCTGCTATGGATGAAGGTTTTTAGCGTGTCCGTGTCTTCGTCATACAAAGCCATCGCAATGCGGCTCAGCGCACCACACCAGCTTTGAATTTGTTGGTGTAGGTCATGTAATTTCTTTTGCAAAATTGCCTCCTCCCCCTGCGTTGCACACTGGCTCCCTTTCTTATCTAGGAGACAATCTTTTATCCTATTCAGGTGCATTATCGCTAAAATCTCAGTCTTTGTAGAGGTACGTCTCCTTTTTTATCGGTACAACAGTTAATCTGTATATACAAATAGAGTGATGAATTAAAAGAACCAGACAAGCCCACGACTGAGCAGTGCCAATGACGTGCTACTAAGCGTCATTGGTATTTTCTTCAAAAAAAGCGCGTAACTGCGGCTCTGTCAATAAAAACACGCCGCTACCCCCTCGGGCAAAGTCTAACCAGGTGAAATCCAAATCAGGATAAGCTGCAATCAAGGCAGGCTGGCTGGCTCCGACTTCAACGATTAACACACCCTCCGGGCGCAAATGGGCAGACGCATCGGCCAAAATACGATGCACCACCACCAAGCCATCTTCACCTGCGGCCAAGGCCAGTGTGGGTTCGTGCCGATATTCTGGCGGCAAAGCGGCCATTTCGGCAGCATCGACATAAGGCGGATTGCACAAAATAAGGTCGTAACGAGTATCCGCCAGCGGTGCGAATAAATCGCCGTGAAAGGCATGTACCCGCTCATTGAGACCGTAGTCGGCAATATTGCGCTGCGCCACTGCTAAAGCTTCTTCAGAAATATCGACGGCATCGACTTGAGTTTCTGGTAAAGCCAAGGCGGTGGCAATCGCGATACAGGCGCTGCCGGTGCCCAATTCTAATACCCGCTCCACCTGATTAGTGTCTAACCAAGGTTCAAATCCCTGTTCAATTAATTCCGCCAGCGGCGAACGCGGAATGAGTACACGCTGATCCACATAAAAGCGTAACCCAGCAAACCAAGCTTCATGGGTGAGATAAGGCGTGGGCACACGTTGTTCGAGGCGCTGTTGGAATAACTGCAAGATGGTTTGTTTTTCCGGCGTAGTCAGGCGCGCTGCCCATAATTCATTGGGCAGACCTGGATTGAGGTGCAAAGCGTGCAACACCAGGGTCATGGCCTCGTCAATCGCGTTATCGGTGCCGTGTCCAAAATACAGCGTATGTTCACCGAAACGACTGGCTCCCCAGCGCACAAAATCGCGCAAAGTATGCAGTTCAGCCGATAATTCAGCGGGATTTTGAGAAAGTGGGGTAGACGACATAAGCGCTCGTATCCTAGTGAGGAAACCAAAAAGAGAGGCGGTGACTGTTTCGACAGGTGTTTAGAAAACTGTCAGTCCCAGTGAAACTCACGGTGTTTATTGCTGATTAATTCATGGTAATGCTTTATTTATAAAAGATAATTTGGCTATCTCAAGAATTGGCCTATTTTTTGACTGGCGTGTGTCAGGGGTGCGTGTTGCGCCGTGGTTTTGGATATTCGCGAGCAATAGTCATGAAAATCATTAGCCTGTTAGTTTTTGCCACGGTTTTGTTATGGATATTTAGTACCGTAGCTTAAGCCGTTCTCCAATCAGAGAAAAATCCCGGTACTGTGTTCACTAATCCTGGCGAGCGAAACCTCAACGGTGTCATGAGGGAAACTCCGTTGGAAATATGGCAGGCAATTGTTCAGCTGTGAATAGCTGTTCAGCCCAGACCGTGAGCAGTGTCATATCCGCTTGTTTAAGCTGTTCTTGCTGGGCTGCGGACAGGGGGCCAAATTTTTTACTGAGTTGCAGGCTCAGCAATTGTACAAAACCGCGTTGCATGCCTTGCTGCATCCCCTGCTGCATGCCTTGTTGCACGCCTTCTTGCATGCCCTGCTGTACCCCTGTGGCAATGCCGTCTTCAAAACCCCAGCGGTAAGTGGCAAAAGTTTTCACATCGACACGGCTTAACATGGTTTTTTCCTCATGGATCAGACTTTGTAAATCCCGATTGGTTGAGATAACTTCTAACATGCCCACATAATCACGCAAACTTTGTTCATTATCTTGTAACAAATATTGCAAACGGGACAGGATATAACGCACCACTTCGCGGGTTGAACGTCCTTTGAAATCGCACAGAATCGCCAAAATTAACGCATCGGGATTGTCTTGGCGTAAAAAAGTGTCGCAATCTAACTGGTGCATATCGATCACATGGTAACGATAAAACCAGTCGGCAGTTTCCAGCTTGTCTGCCATGGTTAATGGTGCCCGTCCGATATAAACCAAGTATTGGCAAATATTCAAACTGGGATGTGCTTGTCGAATATCCAGCCAGTAACGCAGCATCCGCAAGGCCATTTGTGGATCGTTGTTGTTCTGGATTTCAATATGAAGCAAGTACTGGGTGGGTGCGCTGACGCGCACCACCAAATCAGCGCGCCGATCTTCAACGCGCTGGTACTCGGTTTCCAGCAATTCTGCGTCAAAAGCCTCTAGTCCGAACAGATACTGCGCCATATCCAAGGCAATGCGCTTGAGTAAGCGCTTGGAGATAATGTCTTTATCGCCCATATGGTTACAGCTTGACCAGCCCGGTGAATCCCATAAACGCTATCGACATAATACCTGCCGTGATTAGGTTGATCGGTGCGCCCTTGAACACGGCAGGCACGTCTGCCACGGCAATCCGTTCGCGCATCGCGGCAAACAAGGTCAATACCAGGGTGAAACCAATCGCCGCGCCGAAGCCAAACACGGCGGATTCCAGCAGGTTATAACCGGCCTGGACATTGAGTAAAGCCACACCCAGTACCGCACAATTGGTGGTAATCAGCGGCAAAAAAATGCCCAACGCTTGATGCAACATCGGACTGGTTTTGTGTACCACCATTTCAGTAAATTGCACCACCACCGCGATTTCTAAGATAAAAGCAATGGTGCGCAAGAAATCCAAACCAAAAGGCAGCAGCAGATATTCGTTGACCAAATAGCTGCATATCGACGACAGGGTGAGTACAAAGGTCGTCGCTAGCCCCATACCGGTTGCGGTTTCCAAGCGGGTGGAAACGCTCATAAAGGGACACAGGCCCAAAAACTTCACCAGTACAAAATTATTAACCAGTACGGTGCTAATGAAGATGAGCAGATAATCGGTCATGACAGCATTCATCCAGCAAACAAAAACAAACCTAACGACTTAAACCCTGAAACCTAACTCACCAGTTGCCGAGGCCGCATGTGCGGAAACAGCAGCACATCCCGGATCGCAGGTTGGTCGGCCAGCAACATCACCAAGCGGTCGATGCCGATGCCCTCGCCCGCAGTGGGGGGTAAACCATACTCCAAGGCCAGCACGTATTCGGCGTCATAGTGCATGGCTTCGTCGTCGCCAGCGTCTTTGTCTTCGGCCTGTTTGCGAAAACGTGCCGCTTGATCGTCGGCATCATTGAGTTCTGAGAAACCATTGGCGATTTCGCGTCCACCGATGTACAGCTCAAAGCGATCAGTCACGCTGGGGTCTTGATCGTTGCTACGTGCCAGCGGCGAGGTTTCGGTGGGATAGGCGGTGATGAAGGTGGGGTCTTTGAGACGGCTTTCGACGCAATTTTCAAAGATTTCCTGTTGTAGTTTACCCAAGCCATCGCCCGCTTTGACTTTAATGCCCAGACTGTCGGCAATGCCGCGTGCGCCGTCTAACTGGCGCAGTGCTTGGGCGTCGAGTTGCGGATTGTATTGCACGATGGCTTCGACCAAGGTAAAGCGCGCAAAAGGTTTACCGAAATCATACACTTCACCTTGATAAGGGACTTGGGTGCTGCCTAGTAGGTCTTGGGCGAGATTGCGTAACAGTTCTTCGGTTAAATCCATTAAATCCTGATAATCCGCATAGGCTTGATAAAATTCCAGCATGGTGAATTCGGGATTATGCCGAGTTGATAAGCCTTCATTGCGAAAATTGCGATTGATTTCAAATACCCGTTCAAAGCCACCGACCACCAAACGTTTCAAATAAAGCTCCGGGGCTACCCGCAAATACAGCGGCATATTCAGTGCATTGTGATGCGTGGTGAAAGGACGCGCCGTGGCTCCGCCGGGAATGGCGTGCATCATCGGGGTTTCAACTTCGAGAAAGCCCCGTTCTTCTAAAAAGCGGCGAATGTGCGACACCACTGCTGAGCGCAAGCGGAAAGTGCGGCGGGTGTCTTCGTTGGTGATTAAATCTAAATACCGTTGGCGGTAACGGGTTTCTTGATCGCTCAGACCGTGAAATTTTTCCGGCAAAGGCCGTAAGCATTTGGTCAGCAAACGAATGCTATTGACTTTAATCGAGAGTTCACCGGTTTTGGTTTTAAACAACTGTCCGGTGGCACCCAGAATATCGCCGTTATCCCAATGTTTGAAACCGTCGTTGTACACGCCTTCAGGCAAATCATCGCGGCGCACATACACCTGAATTTGTCCGCTCATGTCCTGGAGATGCGCAAACGCCGCTTTGCCCATGATGCGGCGCGTCATCATCCGCCCCGCCACGCTGACTGCAATAGGGGTGGCTTCCAGCGCGTCGGCCTCGAAATCGGCGTATTGCGCCAACAACTCAGCCGCCAGATGTTGGCGGCGAAAATCATTAGGAAACGCATTGCCTTGACTGCGCAACTGCGCGAGTTTAGCGCGGCGTTGCGCCAACAAATCATGTTCGTCTAGGGTGATTTCAGACTCGGGTACAACATCGCTCATGGTCAATTACTCGGTGGCAAATAGGAATCGGTGGTGGGATGCAAAGCGGCTAGGTCTTTCCCAGGAAAGGGGCTTCAGTATAACGGTTTGTGCCACGCTATTCCCAGCTTGTTCTCTGGAAAAGCGCCAAAATGGTGCAAGTTTTGGTATTTTACACCGCTTGTCAATACGGGTTTTCAGCCATATAATGTTTTTTTGCACTCAAAAGCAGTCGTCGAGACTGCTTTTTCATTTTGGAACAATGAGATGTCAAATAGTTTGATGCCTAATTACAAACGGCTGCCGGTGACGTTCACCCGGGGCGAAGGTGCTTGGTTGTGGGACAGCGACGGTAAACGTTATCTCGACGCCCTCACTGGGGTGGCGGTGTGCGGCCTGGGCCACGCTCATCCCGCAGTACGGGAGGCACTGTGCGAACAAGCGGGTTTGCTACTGCACACCTCGAATGTGTATCAGATTGCCCATCAAGAAACCTTGGCTGACCGTCTCACCCAATTATCGGGCATGGACACGGCTTTTTTCTGCAATTCCGGGGCAGAAGCCAACGAAGCGGCGATCAAACTCGCCCGACTGTGGGGGCATCAACGCGGCATCGACCTGCCCAAAATTATCGTCACTGAAGGCAGCTTTCATGGCCGGACGCTGGCGACTTTAAGTGCCACCGGTAATCGTAAAATCCAGATGGGCTTTGAACCGCTGGTGTCAGGGTTTGTGCGAGTGCCCTACAACGACGTGGACAGCATCCACCGCGTGGCTGAGCATGAGCGCGGCGTGGTGGCGATGCTGGTCGAACCCGTGCAGGGCGAAGGCGGCGTGCGCATCCCCGATGCCGATTATCTGGCGCGTTTGCGCGTGTTGTGCGATCAACACGATTGGCTGTTGATGTTGGACGAGGTGCAAACGGGCATCGGGCGCACGGGTCGCTGGTTTGGCTTTCAACACGCTGAGCTGGTGCCCGACGTGATGTGCCTGGCGAAAGGGCTGGGCAATGGCGTGCCGATTGGCGCTTGTTTAGCCAAAGGCAAGGCTGCGCAACTGTTTCAGCCAGGCACTCACGGCTCTACTTTTGGCGGTAATCCACTGGCTTGTCGGGCAGCACTAGCCGTGCTGGACACGATGGCTAAAGACGATTTACCCGCACAGGCGGCGGCGATGGGCCGTTATCTACATCAAGGTTTTGTGCGTGAATTGGCGACAGTGGCTGGCGTCGAGGAGATTCGCAGCCAAGGGCTGATGTTAGGGATTGAATTGACACGTCCTTGCGCCGACTTGGTGGGCTTGGCTTTGCGTGCTGGGTTGCTGATTAACGTCACGGCAGAGCGGGTGGTTCGTTTGCTGCCACCGCTGATCCTCGACACCCAACAGGCTGATCAGCTGATTGCTGAACTCAGCGTTTTGATCCGTGACTTTTTGGCGACAAACGCCTGAAAGATAAGAAATATCTCAATAAAAGGAGAGGGTAATGGCTCCCCGGCATTTTTTAAGCTTGCTGGATTTGTCCCCAGCAGAACTCCAAGCGTTATTGCAACGTGCAATTACCTTGAAAGCCCTGCAAAAACAAGGCATTCCGCATGAATTTTTGCGCGGTAAAGTGCTGGGGATGATTTTTGAAAAATCCTCAACCCGTACTCGGGTGTCTTTTGAAGCCGCAATGGCACAGGCGGGCGGCAGTTCGATTTTTCTCTCGCCCCGTGATACCCAGCTTGGGCGCGGCGAGCCTATCGAAGACATGGCGCGGGTGATGTCTGGCATGGTGGATTGCGTGATGATACGCACCTTCCATCAAGAAACCCTGACACGTTTCGCGGCCTATGCCAGCGTGCCGGTGATCAACGCGCTCACCGATTTACAGCATCCCTGCCAGTTACTGGCCGACATTCAAACTTTCCATGAACAACGCGGCAGCATTCAAGGCAAGCGCGTGGCCTGGATCGGGGATGGGTTTAACATGTGCCATTCCTACATCGACGCAGCACGCCAATTTGATTTTGAACTGCGCATCGCCGCACCGCCCAGTCACCAACCCCATGCGGCGATACTCGAAGCCGCCGGTGCCCACGCGGTGCTAGGCACAGACCCAGCTTGGGCGGTGGAAGGCGCGGATTTAGTCGTCACCGATGTGTGGGCCAGCATGGGCCAAGAAGAAGAGCAGAGCGAGCGCGAGCAGTGCTTTGCGCCCTATCAAGTCAATGCCGCTTTGATGGATAAAGCCAATCCTAACGCCTTGTTTATGCACTGTTTACCCGCCCACCGGGGCGAAGAAGTCACCGCCGAAGTCATCGACGGCCCGCACAGCGTGGTGTGGGAAGAAGCGGCTAACCGCCTGCATTCGCAAAAAGCGCTGTTGGAATTCTTACTGATCACCAGTCGTTTACCCAAGCACAGCCTATGAAAATTCTCATCAGTAACGACGACGGCTATCAAGCCCCCGGCCTGCGCAGCCTAGTGGCGCGTTTGCAAACCCTGCCGTTTATCAGCCGGTTGGTGGTGGTGGCCCCGGATCGAGATCGCAGCGGTGCCAGCCATTCGCTGACTCTGGAACAACCCCTGCGGGCCGAACTGGTAGAAACCGACGTGTATCGGGTCAACGGCACGCCGACCGATTGCGTACATTTGGCAATCAATGGCTTACTGGAATACCAGCCAGACATGGTGATTTCTGGGATCAATGCCGGTGCTAATCTTGGCGATGACGTGCTGTATTCAGGCACCGTCGCTGCCGCGATGGAAGGCCGTTTTCTGGGCTTGCCCGCGCTGGCGGTGTCGTTGGCTGGACATCCGCCCACGCACTACGACACTGCCGCCGCCGTGCTGGAACGCCTACTGCGCCGCCTGCACAGCCAACCCTTACCCGCCGACACCATCCTCAATATCAACGTGCCCGATGTGCCCAGTGAGCAACTGCGCGGCATCCGCGCCACCCGGCTGGGGCATCGGCATCAAGCCGAGCCGATGATTAAAAGCCAAGACCCGCGTGGGCGTCCGGTGTACTGGCTAGGCCCGCCTGGAGCGGCCCGCGATGAAGGGCCGGACACCGATTTCGGCACCCTCAATCAGGGCTGGGTGTCAGTGACACCCCTGCAAATCGATCTCACCCGCCATCGCTCGCTGGAAGCACTCGCCGCCTGGCTCTCAGACTGAGCATGTCCATACCCGTACAACTGGCGAGATTCCTGGGCAGCGGCATGACCTCGCAACGTGCCCGGGATCGTCTGGTGTCGCGTCTGCGCCAACTCGGCATTCAAAATCCAGCGGTGCTGGATGTGCTACGCTTCACCCCGCGCCATGTCTTCGTCGATGAAGCCCTGTCCAGCTACGCCTACGACAACACCGCGCTGCCGATAGGCTACGGCCAGACCATCTCCCAGCCCTATATCGTCGCCCGCATGACGGAAATCTTGCTCAGCGGCGGGCCGTTGCAACGGGTACTGGAAGTCGGCACTGGCTGTGGCTACCAAACCGCTGTGCTGGCGCAGTTGGTGGGCCAGATTGACAGCGTGGAACGCATCGCCCCGCTGTTAGCGGCTGCTCAAGCTCGGATTCAGGGGCTGGGCCTCAACAACGTGCGTTTTCACCACAGCGATGGCAGTTGGGGCTGGCCAGCCCAAGCCCCGTATCAAGGCATACTGGTGGCAGCGGCTCCCGAAGAAGTGCCCTCGGTGCTGCTCGAACAACTGGATTTGAATGCCTCGCTGATCATTCCAGTTGGCCCGCAAGAAGGCGTGCAAGTCCTGCAACAAATCACCCGCACCCGCAGCGGCTATCGCCGTTGCGATCTCGAACCAGTCAGCTTCGTTCCCATGCGAGCGGGCATGACGCCCTAATCCCGTCCCTTGGCTTTTTTGTTGTGCGTATCTCAAGGAAATATGCCATGATTTCGCGCTCACCAAACGTCAAACCAAGAGGAAATAACCGCATGAGCGCCTTATCCGAACTGTATAAAACCGACTTCCGTGCCTGGACGTTGAAGGCAGCGGAATTGTTGCGGCAACACCAATTTGACCAACTGAATATCGAAGAACTGGCAGAGGAATTAGAAGACTTGGGCGACAAAGAACGCAAGGAAGTGGAAAACCGTTTGGTGGTGTTGCTGGCACACCTGCTCAAATGGCAATTTCAGCCCACCCATCGCAGCAGCAGTTGGCGCGGCAGCATCAATGAACAGCGCAAACAAATCCTGCGCCAGCTAAAATTTAGCCCTAGCGTCAAGCCGCATCTTCCGGCTGCAATTGCCGACGCCTACTCAGACGCAGTGGAACTTGCAGCAGACGACACGGGCTTGTCGGAGCAGACTTTTCCGGCGCAAGTTCCGTATAGCCAGGAACAAATTTTAGACAAAACCTATTATCCAGCCCCTTAATTACCCATGCAACCTGGATAGGGCTATAGGCGGGGAAAGTATTGCGCTGCAACATGCACCACAACAACATAGCCAATCGTAATGAGCAGCGCAAAAAGAGAAATACTGTAGTTACCTTGCTTAAACTGGTACAGATGATCCACAAAAATATTGCCCGCAATCACAAAGGTGATGGCTGCGAAAATAAGACCGAGCCACGACACAGTGGCAATGGTCATTGGATTGAATGGCAGCACAACATCAAAAATTTTACCAAAGCCAATCAACCACAATAAAGCACCCAACTGTGTACCGTAGATAAACAGGACAACGATGCCCAGTGTAGGCACAAAGCCGGGTTTACTGGGATTACTCGCACCCATCACCGTCACATAAAAAATCACTAATGCGGTCAATGGGAGAGTCAGCAGATTTAAGACAATGAATCCTTTGAATAAGGCTAAAATAGCAACAGAATGACTCAATAGTTCTTTTAACATCTGACTCTCTCATGGATGAATTGCGGTATTGAGCAAAGCTGACAGGTCTTCAAAGCCTGTCAGCTTTAAGGCTTTAATTAACGCGGACGACCACTGTATTCCGTGAAAATAAGCAGATTACCCTCACTGTCTGTCGATACCACCTGCGTATAGCCTGGCTGTTTATCAATTCCTTTATAGTCATTAATGGCGGGAATGACGGGAAAAGTGCTGCCATTTTGTTTGAGATATTTATAAATGGCTTCCGCAGAGCGCACCCAAAAACTCATGTAACCATTAGCACGGTGCGCTTGTGGTAGGCGATCTTGCTGTGGGTCGGCTTCATATAAACCAAATACGGCATGGTTGCTCCAAAAACCATAATAACCCTCGTCGCGATAACCTTCGCCTAACTGGATTAGATTCTTGTAAAACTGGCGTGCGGCATTAATATCTTGCGTGGGATAGCCGGTATAATCCAGTTCTAACACCGGATTGGTTGAGTGGTTATTATCGATAACGAAGGTATGCAGCGCTTGTCCTTTGTCATCTAAAAGTTGCGTTACCCACGCAGCATCGCGAAAAGGATGCGCCCCTGTCCCAGTCAGTTTCATATCGTAACTAATCAAATAGCGAGAATCGAGCTTTCGTTGATGAAAATGACTGACTTCCAAGTTGGCGGCTATGCCTGCACCATGGTCATATTGTGGCCAATAAACTGTTTGCAAGGCGGTACCAATGCGTTTCCCTCGCTCTAATCCACGTTGTTTAAGTCGAGTATCATCAAACCAGGTGCCTTTTGCAGTGTATTTGGCAAGGGTATCGGTGTTCATAGTTAACCAGGCTTGCATGATTTGTTTTGCTGATTGTGCGATTGAACCCTCTGGAAAACCGCTCACGATTGGCGTGATGCTGGCTGTGGTTTTGAAATTTTTCTCCCATAGCATCAAAAAATTCTGAGCGGCGTCAAATCCCAGTGCATATTTATCTGCCCGATTTTCGGCTGGGAGAATGGTAAATTCAGCTTTCGCCTTGGTAAGTCTCGCCATTTCCATAGCCACATCGTTGACCTGAAATAAAGCGTAACCATTGGGTAAATTATTCCGTAGTTGCACCGCGCCACGCCAATCAGAGGTTTCTAAAAGAAAATGCCCACCTTTTACATTAAAACTGGCACGAGTCGATGTAATAGATTCTGGTTTCCCCAACAAGGGCGTATAAAATCGCACTGCCCGCGCCAAATCTTTGACCGGATAGGCATAAGCAAAATCAAGCGTTTTGCCCTGTCCGGGACGTTGTGCCGCAACGTCATAATCTAATGACCAAGCGTCGGTATGATGTACGATTTGCCAGCGCGCATCTTGTTTAATAAAGACTTGAAATATTAAACCTTGATCGGTGTAATCCCAACGCACGCCGCCTGCAATATCAACCCAGTAAATGGCTGTTGCCACTTCGTCAGTCAAATTAAATTCAGCACGAGTCACGACCATTTGTTCTGCGATGCGCTGATTGGGGCGTTCAAAAGCCTCCCATTCCGCAGATAATCCGGCCTGAATGTCCGCATGACCCATTTGACGAGCTGCTGCACGACTGCTTAAACGAAGCGCATCCGGGGCGAATTGGTCCAGATAATTGCGAATATCTAACTGCAAATAAGCTTGCCAAAAACTGATGATCGCCTCTCGCAATTCTGCTGCCTCGTCTGTGCTGCCATTGCCTGTCACAATGGGAGCGACGGTAAAGTTGAATTGCCCAGGTGTTGCTGCAACGCATTGAGGGGCATGAATAAAACCAATTAGGTAGGTTGCTAAACAAACGCTTAAGAGACTAAATCGCAACGATTGGGTTAATTTTAAAGACAAGGCATTCATGGTTAATACTCCTGATAAACCTCGGAAGGGGAATATAGAATAACCAAAAAGAGGAGAAAATATGACCCTCTTGTGACGAGGGAAATACCCGCATAATCCTTCGGCACAGGCCCAAAGTCCCACACCCCGCCGGTTCAGGCCGTCTTGCTCTTCAAGGCTGGTTGCCTGCGTGAAATACTGTCACAGCTTGGGCGTTTTGGATGCTGACCAGATGGCCCATGCCTATACCCACGATGCCCGCACCGTGTCCCAAACGCGAAGTGTGTCATCAGAGGCTCAGGGTTGGTCTCGGGCCTCGCTGTTCTGGCTCCCAATTGATGTCAAAAGAAAAAATCCACCACACAGACTCGCGACACTTGAAATTAGAATATTAGCAAATTATAATATTCGCACATAACAATACTGCATTGACACCGCCCCTGACCATTCAAGGGGACGCTGTTTATGGTTGAGCTGTTTTGGCTAACGAGGCCGCTTGGGGTCTGTTTGTTGGCAAAAGAGATGAGGCTGTACCCGGACGCTCATCGGGCTGGGTACGTTGGCGCTTATAAAAAATCCCGTTCATATAACACTAGGAATACCATCAATGAATACGAAACCTTATGCACTGTCCGCGCTGATTGCGTTGATCCTCAGTTCCCCCTTGACCGTGGCCGCAGAAACCGAAGTGGCGACGCAGCCCTGCCCAGCCGCTGAAAAAACCACCGGGTATCCGCCGGAAATGCAGGCGATGCGTGATAGCTTTGACAAGATTCGCGCTGCTCGCACTCCGGCTGAACGCGAACAAGCTATCCAAGAAATGCAGGCAGCGCGTGAGGCTTCTTTCAAAGCCCTGGAAGCCCAATATGCTAACCCTAACCCAGAGGCAGGGATGCCACCGTTTCCCGGCGCACCGGCTGCTTGGCAAGACCCAGCCGCAGCCCAGTACCAAGCAGAACAACAAAAACAAGCTGAAGCAGCCCGTGCGCAGTACGATGCGTGGGTCAAGGCGATGCAAGCCCAACAACAACAGCAAGCCGACGCGATGACACAGTATCGTGCGGCCCAAGAACAGCAAGCGCAGGCGGCACGCGCTCAATATGAGGCGTGGGTGAAAGCGGCACAAGCACAGCAACCAGCTGAACAGCAGGGCGCGGCTGAGATGGACGCGATGCGTGCGCAACACGATGCACATATGAAACAGATGCAAGCTGACATGGCGGGGCAATTCCCGCAACAACCCGGCTTTGCTGCTTATGCCGATCCTCAGATGCAGGCACGGCAAGCCCAGAGGGCGGAATTTCATCAGAAAATGCAAGGCTACGCCGATAAACTGGCCCAAGCGCGTAATCCGGAAGAGTTTCAAGCCTTATTGGCCGAACAGCGCGCTTTTGTGCAGTCTACCCGCCAGGCCGATCAGGGTGCCCCCGTTGCCTATAACCGCAATCACTGCGGGCCACGCGGTTAAGCAGGCTAAACAAGAAGGACTGCCAATCCTTAAAGGACTGGCAGTCCTCACCTAAAACCTGGCAGGTTTTTTAATTATCCCAACAAGTTATCCACCAAATACGCCGCCCCGCCGAGCATTTGATTAATCTCGCGCAGGCTGCGTAATTGCGCGGAATTCGGTTTGCTGTCGCACATCAGCACCGCACTGTGCAGAATTTGCAACACCTCGTCTGAAGTCGTCTGGTGTCCCTGGAGTTCACTCACCACCGTTTGCCGAAAGGCCGCCGAGTCGCGCTGACAATCCGCCAGAATCGGGTTCAAATCCAGTCCATGCGGGCTACGCTGTGCCACCGCCCGCACAAAGGCTTGCTGTTTAGATGGCAAACCGCCCTCGCTGACCGCCACATACAACAAACACAGCAACAACAGCGCATCAAAATCTGCCGATTGTGGCGGCGGGTTATGATTCGGCTGGTGGTCGGATGGCTCGGTTAAATTCAAGGGTTCGGTGTCGCTGAGTACCTGGGCGACTTGGCGGTTAATCGCTTGTAAGTCGCTGGGTCTAATGGTTTTTTTGTGATTACGCAAGGCCAGTAAATCCAGAGAAATCAATTCCAGGCTCTTAAAGCGAATCGGAATCAACGGATGGGTGCTGGCGTAGCGTACTTGTCCGGGGCCGACGGCTTGAGTAATGCGGGCGATTTCTTCAAACTGGCTGTGCAGGGCGCGTAACACTTCGCGGTCATCGCTCAGTTGCAAACCGCTGGCGGTCTTGAAAAAAGCGCTGGCGGCGATGGATAAATCCCCGCAAGTCAAAAAACCCACGCGGTCAGCGGTGATTTCAGCGGCGCGTGACCATTGAAACAAGCGCTTTGCCAGGGTGGTGGGAATCTGTCCCGCAGCCTCGTCATACAGCAAGCGCCCGGCAGGAATCGCGTTGTGACCAAACAGCACATGCCCAAGTTCATGCCCGATCACAAAGCTCAATTCGCCTGGGCTGAAATCGCGCACCAGCGCTGAGGTCAGCAAAATGTCAAAACGCTGTTCATGGGCATAGACATGTGCGTTGTACTGGCTGTCCTGATGCACATACAAATCACCGGTGACACTGTTGCCCAGATGATGCAAACAGGCTTGATAAATCGCATACAAACCCGGCAACAAGCTCTCCGTCACCTTGACGGCAGTGCCCAGCAAATGCCGCTGATACAAAGACTGAAACTGCGCCTGCTGACCTTGCGCCTGCCCATCACGCACCAGCGGATCGCGGCTTAAATCCTCATACAGCGCTTGTTCATAATCAAAACGCAACGGGGTGACACTCAAATCGCCTTGCATACCTACTCCCCCCCAGCCCACTCAGGGCGTCAGCCGTTCCGCCAAACCATGCCGCCAGGCCGCATAGTCCGCACCTGGCAAACAACTGCGCAAAAGATGCCGCTCGGTTTCGTATTCGCTCACCGACAACAGACCACGACTGAAACAAAAACGCAGATAAATGAAAGCGGTGCGCAACGCCTGCGCTTCGTTATCCTGGCGCAGCGCGGCATAATTCCCAGCCTGCCAAGCCTCCCAGCTTGTTTCCGCATCTAGCACCAGGGTCAATGGTGCCCCCAACAGCGCGGCCAGCTCCGGCAAGGGCGAGGCTGGCAGACTGCCGCTGAACAACCGCGCCAGGGCGAGATGCTGTGACGGCGTGGGTTCAGCCTGAAACCACTCAGGCATCGGAATCGCGTGCAATAAGCCGCGCTGCATCAACACCGGCAAGGCAGTACAAGCCGCGTCCCACGACACCAACACCGGCGAGAAATGGCGCAACAAGCCGAAAAAGTGGCGCAAAATCTCCACTTCCGAGATGTCTGCCCCGCACAGCGAGATAAATTGGCAACCGGTTTCGCTGCGCAACACCCCGGCAAGCGCAATCACCTTGTGTAAATGCGGCCCCAGCACCAGCGGCGCATCCGGTTGACGCTGTGCCTGAGCCAAGTACATGACCTTAGCCACTTCCGCCTCGGTGAGTGACTGCATCGCCGTCGGGTCGCCGTATAAACGCCGTCCAGCGGCGGTGTCTGGGATGGTTTGGCAGCTAAAAACAAAGCTATTCATGTGGATACCCTGATAAAAATGGGTGATTGAGTCGTGTGGGCGCATCTATCCAGCCCACCACGCAAAACGCAAAGGTCACTGTCCGCCGCGCACCAACCGAACGTGAAGGTCGCCGTTACGGTTGCCGTCGTAGGCGTACCCATAGTAGAAGTTCACGCCCCATGCGTAGTTTGAAGTGTGAGCATAGGCCGAAGACGACCAGACAAAATTCGCAGGCGCATTAGGAAAAACTTCAGCAACCAGAGTTGGGCGGTCATGATCTTTACCCGGCTCACCCGCACACCCTATATCCTCGCTTGAAGCATGTTTGCCCAAGCTAAACTCAGCAGGCTTGCCGTTGCTGCAATACACCAGCGTACGTAATTCCTCTATCGTCGGCAAACGCCAATCCTTATGCCCAGCGAAATGAGTGGTTTGTTGTGTGGCCTGTTCCCAGTTGAACTCTGTTGCCTTACCCGCGCAACTGTTGCCAGCCCAGGTTTGGCCGACCAAGCAACGCGTCCATAATAGCCCGGTTTCTGTGTCCAGTGCTGTGCCATCGGCGTAAGCGAGATAGCGTTTAATGCGCTGGCCTGTGGCTTGGGGAGCTGCGACTGGTGGTGTTGGGGTTGAACTGGTTGCTGGCGCTGGGGTTGTCACCGGCGGCTCCGGCGGTGTTGGCGCTGGTTTTGGCGAGATTGTCGGAATCAGGTCAGCTATAGGTAGCAAAATTGCGACTCCCAGCAACATCGGCAAACCCAAGCCCAGGGCGATTTTTAGGCGACGCAAACCCAGGCCAGTTGTTGGGGGCACCGTTTGAAATACGGGTATGGCCGGTTCGGTGTGTTGAGGTAGCGGCGGTTTAACCCCGCGTACTTGGCGAATACAAGCGGCTAAATGTGCCTGTGCCTGGTGTTGCTCGGCATAGAGAATCAACGCGATGGCTTTCTCAACGTGGGCGGTTTTGTCGGCCAAATACGCCGTCGGCATATCGAACAGGAAAATGACTTCCGACAATTGCTCGGGTAACAAGCGTTTTAAGTCATCAAGTAAGGTGCTGCGATCAATCGGCGCGGTTGGCATAGTTGAACATCGCTGTGCTTAAAAAAATCAAATCAGTCCGTTAATAGGACTAGCAGTCCTTGAAGGACTACCAGTCCTGCCAACCCTACGGCAGCCGAGTATAGGCCCCATCCGCATACAGCAGCGGATCGATGCCAGTGCTGACTTGTACCTGTTCCACGTTGACAATCACGATGCCGTGCGTGCCGTATTCGACACAGTGCGCGATGCGGCCCCAGATCACCGCTTGGGCATCCGCCAGATAGGGCAAGCCGTCGGCATCTTGACGCCAATCGCCAGTGTTAAAGCGTTCATCACCAGTTTGCGCCCCGGCGAACACCTGGGCAATCTCGGCTTGCGGGTAGCGCAGCAGATTGAAAGACAAGCGTTTGCCGACCGCTAAGCAGGGATAAATCGCAGTGTTTTGGTTGATGCACACCAGCAGGCTGACGGGGGCCAAGGACAGCGAGGTGACGGAGGACACGGTGATGCCAAAGCGGCGGGTTGCGGTGTGCGTCGCCACCACGCTGACGGTGGCCGCCGCGCATCGCATCGCCTGTAAAAAGTCTTTTTGGAGTGGATGAGGAGCGCTCACGGTAAGCCCTTTGTCGATAAGCGGTGGCGTGATCGCCGGTCAAGCGGGTATCGCATATAAATCATGATCATCGGCCTGGGTGATTTCGACTTCCAGAAAATCCCCCGGCATCACGCCGCTACCCGGCGGCACTTGCACCACCACCAAGCCGTCGATTTCTGGGGCTTCAGAAGCGCTGCGGGCGAATAAGCCTTCGTCGGTTTCTTCGTCGATCACGACTTCGATAATTTGCCCGATGCGTGCTTGGAGTTTGGCGGCGCTGATGTGGCGTTGTACTTCCATAAACCGCGCTAAACGCTCTTCTTTGAGCGCTTCCGGCAGTGGATCGGGTAATAAATTGGCCCGCGCACCCGCCACCGGGGAGTAGGCAAACGCGCCGACCCGATCTAGTTGGGCGGCTTCGATGAAGCGGAGCAATTGCTGGAAATCGTCTTCGGTTTCGCCAGGAAAGCCGACGATGAAAGTGCTGCGCAGGGTGAGATCGGGGCAGAGTTCGCGCCACTGGGCGATGCGCCGCAGCATGTTTTCGCTATCGGCGGGACGGCGCATCGCTTTGAGAATGCGCGGGCTGGCGTGCTGTAGCGGCACATCCAGATAAGGCAGGATGTAACCTTCCGCCATCAATTCCACCAGTTGATCGACATGCGGATAGGGGTAGACGTAATGCAGTCGCACCCAAGCGTTGAGCAGTCCCAGTTGACGCGCCAATTCGGTGATTTGGCGCTTCATCGGGCGGCCTTGCCAAAAATCCAGCCGGTATTTGCTGTCCACGCCATAAGCGGCGGTATCTTGCGACACCACCAGCAATTCGTTGACCCCAGCGCTGACCAGTTTGGAGGCTTCTTCTAAAATATCGTCCATCGGACGGCTGACCAAACGCCCGCGCATACTGGGAATAATGCAGAAACTACAGGTCTGATTACAGCCTTCGGCGATTTTGAGATAGGCGTAATGACGCGGCGTCAGCTTGATCCCACCCGGTGGCACCAAATCCAGATAAGGGTCATGTTGCGGCGGCAAATGCTGGTGTACAGCGGCCATCACTGCGCTGAGTGCGTCCGGGCCAGTCACTGCCAACACGTCAGGATAGTTCTCTAAAATCAGCGCACTGCGTGCGCCCAAACAGCCGGTGACAATCACCTTGCCGTTTTCTGCCAAGGCTTCCCCAATCGCATCCAGCGATTCAGTCACCGCTTCATCAATAAAACCGCAGGTGTTGACCACCACCAGGTTGGCGTCTTCGTAATCCGGCGTAATGACATAACCTTCAGCGCGCAATTGCGTCAGGATACGTTCTGAATCCACAGTTGCCTTGGGACAACCGAGAGAAATAAAACCCACTTTAGGCAAATCAACAGACACAGTGTTCTCCAAAACCCGCTATAAACGGGACATCTTAACAGTGCCTTCTGTGCTTGAAAAGGGCGCGTGCAGAAAACCAAACTTGACCGCTTTCTAAACACCACGCCAGTTTTTTCACGGGTTTTTATTTGCATAGCCTGGATAAAGACTCAGGCTTTATTTCTCCCGCAACACTTCCACGCCATCCCAATCTTCAGGCACGCCATGCACCATACAATGCGCGGCACTGGTGAGATAAAGACGAGCGGCTTTATCATTCTGGTTGATTTGTAGCACGCGATTAAAACACACGCTGGCTTCCGCAAACTTTCTGGCTTGATATTCGATTAAGCCTTTTTCAAAATCGGTTTTTGTTTTTAGTTTTTGTTTGAGTTCAGTCTCGTTGTCACCATTAAACACTTCATAGACTGAAATTGCGGTTTTCTTACCTTTGACCTGAATTTTACCGACTGAGCGGTAATAATACTGTTCAATGTTGCTGATTCTAAACAAAGTATGTTTGCTGATGGCAATGCTTGCGCCATAAATTTTGGTCAGACTTTCTAAGCGCGAAGCCAGATTCACCGCATCAGAAATCACCGTGCTTTGCATCCGCTCGGCATCGCCCAACACGCCTAACATGAGTTTACCGGTGTGGATACCAATCCCGACTTTAATCGGCGGCAAACTGCGGGCGCGTAATCGCAAGTTATGGCTGGAAGTCGCCAAGCGCATCGCAATCGCGGCCTGCAAGGCATCTTCTGGGCGATGGGGAAACAGTGCCAATACCGCATCGCCGATGAATTTATCAATAAAACCCCGGTGTTCATGAATCACCGGACTGATTTTATTCAAATAGGCGTTGAGGTAATTAAAATTCTGTTGGGGCGTCATTTTTTCAGACACCGAGGTGAAATCACGAATATCCAGAAATAACACCGTCATTTCTCGTTGAATTTGATCCCCCGGTTTGACCTCGGTAATACTCGACTTTTGTAAGAAATCCAGAAATTCACGCGGCACAAAGCGTTCATACACTTTATTAATTTTGCTCAGTTGTTCAGTGCGTTGCGCCACCCGTTCTTCGAGTTTCAAGGAATTACTGAGTAATTCGGTAAACACTGTTTCCAGTTGTTTGGTGTCGGTCCAAGCGTATTGGCCCTGTGCGCCGCCGTCTGGCAACGGGGGCAAGGCATTTTGCAAATGGCGTAAACGCACCTGGACGCTGACTCGCGCCAGGATTTCCTGGGCCTGGAGTGGGCGCAAAATATAGTCGGTACAGCCGCCCAGGTACAGGCTGCGCCGGTCAGCGAGTAATGCTGACGAGGCCAAGCCGAGAATCGGCAAATCGCGGGTGCTGTCGTGCTTGCGCACATGTTCACAGAAGCTGTTGGCTGGCATGTCGCCGACATCGAGCGCCAACAACAACAGATCGGGAGGCGTTTGGAAAATCTGTTTGAGCGCTTCCAGGCTGTCGGTGAGTGCTTGCACCTGATAGTCATGCTTGCGCAGCAGTCCAGAGAGCGCACGTACTTCGATGGGATTGGTGCTGAGAATCAGCACAGAACCGGCGTTTAACGACACAACCGCCCCAAATCACAATGGATAGACTGGCGCATCGGTTTAACCGGATTGAGGCGGCTGTTGCGCATCGGCATCCAATTGCCGTAGCCAAGCCAGCTTGTCGGCGATTTTGCTTTCCAAACCCCGATCCACAGGCAGGTAATAACGGCGCTCGCCCAGCGCTTCGGGAAAATAGGTTTCGCCAGCGGCGTAAGCATGGTTCTCATCATGTGCATAACGGTAGTGTTTGCCATGCCCCAATTCGCGCAATAAGCGCGTGGGGGCGTTGCGTAGATGCAGCGGCACAGCCAGTGAGCCATGCTGTTGCACGTCCTGCATCGCCGCTTTGAAAGCGGTATACACCGCGTTACTTTTCGCCGCGCAAGCCAGATACAGGACAGCTTGGGCCAGCGCCAATTCGCCTTCGGGACTACCGAGGCGGGCCAGGGTTTCCCAGGCATTCAATGCCAGGGTCAGCGCACGCGGATCGGCATTGCCGATGTCTTCGCTGGCCATGCGCAACACGCGACGGGCAATGTACAGCGGATCACAGCCCCCGTCGAGCATACGCACCAGCCAATACAGCGCCGCGTCTGGACTGGAACCCCGTACCGCTTTGTGCAGCGCGGAAATTTGATCGTAAAAAGCCTCGCCGCCCTTGTCGAAACGGCGCGGACTGCCGCCCGCCAGCACTTCATCCAACAAGCTGGCTGACAACACCGACAAAGACTGGGCTTGTGCCAAATCAGCGGCAATTTCCAATAAATTTAGGGCGCGGCGGGCATCGCCGTCAGCCGCTTCGGCCAGCCGTTGGCGCTCGGCGTCTGCCACGGTCAAAGCATACTCGCCCAATCCTTGCGGTTCGCTGAGGGCGCGATCCAGGAGCTGGCGCAGCTCTGCTGGCTGCAAGGCCCGCAACACGTACACCCGCGTGCGTGACAGCAAGGCATTATTCAACTCAAACGAGGGATTTTCGGTGGTAGCGCCGATGAAAGCCACCACGCCTTCTTCCACATAAGGCAAAAAAGCATCCTGCTGGGCCTTGTTAAAGCGATGCACCTCATCCACAAATAACAGGGTGGCTTGCCCAGTGCTGGCGCGGGCGCTGCGGGCTTCTTCAACCGCTGCGCGCACTTCTTTGACGCCAGACAGCACCGCCGACAGGCTGACAAAACGGGCACCCGCATACTGTCCGATCAAGCGCGCCAAAGTGGTTTTGCCAGTGCCCGGCGGCCCCCACAGAATCAGAGAATGCAAACGCCCGCCTAGCACCGCTTGATACAAGGGCTTGCCAGGTGCCAGCAAATGGGGCTGACCGACAAACTCTTCGAGTCGCGTGGGGCGTAGGCGGGCCGCCAGCGGTTGCAATAATTTTTCCACCGGCTTATACATCCCGCAAAAACAACAGCTTATTCCTTATCATAGAGCAAACCCGATTTGTCCGCATCCTTGAAATTCGCCCCATCCAAGGTGGCACCACGAATATCGGCATTACTGAGAATGGCATTAGTCAAATTGGCATTGGTCAAAGTCGCCCCTTTTAACACCGCAAAATTTAATTTTGCGCCGGTTAAATCGGCATTTTCTAAATTAGCTTCGGTCAAATCGGCATCGCTTAAATCTGCACCGATTAACTTAGCGCCGGTGAAGTTTGCGGTTTTTAGCAGCGCTTTGTTTAATTCAGCGCCGCTCAGATCGGCGTTTTCAAAGTTGGCTTCTTGTAGATCACTTTTTAAGAACTTCGCACCTTTCAAATTGGCTTCTGAGAAATTCGCCGTTTTTAAATCAGCGCGGATAAACTTGGCCTTTTCTAAATTAGCGCTACTCAAATCGGCCTCAGTTAAGTCTAGCAATTCATCTTTGGTGGGCGACTTGATTTTAGCGCCTTGTAAATTGCATTCACTGCAATTTTTGTCCTCCACTAACTTGGTCAGATTTTCCTGGATTTCTTCAGCCCCTTCCTCGGCCCACACCAGAGAGACGGTGAATAAATGCAGCGCCAGTAGCAAACGGATGCCGGTTATTTTTAACATGTTCAGCCTCTTTGAAAAAATAAAATCCACCAGTGCCCAGCCGCTCCCGGTGAGATGCTAAGCTTCACAAGCATCTTATCGTCAGCCTTTGCATACCACAAGGAGTTCTCCCGTGATGTCCGCCACTGCCCGACTGCCCGAGGTGATGACTTTGCTGCGCGAACTCATCGCTCTTCCCTCTGTGAGCTGCACCCATTCAGCCCTGGATCAAAGCAATCTGGCGGTGATCGAAAAGCTCGCCGACTGGTGTAGCCACCTGGGTTTTCAAGTAGAAATCATGCCGATTCCTGGCAATCCTGGTAAAGCCAATTTGATTGCGATACTGGGCAGTGGCAGTGGCGGCCTAGTGCTGGCCGGTCACACCGACACCGTGGCTTACGATGCGGCCCGCTGGCGCTATGACCCGTTTCGCCTCACCCAGGCCGATAATCGCCTGTATGGTTTGGGCACCTCGGACATGAAAAGCTTTTTCGCGCTGGCTTTGGAAGCGGTGCGCCAAACGGCGGGGGCACGCTTTCACCAACCGCTGATTTTGATTGCCACGGCAGACGAAGAAACCAACATGTGCGGCGCACAAGCCCTGGTTGACGCCTGTCGCCCGCAAGCGCGCCATGCCATCATCGGCGAACCCACCGGTTTGCGCCCAGCGCGGTTGCACAAAGGGATGTTGATGGAAGCCGTGCGCCTGATCGGCCTGGCGGGACATTCCAGTGATCCCAGTCTCGGTAACAACGCCTTGGAAGGGATGCACCGGGTGATGACGGCGCTGATGGCTTGGCGCGCCGAACTCCAGCAGCGTTATCAAAATCCCTTATTTCAAGTCACCGTGCCTACGCTCAACTTCGGTCATATTCACGGCGGCGACAACCCCAACCGCATTTGCGGCGACTGTGAATTGCACCTGGATTTGCGCCCATTACCGGGGATGCCGCTGGCCGAATTACGCGCCGCACTCCACGCCCAAGTCGAGCAAGCCGTGGCCGACAGCGGTTTGCAAGTGGTGTTCACGCCCTTGTTCAGCGGCATTGAAGCGATGGAAACCCCGGCTTATGCCGAGATCGTGCGTCAAGCCGAGCGCCTCAGCGGTTATGCCGCCGAAGCCGTCGCGTTTGGCACAGAAGGCCCGTATTTCAACGCACTGGGGATGGAGACGGTGATTTTAGGGCCTGGCGACATCGCCCAAGCGCATCAGCCCGACGAATTCTTGAGCCTGGATCGGCTACAACCCACCATTACCCTACTGTCTCAACTAATCCAGCATTTTTGTTTGCAACCCCAGCCGCACAGGACTGCCGGGTGAGTGCATGTTATGATCAGGCATTCTTCACTCTGTGACTCAGCACCATGACCATACCTAGCTCAGTGTCTGCCTTAAAACATCGACAGGGTTCTTTTGTAATCCGAGATATGCTGCTGGATTACAGCGGCATCCTGTTGGCGCACTTAGTATTTGGCTATTTTAGAAACCTGCCCACTTTAATCATTGCCATACTGGTGACTGGCGTGTTTATTTACCGCTTACAAATCATTGCTCATGATGGTTTGCATGTGGCTTTACATAAAAATAAAAAAATCAATGATTTCATCACCCGTTATTTGTTGCTGGCTCCGCAATGCACGCCGATGAGTTTGAATCGCTTTAATCACCTCAATCATCACACGCAATTTAGCCGCATCGCAGACAAGGACTGGCAGTATTATCAAGTCAGCGATAAAAATACCCGATGGAAATTTTATGGCTGGTTATTCCAGGTGTTGAGTTTTGGCTTTGTATTCAAAATTGCCTTTAAGTTATTGGGGATAGGACAAGCGACACCGGCCCAAACTGCGGCGCGCACTCCTGATAAAGCCCAGTTACAGGCGGATTGGTGGTCTGTCGTGGTGATGCAATTGCTGATTCTGGCAATTTATGCCATGACACTGGGTTGGACGTATTATTTGTTAATCTGGCTACTGAGCGTGTTTGGGGTAATGGTGCCGCTGAATACTTTGCGCAGCTTTGCAGAACACAGCATTATGGAAGTGGATGGTAGCCAGAGCAATCGCTTATTCACTTTCACCAGCAATCGATTAGAAGCGTTCATTCTAGCCCCGCACAATATGAATTATCATTTTGAACACCATGCTTATATGCATATTCCTTATTGTAACTTGCCCGCTTTACAAAAAATCCTACAGAAACAACACGATTATTCGCTACACACCCGCACTTCGTATTTGAGTCATATTAGACAGTTTTTCCAGGCTTTGCCCATCTTGTAATCCAGCCAGCAACTCCACGCGACTATCTTTATGAAAACCCAAGCAGTAAAAACCTGTGATATTTGTGGCGGAACTCAGTTTATCGCACACACCAGCGGCGTGGACTATGAATATGCCACCACTTCAGTCAGCTTTAATTATGTCACCTGTGCAGATTGTCAGCATTTGTTTTTACACAATGTGCCCACGGTGGAAGCATTGGCAGTGATTTATCCCGCGCATTATCAACCCTATCAATTTGAAACTGCCTTGAATCCGCTGGTGCGCGCTCTGCGGGATCGGATACAACTGAGCAAAGTAGAAGATTACAAGAAACTGATTCCGGCTCATGCCCACGTCTTAGAAATAGGCAGCGGTAGTGGAATTTTGATGGAATCTTTGCGGCGTTTTGGACTAGCGAGCTGGGCGTTAACGGCCAATGATTTTGAGGACAGCCGTTTACTCCGCTTGAAAAGTCTAGGCATTCAGTTAAAAATCGGTAATTTTGAAACGCTGGATTTTGCCCAGCGTTATGATTGTATCATTATGAATCAAGTGATTGAACACTTCTATTCCCCGGATGCGGTGTTAAAGAAAGCCCGGCAAATCTTAAATCCTGGGGGAATTCTGCTGATTGAAACCCCCAACTATGCATCTTTAGATCATCGGTTATTCAAAAATAAATACTGGGGCGGTTATCATATACCCAGGCATTTTAATCTTTACAATGATCAAACGATTCGGCTGCATCTGGAGAAACACGGCTTTGAAATCATCGAGCAAACCTTTTTGCTGTCTCCGGCTTTTTGGGTGCAGAGTATGCACCACTGGTTTGCTGATCGGCACTTTCCCAGTGCGAACTTTTGGGTTTTGAATAATATTCTAGTCACCGGATTGGCTACGGTGCTAGAACTGATGTTAAGACTCGTTTGGAAAACCAGTAATCAGCGGGTAGTGGCAAAACTCAACAAAACCTAAGCCTTGCTTCAACTTCGCAGTGCCTGTCAGGATTCTTTTATTACCCATTTAAATCAGCGTCTTAGAATTAATTCCAGCACTAATTTACTGCCGAAATACCCCAGCATCAGCACCACAAAACCGGTCAAAATCCAGCGGATGACGCTACGCCCGCGCCAGCCGTAACGCCAGCGTCCGCCTAACAGCAAACCAAAGATCAGCCAAGCGCACAGTGACAGCACGGTTTTGTGTACCAAGTGCTGGGCAAAAATATTTTCCAAAAACAAGGCACCCGTGAGCAGGCTGAGAGTCAGTAACACGAAACCTGCGGTCATGAGTTGGAACAGTAAACTTTCCATCACTTGTAGCGGCGGCAGGCGGCGCATGATTTTGGCGGGTTTTTTGTGGTGCAGATAAGAGTCCTGTACCGCCAAAAATAGGGCCTGTAAGGCCGACAGGCTGAGCAGGCTATAGGCCAAAATCGAGGCCAAAATGTGGGCGGCAACGCCTGGAGCCAGATCACTGGACAGGAGAATGCGGGTATGGGGGAAATACTCAGCCAATAACGCGGCTAAAGCGGCCAGTGGGAACAGCACCACCGCGAGGTTTTCGACTGGACGCAGCAAGGCCGTCAGCAGCACCAGGAGGGCGATCATCCAAGTCACCAGCGAAGCGGCGTTGAAGAATCCCAGGCTGATGCCCGCTGGGGTGAGGATGCCTTGGTAGAGCAGGCCCGCGTGTACCGTTACCGCCAGCATCGCAAGGCTCAGAAACGGCCAGCGGCTGTGGCCTTGCACAGGCGCACCCTGTACCAAAGAGATGCGCGTGGTGGCGGCCAGATAAGCACTCACCGCGATCAGGCTGAGAAATAAGAGGTTCATTGGGTCAGGCGAGTTTTGGCTTCACGGTATTTAGCAGCGGTTTTTTCAATCACCTCGGCGGGCAAATGCGGGCCGGGGGCACGTTTATTCCAGTCTAAGGTCTCCAGGTAGTTGCGCACAAATTGCTTGTCAAAACTGGGCGGGCTGATGCCGGTGCGGTATTCGTCGGTGGGCCAAAACCGCGAAGAATCTGGGGTTAATACTTCGTCGATAAGTATTAATTGCCCGGTTTTTTCATCCAGTCCAAATTCAAATTTGGTGTCTGCGATGATAATGCCACGCTTTGCCGCGTAGTCACGGGCGGTACTGTAGATTTTTAAGCTGAGGTCGCGCACTTGCTGCGCCAAGGCGTCGCCCAGCAGTTTGCTCATATAAGCAAAGTCCACGTTCATGTCGTGTGCGCCTGCTTCGGCTTTAGTGGACGGCGTGAAAATCGGCTGTGGCAATTGGGCGGCCTGTTCCAGGCCGGGCGGCAAGGCGATGCCGCACACAGTGCCGTCGTTTTGGTAATCTTTCCAGCCAGAACCCACCAGATAACCGCGCACAATGGCTTCGACCGGCAAGGGTTTGAGACGCCGCGCAATCACCGCCCGGCCTGCCACTTGGGCACGTTCTTCGGCATTGGGTAAGATGTCTGCCAGTGTGAGTGAAGTCAGATGATTGGGCAGCCAATCGCTGGTGAACTGAAACCAGAAATTAGACACCGAAGTCAGCACTTCGCCTTTGCCAGGAATCGGGTCTGGTAATACCACGTCAAACGCGGACAGGCGATCCGTGGTAACCAGCAGTAAATGCTCGTCATCAATGGCATAAATATCGCGCACCTTGCCTTTCTGAAGTAAGGTCAGACTGGTCAGGCTGGAATCAAACAAAGTCGCTAGTGACATACTGGTAAAGCTCCTGGGAATCTGGCGCTACGCCGCAAAAGCTTAAGCTTAGCGCGTATTGGCGACGCTGCCCAGGGGCTTGGTGAAATCCACTGAAGCAACCGACTGTTATCGACTGCTTTTATTGATGCGGTGGTTTTTTCGCAATGCGCCGGTCTCTGGTACAATCGCTGACTTTATTTAATCGGCTAGAGATAACGATGATGTATCACATTGCAATTGCTGGGGCGGCGGGGCGTATGGGACGCACTTTGATTGAAGCGTGTCATCAGACGGCGGATGTCCAATTAAGTGGCGCTTTAGAACGGCCTGAACATGGTTTACTGGGCATGGATGCTGGGGAATTGGCAGGCTTGGGCAAACAAGGCGTGCTTTTGACCAGTGATTTATCGGTAGCGCTGTTGAACGCTGCGGTGTTGATTGATTTCACCCAGCCTGCCACGATTTTGGCGCATGTACAGGCTTGTCGTGCGGCGGGTAAGCGTATGGTGATAGGTACCACGGGTTTATCGGCGGCTGACAAACAGGTGTTGCAAGCCGCCGCTGAGGAGATTGCGATTGTGTTTGCACCGAATACGAGCGTCGGCGTGAACCTTTGTTTTAAGCTGCTGTCGCTGGCCGCACAAGTGCTGGGCGATGATGTGGATATTGAGATTATTGAAGCCCATCACCGCCATAAAGTGGATGCGCCTTCAGGCACTGCCTTGCGGATGGGGGAAGTGGTGGCCGAGGCGTTGGGACGCGACTTAAAAAGCTGTGCGGTGTATGGTCGCGAGGGTCACACTGGCGAGCGCCAAGCCGGCACGATTGGTTTTGAAACCATTCGCGCCGGAGATATTGTCGGCGAACACACGGTGATGTTTGCCGGTCTCGGCGAGCGTGTGGAAATCACTCACAAGGCG